>PPCM01000117.1_pt1 | contig 122733 bp, 87 predicted proteins | sample 1555541 | NCBI WGS metagenome assembly PPCM01 (sample SAMN05284479, study PRJNA326546) | Marine sediment metagenome, whole genome shotgun sequencing project. | isolation source: marine sediment | place: Germany: Wadden Sea | collected 2012-09-05
GCAGTAAAGTTATCAAATTTACTGTATCAATTGATATTAAACGATTCTTGTAAATGTAAAAAAGTAATTTCTTATCAAAAAACAACTTTTCAAGTAAACCAGTGCTCAAAATTATACATTATTCCTTTTGTAATTCGATGGGGATTGACCATATGCTTTTTTGAATATTTGAGAAAAATAACTCTGTGATGAAAAATTGCATGTTTCAGAAACCTGAAGCACCGTATAATCCGTTGTTAACAACAACTCTTTACAGTGCTCTAACTTCTTATTATTAAGATAATTAATCACACTTATACCATATATTTTTTTGAATGAATGCGCTAAGTAATATTTATTGATATGTCCTATCTTAGATAATTGCTCTAAACTAATCTTTTCAGTAAAGTGTTTATCGATATACCTCTTAACAGTCGCACATTCTACAGTCTCAGAGTCCTCATATTTTTTTACTTTTAAATCATTTGATGATAAGAGCATTTGTAAAACAATTATATTTGTTAAGTGATTACAAATACTTACTCTCAAGTCATTTTCAATACCCAAACTCACTTCATGTAAAAGCATTTCTAAGTACTCTAAAATCATAGAACTTAGTTCATTATTTCTAACAACAGCATCGGTTTCTAAGCCATTGTATTTAGCAAATTCAAAAGATAATCCTTCTATGGCAAAAACAATGTACTCCAATGGTTTATTGGTTGTACTGACTTCTGCATGATAGGTATTTGGATTGATAATCACAATATCTGATTTATAGACATTATGCTTTTTACCTCTTAAGTTAAAGTAACCTTCACCACTTAATATATAAAAAATTTCAACAAAATTATGAGAATGTACATAGTTATTCCAGTCATTCTCATATTTTGATTTAGAAATATACAGTAGATCCATATCCTCTACTTCGTTATTCAGTTTCTTTAAATCATAACGATTATTAGCCATAATACCTCTCCTAATTTATAGACTCTATTATAAACTTTATTACAACAACAACTGACCATATAGTAAGCGGAAGTACAAACAACCACATGACTATAAAGGATACAAATGTTATAAAACGCTCTTGAAGATGCTTGGTTTGAAAATACGAAATGAGACCTGGTAACATCACCATGCCAAGCATTAACAGCACTGGTGAGATACAAAATAACAATATGTTAATAGCTATTATGACCAGTAGAGATATCCCAATTTGCATTTTTCGCTCTAATAAATAAGATAAAAATGATTGATCTGTTAAATAGTTTTCCCATGATTCATTGAACTCTACAGTGGTACTTCCATCTTTTTTAAGTAAGACCAGTCTTTCAACTTGATTTTCAATTAATTTAGTCATTTCTTTCATGTTCGAATGATGTTTGAATGCTAGAACAACTTTTTTGTCATGAATATACATTTCTAAAAAAGCATTTCTAGGATTTTGAAGATGCAAGTTAGATACTTGAATATCGGAAAAACTTACTATTTTACCTTTTCTTCCAAACATTTTATACTTTATTTGGTCATTGTCTACTTCAAATGTCATTGGCCAATACTTTAGACGAATCACATTTACAAGTAGTATCCCTACCATAATCATCAAAGGTAAAAAAGGAGCCTCTGATAACATACCAAAACTTAAGACAATACAAACATACACTGCAAAACCGATGATTATAAATTCTCTTTTTGTATTTCTTCTTGATTTTAATTTTGTCATACACTGCCCACCTTACTATTTCATCTTACTGTCTATGAGGTTAATTGTCTAACATAAAATCTACATATTTAGTATGAACTCAAGCAAAATTTATTTCTCCATCTTTATATCAATGTACTCCTAAAAGCACATTTTAATGTCAATTATAAAGATTACATTCAGTAAACTTCTAACTATTTTCAATAAAAAAAGACAAATACACAAAGTACTTGTCTTCCTCACTATTTATTCATTTTATATCCTACGCCCCAAACCGTCATAATATATTCAGGTTTTGAAGGATCAAACTCCAACTTTTCTCTTAAGTTCCTTACATGAACGGCAATAGTTGGAATACCTTGATCAGAATCATAGCCCCACACCTTCTGGAATATTTCCTCTTTTGTAAATATCTTATTCGGTGTTTGTGCTAAAAGCAGTAGTAAGTCATACTCTATTTTAGTCAACTCAACAGGGGTACCATTCATAAAAACTTCTCTACTCTCTGTTTTTACTAGTAAACCTCTAACTTCAAGTTGATTCTCACTTTTTTCATTGACTTTAAGTGTTTGATAACGCAGTATATGTGCCTTTGCTCTAGCTACTAGTTCTGCTGGACTAAAAGGTTTTGTAACATAGTCATCTATCCTTAAACTGAATCCTCTGATTTTATCTGTTTCTTCCTTTTTAGCAGTTACCATAATAATTGGCTTATCAATGGTCAAGCGAATTGTCTTTGCAATGTCAAAACCACTCACCTCAGGAAGCATAACATCTAGTATATAAAGATCAAAGTCTTCTGAAATGGCCTTTTTCATACCCAAAGCACCATTACTTATTAATGTGACCTCAAAGCCTGCCAATTCAAAATAGTCTTTTTCCACTTCACCAATGGTATGATCATCTTCAATAATTAAAATTTTATTCATCTAATCCTCCTCTATTGGTAAACGAATTTCTACTAAAAAGTACTTACCTGATTCTGAATGAATGTTAACCTCACCTTGATGTTTGTCTACAATGGTCTTAACAATCGCAAGTCCAAGACCAGAGCCAGAGTTATTAGGATCTCTTGAGCTATCACCTCTTCTAAATGATTCCATTAAATCATTTGGATCATCAAGCTCTACACCTTTACCATTGTCTCTAACAGAAATCACGGCATAACTGTTCTCAAACCTCAATTGTACCTTTATCTCCAAATCTTCTTCAGCACCATATTTAACACTGTTGTTAATGAGATTCATCATTACTCGATGAAAACGTTGAATATCAATAAAAACATGATGGTCACTCCTATTAGCAATATAATCGAGTTTAACATCAAAATCATATTTAAGTTCATCTATTACATCTTGTAAATAATCATTGATGTTGATGCTTCCAAAATTATATTGATTGGCACCAACTTCTAAATCAGAATATACATTCAGTTCATTAATCATATTATCTAATGAATAAACTTTACTGATAATATTGTTTACATACTTCTTTTTCTTTTCATCATCTACAACATATCCATCTCTTAATGCTTCTGCGTGAGCTCGGATAGATGCTAGTGGTGTTTTGGTATCATGTGAGATTCTAGCAAGAAACTCCACTCTCTTTGCTTCTATATCTTCACGAATTTTTTGATTTTCTTCTAAAGTTTCAGCCATATCATTGATCGCTGAATTGATGGTATGAAGTAGTTTTCTTTCATCCAATTCAGGCAAACGTTTTGAAAAATCGTCGTTTTTATAGGATTGCATAACCGTCATTATGTTTTCTACAGGTCTTGAGGATTTTTTTATGATAAAATATGCAAAGATTATATTGATACCCATCATAACAACCACGACACCCAAAAGGTTATTGCCAAGTGTTTTCATCACTTGAAAAGGAATATTGCTGTATTTATAGATTATATACAAACTACCTTCTTCATAGTCTTGATACCTAAAATCAATTTGCCTTAGGATAACATAACCTGTTTGAATAACTAAGTTTTCATTGGTATCTTTTTTAAACTCACCATACTCAGGTAAATAACTTATATCTATGTCTTTAAAATCTTCTTTGAACTTTTCTAAAACCTCATTTTCTAAATCATATAAAGGTTGAATATTATCACCTTTTCTTACAATGACAAGTGTATCTTCTGCTCGTATTTCACTTTCCGGTTTAAATAATTGAAGTTGCTTTTTTAAAGGCTCTAAATCCTCATAATCAGGTTCCTCAGCTGCCCATATGTTTATAACTCTTGTCGCTTGTTCTAACAAGGAATTACCATAGTTTCTTAAAGGATCCGCATCTCCCGATAAAAACTGTGTGACATTATCCCCATATTGAATATATAGAAATAGGAAGAATAAAAGCATCGGTAAAACAAGCGTCAAAATCCACGCTACAAATCCCCTTAAGACAATATTATGTCCAAACTTAAATCTTCCACTCATATTTCCATCCTTACTGAACAATTACCTCTGTACCATTAGTGACATATTCCTTACCATAAACAATCACGGGTTGTTCTTTACTAAGCTCACTTTTAACAGCGATTGTCTCACCTCTTAATGAAAGTACTTCCACAACATATTTCTCTGCTATACCTTCATTTACAGTATACACGAAACTCTCACCATTTTCCTGTAATAATGCTCTACTTGGTAACCAAAGTCCTAAAGAGGCATCTGAAGTTTGTATCCATAGCTCTGTATACATACCTGTTCTAAGTTCCTCTGAACTCCCGTCCAAAACAATCTCTACTGGGTAAACACCTGTTTTACCACTGATTGACACAGTAGAAACATGACCCTTAAAAGTCTTTTCTAAAGTCGGTACATACACTTCCACACTTTGATTTTCTTTTACATCATTGATGTACTTAGAAGGGATGTTTGCATCGATTTTATATGCATCAACAACCTCTATCACCATACCATTTTGAGTTGTTGCAAACATATTTTCTATAATCGTACTTGATGTAATGATACCCGATACAGGCGCTTTAATCTCATAATTATCGCTCATAGAATCAAAAGTATGTTTTGTAGAGTTATAAGTCGTCAACGCATTCTGATAACTTATCTTTGCATTGTCATAACTCATCTCTGCACCATCTAATTGGGCTTTAGATGAAATACCATTGTCAAATAGTTTTCTAGTATCTTCTAATTGAGTCAGTGCATTATCAAGTGCTAGCTTAGCTTGTGAAACGCCATTTGAGGCTTGTGTCATTTTTGAGTCTCTATCCACTTCGAAATCTTCAGTTTCAATAGTAAATAATATGTCACCTTCATCTACATAATCTCCAACTACATAGTTAACTGTTGTCACATCACCATTTGACATGGCATTGACTTGATAACTATCCGAAGCTTTTATCTCACCGATTGTATAAACAGATTCATAAACATCCTCAGAAATTGCTGTTTCTATTTTTACAGGTACTGCTTCAACGATAGTTTCAACTGCATTAACAGGTGCTTTCCTTGCCGAGCAACCTGTTAATACTAAAAATGATAATCCTAAAACCAATCCTATTTTTAATTTATTATTAAACAATGTCATTTACCTCACTTTCTAAAGCCATCTTTTTTAACTGTTTTCTTGCTTGTCTCTTTTCTGATCTAGACTCCATCATAAAATACATCACAGGAATGATTAACAACGTTAATACTGTCGAGGCAATCAAACCAAAGATAATAGCATAACCTAACTGTGAAAACTGATCATTGTAAAGTGCCAACGGTAGTACTCCACCCATTGTTGTTAGAGATGTAGCAAATACAGGTAAAAATCTCACTTTAACAGCCTCTGAAACAGCATCTCTTAATTTCATACCAACTGATCGTTGATAATTTGCAAAATCAACAAGTACAATAGCATCGTTCACGGCAATACCAACGAGAGCTACAACACCCATCATGGCATAAACACCTAAGTTATTTCCTGTAATGATCAATCCCATAATAACGCCGATTAAAGCAAGTGGGACACTCATTAAAATAACAAATGGTTGTTGGAATGAGTTAAACTGAATTACCAGCACTGTATAGACAATCATAATGGCAATTAAAAAGCTCATCATCATGGTATCAAATTGTTCTTGTGTATCTTGGAATTGACCACCAGTTGATAATTCTACGCCTTTAGGTAATTCTATGTTTTCAATGGCTTTATTAAATTCTTGACCAACAACGGTTGGATTGTAACCTTTTTTTACATTAGATGAAACAGTTATAACTTTCTGACCATCACTATGTTCTATTTTTGCCATACCTTCACTATATTTGAGTGAAGCAACTTCAGAAAAAGCTATTTTCTGTCCCATTGTATTTGTAAAGAATATCTTCTCAAGATCTGAAACCGAGTTAATCGGTTGTTGATCAAAGTAAACAGTGATGTCGTAAGTTTCACCAGCTTCTTTGTATGAACCAACAGTTAAACCTGTAACTCTTTGTCTAAGATCATTGGCTATCATGGCTGGATTCAAACCGTAATAAGCTGCTCTGTTATTATCAATCTCTACAGTAATTTCTTTTACACCATTCTCAGATGATAATGTTGGATTATCAACACCTTCGATGTTCTTTAGAACAGATAGATATTGATTGGCTACAGCATTTAAATCTGTAAAGCTGTCACCTTGAACACTTACAGAAACATCTGCTCCATTGGTCATCATACTCATAGATGATTGACCAACTACATCAATTTTCGCACCTGGAATTGTTTTTGTCATATCACGAATAGACTCTAATAAGTCATAACCTGAAACAAGTCTTTCTTCTGTATCTACAAAGTTAGCTGTAATGGTAGCCGAATTTTTCTTGTTGCCACCAATATTCATATCAAATGATTCAATGTCCTCATAATCATACAATCTCTTTTCAATTTCATGAGAAATTGAATATGTATCTGATAATAAATATCCTTCAGGGGCTGTAATAGAAATTAAAGCTGAACTCGGTTCCTCTACTGGTAACATCTCTAATTCAAGAATACCAAGTGGTACTGTCATAACTGCAGCAACTAAAATAATAAATGCTACAACAAAGATCATCCATCTTTTAATTCTAGAGTTGAAGAATTGCTGTAACCAATCCACATACTTAGAAATAAAGGCATTGTGTTCTCCAGCAGATTCTTTTTTTCTTCTTCTTAAAACAATCTTTACAACCATTAACAAAGTAAATAGAAGTGCAAAGATAATTGTATAGTTTGTAATAGCAAAATCATCTGTAAAAGCAACAAGTGTTAAAACAAATACTAATCCTACTGATAATATATCTCTCCACGTTGAATGTTTTTGCTCTTTCTTTTTATATTTTGATAATAATTTACTACTTAAGTTCGGTGTAATGGCAATCGATACAAAAAACGATGCCAAAATTGTGATTATCAGTGTTAATGGTAAAATACTGATGAACTGTCCCATCATACCACCTTGCATAGAAAGCGGAATGAAAGCACCTACAGTTGTAATTGTTGCAGCTAAAACAGCTGGTGCAACTTGATTCGTACCAATTTTTGAAGCTGTAACTCTATCTAATCCTTTATCTCTAAAGCGGTCGATGTTTTCCATAATTACAATAGCATTGTCCACCAGTAGACCTAGTGCCACAATAAAAGCAACCAGTGAAATCGTATTGATGGTAATTCCAGATAACTGCATAACTATTGCAGAAATTAAAAGAGACATTGGAATTACTAACGCCACAATAATAGATTCATTTAAACCGATAAAAACAAATAGCACAGCAATAACAACTAAAAGACCACCTAGCGCACTTGTCATAACAGTATTGATGTTTTCAGATACTTGATCACTTTCATCAGAGGTAATGATTACACCTAAATCTTCAGGGTACATACTGCCTGATTCATCAGCAATAATTTTATTTATTTTTTCAGAGATGGTGATGATGTCAGCACCTGTTTCTCTGAAAATCGACATATTAATAACTGGAGTTGCTTTCTCCTCTTGACTATGAATCCTAGAATATGTATAAGATTCCGATTCTGGTGTCTTATAACTATCCGTTATAGTTGCAACATCAGATAAATAGATATATCCATTTTGACCAGATGAAATAATCGTATTTTCTATTTCAGAAATCGTCTCTGCTGCTTCATCAACTCTTAAAGTATAATCAGTCTGATCTAAATCTGTACTTCCTAGCGGCATTTGAATATTTGTATTCGAAAGTGCACTTGAAATAGCATTTAAAGATAAGCCATATTCATACAGTAGATTCTGATCAACTGAGACATGAATCTCTCGCTCTTTACTTCCAGAGACATTCACATTTTTTACACCATCTACTTTTTCAAAGGCAAACTGTAATGCCTCTGCATAATCATTGATTTCTACTAAATCATACTCACCAGTTAAAGTTAAATTCATAATTGGCAATTCACCAGATTCCATTTGAATAACATTAGGATCATAAACCCCATCTTCAAATCTGATATCATTCACAGATGTCTGGACATCTAGCTTCGCCTGTTTCATATCAATATCTTCATCAAATTCCAATATGACTTGTGAGTAATTTGCATTAGAAGATGAAGTCACTTTATTAAGTCCTTCTATTCCCTCTATAGCATCTTCCACGGGATCTGTTACCAGTGATTCCACATCTTGAACCGATGCCCCAGGATAAGCGGTTGTAATAAAAATATAATTTATTTCAATATCCGGAATAGACTCCTTTGGCATTTCATTGTATGAAAATAAACCAACCCCTACAATCATAATGATCATAAGATAAACAACTCTGTATCGATCTATTAACCAACTTGAAATCTTTCCTAAGAAATTTTTTTCTGCATTTAATTCAGGTATCTCTTTCATATAGTCCTCCTCTTTATAAATACAGTATAAATTAGAGTTATTTTTTCAAAAGAAAGAAATTCTAAAGAAATTTTAAAGAAAGCGAAAAAAAAAGATAAAAGCATCGCTTTTACCCTTATAAATTATTACCATATACTCAAGCATCGATTAATAAATCATAAACTAGAAATGATCCAAACAATGGCTATAATCCATAACCATGCATAATACAAACCTACTTGACCAATTGAAAACAGTTGTTTGGGAAACTCAGGTCTTTGCTTTTCAGACAACATATCATAGTCAACAATATTTTTGCAATGGTCACATCTAATAAACACCCTCTTGGTCATCACCATTAATGGTATCCTAAGCAAATGAAAATACTTTATGACACCAGTTACAGTATGCTTACTATTACAGCATTGACTACACTCTCTTGTTATTGATAGGGTCCTTTTAAGTTGTCGTCCCTTAATCCCATAGATAATCACGATTCTACCTCTCAGCATTTCTATGTAACCAATTTTACTTTGGAAATCATCTACATATTTATCTAAAACTTGTCATTCGAATTAATTATATCTTATATTATATGATGTGTAAATCATCATATGAGATTCAAATACACTACTAAGAAATAAACTATTGAAAAAACGGTTATTGCCAATTTACAGAGCCGTCTAATCCCCTTTGTAAGACCCTCCTCAAAAGAAAAGCCTCTTCTATAATTCACTAGGCCAATGAATAATATGGCTAGCGTTATACACATTCCTAACAGAAATGCTTTTGTTTGAATTAATAATGGCATAATAATCACTATAATAAGAATGAAAGTCATAGCAAACTTTTTCCCTAAAAAGTAGCTACGAATACTAGGTTTGTCATTATAAAGATTCTGCCATTTAACTTTCTCTACATATGGTTTTGCAAGCATAAATGTACTTGAGTACTTTCTTAAATTATACTTAAACCGCCCTCTACAAACATCCTCAAGATCACTACAAAACGAGTCAAAATCTGGGAAATAGGTCTTCCTTAGTCTCAATCCCTTTTTCTCTTTCTTAATCACCAACATTGCTGATTTTTTACTATGAATACATAACACCACATGATCAATTTCAGAGAAAAGCACTTGGTATGTTTTAAAGAATGTCTTGATCTCAAAGGCATCATCTAAAATTGTAATAGATCTTGGTTCAAAGATTAATCGACTCAGATAATAATATAAAAGCGGCACAAGAATACAAGCTGTTAATTGACTCATTATCCCAATAAGTTCGGGATCCTCAATAAATAACTCAATGATCATCCACGCATTAAAAATTGTTAGGAGCATTCTGATGGTAAACTTGTTATAGTTTCTCTTCATAAGATCCCTCCTTTTCATTCGTCATATCTTTAACTAAATCACAAATTTCTTTATACGTTAAATGCTCATCAAATTTCGATGATAACATTTGGTCAGCTACACATATTGTGGTTAACTTATCTTCAAATTTTTCTTGTGAACGCTTTGTAAACTCATCTAAATGTCCCTCAGAAAATGCATCATGGTACTCACTGATCTGAATTTCATTTCTATAACATAAAAGATATTCTACTTCACTACCAAGGTCCGTCACTAAAACAATAGGATTTTCTCTGTTACTAACACCCGCAATCATATTTGCAAATACCATATTATCGTACTTCATACGAATTGAGACAAATCTGATCTCTCTGATTCGATCTTTCATATGTTTATATGGTAATAACATAATTGACTGTTTGATGTTACTTCTTTGACCTCTTATTATTGATGAAGCCATCAACCGATCATGTATAAAACTACTTTGATACATGGTAACAGGTGCAGTTATAGCATCTATTTCTTCTAAAAAATCTTTATATTCATATCTCAGATTACTTTCTAAATCAAAGAAAAAGTCATCTGAATATATAAAAACGTCTCTAATATCTATTATCATATTTACCCCTTTATTCATTAATATCTTCTGATATATCCCCTAGTAATCTGATCCACTTCTCAAAAGATCCTTGTGATTTAAATAAGATTTTAATTCTATTTAAATCACTATAATTAAACTATAGTACATACCGACACACTAACAAATATAACATACATTTATTTGATCTTAGAAGAGTAAATGATCAGATATTTACAAACAAAAAGACACATCTTGTAAAAGACGTATCTTTTATTATTTAGAAGAATCTCTACTCTTCGTCACCATATCTCAAATATCGACTATAATCATCTATGTGTTTCTTCTCTTTCTTTAAAAGGTAACCAAAATCTGCAGCCCGATAGCATATTTGTTCTACAAGATTATCAATATTTGTCTCTGTATCCAAACCAAGTTCAAGGGTGTGTATGATAGATCTTTTCACAGCATTCTTAAAGGATTCTGCTGCATGTTTACTATCAACTATCTCTTTAGCATATAGAAAAGAATCAATCCATTCCGGAACATTTTTCAGCTCAACTTCTAATACTCTAGCGATTTTTTCATGGTCCCAATTCTCTTCGACTGCCTTTTCAATAATTTCAACAGTTTCAGGCATATACTTTGTAAATCTAGTATTACCAATACTCAATTTTTTTTGATACTCATCATAACTGTAGCCATACATTTCTGCAGCTATATACCTGTACCTATTCATAAGTGCCTCCTTTTGAAATATAAATCAATCACAAAAGTCCTCAGTTTTACTACAAGTAAAACTTAAGCCTAAAATGTTTGATATCTATTATATACACTTTTTTTGAGCTTTCTATCATTTATTTTTATAAGGACTCATAATTTAACTGGTAAATCCATGGAGAGTACAATTTTTTAAGCATCTACACTTCTTTTGATCCAACACTTAAACCACTTTTTTACTATATCATTCATGATATATAAAAAACACCATCAGTTCATTTGAACAGATGGTGTTATCCTTATTATTTACTTAAGATTTAACAAATCAATTTTTGCTGTATTAAAGGCTACAACTGATTCCTTTACTGCATATTCTGCTTTTAACTTTGACTCTTCAGCCTTTCTCAAATCTTCAGCATTAACTAAACCTAATTCATACTTCAATTGAGATTCCTCAAGTAGTTTCCCGTTTAACTCAAGTTGCTTAAGACTTAACTTGTATGAATCAAAAGCACTTAAATACTTATTATAAGCAGTTTTCAAAGCAATTTCATAAGAATTTTGAGCTTCCTCTAAGTTGATTTCAGCAGCTAATTTATTGTATAGAGCAATTTTATACTCTTTATCCTTTTCTACATATTTAGAAGCATACAAATCATATTCAATTGTTCTTGCTTCTAATAAAACTGTTTTCTCATAAATATCTGAATATGAAGCTTGATTTTCTTCATACATTTTTGAAACATCGTATAAAGCATAATCCAAAGCAACAATTTCATCATCTAAATTAAACTGTGCATCCAATGAATTGCCAATAAGATGATTCATTTCAATTACAATTGCATCAATAGAAGCTTCTAATTCAAGAATTTTCATTTCTTGAGTTTGTACTTCGATTTTTTTATTAACCAAATCTGTCGAAATTGCAGTACCTAAATCAACTTTGATTTGAACATTATCTAAATAGTAATTTAGATTTTCCAAAAGAGTTTTATTAAGAGCCAACTCATCTTTTAATAACAGATAAGTCATACCTTTTTTATAAGCATCATTTTTCAAATCAACTTCTGCTTTTTCTATTGCCTTTTCAGCTTTCCAAACTTCCATAGCCGCTACAATTGGATCCGACTCCACCTTAATACGGTTATTAATATAAGTTACTCTGTCTCCACCTACTTGGCTAGCATTTAGTATTGCATCTTCAACTTCTTCTAAGTCTAATTTTTTATTCTCTAAAGTAATTTCTTTTGAATCAATAGTAATGCTATTTTCTACTGCAACAACACCTAATGTATTCAAGTTGAATAATTCAATTACATCGTCAGCAAACACTATTGTACTCATAATCAATGTTAGAGAGATGATTCCAATAAATAGTTTTTTCATTACATACCACCTCCATAAGCGGGTCCTAAGAATGTTGCATTATGTAACTCATAATGCTTTGTGTTGTAAGAGTATATCATAACATCTAAATTGTTTTTTATGTTCGTTATCGCAAATTCTAGCTCTTTTATTGCACTTTCCGTCATGTAACCTTGGTTCACTTGAGCCATCAGGTCAGCATAATCATTCTCCTGTAATTGAAGTGTATTTTGTAATTGATCAATTTGCTGTGACATAATATTAAGATCACTTATAGCACTATAAATTTCCTCAGTGATTTCAATCTTCTTTAACTCAAGGTCATACTCTAACTTAGTCTTCTCTAATAGAGCATCCTTACGAGCTTTGCTATTTGGAAAAGAAGCAAGGAAATTTCCATAATCATACATATCTGCTATAGCTGTTTGTAACTCAATTTGTCGCTCAAAATCAATAATCTCAAATCGATATTCAAAAGCATAGTCTAAGTAGTAAGAAGGATCTTTTAACTCAATGTCAAATTTCTCTTCTCGTTCAATGTCATACTTTTTATCTAAGTCATAACCAACAAACTTATTTAAATTTAAGTAGCTTTCTTCTAATTTTCTTTCAGCTTGATTCTTAGCATATTCTACTTCAATGAATTTAACTTCTGATTTAAGTAAATCTAATTGGCTAAACTGACCTAAGTCATACTTAAGTAATGCACCTTCATATTCCGACTTATAAAATTCATACTTTTCTACAGCCAATTCATAACCATCTAAAGAAGAAATGACTCCTATCGACAATTGTCTAACTAGAGTCTCAAACGAGTTCTCAGTCAAATCACGATTACTTTTTAAAGTATCATATCCATATTTAACTTGCAAAGGAACAATATCTCTAACATACATTAATTGCGCCATTGTTTCACTACTAATAGAAAACGGGAAATCATTTAAATCATCAACCCTTTTCGCCATCGACTTTGAGTTTAACTCGGCTTGATAAACATCATAAGCCATTTTTAGTAAACTAAAATTTAAATTTTCTAAAGTCGAATTCCCATCAGACAAGTCTTCTTTTAACTCAAAATAGCTCACATCAGCATATACGACCGAAGTAATACTCAAAGTAAATATTAAAATTAATACTAATATTTTCTTTATCTTCATAACATACCTCCATTATTATCTCTAATATATCACAATAGATGAGTCGAAATTTATCTTAAATGTAAATTTAATGATTATTTAATCGTAAATTTAGAAGAAATTTAACTATTGGAAAAATATTCATAATCTAAGATATAACAGCTTCAGTTGCTCAAATATCCTTACTTAAGATGTTTCGTACCTAAAAATCTAAATGAAATAATCAAGAAATTCTTACCCATTTAATAAGGTTTCGAATCATTTCAAAAGATGATTCCCTACTTCTCGTTCAAACTTAAAAGTATTATAAAATGATACACATGATTCTTCCGAACATCCAAATAATAAATGTAAAAAAAAAGAAATCAGAATTGTTCTGATTTCTTAAATCTTATTATTTATTCTAATGTACCCGTTTTAGAAAAATCATCTAAAGGATTACCATCAGTATCTGTAATACCAAACATTGAATTATAGTACACATTTGTATCTTTGCTAAAACCTGTACCAATAATAGTTACTTCACTAGCAGAGTAATCTACAGAATCTAGTTCAGCATTACCACCTGATACAGAGAATCCGTTATGCCCTGCAATAGAGAACGTATCTGAATCTAATGGTTCATTAAACTCTAGTCTTATTTTTTCATCTGAGATATAGTCATATTTCAGCACCATTGGTGGTGCAGTATCTTTAACAGTAAATGTTCCAGTTTCTAATGTTTGTCCATAAACATTAATACCTGCGTCTGATGATACAGTCAACTTAAGTGTCGAACCAGTATTCACATCTTCATCGAAAACAAATGTAATTGTAGATTCTGAATTATCATTAACACCTGGATAAATTCTATCAATCTTTAAGTCCAGGTTAAAGTCAAACTTATCATCATCAATGTCAGCTAACTTTTCATTTTCAACTGTTAAAACAACTGTATTTCCATTAACTAATTCAACAGATCCGATTTCTAATTTAACATCATCGCCATCAAGTAATTCTAATTCACCATAAATGCCATTCATAAGATTACCAGAAGCATCAGCAACTCTACCTACAAAAATATCATGACCTTCTCGCATATTGATGAAGTCAGATGGTACTTCTAATTCTACAATTGAGTTATCTTCCTTAATTTTTATAGATACTTCATCATCATCTAATGACTCATCATCATAGAAGTAGTAAGCTTTATCGCCAATCGTCTCAGGATCCATTTCTTCATTAAAATCGATACGTATTATTTGAAGAGTATCATCATAAATCACAGCTGTAAAATCATCTGGATCAGGTCTAGTTTCATCTACAACTTCGAATCTTAGAGTATATTCATCTGCTTGATTGCCATTCTTATCTTCTACACCATTTAACTCTAATCTGTAAGAACCTAATAGATCCTCAGCAAATTCAATTTCCAAAGTATTTTTATCAGTAGTTACATAAGTCTTTATCTTTAAAACATCTCTATCGGCATCACGTAAAACAACTTCAAAGTCCTCACCAGAATCAGTGATAACTTCATCAAAGCTAACCTGAACAGTGTCTTGTCCTGTTACTTTAATATCACCTACCATTGAAGGTGATTGATCATCTGCAACAATCTCTACTTTCTTAGCAATCTTACTATTCTTATTATCCCAATTATCCTTAATTGATGATTTATCAATATAAACATATGTCATACCACTTGGTACTTCGTTTTCAAACTCTAATATCAACTCATTACCATCAATTGAAACATCAGTCGCAATATTTGATGTAGTAGAGTAATAATAGTTAGCTAATGTCGCATTCACCATCTTTATCTCAGAATCAAATACTAATGTAATACTGTTTTGATCTGCATTTTTATAAGAAACAATCTCCGGTGGATCATTGTCTATATTCATAACAACATCTTCTTCAACTGGAACAACTTTATAACCTTGATAGTCTCTCATATCTTCAACGGTTAAAACTTCATCACCATCTAAATCTGAATAAAAACTGATTAAAGCAGAAGTATTGTTTTTACCTGCAGTAACCTTTTCTATGTAAATACTCGTACCAGAGTCAGTATCTGCTGAATAGTTCGCTTTTGTTGTTAAACCAGTCTTAATAGGTTCAGAGAAAGTTACTCTAATAACATCATGACTCACAGCTTCAACACTGATTACCTTTGGTAATTTAGTATCTAAGAATTCTAATGATACTTTTTCATTTAACCCAACCATATTTTTAACTTCAAATTTAACTTTTTCTTGTTGTTCAGCAGGTTCTGTTAATGTAATTATAACCGTCTTTCCATCTTCTTGTAATTCAAAGTCTGATGAATCATCTAATACTGCTGTACCAGTTGTTTCAATAAAATAGTTTGATTCATCACCTGCATTATCAAGAGCAATATTATATGCCACTTCGATTTGCATAAGATTCGTTGATTTTATAGAAACAATAGCAGCATCTTCTGGCTCTACAGGAATTTCAATATCCGAATCATAGTTCTTTAATTTTAATATTACACCAAGAGGATACTCATAATCCTTAGGAACAACATCCAAAGCTTCTCTCAATGCCTTAAATGCTTCTACTCTAAGAACTTGATTAGAATTTCTAGCATTCACTGCAATGTCTAATTCTTGAGCTTTTTTGTTAACTTCATCCCATGATACTTCATAGCCTAAAGCTTTTACAAACATAGCATTCACTTGTTGAGCAGTCATCGGTTCTGTTGGTGCAAAAGTACCATCACCCATACCACTCATCCAACCTTGAATTTCTACATAAGCAACATACGGATAATACCATTCTCCTTTAACACAATCTGTATAAGAAGTATCAAAGATATATCCAGCAGCTACATCTTTCATACCATATAATTGAGATAACAGTACTGTGAACTGAGATCTAGTCAAAACACCATATTCATTGTAACCATCGCCATCACCTGAAATAATACCAAAATCAGCCAACTCCTCAGTAGCAGTTGAATCAGCAAATGTCGGTACCAGTCCAAAAATCATCATAATGACAATAACTAGAGATAACACTCTCTTCATTTTATTCCTCCTCAATATCCTAAACTTAATATATCTATTAAAATTATAACATCTGAACTAATGATATTGTACAATATCATTTATACCGTATTGCCATTGTAATAATTAACATAAAATATATATAATATGTACCAAATATCATTGTTCTGGTCAAACAAAATTGTAACACAAGTGGATGAGGACATTTTCTTGGACTTATCCTACTACTCCTAATTTTAATCTATATTCCATTGGACTCAATGCTACTAGCCAAAGTTTTATTCTTTTATGATCATACCAATTGATATAATCATTTACTTTAGTAATAAAATCACCATCGTAATATTACGTTACTATCTATTATAATGCATCTCATTCTTAAGCCTTCAAAAAACTTCGCAGGCGGTATTGTTAGGTGAACATCCCTTTGCTGACATAGAACGATGTAATTTTGCAATGTCCACCCTTGATATCCAATCAGGTCATCAATTATGGTCACCACGATCGCTGTTATACAGAATTCAGGATAATACGGACTATGCCGAAGAAAATAAACTTTAAGCATTCCTACAATGTATGATAGAGCAATGCAAACTCTTTATTCTATTTTACTAGAACTAATCGCAGAAGCAACCGGCAACAATGTCCCTTTTGTTTTTAGAACAGAAAGAAGCGCTAACGATGCCTGACAGTCAGCAGATTGTCTCTGTTCTTGCAAGAAAATACTCACTACAATGGTACTTTTAGGAGACATCAGAGAATGTTTCGACAATATCAACCAGAACGGCTAATGAGCAATCTTACCATGCATAAAAGAGTCATGGAACAATTTCTAAAATCAGGTTTCATTTTTAAAGGTGAACTGCTTCTAATAGAAACTGACTCTCCTCGAGGTGGAGTATATCAAGCATCTCTGCAAATACAACACTAAACAGTCTTGAATAACTTAAAAGAGACAAATATCATAGCAAAAATATATGGACAATCACACATTAGCAGGTGATGGGATTATCTTTAAATCCATTAGCTCGGTATCATACCTCGCAAGCAAAAACGAGCTATCAATGTCTCGTGATAACTCGTCTAAATAAAACCAAATATAAGATCTTCCATGATACTTTTGTATTTTTCCAAATTAGGGTACACATTCGTAATAAAATGTACTACTAGAATACCTCTGTAAATGTATCAATGTAGTATCCATCTGAATTATTCATTGCAGAGTTATTATATCCATAAAAATCAATATTATTTACTTTTGCAGCTTCAAGATCATTTATAGAATCACCAATCAATGCAACTTCATCTACACAGTAATTATTCTCTTGAATAATTCGCTTTACTAAATCGTTTTTCTTTACAGGCGAACCATAAATAGTAACAAAGTAGTTTGAAATTTCATGTTTCTCGCATAAATATCTCAATTCATTTTGCTCAGATCCCGAAGCAATATGTAATCTTTTGTATTTCGCAATTTCACTAATAAATGAAACAGTTTCTTCTATCTGATAATCAGGATTAACTAGCTCTTTTCTCATAAACTCAGAAAATAAATTCGCATAACCCAAAATCTTTTCTTCCGAAATATCCCTCTTAAGTATAGTATTGTAGAAATATTTTATCTTATGAAATCTCGAAAGCCCCCCATGCAGATTGTGGTAATCTAAAAGTAGATCCACATCTTCACGTGAAAATCGTTCAAATATTGCTCGAAATCCTTCATCTCTTACTGACATAGAATCTAAAATCACGCCATCAAAATCGAATATTATTGCCTTATATTTACTCAAAGATATCATTGTTTCTTTCCTTTTCTATGCTAATTGATTAAACATATTATTTTTTTAATCTGAACAGTACTAATAATAATCAAAATAACCTTAATACTTTCCTTTTTCAGTTAGTATATAATAATTATGCATTCGCTTAATGCATTCAAATGATGTAACGAGTGTACGAATATATATTCACCACAATAGAGATTCTAATATAAATACATCTGTTCTTATCATAATCACGAAGAACTCTAAAATCTTATTTTAGAACCTCCTTTTTATTCTGATGTATTATACCTCACTCTAATTTTAATAGATTACACATCCCTTGACGATGAAGACAAGGTTACTTAACAGTAATACGTAACCAAAAATCAAAAGTTAAAAGCATTTTCACGAAATCACTTAAGAACTGGACGCTACTTTAAGATAAAGTTAAGTATAATATCTTGTAATATTATACTTAACTTTTTAAATGTAATGAGTAACTATTTATTCATTTTATTCTGTACAATAGAGTACTATTTTCTAACAGATCTGCTAACTTCATAATACTCTTCATCAAGACGCATTAGTACTAATTCTTTTCATCGAAATCATAAGTTGTACTAGTTAAGCTACTCACTTTTTTGTTTCCATGTCTTCTTGTATATTCCAGTAGTGAATTAATATATTTTTGATTTCCGTTTTGTTTTTCAATTAAATAATCCCCATCCTTATGCTCGTCTTCAGCATAAAACAATGCGTTACCTTCAAGATATCCGTCTAGACCTGCAAAATATATTGATTCGGCCCCCATAACTAAGGCAACTACAGCAAGAAGAATTGAAACACTTCTACAATTAGATGTAATAATGCCATCTTTAATTCCTAAATCAGTCATTGATGAATTATAGTATATTACATCTTCATAATCTCCTTCTAATCCATCCTTATCAATCCATTGGCTCAGAAGTAATTTACTTTTAGGAGAAACAGTATCAATATATTGTTCAAATCTTCTTTGATTACTAAAAGCATGATAATCTACTTGTGATAGATATTCAGGCAAGTTATTAGCCCCTATAATAATTGGATTATGTTTATTAATGAATGTTTTAATTCTGTCCGTTTCGTTGATTAATGATGGTCCATTACCTAAGATTAAGAATAATCGATCCTTATGTCGATTTATGTAAGTTACATCATCTTTATATTCATTAACGAATTTTTGAATCAATTTCTTATGATCTCTTTTTCTAATCACTTCGTGAGTATTTACAACATCTGTCAATACTTGCTCTGAGAAACCAGTTATATTCATTTCACTTATACATTTTGCTGCGATAAGTATTTGACTAATTGTATACTCTCTTCTTGCTATCATCTTACTTGTATAATATGGATGACACTCATAAATACCAGAGATGACACTCGGTAGAGAATATCCCCATTCCAAACCTTTTGTGATAGGGTATAAATAAAGATCAATCAATTCTAAAATAGGCATCACAGAAAATTGATTACGGTATATTTTTGCATAGTACGCCGTTAATAATTCTAAAGGCACATTACCGCCACCACGACCTAATCCAAGCATACTGGCATCAATATAATCCGCACCAGCATCGACTGCACTTAAACAGTTAGCCATACCCATATGCATATTGTTATGAGCATGCAAATCAACCATTAAACTTGAATGCTTCTTCATTAATGTAACGATTTCTTTTGTCCTATCAGGTATAAGTGAACCATAACTATCACCAATTCCAATAACATCAAAATAACCGCTATCATCAATCATTCGTGTGTAATCGATAATTTCTTGGTCATTGTAACTTGTTATACCCATCAATTGTATGAAAATAAAATATCCCTTATCTTTGTATTTTTTCATTTTTGGTATTGACGCCTCAATTGCATTTTTGTTAAGAGCAACTCTTAATATGTCAATACCTGATTCATTTGGTGTTCCAATTTCAATATCAGTTGTTTTAGCTTCAAGCATAACTGAAATCTTAGCACCATCTATATATGAAGCCTTTACTTCTAAAATTGCATTCCTAGGTGATCTCCTCCATAGAGGTAAATTCTCATCATCTGATAGAAATCCTATTTCAAAGATATCTATTCCACATTTAGAAGATGTCTGATACATTTTCTTAACAATCTCAATTGGAAAATCCCAGTTGTTAATATATCCACCATCTCGAACAGTACAATCTAAAATATTAAACAATTTATTTTTTTGCATTTTCGACTCTACCTTCCATAATTAATTTAACTAGTTCAAAATCGTCTTCTTCATCAATTTCGAAAGATTGGAGTTTAGGTGTTTCAAATAACAAAGGTTTTTTTCCAATCCTATTTTTTGAATTCTTAAACGAATCTCTTGAGAAGATAAAGAAATTAGAATTTTCTTCATAAATTGGCTCTAAATCCTGAGTTCTTTGCATTTCTGAAAACTCATGATTAATTGGACTAGCATTCTTCCAATATGTTCGCGCTTGTATACGATTTACAGCGAATACAGAATCAATTTTATCTAGATTATTAAAGTATTCTTCTATCGCTTCATCAAACGTTGAAGAATCTATTAATGGGTTAGTAGTATGTGTTTGTATAAAATGATTATTAGTAGATATTAAATCAATATCATGACTGATAATATCATTCATTGGTACTAACTCACCTCTTAAATAATTTGGACGAAGAACTGTTTTTACTGTTGGGTAATGCTTCTTAAGTGTAGTGATTAATTTATCACTATCTGTGTTTACTACAATTTGACTTACTCTTTCACATTTTAACAATGTCTCCAAAATCCACTGATATAACGGTTTACCGCAAATTTCTTTGAAATTTTTCCCTTTTACTCTCTCTGAATTCTCTTTTATGGGTAATAACGCAATTACCTTGTCCATAATATCTTCCTCATGTCAAGTTAGTTGTTTTAGAACTTTGACATATCCTTTCCTAATGTAGTTCTTTTGAATCTATGAGATTCACTATCATATTCAACAGAAAATATACTTTTTATCAACACAATAATAGTATGATTCTATCGACTGTAACTAATTTTTCCTAACATTACTGAACAAATTCGATCTAAAAAATTCTCATATTCCCAAACTTTCATAACTTTTTCATCATCTTTATCATAACTAATCATCCGAAGGTGAATACTTAAGACCAACTTCTTCACATAGACATTTAGAACTACAGAAATTCAAATTTACAGTAGTTATTAACTGATATTTACGTTACTTGTCCTTGATACGATTTATTAGGACTTTATATAATAATCATACATCAGTCTGACATCTACTAAATGAAAATACTGCAGTCTAAGTTTTCATGTTCAACGATTTTCATTGAACTAAGGAATAATTTATATCATCTAGTTTATATTTTCTTCTATATAATTCATAATAAATGTACCATTTGTTGTGGAATTATGTGGAAAATAGTTGTAATCTTTAATAGCTTCTAATCTTCTGCTCTTTAAAGGGTCTATACCTGCTAATAGCATTTTGATCGTTTTAGTAAGTTCTGTTCTATTTTCAACAACGTAACAAATCTCAATAATACGAGCGTCAAGTAAAGTGTTATCTTTTTTTGTATAGATTAACGGTTTACCAGTCGGCAAATACTCATAGACTATAGAACTAAAGTCCATTATTAAGAAATCACAACTTAAAAGACCTTCTCTATAATCGTAATCGTAATCAATATTTGAATTATAAGGCATAGAGAAGTTATTTATCATTACTTCATGTTCCTTTTTAGTAAAAAACTTTGTTCTAAGTAAATCTCCCCACAATAATGGATGTGGACGCATAACAAACTCAATATTACCTTCCTGAACTAAATCAATAAAGTATTCATAATAATCTGGGAACGAACTTCTATCCTCAGCTAGACCCCATCTAGGCATCCAAATTACTTTCTTTCTTCCATGAGAATTATGATTTTTCCAACAATATGTGTTTTCGATAAAATCTGCATTATAAAAGTCGACTTTCGGTGAGCCCGATAGTATACATTTATCCATAAATTTAGGCGAAGCATACTCCAACATTTCAAGACTAAATTTATCCATAAATACTTTCCAACTACTAGTGAAAAAATCCTTTTGTATACCACTTTCAATATACTTAGTCACGCTTTTATCCATGACCCAAGGACCATATGGTGTATACATTATCTTTGGAAAGGCAAATCTATATTTTGATGAGTAAATTATTGGAATTTGATATTCGTATGGAGTCTGATAAAACACACCATCTGGGTCGAACTCAAATAAACTCTTCCATTCTGAATTTTCATATCCTAAATAGTACTTGAAATCTTTTGAACTTATATATTTTATCAAATCTACATCATACTCATAATGAACGGTCATACCAGGTTGAGTTTTCGGTACAACTAATACAATCGGATTAAATTTAGGGTTATTTTTCATAGCTAAAATGATACTTTCATATGATGAAAAACAAAATCCTAGATGTACTATGAACAAAATGTTTAATTGATCACCTTGCTTGTGATTCTTCCTATAGTCCTTTTGATAGTTTATCTCCTTTTGATAGATTGTTTCCCAGCCAATTTTACTAAGTGGATCATTCTCAAAAATAGGTTCCGTTTTTAATTTATCTTTGAATAATCTATTTAATTCTTTCACTCTACCACTTTTTCTTGCTGATAAGGTTCTTGTTTTGTGAAGTTTTCTATATAATGCAATAGGAGACAGAAGCAATATAGCATATAAATACAACTTAGATCCATTTTTCTGTTTTACGACTTCGCCCCACTTCCATACTTGCCTATCCCAACCCAGTAGTACTCTCTTTGTTAACAATACACGATTTGATTTTCCCTTATTAACCTTTCGTTTACCCGGCTCTTTTTTTAGAATTTTTTTTCTATCATCACGGTATTTCTGTTTTAGATTCTTAAGTCTTTTTTTATCATCTTTTGTTATTGGGAATGCTCTTTTTTTAAACATTTGCATTCTTTTTTGATTGTGAAGATCCAACTTATATTGACGTTTTAAATCTAGAAGATCATTTTTTTGCTTAAACTTTTGCTCTTCCTGTTTCTTCTGATTATCAATAATTTTAGTCTTTTTATTTATTCTTCTCGATGCCAATGCGAATGGTGCAATTATAACTAGAAACTTAGTAATAAACTTACTAATGTGTTTTTTGTTTTTAAATTTAGTGGATAGTTTCTCATATACTTTCTCACCGAATGAATAATATATTTCTGCAAACATAAAATTCATGATCATATGCCTAAATCGAACTCTCATAAATCTGTTGAAATCTGATTTAAATCTTTTTTGTGTTTCGCTTTGATTGCCATCTGCATATGGAGAAACACCAAGCGAAATACTCTTTGGACTTCGTCTATATAATACACCATAGATTTCTACAAATGTTATTTTTTTTCTCGATTTTACACATTTTAACCAAAAAGGCAAATCTTCCATCATAGGATATTTTTCATCAAAAAAACCAACTTCATCAAAAACAGTACGTTTGATAAAGGCTGCTGGTGCATTAAAATCATTTCGCATCAACTGTTTTTTATACAATTGCCTTGGAGATAAAGAATAAGTAACTTTACTAGCAGAATTCGGCGCAATATCTAATTCTTCAGGAGGGAGTTTTAGTTCATCTTCAGTAGTAAACATACAAACGTAACAAAAAGCTAAGTCATTGTCTCCAATACCATTCAGCATTCCTTCTACATAAAACTTTCTTAAAATATCATCTGATGCAATTATTTTGATGTATTCACCTTTTGATGCTTTCACACCACGATTACAGTTTGCTGAAACCCCAGTGTTTTTATCTGCGACTAATATTTGGCTATTAACAAATCTGTCTCGATTTTTTTTAAGCCATTTTCTAACCACTTTAATAGAGTTGTCTGAAGAACAATCATCGGCGATTATTAATTCTATATTCTCATAAGTTTGCTCTTTTATACTGTTCAAAGTGTCAATAATTGTATCTAAATGATTGTAATTTACTACAATTACACTTACAAGTGGGGTTAAATATTTCTTATTCTTATTCTTCTTCTTCTTTTTTTTATTTCTATTATTCTTACTCATAGCTTCCCTCTTTTTTTTAGCACCGAACTATAATTACAATATTAGCTATCTCATTTTTTCATTTGATTAAATAACTTCAATATTCATTCACTCATATGAGCTAGAATTGAATGAAACATCACTTCGTTAACTATTTATCTTCTTTACTGAGCCTTTTCTCTTTTCAAACCAAAGCAATTTCTTATTTTGCCCTTTAAAGACAACATTTGTTTCTTTTACATATTCAAAGTTGTATTTTTTATAAAACTGCACAGCTCTCTGATTTTCTTCAAGTACATTTAAATAAACAACTGATAAATTCAACACTTCGAATGCATACTTCAGTATTAAAGCAGTACTTTTAGATGCAACACCATTTCCTATTGCATTTGGATGAAGACAAATTGCATACTCGGCACTGCCTTTATTTACATCAACATCTTTAAGACTTATTGTTCCAAGATAAAGGTCATCCGAGCCTATTATAGCACGATGAATATCTTTAGACTCATCATGCGCTTTTCTTATAAAAGTTAAAGCAGTATCAATCGTTGCATTCTTTCCATTAAAAATAAAAAACTTCATAATACTTTCATCATGCATCCATTCAAGCATTTTTTTAGCATCTTTTTCTTTTAACTGTCGTAAAAATATTCTTTCTGTTTTCATCTCAATATCTACTTTCCATACATAGTACTATAATAATCTTTATATGCTCCAGACGTAACACCAGCAACCCACTCTTGATTATTAAGATACCAATCAATTGTCATTTCGATTCCTTCTTCAAACATGATTGATGGTTTCCAGCCTAGCTCTTCATCAATTTTTTTAGGATTAATTCCATATCTCCTATCATGGCCTTTACGGTCTTCAACATAAGATATTAAGTCCTCATTTATTTGTGTATCATATTTTTCCGCTAAACTTTTAATAATACGCTTAACTATAAACACATTAGTACGTTCATTATGCCCACCAATATTATACACTTCACCTAGCTTGCCATCATTCTCAACCATATCTATTGCTCTACAATGATCTTTAACATGTAGCCAATCACGGATATTTAACCCATCTCCATAAATCGGCAGATTTTTTAGTAACATAGCGTTATGAATCATTAAAGGAATTAATTTTTCTGGAAATTGATATGGTCCATAATTATTTGAGCAACGAGTAATAATTATCGGCATATCATATGTTTCATAATATGATATGCAAAACAAATCCGCGCTTGTCTTGCTTGAAGAATAAGGACTCCTTGGATTAAGTGGCGTTACTTCTGTAAAAAATCCATCTGATCCTAATGAACCATAGACTTCATCTGTCGATACTTGAAGAAATCTCTTGCTCTGATCAATACTCCCGTCATTATTCGTCCACTTCTTCTTGCAACAATTCAGCAAATTTAATGTTCCTAATATATTTGTTTTCGCAAAAATATCTGGATCCAAGATACTTCTATCTACATGACTTTCTGCAGCAAAATTGATCACAGTATCAATCGGATATTCGATAAGTACTTTAGATACTAAATCCTTATCACATATATCGCCATTAATAAAAGTATAATTTTCTTTATTAGCGATATCTTTTAAATTTTCAAGATTACCTGCGTAAGTTAAGGAATCCATGTTGATTATATTAACATTATTATCATATTTCTCATATAAATAATGAATAAAGTTTGATCCTATAAAACCAGCTCCACCCGTTACTAATATTGTTTTACTCATGTTCTTCACCTCGATTATGTTCTTTCCTATGACAAAAGCGATAATATATATTGACCATATTTATTCATAGATAATTCTTCTCCAATTTTCCTTAGTTGTTTATCATTAATAAAACCTTTTCTCCATGCAATCTCTTCTATACAAGAAACATAATTTCCCTGTCTAGTCTGTATCGCTTCTACAAATATTCCTGCTTGTAACATAGTATCAGGCATACCAGTATCCAGCCAGGCAATTCCACGTCCCATAATTACTGCATTAAGTTGATTTTTCTTAATATACTCATTATTTACAGCAGTAATTTCAAGTTCTCCTCTATGAGATGGTTTTATGTTCTTTGCAATATCAACGACCTTGTTATCATAAAAATATAATCCAGGTACTGCATATTTAGATTTTGGTACATCTGGTTTTTCTTCAATTGAGACAACCTTATTTTCTTTGTCAAACTCCATTACACCAAACTCTGTTGGATTAGCAACAGGATATCCAAATACAGTAGCACCTTCTTTAATATTTGCAGCCTTATTTAGAAGATCTGTCATTCCTTGTCCGTAAAACACGTTGTCACCTAAAATTAGAGCAACACCATCATCACCAATAAAGTTTTCGCCTAAGATAAACGCCTCAGCAATTCCTTTAGGCTCATTTTGAACCTGATATGAGAACGAAACGCCAATTTGTGAACCATCTCCCAACAAATCCTTATATTGTTCTATATCATGGGGAGTAGATATAATCATAATCTCACGTATGCCTGCTAATAAAAGCATCGATAGTGGATAATATATCAATGGCTTATCAAAAATAGGCAATAATTGTTTTGAAACTGATTTTGTTATTGGATATAGCCGTGTACCTTTTCCACCAGCTAATATTATTCCTTTCATTTAAACCTCCAAAATCTAATTTATATTGTTATATAGTAATCAAATGATCCATGTTAATATCTTAAAATTGATTGATCATTTTTATTACATAATCCACCATCTCATCTGACAAACCATAGTACATTGGTAAACTCACTTCTTTTTTTGCCACCTTTTTAGCTACTGGGAAATCTTCCTCAGCATACATTAAGTCTTTATATGCACTATGCATATGCATAGCAACAGGATAATGAATTAACGTGGAAACCTCTTTATCCTGAAGATAACTAATAAAGGCTTCTCTGTCCTCAACCATAACAGCAAATATATGCCATACGTGCCTTCCATCTGGATTAACTTTTGGTAATTGAACTTTAGGATTAATTATACCTTTAAGATATCTAGATGCAATCCTCTCCTTATCCAATGTCCACTTCTCTAAATAGTCGAGTTTTACGTTTAATACACTCGCCTGAATTTCATCAAGTCTTGAATTTACACCTTTAATTTCATGAATATATTTCGTCTTTGAACCATAGTTGCCATAAACATTTACAAACTCAGCTATTTCCGTAGTATTAGTACATACAGCTCCACCATCACCCAATGCGCCTAAATTCTTTCCAGGATAAAAACTAAATCCCGCAGCATCAGCTAAACTTCCTGCTTTCTTCCCCTTATAAAGTGCTCCGTGAGCCTGAGCTGCATCTTCAATTAGTAGTAAATTATTTTCTTTTGCAATTTTGCTTACTTCATCAAAACGACCAATTTGTCCAAATAAATGTACCAAAATAATAGCCTTTGTTTTTGGTGTCACAGCAGACTGTATTTTATCAGGGTCAATTGCGTAATAAGCATCTTCAATATCTACAAAGACTGGAATAGCACCGGTATAAGTCACCGCTAATGCAGTTGCTATGAAAGTTTGAGCTGGAATAATAACTTCATCCCCTGGTCCAATATTGGCAGCTTTCAATATCATACATAACGCATCCAATCCATTTCCACATCCGACGCAATATTCTGTCTCACAATATTCTGCAAAAGCTTTTTCAAACTTCGTACTATTTTTCCCCAAAATAAACCAATTATTCTTGTATACATCTTCCATGGCTTTTAAAACAGGTTCCTGAATTTCATCATGCATTATTTTAAAATCTAAAAATGGGACTTTCATTATTAACTCCTTATTAATCGAAATAAATTTTAGCTTGTTTTAAATACTCATTATAATCACGGATATAATCCTTTTCATCATAATACTCTGAAGCTAAAACCATTAAAACACTTTGCTCAGAAAAATCATGCATTTCTCTCCAAACAGCAGGTCCAATATAAAGACCGATATCAGCTCTATCTAAAGTATGAATTTCATACTCTTCACCATTAAACACTTTTACTTTCACACTTCCATTTAGGCATATTAAAACTTGGTGCAGTTTTATATGAGAATGCATTCCTCTAACAACATCCTCTTGAACTCTGGTTATATAATACACTCTTTTTATATCAAATGGAATATCAGCACCACCTTCGATAGCAGTAAGATTACCTCTTCCATCGCTCAACTCTTTAAACTTCATCAAAGCAACTTGAAACATAATATTTTCCCTCACTTTTTTATTTTATTGAACATAACAAAATTTCTCAAACACTTTAATAGTTCACGTAAACTGAAATAGGGGTACTTACTAAAAAAAAGAATTTTTTTTAAAACTCCAGTTTCTAAAGTAGTTTTGTCATGATAAAAGCGTTTGAGCATCTTATTTTTAGCATCCCAATTGGAAAAATCAGCCAAAATTTGTTCTCTATCTTTCCCATATCTCAACAATTCCCTATTAAGTAAAGTAATCATATCTTTGTCCAGTAAATTATTATTACTTAGATATGAACTTACTCCCTTATTCCTACATCTAACAGCAACTTTATCCCAAAAAAAAATTTGTTCATCACATCGCAGCATCTGCATAATCTTTGGATAATCCTCAAGTAATCTGTATTTTTCATCAAAAAGACCATATTTTGTAACACTTACCTTAGTACGTGCTGTTACACTTCCCAAAATATAATTCTCCTTCCTTAAATCATTATACAATCTACTAGATGTATATTCCTTGATTTTCCTTACTTGTTTTTTTTTCGGAGTAATATACAACATTTTATTTAGTTTGTCATCATATACAGCTCTATAGGTAGTAATTATATTTGCCTTTGTAATCAAAAATTCCTCAACCCACTCACTTATTATACTACTATTCTCAAATACATCATCTCCTGAAAGTGTAAATATATACTCACCATTACATTCCCTAATAGCACTGTTCATATTTTTTACAGTGCCAGTATTCGTTTTATGATTTATTATCTTCAAGTTCCTAATATTATTTTTTTTGTATTTTTCAATAAAGGATTTTTTTTCATGCAAATCAAAGCATACAGAACCATCGTCTGAAATAATATACTCTATATTGGGATAATCTTGATTAAGCACACTTAAAATTGTATCATCAATATATTCGCTGTTATATGATAATGTAATAATACTTATTAACGGATTATTTGAAGTCATATAATTCACCTCTTCGCCTCAACAAAACTGCAACTATGATCACTACTCATTAATCCTCCCACTATTATTACTTGAATAGCTACACCAAACATAGGTATATTAGTTTAATAAATCTTTTCCCCAAAATTGCATCACCACATTATCAATATGTTAAACTAAAAACAGTAAGTATAATAAATCATATTCTGTTAAACTCGTAACCAATCAGTTATCAAACCCATCTAATTCTATTCCTCATTTATAGAATAAGGATAAACATACCTTAACCTGCTGATATTATAGTTATAAAGAGTATCATGAATTTTTTGCCTTAATTAAAATGTCTCCATAGACTAAAATGAACATTATTTCTTAACCTTCTAAAATATGATTGGGAAATACTTTTTTTATTGTTATCAATCAAATCAACTTCTTTAACATTTACTTTATTATGAAGTATATATAGAGTAAATAGCCTTTCCGCTAAAAAACCTGCATATCGTTTTTGATAATCATCTAGCGTATCTAAATCAACCTTGAGCTCAACAAATCCTAATATTTCAAACAACCAATTGCAATATTTATCTAAAAAGACTTTCTCACAAATCATCATATTAAAAGGATACATTATATTTTCTCTAAATACTCCATTGGCACTTTCAAAATAATCTGGGTAATACTCTTCTAATACATCAATCAAAACTCCCCATATTTTAGAAGGATGATTTGCCTTATATTGTCCCTCTATACTTTTACCCAAATAAGATTTATAAGGAACAATCACCATGTCGGATTCTAGAATTCTACTTACTTGCTCAATTTCAAGATTAAAGAACCTTCTATAATGACAAAGTCCAACATATTTATCAGAACTATTTTTCCATATCCAATAAAGTGAAGTTAACTCACAATACTCTTTATTTTTATTTGAGATATTATCGAAAGTTGCATCTGTTAAGTGGAAAAACTTTTCTTTAACGAATACAGCGCCTACATGCATAGGTAATATATACTCAAAAGGTTTTTTACTGCTCTTAATGTGAGTAGCCATAATTACGCTTATCTTATTCATTGAACTCCTTTTTGGTGATATCAAGTGCTGCTAATATCACTTTGTCCATATTACAATACTCATATTGTCCAAGCCTACCTCCAAAAATCACATTACTATCTTTCTGTGCAATTTTCTTGTATTCATTATACAATTTCATATTTATTTCATCATTTACTGGATAATAAGGTTCATCACCAAATCTCCATTCTTTAGGATATTCCTTTGATATAACTGTTGATTCAGAATCTACAAATTCGAAGTGTTTATGTTCGATTATTCTTGTATATGCTGTCTCACTATCAGTATAGTTCACTACAGCGTTTCCTTGATAGTTATCCACAGATAAAATATTGGTTTCAAATTTTAAACTTCTGTATTCCAAAACGCCCAATTTATGCTCATAGTATTCATCTATCATTCCAGTAAAAATTATTTTCTTAGCAATTGCACTATATAAAATTCTATCATCAAAAAAATTAGTATTCAGTCTGACTTCAATTCCACTTAGCATTTTCTCAATTATTTGAGTATATCCACCAATAGGTATACCTTGATATCTATCATTAAAATAATTATTGTTATACGTAAACCTTAGCGGTAATCTTTTGATTATAAAGGAAGGTAATTTACAACACTCTCTTCCCCATTGCTTTTCTGTATATCCTTTAATTAGCTTATTGTATATGTCAATTCCAACTAAGCTGATCGCCTGCTCCTCTAAATTAGTTGGATTTTTTATATCTTGCTTTTGCGTATCAATTATTTTTTTTGCCTCATCAGGAGTAACAATTCCCCATAACCTACTAAAAGTATTCATGTTAAATGGTAAATTATATATCTCACCATAGTAATTTGCAATAGGAGAGTTCACATAATTGTTGAACTGGGAAAACTGATTAATGTAGTTCCATATTTCCTCGTTGTTTGTGTGGAATATGTGCGCTCCATATTTATGCACATTGATACCTTCTACTTTTTCTGTATAGAGATTTCCACCAATATGGTTTCTTTTATCAATTACTAAACATTTCTTACCTTTTTTATTAGCCTCATATGCGAAAACACTGCCAAAGATCCCTGCTCCTACGATTAAATAATCATACATTTACACTCTCCTTTATTTCTTACTATGTATTAAATATTTATCGCAAATCTCATTTGATGGTCCGATTTCAACGATTTCTCCTTTATCTAACCATACCACCTTACTTGTTAAATCTCTAATTTGATTTATATTATGTGATACAATAAGAACCGTGACCCCTTGTTGCATCATGTCTCTTATTTTTTGAGAACTCTTTATTCTAAATTTCTCGTCACCAACACCCAGTATCTCATCGATTATTAAAACTTCTGGATTAATACATGTTGCAACTGAAAATCCCAATTTAGCTCTCATACCAGACGAATAATTCTTAATAGGTACGTCTATAAACTCGCCTAAATCCGCAAATTCAATAATCTCGTTGTATTTTGATTCAATAAACGTTTTATCGCGACCTAATATTGCAGCATTTAAATAAACGTTGGTTTTTCCATCAAATTCAGCATCAAAACCCGCTCCCAACTCTAATAAAGGTGCAATACTACCTTTTACAACAAGATTCCCTTCAGTAGGTTTCATTACCCCAGAAATTATCTTTAACAACGTGCTTTTCCCAGCACCATTATGTCCAATAATTCCAATTTTTTCTCCACGTTCAACGCGCAAGTTTATGTTCTTCAATGCATCAAACTTATCATATTCTACTGTTTTGCTCAATTTACCAATAAGATATTCTTTCAAACTATCATGCTTTCTTTTAGTCTTCAAATAAGACATCGAAACATTTTCTAGAACAATAATTTCACTCATAATAACCTCCGTATCCTTATTTAACTATGAACTCAAATAGGATGAATTGAAACTTCAACTAATTTAGGCAAATATATATCGCGAATACAAATCACAATAAGGGGAATTTCAGACTTCCTCAAATATAAGAAGCATAAAAACAGGTATCAGAGTACATATAAAGCACGGATGAATGTAACTAGATATATAACTGTTATCTTCTAAACTCGTAAGTATGTGATAACTCACTTTTATATATACTCTACATCTACTTTCAATTTCCATACAGCATTTATCACTCAACTCTAATATATGAAGCCCTCTCTTTTTAATTTAAGATTATCATAAAAGAATTTATTTATAAGCAAATTTGTATACTTTGGAAATGATAGTTCTATGTAGTTTTGTTATGCAACATTACATCTATATATGCAATATGAATCGATCTTGCATTTTCTTAAATATAAGAAGACCTACTAGTAATGTAATTACTGATACAGATCCACAATAAATAAAATTAACCATTGAAGGTAATGTAGCATGATAAACGATGGCTCTAAAACCTTCAATAAAACTATACACAGGATTCATTTTCAGAATAAACAAGAACTTACCAGGTACAATATCTATCGGATAGAAAATAGCAGAAGCATACATCAATAATAACAGAAAAACACTGTATAGATATTCAACATCCCTAAAAAAAGTTGATATTGTTGACAAAATAAGTCCAAATCCGATCACAAACAAATATAACATAAACAAGTATAATGGTAAAATAAGAATGCTCCAGCTTATAGATGCCTTCGTCACAAGTACAACTATGAACAAATCTATCATAGTAATTAATAAGAAAATAAAGCTAGATGTAACTTTTGAGATTACTATGATATACTTCGGTATATATACTTTTTTTATCAGCGGCGCAGATTCGCGTATTGATCTCATAGCCTTACTAGTACCTTCTGAAAAGAATGCAAAAATTATCCTTCCTGTAACCATATAGAGGGGAAAATTATCGATATCCCTCTTGAATACAGTTGAAAATATTATCGTTAATATCAACATTTCAAGCAATGGATTTAGCAAACTCCATCCAATACCAATTAATGAATTTTGATATTTTTTTCTTACGTCTCTTTTTATAAGCAATCTTAACAAATATGAATAATGAAAAAAAGCTTTCAGTCGTTCTATACATTTGTTCATTCTAACCTCTTTAATTATTTGTTGTAACAGTTAGTAAATCTTTCTCCCGTTAAAGTGTCTTAATATAACTTGAAATTTATTTAATGAGTATGTTGTACTTTATGTTCTAAATCTTAGTATACATTTATAAAATTAGTACTGATATATTCACAATAATATTCCTTACAAATCATCTTTTGAATTCTATAACTCTTTCCTTCTTCGGTTAATTGTGTATGAATTAACATCCTCTCCATAAAACACACCCTAAAAGTTATTTTCTCAGAAATTTATTATACAAAATTTTTCTAAAGTTACTTGGTATCAACCTCATACACCCTCTCACAAGAGAGTTTATAAAAAATGTAAAACAACCAATATAATTTTCACTTAATAAATATCCTTGAAATCTAAATTCTTGTTTTAAATATGATAATCCACCTCGTCTAGTATACATACCATTACCGATCCTAGCAAATACCAGAACTTCAGGAATATTTGCGAATTTACAATTGATATTGTACATTCTAACCCATAAGTTATAATCTTCAAATCCCTGAAACGGTTTATAATTACCCGCTTCTAACACTTTTTCTTTTCGAAACATTACTGTCATATGATTAAAAGGATTTCTTTTAAATAATTGACTATTTATTTCAAGATTCTCGGTAGGAACAACTCTAGTATATTCAGCATCTTGTATCTCATTATTGAACTCCTTTACAAACGAACCTACCATACAAATTTCTGGATTATCTCTTAAATAATTAAATTGCAACTCGAACCTATCAAATCTTGCTACGTCATCTGCATCCATTCTTGCAATAATTTCGTTACTACATTCAACAATTCCATCCCTCAATACGTGTCCGAGACCTCGATTATTTTTGTAATCAACAATTTTAAGCATTGAAAACTTATCATCATAATAATTGTACAACAATTTTCTTACCTTATTGTCAATTGGACCATCTAAAACAATAACTATTTCATCTGGTAACAAAGTCTGATTAATAACACTATTTATACACTCTTCTACATGCCTAGGTTGATCATTAATATAAATTGGTATTAATACTGAAAACATCATCGATCTCCTTAAGTTACCTCATTAAAAACTACACTCTATTTACATATGCCTAATCCTTACAGAATCATTTTTCTTATTTCCGACAATCTTTATTAATTTCCAAAAAGTAATTACATATAAAACAAGTTTGAAACTGTATGAATCCGTATGTTTATTAACATTATTTTCCACATAGTCGTTACCAAAAACTTCATCTGGTGTAAGATAATTTAGTTTTTTATAAGGTAGTGTATGGGCAAAGTAAATGAAAGCGCCTATTATTTCTCCAAGAGTTGCTAGTTCTGAGAACTCAGACACTTTATATGTTGTATTGCTTTTAAGCATTGTTGAGAACAATTCGACTCTTCTTTAACCAGTTTTTTTAGTGAGTTCATAATTGAATCTGAGGACTGATCAAGTAGCTCTCGAATAAGATCTTTCCGCATTTTACGTTCTGAGATAGTCAATAGTATCAGTGGACCCTTATAACTAGTTCAAATTGATTGTACATTTAAGCTTTCTATTTAAATGTATTTTATTGAACCTTTCCCAAATTTTTCTTTCAAATTATGACGTTCTAAAACTACTTTATAGGGTAAATCATTCTTTTCTCCGCGTTTCAAAGTACCAAGTATGATTTTTTTTAAGGTTTCAAAGATTATTTTTAAGTCAAAGAAGATACTACAATTTTTAATATATAAAATATCAAATTTTATTTTTAATTCAGGTGTAGTAGCGTATTTACCTAACACCTGCGCAAGACCAGTAACACCTGCTTTTACAGTAACCCTGTAATGAAAATCCGGAATTTTTTTCGTAAATTCATTAATAAAAATGGGTCTTTCTGGTCTAGGACCTACCAGAGACATATCACCTTTGATTACATTTATTAACTGTGGCAGTTCATCCAACCAGAATCGTCTTAAAAAACGTCCTAATTTTGTCACTCTTGGGTCATTTTCAACTGCCCAAATTGCTCCTGATTCCTTTTCTGCATCTTTGTGCATTGAGCGAAATTTATATAAATTGAATACCCTATTATGTATAGTCACTCGCTCTTGTTTAAATATAACAGGCCTACCTTCAGTAATAACTAGAGCAAGGGCAATCACAATTAAAAGAGGTAATAATAGTACAAACAAAGGTATAGAAATTATTAAATCAAAGAATCTTTTAATGAGCAGTTTTTCTCTCGAAAGATGCAAACTATCTATTTTGAACATTGGTATATCAGAAACTTGTACAAGTTTCGAATTAAAAATGGCAATTTCAAAGGTTTTGGGTACAATATACAATGACTTATTTGTACTAATGCAATGTGTAATAATACTGTCTTTAATTTCACTATGAGTGGTGTCTGATACATAAACCTTATCAGTTTTATCAATATACATTTTAAAATTTTTAACAATTGAAGGATCAACAAAATACTTTAGTCGCTCCTTATGGATATCAGAAGAAAATATTTTACTAATCAATCTTTCCTTATCATCCAGCTGTCCTATCACAAGAATTTCTTTAGTACCTTTTCTATATCTTATAAACCACCTAAAAGATAATTTAATAATAATAAAAGTTACTGTCTGAATTGCGTAAGAAAATAAAATTACAGACCTTGGCATAGCAAAATCTCTATTATAAAATGCAATAGCCATATATGCAATCATTATAAAAGATGTTGATAAAAAAGCTATTACTATGTTTTCTGACTTTGATTTATTGACCGAATTTAGCAATCCGATACTCATAAGTAGTATTACAGAAAAAATCATTATAAAAGGCAATGTCGAATTAAAAGCTTGATAATTTCGTTCATCATAGCCCATGAACATATCTAAACTCAGAGTAACGCGATAAGATAAATATACTGTAAGTATATATATTAGAATTTCCAATAGTTTTAAACTAAGACCGTCACCCCTTGCGTTTTTTTCTTTCAATTCTTCGTCTCCTATCCATTGCCTAATCAGATTATTCTACTCAACACATCTATCCACTCGTAGTGATAACCAATAACTAGACTAACTTATATATTAAATGTATAATTCTTTTTTATTCACTCGTCTCAGTTTCGCCCATAAGTAAATTAGACAATCCCATCATGCAAAAGACCATATAAGTTACAAAAACAACGCTATCATTGGCAATGCCAACTACTAGCCAACCAATTAAAGACGCTATCAGTAAGGAACTTCGCATTTTATTCAGAGTATAGCACACAAGACACAAGAAAAGAATTCCACCAACAAATCCAAAATTAATCAAAAGTTGAACATAGATATTATGTGGTTTATCAACTACTTGATCAGTCATTATTACAGGACGACCGATAAGATCCATGTGAGGAAAGTTCAAAATATAAGTGTCAGCTCCATAACCCAGAAGCGGTTTGCTCATAATTAACGGAATCGATCTATTCCAAATATAACCACGATTTGTAAACAAACGCTCAGATTCGGAAAGCTTGATAACCTCGACATCATTATTAATTTTCTCCTCGGTAAAAAGATTAAATCCTACAGAAAATTGGGTATCATGAATCAACTCAAATCTCATTACTTGCCCTTTATCAAGAACTTTGTTTGTGACACTCACTGTAATTCTACCTGTACTATGTATCTTGTCCACAAGAAAATCATATTGATCAACGTTTCTGAACCGACATCTATCTTCTAAATCTTCTCTTTCTAGTAAGTTCCAATCTTTATCATAAACTTTAATATCGTATCCAACAGGTTCAATGTGATATGTGTCACCATTATCAATGGTAACTGTTAAAACAGGCTCATCATAAGACACGTTAATAAATGGATTATATTCTGATTCCACCGTGGTTAATGAGTTTATTAACTTATCATATTGATTTTGAAAGAGATTTGTTTGAGATACACCAATAACCAAAGCAGTTATTATAAGTACCCCGGTAATAATTCTCTTCTTCAAAAAACCTCTTTGGAAAATAAACATAATAAAATAAACAATAACACCTATCGTCAAAGCTACGAAACCCGTAGTTGATTTTGACCCAGCCAAAATTATTAGTTGGAAAACTAATACGATTCCAATCATAAGACGCCATACCCATGATTTTATTTCTGAAATCAGATACAGTCCGATAGGAAAAGCAAATGCTACCAAACTTCCAATGTAATTCGGATTATACAGTGTACCATAAACTGTACCTTTCTCAAGAGCCATATCAATGTTTCCTTTAAAGTTTTCATAATAGGATCCAAGAATTAAACGCTCTCCTAATTCAGTTTGATAGAAATCCATCCCAAGAAATTGAAAAACACCAATAATCGATATGACAAGGGTGCTTAACATAAATGCCCCCAAGATAATATAGGCTTCTTTCTTTGTTCTAACAAGATTATAAATACAAAATGCAAAGCTTATATAAGACAACCATGTAGCGGTTCCTTCAAATCGTCCGATCCATCCGCTCCATGCAACACTTTTAAATTGCGAAAAACAAAAGGATAAAATTACAACAACAGCAAATGAGACCAATATCACCTCAAACAAATCTAGCTTCCATGATTTTTCTGTTTCTTTCCACCTTATCCAAACTGTACCTATCAAAAGAATTACAGCACCAAATTGAAGAGCCATCGCTTTGTAATAAGTAAAAAAGTCGGATGTAAACTCAATAGGCCCATAAAGAAAATATGCACTATCATAAACCTGTATTTTTTTTATAAATACAATTAACGGAACAATAAATACAATAAAAGCTGCGAAATATATTAATTTTTCTCTTAATGATTGAATACGTTTACTTTGTTTTCTCATAATATACCTCTACATTAATATATTTTAAAATAAAATACGAACCAATTTGATTATAGCAACTATCATTGGTTGTTGATAGGTTTAACAATATCTGTAATGAACTTGTAAGAAATATTCTTGATACAAGAGCTTCATTTCATAAAGACCATTTCTGATATAATTCTACTTGTATATTTTCAGGACTGAGAGATGTTTGATCATATCGTTAGCTCAGGTTTCGTTTAATTTTTTTAATAAATACCTGTTAGTTCTCGTAGCAAGTGTGTCACACATAGACCATTTGTAGCAACAGACGATCCAGTTTCTATAAAATATTAACTCTGTTAAGGGCATTAACATTTTTTTATCACACTAAATATCTATTTTATACGACAAACGGAACTTGGTTTTGGAGAGAGCTATGATTATTCAAATCTATATCAATTATTATTAGTTGATGGACATTAACAGTAACCAGTGATATAAGAATTTATCATACACAGAGATATCCTTACATGAGCATTCACTTTCAAAGATTGTCTTCAACTGAATTATAAAAATATATGCCTAGTAGTGCATTGAATTATACTATGCTAATAGCATCATCTATACAAATCGCAGCACCAATAAAATATACTATGAGTGAATACATAGTTAGTATTATCTATAACTCCTTTCTAGAGACCATCTAGGCATCAAGAACACTAATTTCCTATAGCGTACTTTACATCATATAACAAATCTACGCTGTAGGATATGTGATTCTGACTGTACAACAGGAACATTTATTAGCGCACTAACACAAAACCAGGGTTAACTGGAAGTTTTGCATCAAGTTCTACTTTGGCATATACGAGTGAAAAGAAGTACAATCAAGCAATTTCACCTCACAAACAATAAATCTCATTTTTAAAATTAGTCTATGAGATTTCAAGATAAACTCTTGCTAACTAGACGATTAAGGAAAGTGACAAGCGGCTTAGAATTCTGTACGATCAAATGCATCAGCTATTATTGATAGAGAGCATTATTCGTACAGATGAAACCACGTTAAATGTATTAGACGAAAAAAAGTATAATTATACGCGGATTTATAAGTCTGCTTAGGAAAGTGATCATAAGATTTGTTTGTATGATTATCAAAACTATAAAAGCAAAAAATTCAGTCGCGTTCTTAAATGGATTCAACGGTTATTTACAAACAGATGGTTATCAAGCCAAAGAAAATATTAAGGATGTGAATCTTTTAGATGTTTAGCTCACGCTAGTATATATTAGAAAAGCTTTGGATGCAGTACCTACAGGAGTAGACATTATTAACTCTAAATCATCTGAAATTCTTTCATCTTTCACGAGGATCTACAAATCAGAAAAGTCATTTATAGAGCTATCACCAAATGAACTCTTTTTAAAAGACTTGATAAAACAGAACCTATTTTGATAGTGTTCCGTAATTGTTTGTAGATAGAATCTAGACGTACGCTTCTTAAAAGGCTATTAGGACAAGCTATAAAGTATAACTTAAAGCAATAGCCAAAGTTATAGGTGTTCTCTGTGATGGAAGGCTAGAGCTTGATAATAACTGAGCGGATAGATTGACTCGACCTTTTACTATTAAGAGAAAAAATTGGACATTTTCTAAATTGCCATTAGGACATCAATCAAAGGTATCTGTTAAAGCATTGTAAAAATTTTAACGTAAAACATTTTATTCCATTTGAATAGCTTCCAAACATCAATACGTCAAAATTAGATGAGTTGAACGCTTTATTACCATGGTCAAAAAAACTACAAAAATGTCAAACTAAAAACTGTAAAGACTAGCAAAACACCATTGATCCTTATTTGATCAGCGGTGTTCTTATTTTACAATAGAATTTAGAGTAGCGGTATGTGTGTTGTCTTTGACGCTTACATTGGCATACGCACTTGTGCCATAACAACTTTAACATCAGTACTCATTTTAAACCTCCTAAATTATCAACTTTTACAAACTAGAAAAAACTCTCTAAAATTTTCGTAGTTTTCTACTAGTCTATGATCTAGAATAATATTTTCTGCTCTTTATTAACAGGTACTCATGATATGCCGTTTACTTTAAAAAGAAAAAACAGCCTCCCCCTAAGGGCAGACTGTTTCAATTTCTTATAAGTCGTTTGTTACATCAGCTGCAGTCCAAGATTCTACAACATTAGGAACAGTTGAAGCATCTTGAATTTCAACAGCTTGACCAGCTGTATAAGCTATTGTAATAACTTCTGAAGATGCAATAACTTCATCCGCTATAGTAAGAACTACAGTTTTACCAGAAGCAGCAACAGAAGCTACAGTTTTAGCACCAGCATCAGCACCGCCAATTGTAAAACCAGCAGCAGTTGGCTTGTTTGTAGTTAAATCTTGGCTCATAGTAATAGTAATATGAGTCGCATCTGTAACAACAATTTTTTCAACTACAGGAGTAGTATCAATTTCAAACTCAGCAATCTCAAATTCAGCTAAGTCATTACCAGCAACATCTGTAATATAATTAGTTGAAGCAGCTAAAGCGATTTCAATATCACCATCAAATCCAACGTAATCACCCATTAATACGAATACAACAGAGTCATCAGTAGTAGCTGGAACAGTTGATGTTGCAGTACCTGTTACCTTGAAGTCAACGCCATTAACTAATACATCATTGTCAGCTTTAACAACAAAGTCGTTACCTGCTAAAACAACATCTGAAATTACAACTTCTTCGTCGAAGATTACAGTAATAACACCAGCAGTAGTAAACGTTAAATAATCTTTAACATCTGCAGTATGAGTATCTTTTTTATCAGTATAAAGTTCAGCAGCTATTTTATCAACAGCAGACTTTTCTGCATCAGGTTTTAATGTCTCACCAAATTTGTTTGCAGAAGTCGGATCAGCAGCTATTACAGCTTTTACAGTATCTCCACCAATTGCAACTTTAGCATCAGCAGTTAAATCAGTGATTAACGTTAATGTAACAACTGTATTTCCATCAGAATTCATAGAAATCGCTCTCTTAGCCAAATCTAAATTGTTGTCTGATGCATCTTTAATCATTAAATCAGCAGCAGTAAAATCTTCTAATAAATCATCAAAAGTAACTTCAACTGTATCTTTAGCAGTAACTTTTACTGTATCAATGTTAACAACATCTTGGTTCACAATAGTAACATTACCAGTGTAATCAACAGTGTAGTTACCAGCAGCATCAGCAACTCTAGCAATAACTAAACCATCAACTTCAGGAACTAAATCAACACCTTCAACAACTTTAGTAGTATCAGGATCATCAATTGGACAAGTAATCTTAACGCTCTTACCATTGTTAGTTAAAGCGATCTCAGCTTCATAATCATCAACTAAATCAGTTAATGCAGTACCGTTTACAGTGTAGTTCGCAGGATCAACTACTGAGTAGTTTCCTTCTGCATTCATTTCTTCACCAAATGAGATAATAATCATTTGATCCTTTTTAGTTGAGTTATAAACTGTAGCAGTAAAGTCCTCAAACTTTGGAGCAGTTAAATCATCAACGTCAAATTCGATTGTAGCAGTAGCCATTTCGTTTTCAGCTGGATCTTCAATGTTTTTAACAACAATTGAGTATTTTCCAGATAAAGTATCATTGAAATCGATTGTAGCTGTTTTAGAAGCGTAATCAATATCATCTATGATATCTTTAACTTCTTCACCATCTTTATCTAAGATTGTGTAATTATCTTCATCTTCAGCCATTTTAGAATCTACAGCTTCTGTAAATTTAACTTGGATTTGCTCTTCAGTTTTTACTTTTACAGAATCAACTTCTGGAGCAGTTTCGTCTAAAGTAATTTCAATTTTGAACATAATTTGTGCATTTTCATTGTCCCATAGGTCATTTACAGATTCTTTTAATACATAAACGTAAGCTGTACCTTCTGGTAACTCATTATCAGTAAAGTTAAGAGTTAACTCTTTACCATCTGAACTTAAATCATCAGCAACAACGATAGGCTCGTCAATTGGATTGTTTGAGTTAGTGTGGTAGTAGTTTGCTTTAGCATCATCTGCAATTTCAATTTCTTCATTGAAAATTAATGTTACGCCAGTAGTAGTTGCATCTTTGAAATCTACAACAACTGGAGCATCTTCATCTTCAACAACAGTAGCAGTTAAAGTATCTTGAACAACACCAAAACCAGCTTCATCTTCTATAGCAGCTTTAACTTTAACAGTTACATCGCCTTCTTTTAAATCAGAATAAAGAGTGATGTTAGCTTCAGTATTATTATTCATAGCTTCAACTTTGTTGATGTATAAATCGCCACCATCTACCGAGTAGTTACCTTTAACTTCTAAAGAAGTTTCAGTCATTGGCTCAGAGAAAGTAATTTTAATTGTATCAATACCAACAACTTCTGCAGAAAGTACTGTAGGAATTGTAGTATCTAAGAATGCAACTTCTTCAAATACAACTTCTTCTAAAGCAACTTCTTCAGCAGTTTCAACAGCATCAACAGTAACGTCTAACTCATCTTGTTGAGCAGCAGCTTTAGTTAATGTTAATACAACTGTCTTCATGTCTGCTTGTAAAGCAGCATCTTTGATATCCATGTCTTCAACTTCATAGTTGTCAGCATCTTCAGCAGAATCAACATCTACTTCTTGATTGAATACAACTTCAACTTGAATTAAGTTAAGAGCATCTACAGAAACAACTTCTAACTCATCAGGAGTAGCAGGAGTAGGAGGAACATAGTTCTCTAAACCTAAAGCAGTACCTAATGTATCAGTTTCGTCCATTTTAGGAGTATCTAATAACTTAACCATAGTAACGAAAGCTTCGCCTCTTAATACTAAAGAGTCATCAGCAGCAACTGTATCGATACCTAATTCTTTAGCATCTTCGTTAGCAGTTGTCCACTCAGCTTCGTAACCTAATGCTTTTACAAACATTACGTTTAATTCTTGTGCTTTAACAGTGTCGTTTGGTCTAAAAGTACCAGCAGCGTCACCAACCATCCAACCTTTTTGTTGAGCGAAAGCAACGTATGGTACATACCAAGCGCCTTCAACCATATCAGAGAATGGTGCGTCGAATGCATAAGCAGTAGCTTCTGCCTTCAAACCGTACATGTCAGCTAAAATAACTGCCATTTGTGCTCTCGTTAACGGAGCATCTTCTTCTAAACCTTTGTCAGTACCAGCAATAACGCCGTACTTCATCAATTTTTCACCAGCTTCTGAGTTAGCCGTAGCTTCTTCAGCAAATGCAGGTAGAATTGACGAAAATACTAGCATGAATGCTAATACAAGAGATAAAACTCTTTTCATGTTTTAATTCCTCCCTTGAAATATGTAGTTCGTCTGGAGAAGGGATTTGATCAATACAACATGTCCCCCTTCTACATAGACTGTTGTTTAGATTGGCATAATAACCAATCCTAATGTAGATTATATCACCAGTTATGTTTTATGGACAATTATTATAAGCCTTTGTAACATAACTGTAAATTATAATACAAACGCTTGTTCTAGCCACGCATAACTTATGAACTTATATGTGTATTATACACTAAAAAACACGCCTGTAGGTTACAGGCGTGTTACGGAATCGTTAATCCTATAATACGCATTCTTTCACTATTTGAGAACTATTTTGTAGTTAGAACCTCAATAGCCTTTCCTAACTGAGGATCTTCATTCAAATATAAGACAATAAGTTCATTCAACTTATCCTTTGTTTCAGGATATAGTGCATACATATTAGCTAAGTTATACGCTTCTTGGAAAGCAATAATTGCTTGAGAAGTCTTTTGATCATAAGTTCCTGTTAGATCAACATCATATCCTAAGAACTTAAATCTCTGTTGTGCACCAAATACATCTAAACTTGTAATACCATAATGAGAAATCTCTTTATCTATCATAGGTGCAAAACCTTCGATTGTTAGTAACTCTTCTTTTGTCTTTAAAGGAAGATAAATGTCTGGTTCAACACCTACCCCATTTACTTTCTGCTTATTTGCAGAAAAATACTCTGCTGTTGTAACTTTTATGGCACCATCAGTCGCTAATTGATATAAACTCTGTACTGTACCTTTTCCATAAGTTGTTTCACCAATAATTGTACCTTTACCATTATACTTAATTGCGCCTGCCAATATCTCAGAAGCACTTGCTGATCCATTATTTACAAGTACAGCTAAAGGAATATCAAGAGCAGACGTCTTACCGTTATAATCTCTGTCAATTCTTCCAGTGTAATCTACAAAAGCAATATTTTCATCTTCATCTATAAACCAATCTGCGATTTCGACTACTTCATCTAAATATCCACCTGGATTATTTCTTAAGTCGAGTACTAATGATGACATATTCTTAGTCTTTAAATCTTGAACTGCTTTTGAAAACTCATCAGCAACACCAGTACCAAATCGAATGATTCTGATATAGCCAATATTATCATCTAACATTTCATAAAGTACATCAGGAATCTTAATTACTTCTCTTACAATCTCAAAGTTCAATATTGCTCCATCTCTATAAATTGTTATTTTAACACTTGTTCCTGCTTCACCTTTAATTTTATCAGTCGATTCTTCATATGAAACTGTAGTAACATCTAAATCATCTACGTGTGTAATAATATCACCCGATTGAATACCAATATTATCTGCTGGTGAACCTACAATAGGAGAAATTACCTTAATACCTCTATTATCTTCTTCTATATAAATACCAATACCAATTAAGCTTCCACCTAGATCATTCATAAATTGATCAAACTCTTCTTCTGAAAAGTATTTACTATGTCTATCCAGTTGTTCAACGATACCTTTATAGGCACCTTCTATCAATTGATCTCTACTTACATCAAACTTATAGAAAGTCTCAATTTTTCTAATAAGTTCATCTATCTTCTCTAAGTCTACTGTATCTTCTGCAAATACAGTGAACGATGGTATCATCAAGCAAATAATTAGTAGTAGTGATATGAGCTTTTTTTTCATGCTTTTTCTCCCTCTTATCTTAAGTGATAGTTTAAATTTAAACTATCTGATTATGTTTCTTCTATTTAAAGTAAATTTTTTTACTCACTTCCAATAATCAATACTTATTTAACTTGAAACATCAAGTTTATAATTCTACACGTAAGGGATTACTAAAATTGATTGCTAAAAACATACTTTTATCATCTTTGAAGCATACTTGTATATGTAAGTATAACACACTTTCCAAATTCACTTTAATAAAACACTGTCCAATAAATCCTTTATATACATCCCAACTGAAAAATCATCTGTTATGTTTTTTACAATGCGTTAACGTCTTTTAAAACTATATTTGAACTTCCAAGTCAACTGATGCAATTTTTATATTACTTATTACACTTTCTATCATTAACACAAATATAATCATAGAAAAAGTCGATATAACTTTCGCTATTCGACTCACATTTCTAGTATCTGTTAATAATCTTTTCTCTATAATCTATTCTTACATTGTCTTTCATATGATCAATAAGTGCTTTGATCATAGAAGAACCTTCTGCTCTTGTAACATGAGAATTGGGTCTAATGGTGTTGTCTGGGAAACCATTTACTAAGTTGATTTCATCAGCCATATAAATAAACCTCTTTGACCAATTAGGAATATCACTATCATCAGAGTATCTCGTTTCAAACGGCAATTGTGGCGCCCTATTTTCTAATCCAAGTGCATTAACCATAATAGTAATCACTTCTGCTCTTGATATCTTATCTTCTGGATTAAAGTAGTTACCATAACCATTCATAATGTCATTGTTATAAACAAAGGCTACATAATTATAGAACTCATAATCATTTGGAATATCATTAAACATCTGAGTAGAACCTGGTCTTAAACTTCTGATAATTTCTGTTTGAGATCGATCTTCAATAGAAGCTATTGCATTTGAGATCATCTCAGCAAACTCAATTCTTGTTAATGGTTGATCAGGACCATAAAACTCTGAGTTGTTATTAATAATTTCAAGACTGGCTAAAAAGAAAATATTGTCTTCTCCCCAATGACCACCTGTATCCTTGAAATGAGGAATAACCATTGAATCACCATCAACAATTTTATCATTTCTTATAGTTTCTTCACCTATATTGCGTTTAGTTGTTGGCAAGTTATCCTCAAAAGCCGGCATATCATAAGTGTATTGAAATACATTCTCTATTTCATCGATTCTTACATAAGAACCAACAAATGAAATACTTTGAGGAGCAGTTGATTGATATTGAAAATCAGAAAACTTCTGATAACTTGCTCTTAAATCAACTTGACCATACCAAGATATTTTTTCCTCAGATTTAGGATCTGCAGAATCATAATCAGGATTCGGGATTTCACCATTTAGTGTCATCTTAGACATATACGTTTCAGCATTACCCCATAAATGGTCATAACCAATCATGGCACCTTCATCATGGTTAGATGTGATTTCTATAGTAACTTTATTATCATAACTCTCTGGTGTACCATTTGTATAATATGTTCTTTTAAGATACATATTACCTGAGAAATAATCAACTGCAGCTGTATTATCATAAATCATAGACCTATTATATAGATATGAGTTTAATACATACTCAGTACCACCTACTGAAATAGTTTCATCAAGCGATGTTAACTCATATTTGAAAGTTGTTTGTTTGTATTCTTCTTTAGAAGTTTTTGTTACTCTAAAAGAAGCTTTTCTATCAACTTCAATATTCTTATCACTATTAAGAAGCTCGTAGTTATAGGTAATTGTAAATTGGTCAGAGTTTTCAGGGAATGTTGGAATCTGAACAACACCCGTTAAAACAACTGGTTCTCCTGTTATAAACAAAACCTCTTGATAGTTGTATTCATTATTATTTAAAGTTGGATCTCCTACAAGACCCCCTTCAAAAGAAACCACCTCTGCCATAGCAGGTGTGATTATCATTGCTACTATCATTAATATCATTATAATTCTTTTCATAAGCGTCCTTTCTTACGTACTCACATAAGTTTATCGGCATAATCGTAACTTCACTTTACGTAACATATCTAATGTAACCTTATCGTAATATGAATACAAGGATATTTAGATATTCGTAAAGGTTTGTTAATAAGAATATACCCTCTAACTACCTTAGCACTTTATATTGCCACATAAGATTTGGATAGGCTACACTTAGTTGGATAGTTTTTTTAAGGTAATGTAGAATGAAAGCATACTAAAAGGAGACTCTCATCACTAACAGAAAAAACGACGTACAATCACTGATGATTTTAAAAGTTCAATGATACAACTTTACAAAAGTTGAAAGAAGAAATCTGATATTTTGAGAGTATGATTGATCACCTTCAACTTTAGATGAATTGATTAATCAAAGCAATAATTCTGGCTCATTTAAAGAAAAGATAATCTGATGCCTAAAAAAAAGAACTGCTTGAGCCTAGAAAAAAAAAACAACTTGGAATGGCGAATGAGATTTTTATGCACCAAACAAAGTCTACTCAAAATAAGTTCTTAAAGAACCGTTTTGTGGTAAAATAGTATAGACAATGAGTTTGATTTTCAATTATTAGACTGTAGCCAAGAAGCGTAACCTGAGACATAGAATTCTAGTGATAATAATGTTAGTAATCATCAAGTGACACTTATAGAGTTTGAAAAAGGGATTAGAGCAACTTTTAATCTAGGTGCTTTTATTGATCTACAGAATATAACTTTGAAAATCATGGGTACTAAAGGTGAAATTCGTGGAGTTGATACTCTCAATCAAATTGAAGTCAGATTTTTGATGAGCATGACTATAAAAGAATTGGATCAGAAAATGTTAACGGTAGTCCTGGTGGTGGTGATACTGACATCAAGGATGACTTTGTAAGTCCTGTTTGAGGTATGTGACAGCATTCGTAGCCGAACATTCTGGAAATACAGGAAAATCAGTCGAAATAAAAAAATTCTATGAGGAAATGGTTTAGGTGAAACATGATATTAATTACAGGTGGACTAGGTTATATAGGTAGTCATACAGTCGTTCAGATGTTAGAAGCAAATGAGAGCATTGTGATTCTTGATAATCTATCTAATTCAAAAGAAAATGTACTTGATAAGATTGAGTTAATCACAAAAAAACGTCCTATTTTTTATAATGGGGACATCAGAGATGAAAAAATACTAGATAAAATATTTCATGAACATAAAATAGAAGCGGTGATTCACTTTGCTGGATTGAAAGCTGTTGGAGAATCAGTAAGACTTCCAATTCATTATTATGATAATAATATTAGTGGTACTTTGACACTACTCGAAGTAATGAAAACTTTTGGATGTAAGAAAATAGTGTTCTCATCTTCGGCAACTGTTTACGGCAATAATCCTAATGTGCCTTTCAAAGAGGAATTTGTACTATCAACTACAAATCCTTATGGATCAACGAAAAGAATGATTGAGGAAATACTTGGTGATGTTTATGTATCTGATCCAGAATGGTCAATTGTTTTGCTAAGATACTTTAATCCAATAGGGGCTCATAAGAGTGGTTTAATTGGTGAGGATCCAAATGATATTCCAAATAATTTATTACCTTATGTAGCTAAAGTAGCTATAGGAGAACTAGAATGTTTGAGTGTGTTCGGAGATGATTATGACACCATTGATGGTACTGGTGTAAGAGATTACATACATGTTGTAGATCTTTCTGATGGTCATTTACAAGCACTTGATTTTGCTAGAAAGCATTCAAAGATAGAAGCAATAAATCTTGGAACTGGTATTGGTTATAGTGTACTTCAAATTGTAGAAGCTTTTAAGAAAGCAAGTGGGAAAGTGATCAATTATAAAGTCACACCTAGACGTCCTGGTGATATTGCCAAATGTTATGCATGTGCTGAAAAGGCAAAGCAACTTTTGGACTGGGAAGCTAAGTATGATGTGGAAGAAATGTGTGAAGATGCTTGGAGATTTACAGAAAATATGAGTAAATAACTAAGTCAAAAATGATAGATAAAATAAAAAACAAACATATCATTCTGGAAATCCAGTATGATATGTTTGTTTTATTTTGAGTATAACGCAACCATGAAAAAATAATTGATTTTTTTTTGAATAAGTATTCTTTTAAATAATTATATAATTCTCAATAAAAATCCAATTATAGTTCTACTCTTGAGAGAAATTTGTACAAAATACAAAATAAAATTTTAATTAAAATACAAAACTTAAAATTAATTATATCTTTGTGGCTAAACTGATGATTAAATTTAAGTTAACGAGTTTGACACTTATTAAAATCCGTACTATTATGTATTTAACACACATGAAAGGACGTAATATATGACAACTACAGATAAAGTATACAATAAAAAGCAGTTAACAATTGACAAAGTATTTACTTCAAAACAATTAAACAATGCTCTTAATTTTAGAAAGACTACAAAAAACACTTTGAACATACCAACAACAGGTAAAGAAGTTGCTAAGAAAGCAGCTATTACAGAGGAAACTTTCTCTTCCATTAGGACTGGAAAATCAAAATACAACACAAAACTTATAACAATCACAAAAATCGCTGAGTCTTTATCTATTTCACCATTTTACTTCACTGGATTTGTCTATGATGTTCAGTTTAGTAGATCAACGTATTTCCATAACTTACAACCCTGGTTACAAAGAATCGTCATGGATGAATATGACTTAATTCAAGAAATTGATAATGCTTTTATATTAAAATTACTCAGCTATATGTCAAAAAAAGAAGTTGAAAGGATAAGATTGAATGGACTTATTCAAAAGTACACCATACCATTAGAAGCATTTACATTTTATGCCTTACCTTCTGATGATGAACGTATCATCCATTCAAGAGAAGAGCAAATCATTCATTCAGCAAATTTGGTCATATTTATACAATCTTTTAAACACAAAAAATCAGATCCAAATAAGCTTACATATCAGAATGTGGATTTAGAAACACTTGAGCAATTGAGATTAGATTTTCATAATAGAACAAAGGACTTCACTGAAGAAGACTTTTATAGATTCAATTACAAGTTAGAATTGCTAAATAAAATTGATGATGAAGGCTTGAAAATGCTCACATTATTTACTTACTTAGGATTTGATAAGGAACTACAAGAGGAGGTTTTAACATGGATACATTAAATTTTACTAGAATTAAAAACGGCGTACATATTGATAAATTAAAATGGAGAAACAGTATTGAGTCTTTTGAAAACTCACCATACACTACATCAAGACTCTACAATACATTTCTATCATCAGCTATCAACAAATACTTTGACCAATGGTTATCAGAAATAGAAGATCTAGACGATTTAATGTACCGTATAGAATTTATCCGAAAAATAGAAACACCTTATAAATCTGATGGCGTATATCCAGGAACAAACTTTCACAACTATCATAGCGTTGTCTTTGATGCTCACAGAAATGTTACATTTGAAAAGGAAAATGATTATACACATACCGCTAGTGGAAAAATGTACTTTATGCCCCGATGGACACAAGTTGTTTTAATAGATGACTTCTGGCACATTGAAATTTTAAGAGACAAGAAAGTTCTTAGGTCATTTAAAACAGAATTTTCTCAAAAAGAGCTCAAAAATGTTTTAGAAATCTACTATCCCAATGCTTATAAATCATTAAGTCATACATACTTTAGTGTTAATGTAGATACTTTAACAGTTGAAGAGATTCTAAATCTACCCGAATACAATTACATCAGATATGACTGTTACATGATGACTATTAACGATGAAAAGTTTAAATCCAAAGGACCTGTTGGTTTACTTAGAACAATTGTCTCTGAAGTATGTTAAAAGATGCATGGGTCATCTGTTATTATAGGTGTTTTGCTAAAAAGAAGATTTTGTTTTCAATTCCATTCACACGCTTATATAGCTCATCCATCTTAATGGAGAAATATCTAAATCATGAGGGCTATCTCGAATACGGTTCTTTGGAATATGCTTTAAGTGAGACACTCAGTCACTTAAATATTAAGACAAACATACTCTATAGATTTGAAGTTGATGGTCATATGGACCATTCACATAGTATTTTAGATTTAATGGAGTCTATGCAAGATGGTAGACTCCTTAAACTTAATACTAAGGATTATTCTGATCAAGAAATTATATTACTTGAATCACTGCCAATAAAACATACAAAACTATTAGAGTCCTTTCCTTTCTTTGGACCAATTCTAATAGAATTTATACTAATCAAAAAACTCATGGGTCTAAAGTATCAATTTACTGTTGAAAATACATATGGAAAGCTAAAGAAAATAAGCACTCGTAACTTTAATGAAGTTATATTATATGCCATGAAATATCCTGCTTCATTTAAGATCCCACTCACATCAAGATACCAGTACAATAAAAATCACTTATATATGATTGCAGGCGCAGTTAAACTTTCTCAACTTAATGAATGAAAGGAATAATAGTATGAGGCTTAAAGAAAATTATAAAACACCTACCGATTTGCACGCTCATACTGTTTACTCTGACGGTATTTATAGCATTGAAAAGTCTCTTCATAAAAGACAAAATATTGCTAAAGTTCTTGGTGTTTCTGATCACTATCATTATCTTTCAGAAGATAGATGGGATGAATATATAAAAGAAATCAATTACTACAAGAATAAATTTAATGATCATACTATTCTTGTTGGTCTAGAAATCATCTTTAGTGATCTAAAAGAATCTCTCCACGATATTCGATTTAAGGATCTTGATTACTTGATTATTGAAGATTTCGAAACCATTTCTTTAGTTGAAAATTTTGAAGCGGTCATAGATTCTCTTATAAGTAACTTCAGTGGTGATATCATCATGGCTCATCCTAATTTTCCGACATGGAAACTTATCCTCGGTGAAAAAAGGCTTCTTCAAGTACTGACCTACTTAAGAGATAATGAAATTGCTATTGAAATCAATGTCAATCAAGGCTATTTTCATGGTATCGGTGATGATTTTTCAGAATTAATGAGTGATGAAGATAATATCTATGTCCAATTATTAAACAAATCCGATAGTCTTCTAAGCGTTGGAACAGATGCACATGGTTACGAAGATGTTTTGTTTAGTCGGTTTAAATTGACCTATGACTTTTTATACGGAGGTAACAATGTCTAGAGTATGGATTACAGGAGATACACATGGCGAATTAGAAATTTATGATCGATTTACCGAGAAATACTTTCCTCAATTATCATCCTTAGAAATGAATGAACGTGAAGACAATTACGTCATCATCTTAGGTGATGCAGGTATCCTGTTCGGAGATACCAATGACGATATTCTGGCTTTTCTAGAAGAAATGCCTTTTATCACTTTATGGATTGATGGTAATCATGACGACCACGCACTCATAGAAGAATTAGATCACATTAAAATGTTTGGAAACACCGTTGGAAAAGTGAGCGACTCCGTCTTCCATCTTATGCGTGGCAAACACTATTATATTCACGATTTAGATATCTTTACTTTTGGAGGTGCAAAATCCATTGATAAACATTTAAGACTCGAAAATGTTAATTGGTGGGAAGCAGAAGTCCCTAGCCACGAAGAATATGAAGAGGGATTGGAAACACTCGACTTATTACTAGCTGATACAGAATTAAATAAACTTTATGTATTGTCCCATTCTTGTCCAACAGACATCAAAAGCCATCTAGTGACATATGATCTTGGTATCATTGATCCTACAGAGTATTATTTGACCGAGTTCTACAATCGAATATTAGATAAAGACATTGAGTATCATCATTTTTTTGGCCACTTTCACGAAGATGAAGAAATTGATGATGTATTTACAGCAGTTTATGAGGAGTTCATCGAATTGATATAGACAAATCTCTTGTGATTTCTACTGAAGTACTTAAGTATACACAATTTAAAATATAAATGTGGATAAACCTTTTTATTAAAGAATTATCCACATAGTTAATCACTTATTCTATTATAATAGTCTTATTCATTTCTTTTTCATTTGGATAAAATGAAAAATTAACCTCAATGATTGTATCCTCTAAGAGTTCTTTTTCAACTTCTAAATGATACTCTCTTTCAGTATCAGAGGTCATCGTTGATCTACTACTAAAGTAATGACCATTATACTGACTGAAGCTCACTCTTTCATCAACATTACCTTCAAACCTTACTGTATATCCAGTCGCAGATTCATTTATCCCAAGAAAACTTAATTTCTCATCAATGCCTTTGATCATTTCTTCCTTCTCTAAATCTATTAGAATTGTTGACTGATCTAACGGTAAAACATAAATACCATCTATTACAATTTCAAGTGACTCATAGTCATCAAAATAAGGCGTCTTAAAGTAATAGGTCATGCCAGATGTCATATCTCCTGATCTTACGAGACCATCTGAAATTCTTTCGTATTTATTATCCCCTGACTGAATATAGATTTCCTTAAACTCATAAAATACTCTCTCATCACTGGATACATCAAGTTGCAAATTCATCGTTGTTGGTGTAATCTCAAGTGATAAAAATTCAAAGTCCATATCATCATGTTTGATAACTTTATTAATTACCTTCAGATTAGAGACATCCTTTATTTTCTTCTCTAGTTTAACAGATATATTCTCTAAAATTATATCATCATCCTTGAAGCTTGCATTTTTATTATTTCTTGTCATATCAAATCTTACAGTCAATGTGTCTGGAAGTTTTCTATCAACCATGTTGACTTCTATGTTTTCTATATTGTCATCATTGAAGCCTCCATAACCAAATGAACCGCCTTCAATTTTACTCATATTTTCATCTAATAGTTCAAAATTTATTATGGCATAATGCCCTTCTAGCTTATGATCTAATTCAAAAAATAGATTCAAATCTTGATCCGAGTAATAATAAGCTATCAATGATAAAGTATAATCCTCATCCTGATAAACCATATCACCTTTTTCAAACAATCCTTTTTCTGCAGCTTCCTTATAACCACTGCCTATTCTAACGAGTTCTACGATTTCACCAATTACAGGGATATCTATCAAAGAATCTGCAAATGAGCTCGATACATTTACCATGACAGAAAAAGACGTAAATACGACTAAAAACAGTGTCAGAATACTTTGAGAAACTCTTTTCATATACTTTGCTCTTTTACCCTTATTTATACCTATCATTAATGAATTTATAACTTCATCTTTATTGTAATCATTCATAACTGACCTCCTTTTCAAGAGACTTCAAACCTCTCCTTAACCAGGTTTTAATGGTGTTCTCTGGTTTGTTATAGATTTCAGCAATCTCTTTAACCTTATAGCCTTCTATGTATTTCATCACAATCACATCTCGATACTTGGAGTTGATTTTTAGAATTAATTCATCTAACTCTATCTCCGATTCTAGTTCACAACCTTTGTTAACGCGCTCATCAAGCTCTACCCATTCGTATCTCTTATTTTTCTTCAACATTTGAAAACAAGTATTAATAAGTATTCTTGTGATCCACGTTGAGGCATAGGCTTCATTCTTAAGCTTTTTGCTGTACTTAATAGCTTTATAAGCAGTCTCTTGCAAAGCGTCTAATGTATCATCATGATTGTTTAAATACTTGAAGGCTATTCTATACAGCATATCATGTTTTTCAACAATAGCTTCTTCTATATATTTCATTCATTTCTCCTTTTAAAAGTACTTTCATACTATTAGAGTCCCATAGATACATTATAGTTTCAACAATTTAATTTATATGCAAAAAAGTTCAGAAAGATTAATTTTCCGAACTTTATTTTATCTTAAGTAGCTTTAAATCATAACTAGGAAATGATATCACCATTTTCAAATATAATTCTATTTCTACCATCATTCTTAGCTTTATACAACAGTTTATCAGCAATTACAACCATGTCTTCAAAGCTTTTTAACTGCTTTTGATAAGATAAGACACCAGCAGAAAAAGTTACATTTATATGTTCTTCTTCACTAATATAAAAATGATGGCTGTTGATTATATCTCGAATTGTATGAATCACTGATTCTTGTTCCTCGTTAATATTTTTCAAGATGATGGCAAACTCCTCTCCACCAAATCGACATAGAAGGTCTTCTCGCCTGATATTCATAGAAATCAACTGAGTCAATTCTTTCAAAATGTGGTCCCCTATGGGATGACCATACTTATCATTTATGGATTTGAAATGGTCTATATCAAGAATCATTAACATAAAATCTCTATCGTACTTTTTAGCCATATCGAACATCTTATGACCCGTCTCAAAGAGAACACGTCTATTCGAGATATTGGTTAAGACATCTGTATCAGCTAATATTCTGAGTTCCTTATTTTTTACTGCAAGTCGATGTGCATAAAAGAAGAACACCAATATTTGAACGAAATAAGTCATTAGAATGGTCACCATTCTAAATAACATCTTATGTTCACTGTTCAACTTTAAAAACTCATATGGTTTCAGTATAGCACCCATAATCAAAAGAAATGTTACAAAGACATTGATAAATAGTAACGCATACCTATCTGCTTTCTTTTCTAAGTCGAAAACAATAAAAGTTATCGGTGGTACAATAAAGAAGAACATTATCATATACACTGCTTCTGGATACCATAACCATATTAAAAGGAATACTTGAATACCCAAAGCCATAGCCATGATCACTTTTCCTATTAAGAATTTTTGTTTTCTGTAAAAAATAATAGATGAACCATATATTAGAAAAATAATTACTGTCTGAAGTATCAACACTTGTGAAACTTGCAAACTTTGTGACACATAGAAAAACAGGAAAAAGAGAATCTGAAGCAACCCCACACCTGTAATGATATAGGAAAACTTATTTTTATCATGCAATTGATCTGAGTAACCTATGAATTCTAAAAATCGTTTCATTCTACTTCAACTCCATGGTAAATTCAAACATTATACTACAAGCAGATAATTACTAACATTATAGCATGAATCCCAAATTTGCACATAAAAAGAGCTATATCAACTTGAATTGATATAGCTCTAAACTTTTACTCTTCTACAGGTAATCCTGTTTGCTCAGAAAATGTTGTGGTTGCTGCCTCAATATTTCCATATGCCCAATGTGTTGGATTAATATCAATGTATTTTGTAAACATCGGACGATATTCTGGTCTAGCAATCAACGTATTGATCATACCAACGATTTGTTCTCTAAGTGTAGGATTATTTGGTTTGTAAGAACCATCCTCAAACCCAGAAACAATACCTGCATTGTACATCATATATACATATGATTTTGCCCAATAATTATTCTGAACATCTTTTATAACAACTGGAGAATCATCGACTGTAATGTTTAAATAACTCCAATACTTTGCAAATACTGTTGCAATCTCTCCTCTTGTAATTGGATCGTTTGGTCTGAAGCTACCATTCGTATCTCCAACAAATATGCCTGTTCTTGAAATGGCTTGAACATATGCATAATACCAAGCATCCTCTTTAACATCTTCAAACTTCTGTGTCCCAGGATAATCTAAATTAAGCTTTAGAATTTTTGCAAACATGGTTGCTACCTCGGCTCTTGTAACTGCTCTCTGAGGACCAAATGTGGTATCTGGATAACCATAAACATATGGATCAAAGAATTTCACTGCACCCAATGGGTTGATTTCTTCATCAATGAAGAATACAGTAATAAATGCTGAATCTGTCTTTCCGCTATCTAAGTGAGTAACGGTTACGACTGTTTCACCTTGACCAATTGCTGTTACAACACCATTGCTATCTACTGAAGCAATATCCTCATCAGCTATTTCCCATTTAACTCTTTCATCATTTGAATTTCTAATCGTTTCAGTAAAGTCATATGATAAGAACTCATCAAATGCACCTGGACCCGCTTCTAATTCAACTTCCTCTCTATCTAGTTTAATACTAGGTTTTGGATTTGAAGAAGTAGACGGTCTAGATGGTTCATTTGGTTCATTTGGTTCATTTGGTTCATTTGGTTCATTTGGTTCATTTGGTTCATTTGGTTCATTTGGTTCATTTGGTTCATTTGGTTCATTTGGTTCATTTGGTTCATCAGGTTCTGAGTCTTTCTTCCACTCAGCAACTAGAGTAATAGGACCTGTGATACTTGTAGCAAAATTATAACTTACATTATCTAATCTCCATTCAACAAATGAGTAACCTGTTCTTGCTGGATTAGAAGGTTGGTTTACAGGATTATCATGAACAACACTTTTTGAATCTACTGCTGTACCACCATTAGAATTAAAAGTTACAAGATGTTTTACAACCACTTCATTCACTGTAATTGTCACTGTAGCTGTGTCTGTTACAAGACCATCATTTATTGTATAAGTTAAAGTTTCTGTACCATAAAAATCAGGATTTGGTGTGTAAACTAACTCGTCATTTACAATTTCGACACTACCATTTACTGCAGGAGTAACGCTTTCAATTGAAAGTACATCACCATCTTCGTCAGAATCATTTTCTAATACATCTATAGTCACTGGATTACCTTCATCAGTTTCAACAGCATCACCTACTGCAAGAGGTGCAGTATTATTTGATTTTACTGTTACAGTTACTGTAGCCTCATCCGTCTTATCACTATCACTAACAATATAAGTGAAAATATCTATACCCACAAAGTCTGCGTTTGGTGTATAAACCAATTGACCGGCTTCTTCAGAAACCACACCATTTGTTCCTTGAACAAAGGAATCAATAAATAAGTCATTGTTGTCTACATCATTATCATTAGATAACACATCAATTGTTACAGCTTCATTCTCTAATGTCATTGCAGCATCATCATTGGCTACAGGAGGATCATTTATAGGATTTACTGTCACAGTTACTGTTGCACTATCTGTTTTAAAAGTATCACTGATTGTATAATCAAAAGTTACTTCACCATTAAAGTTTTCATCTGGTGTAAATAGCAACTCATTGTTTACAATCTCAACAGAACCATTAGTAACTTCGCCTACAGATATAATTTCAAGTTCATCATTGTCTTCATCTGTATCATTCTCTAATACATTGATTGTTACTGAATGATCTTCATCTGTTGAAATACTGTCATCTTTAGCATTTGGTTTATTGTTCATACCATTAACTGTCACAGTAACTGTTGCAGTATCTGTATCTTTACCATCACTTACAGTATAATCAAATGTATCTGTTCCTTCAAAGTCAGGATTCGGTGTATAAACTAACTTACCTTCTTCTAGGGATACAGAACCATTACTAGCTTGTGTAAATGAATCTATAAATAATTCATCATCTTCTGCATCTGTATCATTTTCTAGTACATCTATGGCAACTGAATTGCCTTCATCTGTTGCTTTATCATCATCTACAGCTACTGGAGCAGTGTTTTCATTAACTGTCACTGTCACAGTTGCTTCATCAGTAGCAAGACCATCACTTACCAAATACGTAAATGAGTCAATGCCAGTAAAATTGATATTAGGTGTATATACTAGTTTGCCTTCAACTTTTGTCACAGATCCATTGCTTCCTTGACTAAATGAATCAATCAACAAGTCATCATCTTCTGGATCTGTATCATTTGCTAATACGTTAATGGTAACTGAGCTACCTTCAGCAGTTATCGCACTATCATCTTCAGCTACTGGTGATGAATTGCTATCATTGACTTTTACAGTCACTGTTGCTGTAGCTTCTTCGTTTTCTAAGTCTCTAACAACATAGTCAAATGTATCTTCACCTACAAAACCAGCATTTGGTGTGTATATCACTTTATTATCATCAATACTTACAGCACCATTTAAACCATCGTCTACTGAGTATATCGTAAGTTCATCACCATCTACATCTGAATCATTATCCAATACATCGATCGTTACTGGAGTGTTCTTCAAGGTACTTGTCAAATCATCATTCGCTTCTGGTGCATCATTAACTTCATTGATATTAATTGTTACTGTTGCAGTATCTCCATCTGTAATCGTATATTCAAAAGTCTGAACACCGTGATCATTTGGTTCAGGAATATAAGTGAACTTATCACCTTCTAGAATTAGTGTTCCTTTTTCTGGATTCGTGTAATCAATTACATGAAAATCATCTTCTTCAAGGTCAAAATCATTCTTAAGAACCTCAATTTCAACGGTTTCATCTTCATCAATGTTAACTTCATCGTCTTCAGCAATTGCTGGATAGTTTTTTGATGCATCTTCTTTCCAAGAAGTAACTTCCCAAACAACGCCACCATCCATTGATGAACCTGCTTCAAATTCAAATGGTGTTTTTATTTCTATTTGTTTTCCTTCGCTCACACGATATTTAACCGTTCCGAACAAGGTCCCATTTGAGTCATCATCTGCAATCTCTACTTTAACCATTGCACCTTCTTCAATCTTAACAGGTGTTGCTTTAGATTTTTCATATCTTTTAGTTTCCCCACCATCAATGGTTACTAAGATTGCATCTGTTCTTTGTGAATTTTTAAATTCTATGATTACATACTTAGAAACCGTATCATCTATAGGTTCCTCAACTTCATCATCTGGTTTGCCACTTCCCTGACCATTACCATTATTTCCTGCAAAAGCTGAAAGATTTACAGGTGCAGTTGATAATAACAATGCTATAATCATCATTAGTGCAAATATTTGTTTAAGAATATATTTTCTCATATATGCCTCCCTTCACTTTTTTACTCTATATTTATTTTATTCTATGATTTTCATCATCTTATTTTCTCAAATTACATACTATACAGTTTTAGTAATGATTTTAGGGACTTTTTTTTATAAGCTTTTCACCTTTTTTTGAGTTCTCCAAATAACAGTAGATTCATCATAAAAATATATTGTTATATTGATACCCATATATATACGTTTTACTAATAAAATATACAATAATGGTATACTTTTTTATTTTACACAAATAATATATATTTTCATCAAATTATTCAAACAAAAAACGCCGTATTTCTACGACGCTTCAAACTATTTAATCTTAAATTTATTGATGTTATTCGCTAACTCTGCTGACAATTCATTTAAAGCTTCAGCGTTTCTTGCAACTTCATCTACAGCATGATTTTGTTGCTCCATTGACGCTGTAACTTCTTCAGTTGATGCTGCTGTTTCTTCTGAAACTGCAGATATGTTTTCTATTGCACTTGTTAACTCACTTTTTATATTCGCCAAATCTTCAATACTTGTATTGACCACACCAATTTGTGAAACAATACCGTTAATTGATTTAAACACATGGACTATAGAATTATCGACTAGATCAACTGCTGAGTTTTGCTCTTCAATAACGTCGTCTAACGTATCCATAACTTTCACTGTTCTAGAGGATTCATCTTGAATACTTAAAACCAGCTTCCTAATCTCACTTGCAGAGTCTGCAGAATCCTCTGCTAATTTTCTTATCTCGTCTGCAACAACTGCAAATCCTCTTCCTGCTTCACCTGCTCGTGCAGCCTCGATGGATGCATTTAATGCCAATAAATTTGTTTGTTCCGAAATTGATGTAATAGCATCAATAATAGCTGAAATTGAGTTCGCCTTTTGATCTAAACTCAGTATTGCTTTTGAAACCTCTACATTGGATACCTTACTAACAGCTGATTTTTCTCTTAATGCAAGCAATGCTCTTTCACCCTCTTGACTCACATTAATCGCTTTTTCTGCATAAGTTGTCATGCCCTCACTTTCATTGACAAGGCTTTGAACAATCTCATTTAAAGAGTGAGCTTTTTGTGCACTTATCTCAGCGTCAGAAGCTTGTTCAGATGCACCATTGGCAATATCAGATACGGTTCTTGAAACTTCATCTGAAGTCGCACTTGTTCTTTCTGCCATTGAAGCCAACGTTGATGCTGTATCCAACATCTTAAGACTAATTCCCTGAGTGATTTTAATAAGAGAACTTGTAGAATCTACCATATCATTTAAACCATTTGCTAGTTGTTTGGTTTCATCAAAGGTTTTTACTTCAACTTTTTCAGTATAATCTCCAATACTCACTTTATCCATAATTTGAGTTACTTGTTTGATAGGTTTACTAATACTTCGTCCTATTGCGATTGCGACTATCGTACCGATTATCAAAGCTACTACAACAATTATTACAATCATACTTATGAGTGAACGAACCAATGCTGTTACTTCATCTAATGGAATTCTAGAAGAGATTACCCAACCATTATCTAAATGAGAAAAGGCTGTTATAATTTTACTACCTTCAACATCTACAATCGCACTGCCAGAATCAGATGCTTTAATTAGCTCTACACTTTCTGCTCCTCCAGAATATTCTCCAAGATTCGTACCCATTTCATACTTCGGGTGAATAATAAAATTAGAATTTGTATCTAACATATATAAGTACCCCGAATCATATAAAACCATATCATGTAAGTCATCAGCAAGCTCATTTAAATTTAGATCCATCCCAAACAGAGCAGCGGATTCCCCATCAACTACAATCGGAACCACGTAAGAAGTAATTAAATCGCCACTTTTAGATATATAAGGTGTTGTCCATCTAGCCTTTTGAGTTGTAAGTAGTCCATAAAACCAATCTTTATCAGATGTACCATCATAATAGGTCGGCAACATCCCTTGCTTAACAAACTCGCCACTTTCATCTTTTAATAGCCAAGTATCTGCAGCGCCTCCCAAAACATCACCATTAAAATACACATAGATACTATCTGAATAATCAATGGCCGGAGCTATCTCAGATAGTTTTCCGTACCATTCCTGATTAAACTCTTTAACATATGTATTATCACTTTTTGCCTTTTGCAAATCAAATTCACTTTTTACTGATTCTGATATCGTTAATACAGCTGTTTCAATTTCACTTAGTTCCTTATCAAATTCTTTTGTATGGTTGATAACAATGAGCTCAGCTGTTGAAACACCTTCTTTTTCAATGCTTTTATTGACATTCCATGCAATAACACTACCAATCAAAATTGCACTAATCAATGTCACACAAATAATCGCAAATCTAATCTTGGACCCTATCCTTCTAAATTTCATATAGCCTCCCTAGTACGTTTAAAGTTCGTTTTTTCTGCATATTTCTTATTAGAATTTATTGGAAGTGATTCTAGGTATTATCGTACTATATAAAATTCTTTACATCTATCTTAAAGATCATTTATGAAACAATATTTCAAATAGTCAGAACATTTAGAGGTTTTTTGCGACATATGATTATGAAAAAAGCTAAGATTAATAGCTAAATCATTCTTTTACTAAAAAAAAGCGCCGTATTTCTACGACGCTTTGTGTTAATTGATCTTGAATTTGTTAATGTTATCAGCTAACTCTACAGATAACTGGTTTAGAAGTTCTGCATTTTTCGCAACTTCCTCTACTGCATAATTCTGCTGGTCCATAGAAGCTGTTACTTCTTCTGTAGATGCAGCTGTTTCTTCTGATACTGCCGATATATTTTCAATTGCACTTGTTAACTCATTCTTTATTTTATCTAAATCTTCAATACTTGTATTAACCACGTCAATTTGTGAAACAATACCTTTAATAGAATCAAATACTTGAACTATAGAATTGTCTACTAAATCAACTGCTGAATTTTGTTCTTCAATAACATCATCTAAAGTTTCCATAACTTCAACGGTTCTAGATGACTCCTCTTGAATACTCAATACAAGCTTTTGAATTTCACTCGCAGAGCCAGCAGAGTCTTCCGCTAATTTTCTTATTTCATCAGCAACAACTGCAAATCCTCTTCCAGCTTCACCAGCTCTAGCTGCTTCAATGGATGCATTTAAAGCTAATAAATTAGTTTGTTCCGAAATCGAAGTTATTGCATCAATAATTGTAGAAATTGAATTGGCTTTCTGATCCAAATTCGAGATTGCTTTAGAAACCTCAACGTTTGATTTTTTACTCACTTCTGATTTTTCTCTTAAAGCGACTAATGCCTTTTCACCGTCTCTACTAATAGTCATTGCTTTTTCAGCATATGATGTCATACCTTCACTTTCACTCACAAGACTTTTAACAATCTCATTTAATGAATGTGCCTTTTGAGCACCTAGCTCAGCATCAGCTGCTTGTTCTGAAGCACCATTGGCAATTTCAGATACTGTTCTTGAAACTTCATCTGAAGTAGCACTAGTTTCTTCAGCCATTGAAGCTAACGTTGAAGCGGTATCTGACATCTTATGACTTATTCCCTGAGTGATTTTAATCAAAGAACTCGTCGAATCAATCATATCATTCAAACCATTTGCCAACTGTTTTGTCTCATCAAATGTTTCTACTTCTGCTTTCTCAGTGTAATCACCTACACTTACTTTATCCATAATCTGAGTCACAAGTTTTATCGGTTTACTGATACTTTGCCCAATAATAATTGCTACTACAATACCTATAACAAGCGCAACTACTGCAATTCCAACAATCATGCTGATTAGAGAATGAACCAATGCTGTAACCTCTCTAAGTGGAATTCTTGAAGAAATTGACCAACCATTATCTAAATGAGAAAATGCAGTTATAATTTTACTACCATCTACATCAACAATATCACTACCAGAAGTTGACGCTTTGATTAATTCAACGCTAGCAGCACCACCTGGATATTCTCCTAAATTTGTTCCCATATCAAATCTAGGATGTACAATAAAATTATAGTCCTGATCGACCATATATAGATAGCCTGTATCATATAGAACCATGTCATTTAAGTTTTTAGACAGTTTACTTAACTCTAAGTCCATTCCAAATAAGGCAACAGATTCGCCATCAACTACAACTGGCACCACATACGAAGTAATTAAATCACCACTCTCAGAAATATAAGGTGCTGTCCATCTCGGTTCTTGACTTCTAATAGGTCCATAAAACCACTCTTGTTCAGGTGTATCTTTATAAGATGATAATGGTAACATATCTTGTTTAACAAACTTTCCACTATCATCCTTTAATAACCAAGTATCTTCGGCAACACCGAATATTTCATTGTTAAAATATACATAGATACTATCTGAATAGTCTACAGCGGGTGCTATTTTAGCTAACTTCTTATGCCATTCTTGATTAAAAGACTTTACGTATGTTTTGTCTCTTTTTGCTTCTTTTAAATCAAACTCCGTTTTTACTGATTCAGACATTGTTTTGACAAATGTCTCAATTTCATTAAACTCTTTATTAAACTCTTTTGCATGATTAATAACAATCAATTCAGCTGTTGAAATCCCTTCCTCAGCGATACTTTTATTAACATTCCACGCAATAACACTACCAATTAATACTGATATGATTAATGTCACACAGATTATTGCAAACCTAATTTTTGAACCTATCCTTTTAAACTTCATAAACCCTCCCTAATCTCATTTCATTTTTCTTGTTTTTTGTAGCTTTTCTTAGAAATCTCTCTAAGCACTATCGTACTATATAAAACTTTTTGCATCTACAATAAACTCAAATTTTTTATTATTTTCTTAATTTATATTTAGTAGTCGGTAGTAATTTATACAATAGTAAACTTTTGGATTTCTTAATGAAGTACAATAGTTTTACTCGCAATCTATGCTACAATAAATTGAATACAACTACGGAGGCGAATATGATAAATAAAAATCGACTGATTAAGGAATTTATGGACTATGTCACAATAGATAGCGAAACTTTAAATGAAGGGGTTTTTCAGAAACACATTGAAAAGATTCTTATAGAAATTGGGTTTGATATTTTTCCAGATGAAACGGGTAAAAAAATAAATTCTAATGGCAATAACATCATCGCAAGAAGGAAAGGAGAAATTACTGGAAGTATGCTAGGATTTTGTGCACACTTAGATACGGTTTCACCCGGTAACAACATTCAACCCTTCATTAAGAATGATGTTATTTACAGTAAAGGAAATACTATTTTAGGTGCAGATGACAAAGCAGGTATTGCAATTATTGTCGAGATCCTACGTTCAGCCATTGAACAAGATGTAGATTTAGGTCCTATCGAGTTATTCTTTTCAATCGCTGAAGAGAATGGCATTAAGGGTTCTAGATACTTCAGTTCTGATGCTATAAAGTCAAAAGTTTATTACATTCTTGATGGTACTGGTGATCCTGGTGAAATCATTATCCAAGGGCCTGGAACCAATCTATTGGATGTTACTGTTAAAGGGGAACCAGCCCATGCAGGATTATGTCCTGAGAAAGGTATCAGTGCCATAGAAGTCGTATCAGAAGCTATTTCAAAAATGTCTCTTGGTAGAAACAGCGAATTAACCACCTCCAATATCGGTACAATACACGGTGGTACGGCTACAAACATTGTCTGTCCTGAGGTTCAAATAACAGCTGAAATTAGGAGTTTATCTGAAGATGAACTCAAAAATCAGACAGATCACATCTGTCATGTTATTAAAGAAACTTGTGTTAAAAAATGTGCAGATTATAGCATTACATTAGACAATCCATACCAATCTTTCGAAGTTAAAAAAGATGATCCTTTTCTTTTATACACTAAGGAAGTTATCACTAATTTGAACTTATCCTATAATGCCATTTCAACAGGTGGTGGCAGTGATGCAAACAATCTATTTAAGAATGGTATTACACCTATCATACTTGGTATTGGCATTAAAGACTGTCATACCACTGAGGAACATATATCTACAGAAAACTTGGAGTTATCAGCGAAGATGTGTTATGAATTTATGATTAATTATTGGAACTAAAATGTTAATGAATATATAAACGGACAGTACAAATAAACATACTGTCCGTTACTTTGATCTATTAATTTAATGATGCAAACACTACTAAGGTTGCTTCACAACACCAATAAATAAAGCAGCATTTGAGCCCTCTTCTCTAATGATGTATATAAAAGGTTTATTGCAAGTAAAATCAATTGGTTCACTTGGCATTGCTGAAGTAGTTTCAACTTCAATTACCGTTACTGCTGCAGCTTCTGTACCCTCTTCATCAACAATGATTCTAGCATTTTGGAATATATCACTAACGTAAACATTCTGATCTTTTACTTCTATCATCCCAGAAAAATCTGCTTCCATCTCTGAAAACGATTGTGTCATTCCTTTTTCTTTCAAAACATCTTTAAGTGGATTTTTAGTCATATAATCTAATTTAGGAAAACTGATATTAAGCTCCTGATATGACATATTATCTAGCATTTTATCAATATCTGAGTAATCTAGTTCATCTAAATACGATTCCAAGTTACCTTTAGGTAAAATTACAAACATACTACTATCACCATAATATCTCATACTTGCAGCTTGACATAAATCATCTTCATAATACGACATAGAATCTCTTTTATGCATCATATCCACTTCTGCAGTTTCATTCCCATAAAAAGCTTCTAACCTGGTGTTTCCTTTATAAAACTCACTTCTCCAAGTCCCCTTAAAGTAAACTGTATTCATTAAATAAGAAATGGCGTCCTCAGAAATTTCATCTAGAGTATCTTTCAACAGATGATTGGTCTTTTCTTCTACCCAAAGATTCATCTTATCAACAGTCGCGGGATCTTTAAAGTCTTCACTATAAACCTCTGCATTATAAAATTCACTTAATGAGTTTACAAACTCAGCCTTTGGTTCAATTGAATCTTTTAACCAAAATGAATTAGCTATCGTCATCTTAACAGAAGGTTCATCAGGGTTCTCTAATCCATTTAAATAATTAATGAGTTCATTATAACGCTCATTAAGTCCATTTTCCTCATCCTTCATAACTGTAAGTATACCTTCCTTGGTATCACTCTCAGCACCATTTTGAAGCATGGCTAATGCAAAAGATAAGCTTGTTGGTGAAAAAAGAACATTCTCATCCTTTTTACTTACAAAGTCTTTTACCAACTCTAATCCCATTTCATTTGAAGCATCAATACTTGTCTCAACATCACTTTTAACATCTGCTACCACATTTTCATCAAACTTTACCTCAGGCTCCACAATACTTGTTTTTGTCGAACATGATGTTAAAAGCATCATCATAACCAGACCTATTATCATTAATTTTCTCACACTAATCTCCCCTTTCTATCTTCATCCCAATATTTAGACGTAATAATTTCTAAAAAGTTCCAAATATTATTAAAGCTTAACACCCTTAAGGATGTTAAGCACTTTTTATATCGTCTGCTTCAAGTGGTTCACTAAAATAATAGCCTTGAATAATATCACATTTTACTTGTTTCAATTTCTCATACTGCTCTTTAGTTTCAATGCCCTCAGCAACAACTTTTAAATCTACACAATGAGCCAAATCAATCACATGACTGATAAATTCCTCATGAGTATCCAAAAATCTGTCCATTAAACTTTTATCAAGTTTTAGCTTATCAAGTGGTAAATATGTAAGATAATTAAGAGAAGAATAACCTGTACCAAAATCATCTAAAGCAATTGTGTGACCCAGTGATTTTAACTTGGTCATAAATTTAATGGTTTCTTTCTTATCTTCGAAAAACACAGATTCAGTGATTTCAATTTCAATATTACTGGCATCTACTTGATAATGGGTTAAGGCATCTTCAAGAACAGTAGTAAACTCGGAATCATGGATTTGCTTAACTGAAAAGTTGACCGCTACAGGTTTAACAGAATCCGTTTTCTGCCAAACCGATACTTGTCGAATAACTTCTTTAATCACCCACTGTCCAATAGGTATAATCATTCCACACTCCTCAGCTATTGGAATAAACTTGGCTGGTGATAATACATTGTTTTGAATTCTTAATAGAGCCTCGTATGAAATAACTTGGCCTGTTTGAGTATCATATTGAGGTTGATAAACAACCTTAAATGCATTGTTTTCTAATGCTTTGTAGAGCTCTTTTTCAATCTCTGATCTTTCTTTTAAGTTTTCCTTCATATCTCGTGTGAAATAAGCATAACTATTTCTTCCTGACTTTTTGACAGAATACATGGCAAGATCTGCATTCATAATCAAATCATCTACAGTGGAACTATCTTCAGGATATAGTGTGATTCCCATGGACATACTGATAACAATATGTTCGCCTTCTATGATCATCTTTTTTCTTATAGTATCAACAATTTGCCCGATAGCTACTTCAATTTCACATTCACTACTTATATGAATAAGAAACTCATCACCACCAAATCTTGATACATAGATATTTTCACAAGCTAAGTTTCTTAGCCTTTCAGCAATATTTTCTAAAACCGCATCACCAAACACATGACCCATCGTATCGTTGATTTCTTTAAAGTTGTCCAGATCTAACATTATCACTGCACCTGATTGGTCATTATCTAAAGTAAACTTGAGCATATCCTTAAAATTTCTTCTATTAGGAAGTCCAGTAAGTGGATCCAAATTAGCCATTTTTGAGATTGCTATTTCCTGCTTTTTCATCTTAGTAACATCCATAATGATACCATTTAATCGATGCTCATCTGTTCTTCGACCCAGTATTAAATACCAATCACCATTCCGAGTAATTTGACAGAACAGCTCTTCAGTTTTATGATTTAAGTAATCTTCTAATGATTTATTTAATTTCAATAAATCTTCTTCTGAAAGTATTTTCATCATACTATCATGCATAGGTAGAAAAGTGCCTTCTATACTTTTATCATCTATAAAGAAAGCATTGTTGTACATTATTGTTTTATCCTCAATATTGTATTCCCATACAGCAATATGTGTTAGCTCTACAGCTAGATCATACTTATCCTTCAACTCCTCAATACGTTTTAAGTATTCTTGAATTTCATTATATTGAGCTCTTAACTCTTCTTCAGATGATTGCACTTGATTAAAAGCTGCAATCACAGTTTCATTAGATTGTTTTAACGCTTTTTCTTTTTTTGTTAACTTTGCATACAACATATTCAGTTCATCAAAATTATCTGACATCCGTATCAAGATAATTAGGACAACAATCATCACAACTGCAACAAAAAATATGAATACACCGATATTCTTAAATAACTGAGTCGAATATGTTACTTCGTCATCTAATATAACAAAACCCACTACCCAATTGTATAGTTCTGTTCTTTGATAAGATATTCGATAGTCCTCATCTAATGAAACTTCGAATAGTCCGCTTTCATCATTCATTTGCTGTTCAACCTGACTACTTAAAGTAATCTCAGGTAAAACAACATATTCATTTTCTCTACTCAATAACATGGCATGACCGGATTCATCTACTGAATATTCTGAAACAAAAGTCACCAAGTCATCTAATAATATATCAACTCCCAAACTACCTATTAATCGTCCATTATCATAAATTGGTGAAACAATTGATATCACCATCTCTCCACTACTTATATCTGCATAAGGTTTTGTCAAAATTAATTCTGTACCATCCTCAATCATTTCAATGAACCAAGGTCTTTCTCTTATATCATAATCAGAATCAATTTTAAAATCAGTTTCATCTGCAACAATATAGTTTTCCTCAACAAGTCCTACCCAAACCAAACTTAATTCATCTGTCGATTGTCTAATATTCTGAACCGTCTTTAAAAACGCATCATATTGGTTATTATAAATACCATCGGATTCTGTCATTTTTACATAATCAATTAGCACATTATTGTTTTTCATTTGATTCACAATTTCTGTATGTTTCGAAAAATATAAATTAACTTCTTTCGCTATCACATTGACTTCATTTAACATACGACTATCAACACTTTCTTGTAGACGTTTATTCATAAATGTACCATATATTATTGCAAAAAATAAAAAAGCAGCAATAACAATAATAGCCAAAATGTTCAGTTGTTTTATCACTTTTCTCTTTTGCATATTTCCCCACCTCACAAATACATTATATCTAGTAATCCTGTATCTGCCTATAGTTTTATAACTAATTATATAGAAATCAACCCACAAATTAACAGTAAAATAATGAGCGTACTAACATAGATTACATTTTGGAAGTAATCGCCAAAATTGATTTCAAGCTCGTATTCCCCAATGTTTTCCTTAAAAATCCTCCGAAAGCCTTAATACCACTAGCAATGGTCACTATTATTTGATATATTAGCATTATATCGGAGATAAAAATGATTAAAAAAAATGTATTGAAACGACTCATTATTAGCCTAGTAATTCTAATTCTATTAGGCTTATATACACAACTAAATGATAATCAACATCTACTCTATAGTGGAACTACAAACTCAATTGATGAATGGTTTTATAAGGGTAACCGCGCTGAAATTGGTGAGCATTTATACGTTACAAAAAATACACCCTATACACTAAGTAGTCAACTACCAGTAAATTATAGTTCTTCTGATCGGTTACTAATAAGATCTTCTTTGTCAAGTTTTGAAATTCACATGGAAGGTGATAAAGTCTTTGACTCAAATTTAGACTATCCTAATCGACCGTTAGCTAGTTTATGGCATATTGTTGAATTACCTGAATCTAGTGCAGGAAAGTCAATTGACATAACATACCAATCGCCTTATAGGGCTATGAATGGTATCGTCAATCCTGTAATTTATGGTTCCTCAAGTGATATAAAGCAAAGCATTGTATTAACTTATGGTCCAAGTTTAATAGTTGATATTTTTATACTATTTATAGGTATTGTTCTAATAATGGTCAGTTTTATTAACCCAAATAGCAATGCTTGGTATGTTGGTGTTTTTGCAATTTTTGTTTCACTTTGGTTAATTTCAGAATCTAGAATGTTACAATTTATAACTGGTGATCAAATAATATTAGCAAGCTTTGCATTCATATCACTTGCTTTAATACCTATACCATTTCTCCAGTATTTAAAGGGAATTTTGACAAAATCTACTCACAAAACTCTTGATGTTCTAACAGTAATTTCTATGTTTAACATAATAGTTATCATTTTATTACAAGCCTTACGTATTGCTGATTTCTACGAAACAGTTATAGTTACACATTTTATTATCATTACTTGTATTGGAATCATTATGATTTTATTGTATCGAGAAATCAAATTCAAGAAGAATGATCGAGCAAAACGATTTTCAATATCTCTAAGTATTCTCTTCGGATTTATTGCTTTAGAGATGGCACGTTTCTACATAAGCCAGGCAGCACAAGTAACAACTTTCGTTACCATTGGTTTGTTGATTTTTATCTTAAATTTAGGATATATCACAAGCAAGGAAATGATTGTACTTTATAAAAAAAGTTATAAAGCTGAATTTTATGAACGCCTTGCTTTTCTAGATCAACTAACACAAGGTCCAAATAGAACTGCATTTGAAAGAGATCTAGAAGAAGTGTTTTTCGATCCTCTCACAAACAAGAATTTACGACTTGCAATATTAGATATGAATCAACTGAAAGCCATTAACGACAATTACGGTCATATAAAAGGTGATAATGCAATAAAGGAATCCTTTAACTTAATTCAAAAAAACTATAAGCACTTAGGAAAAACTTACAGAATTGGTGGTGACGAATTTGCGGTCGTCATAACCAAGGGTGGTGAAAAACACTTTGATAAAGCTACTAATAGACTATTAGATGACATTCGTTCTATCGATGATTTAACAGAATATCCATTTAGCATATCAATTGGAAGTGTCCTCTACAAAGATGATACCAGCATCGATCAATTAATACATCGCGCAGATGTAAATATGTATATCTGTAAAAGAAAAACTCACGAGATTACCTCGTGAGTTTATTTTGTATTATCCTACAATACCTTTAAGAACATTCTATTATTAATATTAAATTTGCCTTGACTTTTATAGATTACAAATGTAATATTTAATTAGGATTACATTTGTAATCTATCTACGTAGATTTTGGAGGTCATATGTCTAAGTATCAAATATCGGATTCTGAATGGACCATTATGAAAGTAATTTGGCAGTATCATTCAATCTCAGCAAATGAGATCATTGACCATTTAAGTACGGAAGTTGATTGGGCTCCTAAAACAATTAAAACCATGCTGAACAGATTGGTCACAAAAGAAATCATAGGATTTACAAAAAACGGTCGATCTTATCTTTATCATCCATTAATCAGTTCTTCACAAACTATTCAAGAAGAAAATAAGTCATTTATAAAAAAAGTTTATGATGGAGATTTTTCGAGTTTATTAGCGAGTTTTATTGAGCAAAATGAATTCAGCGATGATGAGATTGATGAGTTTAAGAAAATTCTTGAAAGTAAGAGGTCATAGACTATGTTAAGTACATTATTTAATAGAGTGCTTAATCTATCTCTTGCTGGATCTGTCATAGTCATCCTAATTATGATGGCTAAAATGATATTCAAAGAGAAGTTCAGTCCAAGATGGCATTACTGGATATGGGTAATTCTAATTGTAAAATTGATGATGCCTATTGATATTGAAAGTTCCTTTTCAAAGATGCCAAACATTGACTTAAAAGAAGAAGTATCTTTATCAATGACGATTGATGAGATACTACATGGAATGCCGGCTGAGATTAGTGTACCGATTGAAAATACAACCAAAGAAAAGCCTATAAGGTCTTTAACATACATACAATTAATTTGGTTTTGTGTTGCAATAGGTTCTCTACTATATAAAATGATTCTCGAAGGCATTTTCATTAAGAAGCAAAAGATCTATGAACTTGAATTACCAATGTTCGACAACGTACTAAAAGAGTTGACATCTGAGCTGAACATTAAACGAAAGGTTAAGATATATATTGATCTTGAAAGTACCGTTCCTAGAGTTTATGGTTTGATAAAACCCAAAATTATCATTTCAGAAAAAACACTCTATGAGTCTGATATTAAAAGATTAAAACATATACTCTTACATGAGCTCAGTCATATAAAAAGACATGATATTTTTTTCAATATCGTTCGACATATTTTATTGAGTGTATATTTTTTCAATCCCATTATTGTTATAGGTTTAAGACAAATGGAAAGGGATTGCGAAACAGCCTGTGATGAAACCGTGCTCAAGATACTTACCCCAAAAGAGCACATCGATTATGGCCATACACTCATCAGTCTTATAAATAAAAAAGATAATGTCAACAACTTAGCGTTGTCTTTGGTAAAAAAGAAAGACATTATAAGGAGACTTAAAATGATTAAATCATACAAGAAAGCCTCTCTCGTTTCGAAAGCACTAGGCTTTGTATTGGCTGGTGGGATTGTTATAACCTGTATGTTCGCACCTCAGGCCAGTGCTGAGTATCAAGCAGAAATTACAGACGATGTATTCTCACCAACTAAAGAAGTAGCCCTCATTGAGGAAGTAAGTTTCACTGAAGAAGTTGTTATTGATGATGCTTTAGAATTTATATTTCCAACGGAACATCAAAAAATCACATCATCTTTTGGTGTACGGAAACATCCCATAACTGGAGAAGAGTATAAACATACTGGTGTTGATATCGCTTCACCAAGTGGTAGTGATATATTTGCTTCTGAAGAAGGTGAAGTAATTTACTCCGATTGGCTAGAGTCTTATGGCAAAATCATTATTTTAGAACATTCTGATGGTTATCAAAGTATGTATGCACATTGTAGAAGTTTACTTGTTAATGTAGGTGATACAGTTGAAAAGAATCAAGTCATTGCCACAGTTGGAGCTACAGGCAACTCAACAGGTCCTCATCTACATTTTGAAATCCGAAAAGATGGAGAAGCTATCGATCCTGTTACTCTAATTGAATAACAAAAGTGGGTGTTAGTTTTATAACTCTTAAGTCCCATTAGACGAGAAACCATGTCAAATACAGAGGTAGACTTTACTTCTATACTGACATGGTTTTTTTGTTCTGATGGCTATCTATTTCTCGAAAGCCACTTTTATAATGACGCATTGATTAATTGCGCTTGCTTCTTTAAGTATATTTTGTAGAGGATAAATGAAATCACATAACCCAATAGATAAAATCCAACGAATAACACTCGTCCGAAAGCAGTATCTGGCATCATTCCAATTGCATGGGCAATTGGCAAGAAGGGTAGTGTAAGAATAATGTGTGTGATGAATTGTTTAAGGACACTCCATTCCTCGATTGAAAAAATGATACTGATGAAAGCAAAGAAAAATCCACTGATGCTGTACATCACATACTGTTTAATAAACACAGAAGATTCAATTGAAATGATTTCGTGTTGCAATGATGCAAATAGAAACATCGTATAACTTAAAAACAATCCCATTAATATACCAATTAATCCTCTTCTTATGCCTTCTTTAAGATAACTCATTTTTTTCCCCCTATTCCTAAGTAGTTTTTGACTTTTGATACATTACGTCTTGAGATACCCTCACATTTGTCATTTTTGAAATGAACCAACAAGCTGCCGTTGAATTCTACTTCTATTCTTTTGATCATATTGACATTGGCAATAGCATATTTAGATAGCCTCACAAAACCGTGCCTTTTTAGTTTTTCTTCAATTATATATAGTTTTTCTTTTGCCTCATATTGTCTTTCCAAAGTGTCTAGCTTTACTTTGTTACCCTCACTATAAAAACATACGATTTCCCTTGGATCTAATAAGTAAATGCTGTCATTTGATTTACCGATGATCTTGCTGGTAGAATCAGTTTCCAGTTTTTCAATAATCTCTGTCACTTCGTCTGTCATCTCATTATTTTTTATTGAGACAATAAGTGTTTCGTGTACTGCACTGATATCAATTTCAACTTTCAATGTATCTCTCCTCCCATTTCTTAAGTTAAGTGTATCGTAAGCTTATTCAATTATCTATACGTTTTAAGTGTTCGGTCGATTTCTTGAAGTAAGTGGTCAAAAGAGTAATTCTAAATGATATAATTAGTACTTTCTATCCTCTGAGAACTGCTTTTATTAATCGGATTTGATTTCTAGTGGTACACTTTCTAATATATATTTAAAAAAGCGGAATACTTACGTCCTTTTATCACTTCTATATCTAGGTGTACGAATATTCATTTAAGTTCAACTCTTCTAGATTTCCTCTCTTCAATTTGTACCGGTAATGATGATATTAAATATTTATGTAATAAAATGAAGGGGCTGTCCATTTCCAGACAACCCCTTTTCCATTCAACTTTTAATATAAAATTTTAGTTTTCTTCTACAAAGATTACAAGTGCATCTTCATCATCTCTTAGAATATAGATGTAATCGCCTTCTTTTAAATCTTCTCTTTCAATACGTTTATCATTCTTAATGATAATCGCATCTCTATACTCAACAGCTGAGTTGGCTTTATTGGCATTCCAACGACCGTAGTCCTCTGCCCAATCATGAGAATCTGAGATAATAATTCTTTGATAAGTATCATTGAATTCAACAATTGATCCTCTTGTAAGTACAAGACCAGCCAAACGTTTATCCAATTCCTCTTTAATATCTGATTCATCCTTCTTAATCATATCTATCATTTGACCATCAAGTAAAGCCTTATGTCTAATGTTCATACCAATAACCTTACGATCATCGTCTGTAACAAAGAATGTATAGTATCTGTAGTAGTCTAAACCAGGACCTGATTTATTTTCATTTTCAAGTCTAGAGTAACCACCATGATAGAAATTGTAACTTGGCAATATCTTAAAGTCCGTTTTATTGGTAATATCCACAATGTCTAAATTATTAAAGTAATAGAACATAGCAGATCTAGTTTCTAAGACGTCACCCCATTCATTACCTGAAATAGTTGCATGATCTCTAAGATTAAATGTATAACCATATACATTTTCTATAGCACCAATATAAATATTATCAAATATCTTTTCTGCATCTGATGTGATTCTTACAATATTAGCATTATCCTGACCTCTATAATAATCAGAAACTACTATAACATCATCATTTCGGTCTATATTAGATGGATCTACAAGTCTCGAGTTCTTCAAGAAAATTGTTCCTTCATTAAAGGCAACATTTCTATTATTATCTTCTAGTTCAAAGTTCGCAATTACTTTGTCAATTGATTCTATTCTATCAACTGCAAAGTGTTCGCCTCCAACTGCTACAGAAACTTGCATAACTCGTTCAGTTGAATAATCATCTCTAACAGCAAGATAAACAGGCTTTTGCTTGTATAGTTTTGAAAGATCAGCTAAAGTAATCTTTTCACCACGTACATACATTGGAATTTCATCATCTAACTCAAACGTTTTGGAATATGGTTGTTCTTCTCCCATCCATTGTGCATTTCTTAAAATCGCTGGTTCAACAATTGTAATCTCACCTCTATACACATTAACGTCTTGAATATATCCTCTATAAACAGTTTGAATTAATTGTTCTTTACCTTCAACTTCAATTAATGAAGCTTCTTTTGAATAGATGTCATTAAAGTAAATCTTAACATTATCTCCAGGCAGAATGGCTCTAACATCAATGACATTACCACCCTTTAATATTGTTGCAGTATTTTCTGTTTTTATGGTCTCATAAACACCATCATCATATTTGACTTTTATGTTTCCATAATCATCAACAAAAGAGACAATACCCATACGCATTTTTGAGTAATCTGGAATGAAACCTGGATTTATAAAAGTTTCACCCGAAATTTTTGTAACATAACCATTTGTAATATCTAGAACAATATCCTGTCCATACTTTAAATCTGATATAGTTGCAAGTTCATGATTTATGACGATTCCAGCATAATTGGTTACTTCATATTTTTTTATTTGATCATTATAGTCAAATATAGTAACCATGCTTGAACCAGTCTCTTGATCGGTTGTCACAAATCTTACCGTACCACTAACCTGACTATGAGAAGGTTCAGTAACTCTTACATAAATGATGTTTTTCTCATTCTGAACAAGCATCTCAACAACATCTTGTTCTTCTAATAAATCAACACCACCAATGTTACCATCTTTATAAACAATGATATCATTTCTAATACCAGTATTCAGATTGTTATCTACAACAATATCAAATACCAGACCATTGTAAATTGTTGTTCTTAAACGATCAACTTCAAATGAATTACCATTTTCAACTTTTTCTTCTTTAATCTTTTTACTTATATATCCATAATAGATATTTGTATCTGTTGCATCGTCAGATTGTCTTTTAATTTGTTCTTGTATTGAACCATCATCGTAAATTTCAGCATAAACTACCTCATTATCACGAATCAGATATTCAATTTGATCGCCAGTTTTTAATGATTTTGATAATCCAACTATACCATCTTCTAAAAGTACAAAATCATTTTTTGCATTTGTTCCTAAATTATTCTTAGTTACAACTGTTGTTAAAGTTCCATCCATATTTCTAATAATGAAACGTTTTTCTTCTATAACGTTACCGGTCTCTTGTACATTAGATGATTTTTCACCAATTACTAAACCAACATTTGATGTGATACCTAAAGCATCGTACATACGATCAACAGTACTATTTAATATAAAGGCTACTTCACCTCTTGTAATCTCTCTTTTAGGATTGAAGTTTCCATCATTGTCTACAGCCATAATTTGCTCTGTCACCATGATTTCAATTAAACCTCTATTGGCTGGTGTAATACTTGGCCAGTCACCAAAACTGTAAATATTATCTGTATTCTGTAAAGTAGCTTGAAGACCCAGCATTCGTGCAATCCAAACTGCAGTTGTTTCTTTATCAACAGGTTGATTTAAACCAAAACTCTCTTCGCCAGTAATTAATCCTTGTGCAATAGCATCATCTACATAAGCTTGTCTTGTAAGATTTGCTACAGCAGCATCACCCATACCAGCAGCTTGATTGATTACTCCTTGCATTACTTGACCTTCTCTACCACTCATACGAACAAGATATTCTATCAAATCTTGTTTTGTTATTGCATTTCCTGCATTAAAATCCATTGATCCATTTTTTTGAACAATGCCTAATGTAGCCATTCGAGCAATATCTCTTGAATAAGTTGTTTTTTGAGAATCCATAAAATAGGCATTTACATATGCTGCATACCCTTTTTTATAAGCATCTATTTCTATAGAGTTTGTGTCATCTACACCTATGCCTGTTAATTCTGGTACAGGAATTTCTGGTGGAATTTCTGCATATGCACTTAATACCGACAATATCATCACAATTGCCATAACAAGTGCGAACTTTCTTCTAAACATGAATGTCCTCCTCCATGAGTTTTCAGTCTCCGTCTTATAGTATATCGACCAATACTTCTCATAATTTTACTCTTTTATACTTTACAATTGTATTACGAAAGTAACTATATTTTTAGTAGATTGGTTGTTTTGTCATATAAAATTATTACTTCAATTCTATTAAAAGTTAATTGATTTAATTCCAATTCGATCTTTTTATTGCATTTTTTTACTTTTTTACTTATTCTGATAGTAGGGGGTCATATGGATTATAGCAAATTAGTAAAAGACATGATTGAATATGTCGAGGAAAATTTATATAAAGACTTTGATCAAAGCTGCATAATAGAAGATCTACCACTTTCTGAATATCACATACATCAACTCTTTCAATCAATCATCGGTTATTCTTTTTGTGAGTACATCGAAAAAAGACGCATCTCTGACCAAATGTATCGCTGGGCAGCTACAAGTAAAGAATGTAGTATTCGCGAAGTGGCAATACGTTGTGGATTCAACAAGTCCAGAATCTTCTTAAGAAAATTAAAATACCACTATAATATATCTCCAAATCAATACTATAAATCATTTAATGGTTATGAATTATTCCCTAACTTTAACTTGTATAAATACTTAAATAATCCCACTCGTTCTAAAAAAAGAATCGAAACAAATATTATCGAACTGGACAGTTTTACCTTATACGGAAAATCAACAACTATTAAGCATGAGGAATATGTTACCAATGTAGAAAAAGCAAAATTTAGTGTTATTTCTAACTCTAAATTCAATAGTTCTTTAATCTACACCTGTTTCATTGGTTCAAAAGAAACTCTAAATAATACTGAAATTTTATTTATTCCAAAAGGAAAATATATCTGCTTTGAAGGTATTTCTGACAGTTGGTTTTACGAACAGGCAACAAGATACGTTTACAGTACTTATCTTATTAATGAATCCTTTGAAATTAGTAACTATGGCATTGATATCATTCAAGAAAATGATTTTGAATATACATATAATAAATATCATAAAGTAAAAGTATATATTCCAATAAAAAGCGATCTTGGCTAAGATCGCTTTTAAGATAAACTCTCATGGTATATTGTTTCACTAACATCATATAAAATAACTTGATTAATAAAGACTTCCACTAAAGTTGCATCAAATTGAGTACCACTATGATTTCTCAACTCTGTAATCGCTTCATCTTTAGTAAGAGCCTTTTTATAAGGTCGTTCACTAATCATCGCATCATAACTATCTGCAATCGTGATAATTCTAGAGTAAAATGGAATTTCACTGCCATTTAATCCCGATGGATAACCTTTACCATCATATCTCTCATGATGATGTCTAATATAAATCGCTATTTCACTCAAATTATCTATAGAAGCCAATATTCTATAACCTTTTTCGGAATGTCTTTTCATTTCTATATATTCATCATCTGTAAGTTTCCCAATCTTATTTACAATTCGATCTTGAATAGCTACTTTGCCAATATCATGCAATAAACCAGCCAATTTCATTTCATCAGTGTCTTTTTCAGATAAATTTAAAGCCTTTGCCAACTTATATGAGTATTCCGAAACTCTCTTTGAATGTGCCTCTTCTCGTGGATTACTCTCGAGTAAAGTATACATCATTGTATCTATAATTTTACTTCTATAACTTGTACTAGAATAAATTTTTCTTTTAAAAAGCATATTTTCTGCTTCTTTTATTGTTTGATCAATGGTTTTATTCCCCTGTAATGCCCATCCAAGAGTAATTGATATATTAATTTGATCAAGCTTTAAGTTTTCTGATTGAATAGAAATTTCATGAACCTTATCCTCTATAAACTGAGCATTATAACCTTTAAAAACTATGACAAACTCATCACCAGCATTTCTTGCGACAAAACCATCTTCTTGAACTAATGTTGATAAAAAGGAAGCAACTTTTATTAACAAAGCATCACCAGTTTTTAATCCAAAAGTATCATTGATAATCTTCAAACCATCAATATCAACTAAAATAAGTCCCAACCCACTACTATTATCGCAGACTTCTCTTAAATAGTGACGATTTCTAAGTCCAGTTAAATGATCGTGATGCATATGGTATTCAATTGACTGTACTCTTAAAACCTCATCCGAAATATCTCTTAATAAACCCAACACCTCATTGTCACTATATTTGCTAAAACTTATTTCATAAAAATATGTTTGATCATGATCTTTTCGACTAAACTTAAGCGTTGAGGTTCGATTTTGATCAATTACTTGATAAAAGGTCTCATATGCAACATCTGTGTCTTCTGTCACCAAATCAGAAAGTTTCTTACCAGTCAGATTTATACCTGGAGCTTTACACTCCAAGATATCACCTTTTGTTGAAAAAATAAAAATCGTATCCGTAATAGCTTTTAATAAGGCATTATTCCTAATCTTATTCTCTACCATTGTGCGTTTCATTCGATGTAATTTTGAAGCATCTTTCTTTATGCATTTATTTAAGTATATAAAACAACAAAAAAATAATATGATTATCAAAACCATTAACACAGCGAGCATTCTATGTTTATTCAGTGCCTCATTAATATATGTTTCTGTGGTCGACTCAACATCAAAGTCAGTTGTATTATCAATAGCAGTTGCATCATGACTTTCTGACACTACATAAATACCGCCAAAACTAATCAAAATAAGAACTACCACTACAATTACGAAAGCGCTGTTTGTTTTCATCAACATTCCCCCCATACATGGTTTATTTTACCATTACCATATATTGGCGTCAACGTATTTTGTCGTTTTTCCGACAAAATACGTTGATATTAAAAATAAAATAGAAAAGGCCTACACCTTTTCCAAATTTGCTAACTCTATTATAAATTTTGTTTTTCCTTCACAAACACAGCTAATGGTTCCTTTAAGAACTTTTTCGACCATCTCTTTAACAATAGCCAAACCTAGCCCTGAGGATTCATCAGATTTATTTATGCTTACGAATGGTTTGAACAACTCCTCCAATACATTATCATCAAACGTTTCACCATCATCTACAAAAATAAGCTGATTATCATTTATCTCTATAATCAGATTGGTTTCGCTTGTACACCTAGGTAAGATACCACTAATGATTAACTCAATAATCACCTGTGACAAGGTTCCTGGATAAGTCTTTATGGCATACTGTTCATGAACTAAAACCTGTGCATTTAAATTATATTTTCTTAAATCATAATTTAAACCTAAAATAGCCTGGTTAACATAAACGCCTAAATCTATCAACTCAATTCTTTGATTTCCTTGATCTTGGGCTATCTTCTTAAATGATGTAATCAAAGCTGCTGCATCTTTAATATTCTTATGCACAAGACTAGTACCTTCTTGAAGTTGATCCAAAGAAGTTTTATCCTGGAATTTTGTAATAGCAGTTTCTAGGTATTCAGCAGTGGTTAATGCTACATGCAAAGGAGTACTTATTTCGTGAGAAATACTTGATACCAGTTTATTGGTTAAATGATTCTTCTCATGTTCTATTAATAAATCATGAGTTCTATCTAACTCATCCAGACTATCTTGAAGTTTTTTATGACTATCTAGTAGTGTTAAATCCTTTTCAATGTTATTTTTAAGAGCAACAAACAAATCCATTTGTTCCTTAGTGTAGTCATTAACTTCATTATCTAACATACACATCGTTCCAAAGGATTCTCCACCAGGCCATTTCAAGGGTAGTCCTAAATAATTGATCATATTTGCTTTAGCATCAGGACTGTCTGCCCAAAAAGAATCCTCCTTGGCATTTTTTACAAATAACATCTGGTCATTTGCAATTACAGTCTCACAATAATGTCCCACACCAATACTAGTGTGTTTGTTCTTCACAAAAAAATTACCTTCATTAGAACTCTTTGCATAGACTTCTAAATCCTCTTTATGTAACTTCATAATCAATGCCGCTGGAATACCATACATTTGTACTGCCAAATCCAGTATTTCTTGCCACTTCTCAGCAACTTCTTTTTCAAGTGCATTCGATAGAGATTCATTTACTTTCACTTCTACTTGTTCTTCTTTACCTCTTACTTTTAATTTTGGGTTCATACATACTCCTAGGCAAGCGATTTTACAATATCATGTAATTTGGACATGGTACAATCTGTTTTACTGATGTATCCGTCAATATTATTTAACATTGAAAGATATTCTTCAGGTACATTTCCTGGTTGTCCCGATCGAATAAAAATACTAATATGATCATCAGTATGATTTTTATTAATATAGTCAATGACCCTATAACCTGCATTCACAGTTTCCATAATAATATCTAAAAAAATTAGCTCAAAAGTATGTTCACCAATCATTTCGATTGCTGAGCTTGCAGAAGCTGAGTATTTAACATTTACGTCTATTCCTTCGTACTGCAGAAGCTGCAGTGCCAATTTTGTCGATAAGTATACATCCTCTTCATCGTCTACAACCAATACATCAATTTGCTTCATAATTTACCTCCAAGGGTAGATACATTTTAAAGGTTGTTCCTTTATTATTTGAAAAGCATTCTATAGTTCCATTTAAAACTCTCTCAACTAAATCTTTTACAATGGTTAAACCGAGACCTGAACCTTCAGTCTCAGTATCATATCTTACAAAGGGTTCAAACGCCCTTTCACAGGACTTTTCCGTCATGCCTACACCATTATCAGACACAAGCAACTCAATACCGTTTGAAACAGATTCACCTTTGATTAGAATCTTTTTTTCTCTATCATCTTTAAAGGCATGAAGTGTTGCATTGATCGTTAAATTTAAGAGTACTTGAACCAATGCATGAGCATGAACTTTTACAGATATCTGATCATTAATTTCAATAGATATATCCACATGATGTTTCTTCAAATCGTATTTCAAAGATCTGATTACACTGTTTACGAAAGTCCTCAAATGTACTTCCTTTTGTTTCTCCATTTCCTTATCTTCAGTTATTTGCTTAAATGTCATCAACATTTTTGATGCCTGTTCTAAATTCTTCTGAACAAGGTTGGCACCTTCTCTTAATTTTTCTAAACTATCAGGACTTTTCTGTAATACATAATCCATATAAGAGGCTGTTGTAAGTGCCACACCAATTGGTGTGCTTATTTCATGAGAAATACTTGAAACCAGTTGATTGGTTAATTTATTTTTCTCAAAATTAACGATAAGTTCTTGAGTTTTCTTTATTTCATTAATATTTTTTGATAACAACATCTGTTGATTTAACAGATTCAAATCCTTTTCAATTGTTCCCTTAAAAGCATATAGGAGTTTCTTATCAGTATCATTATAATGTCTTGTCTTGTTATCAGAAATGCAAATTGTACCAAATACTTTCCCATTTGGCCACAAAATTGGCAACCCAAAATAACTAATCATATTTACTAGAACAGCAGGATTGTCTTGCCAAAGTTGATTGTGAAGTGCATTAGGTATTTCTAATGCTCGATTTTCTTCAATAACAGTTTCACAGTATATACCCATACCCAGCTGGGTCTTCTCATTCTTCTTATAAGGATTACCTATGTTTTCATTCTTTACTAGTACCTCTATACTTTCATTGTGTAACCTCGTAATCAATGCTGTCGGGACTTTATACATTCTACTTGCTATATCTATAATACCTTGCCACTTATCCAATAATGACTTGTCAATTTGGTCATAATTAGAAGACAAATCAACCGAGTTCAATTTATTCTTTTTTCTTAATTCCACCATTACTTCTAATACTCCTCCTCATCAGAGAACTTATACCCAAATTTCACCAATTAATGCAGATATCTTATTAAAATTAAAAGTTTTAATTACAGTTACTAGAAGCTTAAATAAAAAAAATCTACCATTCTTCCATGCAAAGCTAAATATAGATATCGGAAAATTTCTTCTAAGAATTCATCAGAAGTGGTATACTGATTTATGGAGGGCGTTATGGAAAAAAGACAATTAGGACAAACAGGATTAGAAGTTACAAGTGTTGGTTTTGGCGGCATTCCAATTCAAAGAGTTGATGAAAAACAAGTCATCGAAATTGTTGATGAGATGGAACGAATAGGTATAAATTTTATTGATACTGCAAGAGGTTATACTGTGAGCGAGACTTTTTTAGGTGCCGCATTAAAAAACCGTAGAGATAAATTTATCTTGGCTACTAAATCAATGGCAAAAGATTATCAAACTATGAAAGAAGAAGTTGAAACTAGTCTAAATAATCTTCAAACTGATTATATTGAACTGTATCAATTACATTTAGTTAAAGACCTAGATGACTATAATAATGTTATGGGACCAAATGGTGCTTATAGAGCTCTAGTTGAAGCTAAGGAAGCTGGAAAAATTGGACATATTGGAATCACCGCACATAGTGTTGATTTAATGATGGCAGTTATAGATGATATGCCTTTTGAAACTATTCAATTTCCATATAACTTAGTAGAACGTCAAGCAGAAGAATTATTTGAAAAAGCTGGTTCTAGAGGTATTGGAATCATTTGTATGAAGCCGATTGCTGGAGGTGCTATTACAAATGGTACACTTAGTATCAAATATATTCTGCAAAATGAAAATGTATCCGCAGTTATTCCTGGTATGGAGAAAGTTGATGAAGTCTATCAAAATGCTCAAGTCGCTAATGGTAACTATGTTTTCACTTTAAAAGAACAGCAGCAGGCTGATCAAATCGTTGAAGAACTACATGGTAACTTTTGTAGGAGATGTGGTTATTGTCTTCCGTGTACTCAAGGCATCAATATTCCTTCAATGTTTATTGCAGAAGGTTACTATACACGATACAACATGATCTCTTATGCTGAAACATATTACGCCAAACAACCTGTAAAAGCAGGTGCATGTATCGAATGTGGTGAATGTATGAGCAAATGTCCATACAATCTACCTATTATAGAAAAAATGAAACAAGTAAAAAAAGTTTTTGGTGAATAAACAAGCCTTGGCTTGTTTTTTAACCTAAATCATTGTGCTATCATTGTTTAAAATAAGTGGACTTTGATTATAAATGTTGTTGAAATATAAATTCAGTAATAATCATGGCATAATTAACTTACCGGTAACAGTTAAGAGTGAAAACTCTAAACTCCACTGATTTTCTGCAGGAAATCAGAATATCTGTTGAAAGGAGTTGATTGAATGAAAAACACAGAGGTGTTTACGAATTAAGCTAAAGAGGCTGTTTACAGTCTGAGCCGTTGATTATTCAACGGCTTTTCTTTATATTGCTTCAATTACAGCCGCTATAGCATGAATTTCAGTCGTGTCTAAAACATCAATGGAAACATCTCCCTCATGGATTAAAAGTGGTATCTCAGTACAACCAAGAATAACCCCTTCAGCACCTTCTAAGGCCATCTTTTCAATAATTTTTATATAAGTGTTCTTACTGCTTTCCTTAATATCACCTAATATAAGTTCATGATATATAATGTCATGAATGATTTCTCTATCAAAATCGTTAGGAATTAGAGTTTCAATACCCATAGATGTCAGTATATCTCTGTAGAAAGTGCCCTCCATCGTAAATTTTGTGCCTAATAGAAGAATCTTTTTCAACCCACGTCTTATAATCTCATTACCAGTAGCCTTAGCTATATGAAGAACCTTTAGTCCCGTTGCTTTTTCAATAGCAGGTGCCATCAAATGCATTGTATTCGTTGCTATAACAATAAACTCCGCCCCAGCATTCTTTAGATTCATAGCTTCATCTACCATAAGTTTTGTAAGCTCATCCCATTTATTCTGACGTTGTAAAACCTCCACATCATGAAAATCAAATGAATACATCAAACAATTAGCAGAGTGCTTTTGACCTAACTCTTTCTTAACAGTTTCGTTCATAATACGATAGTACTCTAAAGAAGATTCCCAACTCATACCACCTAATACACCAATTTTTTTCATATTGCCTCCATTAACTACTAAATTGATCACTTAAATCTCATTTATACCTACCCGATTAACTGAAATAAAACCACAACTGTATAGACCTTTTGTTCATAAGTTGTATCATGCCCTCTTAATAAGAAAAATCCGTCTCAAAGAGACGGATAACTATTAATATCTTTTAACCAACAATACATAAGCACCTGGTAACTTAGTTCTTGAAGAAACCAAGTTATTTGAAGTATCTAGATAATGATCTAATTTTGTCCATGTGTTGGTTACCTTATTGAAATGATACATTTCTATTGCTGACTCAGGATAACTTGATAAAATAAGTGGATCATACTCCATGACAATATCAATCGTTCCAATCAACTCATCCACAACATTAATCTCGTCGTTGTTTCTTGCATCAAATCCAACTGTTACAACTTTTGACACAGCCTTATAACCTCTTGGAACCTGATTAAGCATATATCCAGAATAAGCATCCTCAATATCTGTCGATTCAATTCTACCGTAAGCACTTTGCTTCAAATAAAGTTCTTGGAACTCCTTTGTATTTAATGCCACAGGTGTAAATTGTACATCTAAACCATCATAATCTACTCGGACAAGTGAAGTATTACTTATAATCATTTGACCAGGTACATTAATAATACGTTTTTTCATATTGTCATAATTCGGTGTTGATAAATCAATGTAAATATACGACAATTTTGAGTTTTCGTTTAATGTTGTTACAACATCTGCACCAACAACTTCAGAAATAAAGTCTTTGTCTGCAGGTACCCCTAAGTCACCATCCAAATCCGGATCACCAAGTTCTTCTACATCCTCAAGAACTTTATAATCTAGGTATTCTAAATTTGACCAATCCGAAGTACCAAAATAGTTTACTGCTTTCAAGCCGATGATCAAACGTTCATCTCTATCCATTGTCTCAATACCTTGTATACTTGGCAAACGATAAGGTTCTAAATCTGTACTGCCTAGATAAGACATTTCCAAATACTCACCTGTTTTTATTTGAGATACACTCTTTCTTCCTAAATAATAATATATCTCATAATAATTATGACCACTCGCTGTATAGTCAGAAATTCTAATGTACCTGTTATCAATAAGCTCTAACTTAAGTCCTACAGGATCTCCTGGTACAGGTACACTATAAAGTATAATCGCATCGTCATCAGATATACCACCATCACTATTAATAACCGTAATAGTATAAGGATCTTCCAATGGAATTTCTGGTGTTGTCACCCATAATTCCGTATCTGAAATGACTTCTACATCTGTTCCTAAATAACCGTCTGTTAAACTATAATATTTATCATCTTTAAACAAACCTTTTTCTCCAGAAGATTCCTCTTCATAAAGACTTCTGTCACCACCAAAGATAACTTTCGCACCATCATAAAACTCAGTACCTGTAATTTTAATACGCTGACCACCTTCTACAGATACCCACTTAACTGTAGTTCCATCTTCAAACTCATAAGTGTCATCAACAGTTGGATAAGTAACAATGGTAATCTTTGTATTCAGATCTGAAGCTCCATAATCTATGTTTTGTACTTGAATAATTTTATCTCCTGGGATCAAAGTCCCTTGAGGTGTAACAAATGTTAATTTGGTTCCACGCTCTGATACTGTTGTATTTGCAATTGGTACACCACCCTTAGAACCAATTGTGACTGTAGCACCATCTCTAAAATCAGTACCCGTTAATGTGATAATATGACCACCATATTGAGACGTTTCTTCTGGTGATATACTTTCAATTACAGGACCAGATAATGGTTGCTGATAAACAAAGAACATTGGCTTTTTATCATCACCATGAATATCATTTGGATTTGAAGAATTCGCCACACCATAATCAGTGTTTGTTACAAGAATAGGAAGTTCTAACCCAACTTGATTAAGGCTTCCAACTGGCACATCAACAATCAAAATATCTAAGGTTGTATCTACACCATCTACATTTTTTACAACAACAGATTTTTCAGCAATATTGGCTTCATTTTCACCAATATAAGCTTTTATATTTTCTCTAAAATCTAAACCTATCACCTCTATTTGAGTTCCACCTAAAACAGTACGTTTCGTGTAATAAGATGTACCATCTGGCGAATCCTCTCTCGGACCTACATAGTAGATTTTTGGTTCAGAAGCAGGATAAGTATACTGGAACGTTGATGTCGCTTCTCCAAAGTCAGGATTTGTTAGAAGTACTGGAACAGTACCAATAGTATAATAACTCGGTGTTGTCACAATTAAGTGATTCGAACTATCATATTCTGTTTTAGGGGCATAGCCTCTATCAACGAACACACGCTTATCATCAATTTCTATTTTAATGTACTCAAACACCAAGTTTTCATAAGTTGTACCATCATGAATCGTTGCCTTGGTTTCTATAGGATGATAGTAATCACCTGTAGGATTATTCGATGCATCCAATTGTCGTAACATTTCCATTGGTAAATAAACAATTGAATCATCATAGTTTTCAAATACTCTTCTATAGATTTTACCATCTTCTGTAGCAGATACTGTTAATGTATCATTACCACCATGATACTCTACTCTTAGATCGCCGGCTAATTCTACAGTTGTTCTTTCAGCGTTAATCAAACCAGAATTAACTTCGCCTCTTTCAATGTCACGATTGGTTATTTTTCCAAATCGAATACTCGAATCAAAATCATCTAATTCAACAATGGCATCGTCTACATCATTTTGATAACCATTGTATATACCATTATAGAAACCAGACCCATAAAAATCTCTCAATTCTTGACCAAGCTTCTTACCATGCGAAGGATTAATACTATCAATAACAGGTGTCGAAGATTCATAAGTATAAATCACTTTATTCGATACACCAGAATCATTATTTACAACATATACATTGACATCACCAGGTTCATGTTCTGGAGATATTACCTTTAAGTATCCAGAATCGAATTCCACAATCCTACCTGGAGTTTCTCCAAAGTAAACGGTTGGCAGAATAGGTGATACCAAGTACTCATCATAATATGGATGCTCAGGATTAAATGGATGTCTCGTAATTGCTCCTGCCGGTGGATTGTCTAATAAGTCATTCCACTGACCATCTTTGAATAAGTCAAATAATTCGTCTCCAACATTGTACTCTGGACCACCAATTAGGTTTTTATACGGCTCAAAGAATCTAAACTCATATCCAACAAGTTCAACTATTGTACCACCATTAGTCGTACCTCTCACAGGTAACATGGTGTTGATTTTAGGAGATGATGTAGGAATAATATACTTAAATCCCTTTGGTCTAGAATCTGTACCACCATCATTATTTAATATAACAACAGGTACCTCTAAAAATGAAACGTTAAAATCATTAGCCAAATCCTTTGTACATTTAGGCATTACAATGGTAACAGAATTACCATCTATAGCTACATCTGTCTCACTACCCGGAACAAGTACACCGTCTATATATACTGACATAGTGTCTTCAAAATCCTTACCATAAATTTTTACAGCATATCCACCATCTACAGAGCCTTCTGCAGGTTCAATAAGTGTAATCTTAGGTTGAGATGAAGACTGTTCAATGTAATAAAAACCTTCTTCTTCGATTTTTTCATCATATTTTGTATCAGGGTTAATAACTTTTAAATCTTTATAACCCTTACCAGAAGTCAACTGAGGTACACTAAAGGCAATTTGATTACTGTTTAATACTTTCGCCCTATGACCAACAATTTGATTGTTGTCATCTGAATTATAAGGTGTCTTCATTGTAAAAGTCACCACTGGATTAAGATCTGCTAAATTATTTTTTAGTGAAAAACCACTATCTGAAACATCAGTAATATAATACTTTTCACTGACATTTTGACGCATTATCATTTCACTAGATTCAATGTTAAAAGTATAATTGTTATCTTTACCATTGATGAATTTAATTGTATTATCAAAGTCTACAAACATACGGTAATATTCTTCAGGCGAAGTATCTGCAACAAAAACAACTGATTCTGCATACTCTGCAACTCTAGGAACTTCAGCATCGCCAGATTCAAAACCTTTAAACACAACATTATTGTTCATAGTAATAACAATTGTTTTACCATCAATTGTTAATGTAGAGGTTCCTAATTTATCACCATCTACAAAGTTATCTACATAATTTGCTGCTAGATTACCCACTAAAGTACCATCTTGATCATAAATGTTGGCAACTCCAGATTCATATTTAAAGATATATGAGACATTTAAATTGTCTGTAATAACAGGGTTACCATCACCATCATTTGATAGTGAATAATAAACATTACTATTATCTTTAATATAGATATTTTCTTTAAAAGGCGTTAACAATACTTCTTTCTGAGTATCATCCCTCTTAAGGAATGGTTGTATTTTGGGAACTTCATAGTCCTCAAAGGTAATGTTATTTTCAATATCTAAATTGTATTCATTAACATCGCTACCATCTAAATAAACTCTAGTTCCAATAATTCTTAAAGAATCCAGTCCGGTCAAAGTTTCTGCAGTTGGATCTTCTTTCAAGAAGTTTTCACCGTTGATTACTACATATGTGCCTGCGACACCTTTTTCAGGAACAAAATCCGTAATAATTGGATCTTGATTAAAACTAGTTACATAGTAAAAATCCTGTGTTGCTAATCCACCAGATGGATTCTGAACAACAATTTGTGTTTGTCCAGCTGGACCTGGAGGTGCAATGAATTTCAAGATAATTTTGTCACCAGATTGTGAAATATCTCTTGTGTAACTTGTTATTTCTCTACCATCTAACCAAAGTTTTGCACCTTCTTGGAAGTTATTACCTGTGATAACAATTTCCTCATTACCTTCTACAGTAACAACATTAGGAACAACCGATTCAATGATTGGAATATCATTTGTATCAACAAACAGAATCGCTTCAATCTGCATTTTCTTTTTACCTGCAGCCTGTGAATTTCTAGTTGGGTTCACAACAAGTACATTCTTGTAATCTGCTACATCTACATTAAGATTTCTTGGTAGTCTTGCAATAATTCTTGTACCAATATCGTTATTAGCCGTACCAGCTACTATCTCACCATTTGCATCTACAACTTTTAAATCTAACACATAAGGAGTACCATCTTCATTTTTAAGATAGTTATCACCACTGGTCGGATCAGGGGCACCAATATCATCACTCATATCAAAAATCAGACCCTTGTACTCTATACCATCTACCGTTTTTGTAGCATTAGGATCTATTCTGATATCATAATTTGAAAGTGATTGATCATTCACTGTTTTTAACAATACTATTGGATGATTCACAAATGTATTACTTGAATCATCTGTATATCGATTAACTAAGAAATTACTACCATCAATTACTAACATCATATCTTCACCAGTATAGTAATCTCCTGGATTACCAGTTACGTGCATGGTATCAGGTACCACTGATGTTATACTAGGAGTAATCGAACTCGGAATAAACTTAAACCCATCTTTTTCGACAACATTTTGTCTAAAGACATATTTAAAGGGCAGTACATCTGGATCACTATTCGTGTTGTAGTCAATTGTAATAACCATCTCTATATTAACATCTTTAAAAGGATCAGTTTCAGCATCGTCAGCGGATGGAGCACGCACAAATAAACTGTCAATCGTTCCTTGACTATAACGAATGTTATTAGAAGCATCTTCAAGATAGGTTACTTTACCACCAATCTTAATTATGATATCTTTTTTTACAGTTACATCAACTAAAACATTGATATCTTCGCCAGCAACTTGCTTAGTTGTTTTGTACTGGGCTTTACCAGAACCATTGTCTTCATTATCATATGTGATGTGAAGACCATCGATGTCTTGAGAAATCGTTTCTAAGTCTTCGTCTACATATAAATCAGGAACATTAATCGATGCTAGATTTCTACCATCAATTTGTACATCAGCCCCCTCTTGAGGACCCTGTGTTGGATAAATCTCCTCAATAGTTGGTAAATAAGATGCATCAACTACTGAAAATGTATCCGGTAAAACTTGTTCTGCAATAATTGAGTCATTTTGTGTATCTGTTAAAATTAACTGATATTCTAGTTCCTCAAAATCAGGATGATCTGGAACCTTAAAAGTTAATCGGTCTGTATCACCTTCAAAATCTATAACAAGAGAAACAAATTCAGCTTCATTAACTTCTGAAAAAGCTTGACCTAACTCAGTTACAAAGTAAACGCGATAATTTTTTGTATCACTTAAATCTTCTGCAGTAATATAAAACTCATCACCTTTTGCACCTGTATTAGGAAAAAGTTCTGGATTTGTTACACCTAAGTTTTGAATCAGTCTAAATACATTATGATAAACATAGATAATTTCTTTTGTATAAGAACCATCTGCTGTATTTTCATCTCTTAATTCAATACTTAAAGACTGCTCCCCTAAACCACCACTTGGTACAGGAGGTATATCAACTGTAATCTCATTCGGAGTATTACTACCGAAATCACTATAATCAAAGTACTCTCTTTCCAGAGTTCCGTAACTTGCTTTGATATTTGAACCATCAATAAGGTTTAAATTTGCACCTTTTAGTGTAATATCTTCAGCTGCATCAACATTGTATTTTGTCTTATCGGCATCACTGAAATTAGGAAATGTATCCAGTCCTAAATTAAATTGCTCACCATCTACAGCAAGTCTCGAACCAAAATTAATGGTTTCTTGTTTATCAAAGTAATACTTCTGAAAACCTGGTGTGTCAGTCTGTAATTCACCCATATCATCGGTAAAACCATTCACACTATCTTCAAATAGTATTGTAGCCGTATCTAAGTTAACACCCCATATTTCCACATAAGAACCTGTAATTTCATACCCGTTATGAACTTTACGGAAGATGATTTCTCGTACTTCTACGTCGTCTATAATAATAGCTGCTTCTGTAGGAATAATCACGCCTGATGTCAAAAAGACAATTACAGCTAAAAATAATGATAATACTCTTTTTTTCATGCTTGCCTCCTATTTGACATACTCAACAGTGATGTTGCCATCAACAGTAACTTTAAAAAATGGTTTGCTTGGAATGGTTGTTGTTTTAACACCATTTGACAGATTTATATAAACAGTACTAGATGAATTGAATTCTTTTGAAACTGGATCATAACCAGATTCAATCATTTCTACAAGTGCTTTAAGCGCATCATATTTTACAAGATCAGATTGAAATAAAACATTAATAAGATCTATCTGTTGTGATTGGATATCTGGTTTATAACTTTCCACCATATTTGAAATGGTGTATTTAACACCTGTAGGTGTTTTAAACACAACCAATTCAGAAGCTTCGTTGTTTGGCACTCTTAAACCATAAACTTCTGTAGAATTACTATTATTAAAGTGATTATCTACGTATTTGTTATCAATCCATCCATATTTTGAGGCAATCTTGTGAATTAAAACCAAAGCTTGCTCTCTCGTTGCATTAGCAGTTGGTGCTACTTGATTGTTACCAACGCCAGTTAAAATACCACTGTCAGATGCAAAATCAACTGCATCATAAGCCCATGCAGCAACAGCATCTTCGTCTGAATAATTCATGTCACCAAAAGAAGAAGTATCCTCGCCTAAAAGCTTTAGTTCCTTCACAAGCATAACAGCAATCTCTTGGCGTGTTACAAGATTACTTGGAGAAAACAATCTCTGCTCTTTTTCATTAAACCCTGTGCCTGAAGCAATTCCAATATTATAGGCTTTCGCTACCATCTTATTGTCAGAATCTGCAAACGGGTTCCATTCAATTAAATCATCAATTTTTTGATTGTTCGCTCTTGCATATAACCTTACAGTTAACTCAGCAAACTCCTCTCTGGTAATGGGATGTTGCATTTTGCTTGAGTCTAAAAGTTCCTCACTTGCTAGTCCCTCTAACAGCATTGCTTTTACAAAAGGTTCTGCCCATTCAGATGGTGAAGCAAAAACACTCGAAAGCATCCCAAAAAGAATGACCCCAATCAAAGTCATTGATAAGATGCGTTTAAAATTATTCATAATATTCATCCTTTCAGTTGTTATCTACCTATATTATATCGGATGAACGTCACAATTTCATTAGTGTTTCATTACACTTCTATTACTTTAATAAAGAAAAAAACAACCTTCAAAAGGTTGTTATGGTATAAGAATTTCTCCAGAAAGTACAATAGCAGCTTTTCCACCTACTAAAACCTTCTCTTTATCCACTTGAACATATATTTGACTCGGGCTATTCATCCAATAGCCTTGATAAGAATAAAACCTTAAATCATTTTCAGACCTTACTCCTTTATTATATAGACAAGCACCTAGAGCACCATTGGATGTCCCTGTCGCGGACTCCTCTGGAATACCACATCCTGGCGCAAAATTTCTACACCAAATATCTTTACCCTCTAAAGTAAAAGCATGCACACCAACGACATCTAATCTATGGCTTAACTTAACTAGCTTATCCATTTTAGGTACCATTTCTTTTAATGCTTCCTTTGACTTAACAGGTAACATAATGTCTTTTAGACCTGTAGACCATGTCTCAGGTAAAGCCATATTATCTATGCCAATCATCTCTTTTTCTATCCCCATGATGTCACTAATTTCATCTAGGTCAAAAGTCATCTCTATATGCATAGGATTAGCTTGAGTCATTACTACTTTGTCATCTATAAATTCAATGTCCAAGATGCCAGCTTTTGTCTTTTGCTTTAAATGTGTCTTCGTTAATTTACCCAACTCGTTTAATAAACTGAACGTTGCAATGGTTGCATGACCACACAAATCTACTTCCTCTAATGGAGTAAAGAATCTTACCTCAAAATCATAACCTTGGCCACCTGGTAAGACAAATGCAGTTTCAGATAGTTGCATTTCATTAGCTATTTTTTGCATTTGATACTCTGATAAACCTGCAGCATCAACCACGACACCGGCAGCATTACCACCATAAGCTTTATCTGTGAATGCATCAACTTGATAAATATGTCGTTTCATTGTTTTCCCCCTGACTTTTAAACAAAAGACTATATCATAATTCCATTATATCTTATACTAGATTTTTTTTAATCAAATAATTTTCAAACTGCTTTAAACTTTCTTCAAAGTTATCTCTTCCAAATCCCATTCTAAAATATTGTCCTTCAAATCCATATATGGATGATGGTAATAAAAGAACACCTGCATCTTCTACCAAATCTACACAGAATTTCTCGATAGGTGTTTCAAGATTCATTTCAATAAAGGCTATTGGTCCTGCCATAGGTCTAGAGTAGTTAAATAACTTTTTATATTTACTAAAAAAGCTTTCTGCAATAACCAGATTGTTTTCTATGATTTTTGTATTTCGATTGAGTAATTTATCGCTATTTTTTAGAGCAATTGTTGCTATAAACTCTGATGGCGCACTACAACAGATACTCGTATAGTGTTTCATCTTAGTTAATCTTTCTAGTAACTCCTTATCCTTTGTCGCTAACCAACCAATTCTAAGACCTGCAAGACCATATGCTTTGCTCATCACACCAAGTGAAATACCTTTTTCATAACAATCCGCAAACCAAGGCCTTTTGATGCCATCCAGCTCAACGCCTTTATAAACCTCATCACAAAAAACATATATATCATGTTTCTTTGCTATCTCAATAATTCTCTTTAATTCCTCTTCTGAAAAAGTAAAACCTGTGGGATTATTAGGACTGTTTATGATAATCAATTTCGTATTGCTTTGAATCATACTCTCTAGTTTATCTATATCCATAGTCCAACCATTTCCACTCATTTCTAGTGACCACTTAGATACTCCACAGCCAATTGCATTAGCGACTTCAAAGAGTGATTGATAAATAGGATACTGCGTAATGACATGGTCTTCTTTATCTAATAGAACATTCATAAAATTAAATATTGGTTCTTGTGCGCCAGCATGTACAAGAATATTATCAGCTGTCATCGTTTGATACAAACCTGAAATAACTTCTCTTAACTCGGGACTTCCTGGAACTTCTGTGTAACCCAATCCTTCATTTAAAAATCTTTCTTTTGAGCCTGGTTCTAATGCCAATACTTCATCTATAGACATCGATGCACAGTCTGATTGTGTTAATAAATAAGGTGCTGTAAATTCATATTTACCAAAAAATACTTCCAATTTAAAATCATTAATCTTCATCGTAACGCCTCCTTTTGTGTATAATGAAATTATAGAGCAAAAAAAAATCATTTTATCCAACCAATTTATTTATTACACCCAACCAATTAGGAGAAATTATGTCAAAAAAAATAACCCTCACTTGGCAACCTGATAGAAGTTCTAAAGTATCCTTAACAGACCAAATCGTATCTTACATAAAAAATCGCATCTACAAAGGAGATTGGTTGTGTGGTGATATTTTGCCATCACAACGTGCTTTATCACAGGTTCTTTGTGTTAATCGTTCAACGGTTGTTGAAGCCCTCTCCAAATTAAATGCTCTTGGTGTTATCGAATCTCAAGTTGGTAAGGGTACTGTTATTTCAAATAACTCATGGTCTATCTTACTTTCATCATCAACACCTGATTGGCAAAATTACATAACAAAGAGTATTCACAAATCTAATAATCCGATTATCCAATCCATTAACAAATATGAGTTTCAAGAAGATATTATTCGATTAAGTACTGGTGAAATTTCATCTGATTTAATGCCTCATGATTCAATATCAACGGTTTTACATCACTTAGCTGATATAAAAGTAGCTTATAATTACTTAGAACCTTTAGGACTCCTTGAACTGAGAACAGAATTATGTGAGTACTTAAAAAGATACAATTTAAATATTAAACCCTCTGAAATTTTAATCGTTTCAGGTTCATTACAAGCTTTACAGTTAATCTCAGTTAGTCTATTAGGCAAAGATTCAACGGTACTCGTAGAGGAAAACTCCTATGTAAAATCCTTAAAAGTCTTTGAATACGAAAAAATGGCTATGAAGTCTGTTCCAACAGATAGAGAAGGACCTATACCTTGGTTGATTGATGAAAAAAGAATAGGCGACAACACTCTTCTATACACCATTCCAACTTTTCATAATCCAACAGGTAATACCATGAGTACCTCGAGAAGACTCGAACTTCTTGATTGGTGTAAACATCATCATTTACCCATTATAGAAGATGATGCATATAGAGAGCTTTACTTTGATGATGTCCCACCACTTCCTATAAAATCATATGATGAAAGTGGTAATGTTCTCTATTTAGGAAGTATCTCTAAATCTCTTGCACCTGGTTTTAGAATTGGTTGGGTTATTGGGCCAGAATCAATAATCGAACGTTTAGGAGACATTAAAATGCAGTCCGATTATGGGGCCAGCTCTATCTCACAATGGATGCTTACCTACTTATTAAGAGATGGACATTATGAAAAACATTTAGATATTCTTAGAAAAGAACTAAAAGATAGATGTCTGCATCTCAATCTTTTACTAGAGAAATATTTCAACGATTTAGCATCATGGGAAGTTCCAAAAGGTGGTTTCTATATCTGGCTTAAATTAAACAATTCTATATCTACAGATCAGATATTTGATTTGGCATTAAAAGAAAAGCTATTAATTAATCCAGGACACATTTATGCTTTTAAAAAGCATACTTGCATCAGATTATCATACTGTTATGCCACCAAAGAACAATTGACAATAGGGATATCAAAATTATCCACCATAATAAGGCATTTACAAAATTAATCCCTATAAATAAAGTAAGTTTAGAATGAATACCATTACAATTGATCAATTAAATCAGATAACTTGATTGATTCCTTTTGTATTTGGGTAATTTTATAGAAAGTTTTCATGTGATTGGAGGTACAATTATTAAAGCAAATGCGAAATACAATATTATATGGATACTATTCATTATTATAAGTTTCTATATTGTTACAAGTAAAATCATCTCAACTGAAAAAGAATATCATAGAGATGCAGAATATATGGCTACTTCACTTGGTGTAGAATTAAATCTATTAATACAAGACCAATTTGATTTTATGGACTCAGTAGAATCTTTTACAGTAGTAAATCACAATAATGATGAATTTGGAGATCAATTCAATACATTCATTTCACCACTGTATAATACCAATGAAAACATCATAAATATATCGGTGGCACCTCAAGGTATCCAAAAGTATGTCTATCCAATTATAGGAAATGAAATTGTCATAGGTCATAATCTGATTGAGGACTCTAGAGAAAGAGTAAGAAATGATGTACAACGTACTATAAAAACAAAGGAAACCGCAATAAGTGGACCATATACATTGAGACAAGGTGGATTGGGTTTAATTGCACGTAAGGCAATATATTTGGAAAACAACTTTTGGGGACTGGTAATATTGGTTAGTGATTTTCAAAATATATTAGATTCTACAAACATAGTAATAGTAGAATCTGACTATGAAATTCAGATAATAAAAAGTGATGGTGAATTAATCTATGGAGATAAAAATATTTCTGGGAAACTTTTGGGAAACTATAAGATTGAACTACCTGAGAACTACCTTTCTCTTGTAATACTGGAGACTCCGAAATCATTAAGTAAACTTAGATATAGTCAACTGCTCTGGATAATGATAATTATTGTTGTTCTTATTCTTGCAAAAATAATTTATCAGCAAAATAAAAATCACTTATCACATATTGAAGCAGAACTAAGTCAAAGGACAAAAGAGCTAAATGCACTCAATAGAAAACTTGACTCTAGCAAAATGATGGCTGTTGAATCTATGATGAAAGGTCTAAGTCATAAACTGAGCACCTTCTTAGGAGCAAGTTTATCTTCTGTAACTTTCTTGGAGTCTGTAAGCAATAAATTTTTTGTAGAGATTAATTCTAATAATATTAACTCTAATCAACTCTTGTATTATCAGAAATCCTTTAAAAATGCATTGAGTTTGACCCTTGAAGGTGTTGAGGACAGTATAGCAATAATAGATAATCTTAAATACATTTCTACAAGTGGATCCAAACAAAAGGTATCTCAGTTCAAATTGAAGGAGTATCTAGAAATGTCTATACCTGATTTTGAAACTTATAATACCAATGCAGTCGTTGGAATACTCATTAAATGTCCGGAAGATTTGGTCTTAAATACTTATCCTAGCGCAATTTACCAGGTGATGACTTTGCTAATCGACAACTCCATTAAACATGGTTTTGTAGGAAAAACAAATGGCAATATTACCGTTGATGCTTCAAAAACATCAGGTGGAGTAAAAATTGTCTACTCAGATGATGGGATTGGTATTGACGTTGAATTACTAGACAAAATATTTGATCCTTTCTATACTTCGAATATGTCGAAATTTAAGGGGCTGGGTTTGTATACTGTTAACAGTATCGTAATGCAACAACTCTCAGGAAGAATAAATGTTCATAGTATAGCAGATGTAAAAACATCATTTACTCTAACATTGCCTAACTTAGATAATACCTCAATTATAGAAAACACATAAGTATAACTCAACAAACAAAAAAATCATGTAATTAACATGATTTTTTTATTTCATCGTCTTATTTCTCTTAACAATAATGATATCTCCATATTTATTAAAGGATACCATAACATCATGCGTTCCACTGATGATATAGATATTATCTAAATGAGACGTCTTTATGATTTCAGAATTTTGAATACCTTTTCGTATGATTTCAAAATCATCTTGCCTTCTAAATGCAATGCGATTATTAAAAATAATCACGTTTCTAGTTTTTAACGTGACATCATATTCATGATATTTTAAAGCCTTCTTTTCTATACATTCTAGAATCCTTTTATGTATATCAAAATCATTGTAATTAGTCTTTTGTCTTGTATGTTTGTTCTTTAACGACCTTTCAATATGACTGATATATGTTTTAAACTCTTTGGTATTATGATCCATCCCAGTCAGCAAATATACCGCTTCATTAAATTTCGCATTGTGCATATCAGTTGCTTCAGTGACTTCATAACCATGTTCGAACCTGTCATGAATAATAAAATCAGGTGATTCACAATCTGTAAATCTAATGTGACTGTAATCATCATAATACAAACCTAAAAAGTCAAAGAATGCTCGCCCTTCTTTCTTGAACTTCCACTTCAAGTATTCCTCTTTAATAATTCTGGATTTTATTTTAGATCGAAGACTTACAGGCATTTTAGACTTTGCAATAAAATCTAACGTGAGCAAGTTGAACCTTATATGGTACTCATGCCCCCTATAACGGAAGACATAATTGCAAAAGCAGTCCCCTGCAAGCATCTCTTCATGAGCTTTCAGCATCCATATTTCATGATCTCTTTTAACGAGTTTTAAAAGTTCATTCAGCGTCATATGTCCCCCCTTTCTATTTATATACCCAAAAAAATAACCATTACAAATGGTTATTAAAGTCTTAATATTTTTTTTGTTTGCCCAATCAAGAAATGTGTTTCTTCTTTTAGTATTTTGTCCTGAGGAATAACCATCACTTGTTTTCCATTAAATAGCTTAGAAGTTTTATATCTTAAGTCATCGGACATTATCAAGTAATATAAGTCATCACTAGTATGATGATCTGTTTTGCTGAATAATTTCTTAATACGCCCCATTTCCTCTTGGGGCTTTGTAATCATATTGACGGTAACGTGATCTCCCTTTAGCTTTCCAGATAAGTACACTGCATACATCATAAGCATGCGCATTGCATTCGAATAACTTCTAGATTCCGAAAATAATTGCTCTGCGTTTTGAACCTCTCCTTTGAAAGCGGTTTCTGAAACAACAAAAACAATTCTAGCATGCTCCTCAGTTTTTAATGATACTTTTAAACCTTCTGAAAGCAATACTGCTGCTAAGTAATGTACAGCAATTAATGGGTCATACCCTTCACTTGTTAAGATGTGTTCTACCTTTTCTTGCTGTTCTTGAAATAATAGAACATCTAAATATGCAAAGCGCTTGTTAAACTCCATTAAAAATGCTCTAACACTTTCAAGATTAACTAAATCTAATTTCATATGAGTTATATTAGATACAACTTTTTTATTAGAAGCTACAATAACTTCATGTCCTTCATGAGTTAGTTTTTCTATTAATTCTTTAGTTGTTGAAACAACTTCTCCTATTATGAGTATTCTCTTCTTCATAATCACCTACATTAGTTTTTCACATTTGATGGCAACAGATAATTGTTCATAAAATTCACCATCAGATGTTATTTTCAAAAGTTCTTTCATCTTTTGAATCCTATATCGTATAGTATTTTTGTGTTGATACATCTCTTCTGCTGTAACCATAATATCACCTTGATGTTTAATATAAGCTCTTGCAGTCTCAATAAGCTTACCATCATCATATGATTTAATAGGTTCTAAAACACCGCTAACGTAGCTTTTCATCCAAGTATCCTTATGAGGTAATAACATTTTGTATAAACCTATTTCGTCATAATGAACAGATTCTCTATTGTCTATTTCACAAACCATATTAGCATAAACAGCTTCTTTGATACTTTTATCTAGAAGCTGAATCGAAACTTGTGTGTCTCCATAACCGATATAAAAATCGGTTAGTTTATAGTCACCTATACTTAAAAGGTAACTCAAATCCAACTTGGTTTGATGAGGCCGTTTTTCATAGGTCAAAATAATAATTAAACCATCCTTATACTTAAAAATTCCATGCTCTCGCGGTTTTTTTCTACTACGTTTGTATCTCTCTGCAATTTCAATAATCGCCTCATCATTTATATACCTTTTTTCTTTTATGTAAAACACATGATGATAATTTAAGAAGTCGTCATTAAGTTCGTAAGCCATCTCCTCAACAAGAGTATGTTTTAACTCATTTGAAAACATAGTTTCAATTTTCGACTCGATAATTTCCATATAACTTCTTGAATGCATTCCTTTGACTAATCCCTCAATAATATCTTCAAAATAGACATCTGAATCAAAAATAAAAATAGGAATGTTATTCCGCGTTGCCTCTAATAGAACATTTAAGGATACACCTTTAACATATATATTCTTTATGGCAAGAGCTGCAATCTTACAATCTATCAAATCAAGAATTGCTTTTTCTATATCATCAGGTTGTTTTCTAATAGCTGTAAAAGTTGTTAAAACAAAATCCCCTCTTCTAAAACTACCACGAATCCCTTCAATAAGCTCATGATCTAAGATACCAATCTTATCAATTCGACTAATCAATTTAACATCGTGATTGAGAAGTTTTAATGGCTTTAATTGATTTAACTTCATTGCTTCTGAAATTGAAATTGACATATTCACCTCTTTTGTATTTTATACAATAATTCTACAGGATTTTCTGATACAGTACAAATACAATCGTCAGAATTTTCTATATAATAGATGCAAAGGATATTCAAAAGAGGAGGCGCTATGTTTAAAGTAAAAGTTTTAAATCAACAAGTTTTAGAAGAAGTTTTAGAAATGCCGATGGTTATAGATGCCATCGAACAAGTCTACACATTAAAGGCTCAAAACCAAACAGAATTATTTCCAATGGTTTTTCATGAGTTTAATCCAGGTGTCGCTGACATGGACATTAAATCTGGACACTTAAAAGGTGCAAATATTTTTGGTTTGAAGCTGGTTTCATGGTTTGGTGAAAACAAAGATAAAAATATGCCCCTTTTAATCGGTACAACAATGATTTTTGACAGTCAAACTGGTGCACCACAAGCTATCTTAAATGCTGACCATATTACAGGAATGAGAACAGGTGCAGCTGGTGCTATTGGTGCAAAGTATTTAGCAAAAAAAGACTCAAAGACACTGTTAATGGTTGGAACAGGTCATATAGCTCAATTTGAAATTGCAGCCACATTAATTGCAGTTCCAAGTATTGAAAAAGTTTTAATCCACGATCCTATGTCAATTGAGCAGTCAAAAAAATATGTTAGCAGTATTAAAGAAAAGTTAACCAACAACTTCAATATAAATAAAGCTGTAGAATTTGAAGCAGTAGAAGAACTAGAAAAAGCAGTCGGCTCATCAGAAATCATCATCACAGCAACCCCCTCTAGAAAAGCTATGATAAAAAAAGAATGGGTTCAACCAGGTACACACTTAAGTTGTATAGGTGCTGATATGGAAGGTAAGCAAGAAATTGATGAACAACTATTCAAGGACTCCATTGTTGTTGTTGATGACATTGGACAGGCCATTAATGTTGGCGAAACTGAAACAGCATATAAAACAGGACTTATTACACAAGGTGATATCTACTCAGAAATAGGTCATGTAATTTTAGGTGATAAACCTGGTAGAACTTCTGATGATGAAATAACAATTTTTGATTCTACTGGTATCGCACTTCAAGATTTAATGACTTCAAAAATTGCATTAGAGCTTGCAGACAAAAAAGGATTAGGAACAGTAATCGATTTATAGGAGGTAACATGAAAATCAAAGACTTTGGTGTTGAGATTTGGATGAATCTCTATGAAAACAATTGTAAATATAATCTAGCAGAAACTTGTGTAGAATCTATGACTGTTAAAGAACTTCTAACACAGGCTGGTAATCAAGACGAAGTTATGAACAATATCCTCAATATGCAAATGAGCTATGGTGATATAGAAGGTTCCGATAAACTTATTTCAGGAGTACGTTCTTTATATAAGAATATTGATGCAAAAAAAGTAGCAATTACCCATGGTGCCATTGGTGCGAATGCATTAACGATGTTTAGTTTAGTTGAGCCTGGTGATCGAGTAATTTCTGTTCTTCCTACGTATCAACAACATTACTCTATTCCAGAAGCATACGGTGCCGATGTTAAAATCCTTCAACTAAAACCAGAAAACAACTTTTTACCTGATTTAAAAGAACTTGAGAGTTTGGTAAATGATAATACTAAACTAATCTGTATCAACAATCCAAACAACCCAACGGGTGCATTAATGGATGAGTCATTCTTAAAAGAAATCGTTGAAATTGCAAAATCTGTAGATGCTTATATCATTTGTGATGAAGTCTACAGAGGTCTTGATCACGAGGGTTCAGGATTTACAACCTCAATTGCAGATTTATACGATAAAGGGATCAGTTCTGGAAGTATCTCAAAGACATTTTCTCTTGCAGGCCTAAGAATTGGTTGGTTAGTGGGTCCTGAGGATTTCATCGAACAAGTCAATAAAAGAAGAGACTATACGACCATTAGCTGCGGACGTATCGATGACTATCTCGCATCTATTGCATTAGAAAATAAAGATAAAATCATTGAAAGGAACCATAAGATTGTCCGTGATAATATAAAAATTCTTGATGAGTGGGTTAATAATGAGCCCAAAATTACTTATGTTAAACCAAAGTCTGGTACAACTGCATTTTTAAAATATGATTTTGATATGCCTTCTGAGGAATTCTGTATCAAACTTTTGGAATCTAAAGGTGTCATGCTTGTACCTGGTACTGCACTTCATACTGAGGGCTTCCTAAGAATCGGTTACGCCTTTAGCCCAAGTGCATTAAAAAAAGGACTTGAAAAACTCTCCGAATTTTTAGAGGAAATCATATGTTAGATTTAAGACTGATCATTGAAACAAAAAAACTCATTCATCCATATATCTATGAAACACCCTTAAGTATTTCTAACACTTTAAGCTCAAATGACAGAAATATTTATTTTAAGAATGAAGGCTTACAGCCGACTAGAAGTTTTAAAATGCGCGGTGCCTTTAGTAAAATGCTTCGTTTATCTGAGACAGAAAAAGAAAAAGGGGTTGTTGCTGTATCCTCTGGTAATCACGGTGTGGCTGTAAGTTATGCTGCGAAAATGCTTGGTATTGAGAATACACTGATTTTTGTTCCTGAAAATACTCCAGCATCAAAGATAAATACCATTAAATATTATGGTGCAGAACTAATTGTAGAAGGCAAGTCCTATGATGAAGCACATACTATAGGTATGAAGTATGTCAATGATCATCAGATGACTTTTATCGATGCATATGACAAAGATCCTTTAATATATGCAGGACAAGGTACAGCTGGATATGAGATCCTTCTTCAGAATCCAAATATAAACACCATTATTGTACCGATTGGTGGTGGTGGGTTAATATCAGGTATTGCTACAGCAGCGAAAGCTATTAATCCGGACATAAAAATTATTGGTGTCCAAACAGAAGCCTGTCCAGCTATGAAAGCTTCTATGGATGAAAAACACTTTTATCCTGAATACCCCTCAGAAACTTCTGTATGTGAAGCTCTTATTGGTGGTGTTGGGGAACTTGCATATAATTTATCAAGTCAATTAATTGATGATATTTTAATTGTAAAAGAAAAGACAATCAAAAAAGCTCTAAGACATATGATTTTAGAAGAAAGAACCATCATAGAAGCCTCGAGTTGCGTCGTCATTGCAGCTTTAATGGACTATCCAAATTACGACTTTGGCAAAGAGGTAGCCCTGCTACTTTCAGGTAATAATATAGATGTAAACCTTATGAAAGAAGTCATTAAATAAAGAACTAGGACATCCGCATGGATGTCCTAATCTATTTTGGGTTGAAGATACAAATGATCCATAGTATTACCTGTAATATCAATATCATCAATCAAATATTCTACTCTTGCGACTCCTTTTTTTAATACTATTTTTATCCAATACGGTGTTCTTAGATACTTATTATCCAAATCTCTTGTTGAATCTGCTAAGGGAAGAACATAATTTGAATACCAATGTTTATCGTCATTCGAAGACATATAGATTGGAAAAGCAATCTCTTCACCGACAATATCCTCATAACAATAAGTGTTGTTGTTATCATCTACATATGTCATAGCCATAAGTTCAGGACTCATCATAATTTCTATTTCATCTGGCTCACCAATCGTTTCAGCTTCTATATCAATGCTCTCTAATGACATAAAGCGATGTGGTTCATCTGTTAATGTCTCACCAAAAATATTCTTTCCACCATCCCAGTAGGTCCAAGCTCCCTTAACACTTATACTTAAAGCCTTTAATGATATTTTCTCTATCACATCAGTCTTTGAATCATCTTGGTAAGGTGTGGAATGAATAATAGCTTTATATGTTACATCATAAAAACCATCAGGAACTAAACTTGCTTCATAAGCATAAGTCCAACGATTAGCGGATTTTACCATATTGTAAGTTTCAGCATAACTTGTTCCATCATATAAAATTAATTTCACTTCATCCACATACTCTGATGTTTCACATGAAAACAAATTACTTCCAGGGAAAACAACCTCAGGAGTACAAGTGACGAGATTGATAGGTGTATTTATTGCAATATCAAAGAATTCAGAATCACAATTTATATGATTGGCTTTATCTCTTACAATAAGTTCTATTTGATATTCACCATTAACATATGCTTTTGGTACTTGGAATACCAAGTCCTCATAATGCCGTTCTTGGTCAATGACATGATATGCTTCATCGTAAACTATATCAGGTGATATTGGCAACTTATTTCTTACCCATCGATAAACTAACTCATGATCATATGGATACCTTGTTTCTATATCGTAAAAACGAAGATATTCTGTACCTGGTATACTCTCAAGACTAAAAGTGAACTCATTTGCTTTTAAAGAGGCTTGAAGTAATTGTGGTGGTGGTGTTTCAGATAAAGTAAAGATGGATATCTTAGGATCACTCCATACTCCTTCCATGTCTTTGACAGAATATCTAAATTCATAAGTACCAGAAGACAATCTACCAGGTACTGCATATATCCATGTAGATGATGAAGTATCTCTATACATAGCCTTTACATCACGAATACCTTTGTGAATATCTGAATACTGATGGTCTAAGTCATAAGACTTATCAATAAACCTAGTTTGATATTTTGAATCTACTGGATCATAAGTCCAATCTAACCTAAAATTAGCAACAGGTTTCCTATGGACCAAAATAGAGACATTGGATACATTGGACTCCTTGTCAAAAAAAGCTTGTCCAGTCCTGTCTTTAAGTAATGCGTAAATATCAAACAAGCCAACTCTATTAAATGATCTCGCTACATAATTAGTGAAACTAGCTTGTTGCTGATTATACGAAGTTCTTGCAAATGTTTCTAAACCAGTCGGATTATCATATACTTCTTCTTGCACATATTGATAACCATAACTAGTAATTGAATCCCCTTCAGTATCAAACATAATTTGATTTAAAGTAAACTTGTCACCTACTTGTACTAAGTACTTGGATGAAAAAGGATGTTTTGCACCAATAGCATCGATGGCTTTTCCCATTAATATATCCATATTTGAACCATCATTTTTAATAAACATCATTTCATCTGATAGAGCATCTCTTAAAGCTGCATTACCTATAAGAATTACATTTACGTCTGCCATGAACCTTAGCTTATTCAAATCATCTAAGTTAAATGCGTCACTAGCTATATAAATGACATACTTATCTGAAGTTTCTCTAAATGGGTTAGTAAAAGGTTGTTTTACTGATTTATAGGCCGTACCTTTGTAATAACCAGTGTATCTGTTAACGGTATAATAATGTCTCTTTGTTGTTGTTTTGGTTGTACAGACTTCCTTTTGAGTATAATCTTTGTCACAGCAAGCACTATCACAATCACTACAGCCACAACCACGACAATCTCTATAACATATAGCATCACAATTAACATAGCCATTAAAAACGTTTTTAGTTTTACATGACTTATATTTTTTTTCTGTTGTATAGTAATCTTCATATGAGTTATTTGTTACATTGTACTTCGATAGTGTACCTGAAAAACCAGAAGAACTATAACTCAGTGATGAAGGAGGAGATGTTTCTCCATAGTATTTAGATGTATCAATCTGTTGCGTTTGAATATAAGTCTTTAAGTCACGGTACACCACACTCCCATCTAATCCATATAGACGGAGACTATTGTTGTAATCAATTCTACTTTCGCGAAGTTCAGTGATATTAATATCCTCTAAGTTTTCATCAGACATTATATACATATCAACCTTTTGAAAATTCTCTGGAATATCTAAATCAATCTCAACTAAAGGTCTTAAATTATCTACATAGAAAACCCTCTCTATGAGCTTATTTTTTTTATCAGCTCCAGTAATAAACTCAGCTATAGTAGGTTCGCCATACGATTCCTCTATAGTATTAACAATTTTGTAAATTCCTAACATTGTAGGAGCAAAAAAATTTAGCTGGTCTTCAGACTCATAAATTAACTTTTCAGCCACACCATCTTCATTTTCATCAAAATAAACTTTAAAGTTATTCGAGCTAATTACATCACCATCTAAACTATCTGCAGAATAAGTAATGTTGAGTTCTTCATTTCTCGATAATACATTGTTCCAAATATTAAAGTACACATTCGGTTCGAAGTCTGGCACAATACCAATATGATAATCCGTTGAAGTCGGTTTAGATCGAGCAGCGTTTGAAGCTGAAATCGTAGCCTTATAAAAACCTGATTTTTTAAAGAGCATATCTATTTCATTCTCTGTAACAGTCTTCATTTTCCAATCACTCATGGAACCATCTACAGCACTATAAGATATTGAATAAGTTGTAGGATATTTAGCTGTTACAAATGCATCTTCAACATCAGCAGATTTATTATATAGAGTAACCTTACGATTCTCTTTTAAGCTACCTTCAGCAACTAACTTTGTTCTAGGTAAAGATGAATGAACATTAAAAGTTTCTGTATAAATACTTTCAACATCTTGATCATTTATAACTTTAAATTCAACCATAGCAATAAAGTTATTATGTGTTTCACCAAATTTGTACTTCCCACCAAAAAAATCATCCCACTCAACACTTTGTCCATCGATTTTTATAGATTTAGATTTTACAGTTTGTCCATCGTAATTAGACTTATCTTTTGCTTCTATAGGATCAATGTCAATAACATGATGAGGGATTTCTATATCTAATTCTATAGCCTTTTTGATTTCTTTTTTGAATGCAAATGTATCTACATAGGATGAAACAGAAGTCGAATTTTTTACAACTTGAGTTACTGTATAATGGCTATATTGATTATCCACAGTTATAAAATCATATAAATCGATCACAAAACTAGTTGGTTGACCAATATATGTGAATGTCTCAGTACGCGAACCATCACAGGTAGTTACTTTTAATTCGTATATATCAATAATACCTATAGAAAAGTCTTGATAATCAAGCATATCTACTGTAAATGGCAGTGTTTTTGATGGATCACTTGGATCAGGTAATAATTGAACATCTTTTACATCAAAAATAGATTTAATACCACCACCTATATTATCAATATCAAAAGCACTTACAGTAGTATTAACAGCTTCACCACTTGGCGTATAAAAAGTAGTCCAAGATGAACCTTTTGCAGTAATCACACCATTTTTTATATCTCCCTCATCAACACAAAGTTCAAATACATATTCCAAAGAACTGTTGCCATTAACAAGAGTATTTGGCTTCGCTAAATGTGTTTCTATTTTATTACCAATTTGGAGTCTTAAGTTGATGCCCTTCATTTCATTTTGATGGTAATAGATGATTTTTTCAGCATCCGTATCAATTGATGCATCCAAGTAACTACCAACAACTTTAACTTTAATCGTTGATTGACCTAATCCATCAAATTTATAATTGCCTTTATCAAGAATCTCTACAGTAATATCCTGATCTTTACTTTCTTTACTATTAGCCTTTTCAGTTGAAAACATTTGATACCATAGTCTACCAGCATTACGTTGCATCATCTTACCTTCACCGTTAAACAATGTCGAGTTAAGTGAGTTGACATTTAGGTGATCCGCTACAGCATAACCTTGTTGGTTGTAGTCTCTTTCACCATAACCCGTAGAATTTTTCAAGACATCATTGACCATATCATCTATTTGCATTCTCAACATTTTATGTTCTAATGGATAGTCTTTTTTATGTCTTAAAGATGTTGCATCAATTGTTGTTAAACTTGCATCTTGCCCATAAAGTTCATCCCAATAATGATAAATCCATTCTTTTTCAGACACACTTCTGCCTGAGTCTGAATCTCTTGGAAAGTCATTTGAATGGTAAAGATTACCATCTATTGTATAACCATGACATCTGTATTCACCTGTATAAGTTCCACTTCTATAATAACCACCCTCAAGAATTTTAAAGTCATTCTTCTGTTCTATTTTAAGCACATCTTCATAATTTCCATAAACCAAAACACCTTTTTCTTTATGAAGTTTCACATTAAAATACAAATCAAAACCCTTAACATTTCTAACTATGGGTACACTGTTATTTAGCACATCAGCGACATATCTTTCCACTTCTAAAGGACTGTATTCCTCACTCTCAAATAAACTGGTACTGGCATAACTTTCTGTGTGTAAAGGCATATATGAAAGTAGTAGTGCAAAGATCAGTAATAAAGATACTCTTCTCATTTTTTCTCCTATCTATAATCTTCCACATTAACGGGTTCTGCATAGACTTTTCTACTCAATCTCAATACCATCGCATTAGAAGACGAATAAAACTTTAATATCCGTCCGTTAGATTTCATTTCATAATCTATTGTCTTTTTTAAATAATTAGAATCGCAAGATGCTTCAAAAAATTTGTTCCAAACAAGGTCTGCATCTTCAGCAAATAAATAGTCAAAAATAGCTTTCATCACTTCTTCATGTTCAAGAGAGTTTTTATCTCTCCAGTTCCAAATTTCAATCCACTCCTCTTTGGGATGAGATGGATCAGGTGGTAATTTCCTTACTTCAATTTGCCATCTTTTATAATTCGGCATATATATGCCAGGAACATTATCATGGTCGTAAAGATTTGAATATAGCCAAATTGAATGACCTGATGTTGGCTCTAGTGATGAAATTGCTGCAAAACCATGTTCCACATCTTCATTCTCTACAGCATTGGCTATCTCTAAGATGTTATAAATATCTTGATGTTCTGATGAATAGTATTCAGTGTGATCATTGAGTCTTGTGCTGTCTGATTTAAATACAAACTTTGATAAATCAAGTGACACTTTCTTTCTCTTTTCAGTTAGTGCAAGCCTAGTAATAAATACTGAAGCTTCTGCTCTCGTTAGGTTATTTTTTGGTTTAAATGACTTGTCATCGTATCCCTCAACAATGCCTGTTGCAAATACCCCAATTACACCCTCTAAATACTTATCATTTACATCTTCTATATCTATAATCAATGATCTAACTTGCTCATCAACTTCTGCTGTAAACACTGGATTTTCCTTTAGATAGGCATTATAGATAACTCTTGCAGTTTCTTCTCTTGTAATAAAACCATTCGGTTCAGTAAACATTAAATCGTCTAATTGAATAATATTTTCCTCAATAGCTTTATTTATAATGTTTGTTCCCCAGTAGCCATCAGCAACAGGTATATCATGGCCTAGTGATTTCATGGTAAATGATAATAATTCAATTCTTTTCAACTGATTGCTAGGTCTAAATGTCCCATTAGGATAACCCGAAGTAATCTTTAGCTGTTTGATAATTCCCACCCAGTTCGAATACCATCCAGAATCATCAATATCAGAAAAGTCATTGTCTGCAAATACAGGTGTTGCAAGAAGTACTAATATCAATAGGAGTAATATTATTTTTTTCATTGTAGTGATCAATCCTTTCTTTCTATCCTACTTTCCAAATAAACATCGTAACCCTCAGCAAGGTTAAATACTTCAAAACCTTTATCTGCTAATATATTGGATGCTCTTGTTGAACGATAACCTAATCCACAATAAATAAGTATTGGTTTTGATTCTTCTAATTCACTTAATCTACATTTTAATTCATCAACAGGTATGTTAATGGCATCCACAAAGTGACCTATATCAAACTCCTCTTTAGATCGTACATCCAATATAATTAACTCCTTTGTATCTTGTATGAACTCATCTACATGGCTGATACACACACTATTATAAGTAGCACCGCTACTTTCATCGCTACTACCTCAAGTGGTCGAATCCTTATCGGTTGCATCATTCTTTTGTACCAATGATCTATCACCATCTAATAAAATTCCATTAAAATTGATGATCACTCTGCCTTCTTCAATAGTAACAGGCAAAGCATCTTCTTTTCTTGAAACCAGCATTTTCATATTGTCAGATGATGCAATTATTCTCACCTTTCTTTTAAATGATTCACCTTGATAAGTGTGACTTACATCTTCTTCTGTTTTAATGGATTCCATTTCAAAGTATTGCTCAAGGAGTACATCTGCATCTTCAGCAAATAGGTAATTGAAAACACCTTTCACCAGTTCTATATGTTCTAATTGCTCAGGTTTTCTATAACTTTTTAATTCTATCCAATCCTCTGATTTAGATTGCGGTTCATCTACTTTGACTCTAAGTGACCACCTTTTATACACTTCTCTATTGTTCCTTGAAGCATAATCAAAGTCCTCTTGGTTAGAATAGATATCTATTTGATAATCACTTGCTTTTATCATGTTTACATATCCATTTTCAACAGCATCTACAAGAATCATTATGTTATAAATATCTTGATCTACGGGTAAGTACATGGAAGTAAAGGCTTCAGAATTAACACTTTGTGGTTCGTATCTAAAAGTACTAATATCAAGCCCATCTGTAAGTCTCTTCTCAGAAAGAGCAAGTCTTGAAATAAACACTGCAGCTTCAGCTCTTGTGAGATTGCTCTTTGGATTAAACTTACCATCGCCATAACCTTCAACAATACCTGAAGCAAGAACACCAATGACACCATCCCTATACAGTTTCTCAACATCTTCAAAATCTATTATTTTTGATTGAGTTCTTAATTGGACTTCAAAATCTAATTCATCATTTTCTTTTAAGTAAGCATTGTAGACCACTCTTGCGGTTTCTTCTCTAGTAATGAATCCATCTGGATCAGTAAACATTAAATCTTCACTTTCACCTGAAATAATATTTAGTTCTACAGCTTTATCAAGAATACTCTGTCCCCAATACTCATTATCTAGTGATATATCATAATCTAAGGCTTTTAAGATTAAAGACAACATCTCAATACGTTTAATTTGATTACATGGCCTAAAGCTACCATCAGGATATCCAGTTGTAATTTCAAGTTGTTTAATAGATTCAATCCACTCACAATACCACTTTGAATCATCAACATCCTTAAAATTGTTGCCAAATGCTGAAGAATTCAGCACTACCAAACCACACAATATCAATATAATCTTCTTCATAATCGCTCCTAAACATAATTTCTCAAAACACAAAATTATTTTCTAATATTTACCATTTTGTGTTATTATATACTGTATTCCTTTTTTTGTAAATAGCATAACTTCTCATTTCACCTGTTCTGCTGTATAATAAAAGAGATGAAAAAGGAGAACAATATGAAAATTATAATTGCTGTATTGATAATAGTATTAGGTATTGTCGGTTTTATGTTTTACAATTTTATGTCAGATGAAATAGTGGAGTTTGAAACATCTAACATCCAAACAATTGAAAGTGATAATACTAATCGTATTACTGTGGATAACCTCAATGAGTTTAATAACTATTCACATAGAATGTCCACATATGAACAGACTTCTGAAGATCTTGTAAAAGCAACCGCACCTTTAATAAATGATTTAGATATGAACTACACACACATCTTCTATAAAGATGAACATTTAACTCATGAAGAATTTTCATCAGCAGAAATTAACATTGGGAAAATACATAAGGAATGTTTGATTGTGTTAGATCATCAAGTAACTCTAGAAAGTAATTTAACGTCAGACAGTTTTACATTTTATGAAGTTGAAGATTATGTTTTGATTCATGTCGCACCAACTCAAACGGGTATTTTCAAACTTTCATTTGATGATACTAACATACAACTTGAAAACATTGAGAAAAAATAACTTCGGTGAATCCGAAGTTTTTTTATTGTATATACGGGTATGTAAATACCAGGTGAATCTATGAAAAAAATATTTCTTTTATTGTGTCTTTTTATGATACTAATTAGTTGTACCGATGACACACATCAAACATTTGAATTATCAGAAGATGAAAAAGCCTGGTTAAGTGATAACCGGGTTATTTATCATGTACCCGATTTGGCATTTGCTCCTTATGAATATATTGATGATTACGATATGATGAAAGGTTTAGTTGCTGATTACTTAAAATTACTTGAAGAGATTCTCGATATTAACTTTGAAATTATCAACACTGCCTCTTGGACAGAAGCTTTAAACTTTGCAAAAGATAATTCAAATCATACATTGTTTATGAGTAAAACTGAGGCGAGAGAAAAAAACTTTGTTTTTACAGAACCATTTATTTTTGCCCCAAATGTTATGGTTATCAATGATCAAAATCATAAAGATATCGATAAAGAAAATATGTCACAATACACTTTTGGTTTAATCAAGAATTATGCTGCAAGTGAATACTTTAGATTGGTCTATCCAGATGCTTCATACTTAGAATACGATGAAATAAATGAAGCACTAATTGCACTAAAAGCAGGAAAAATAGATGTTTTTGTTGGTGATTTGGCGCAAACAAGTTACTATATTAATCTAAATAAACTTGATCATTTAATCGTCTACGAGTCAATTGAATTTGATTATAAGTTTCGGTTTGCTGTTAACAAAGACTCAGAGATCTTTATAGGCATACTTGACAAGGCTCTAGGTAGTATTACTTTGGAAGAGCATGCAAATATAAAGGAAAAGTGGTTTCAAGCTGAATACAAAGATTGGCTTAATAGAGACCGAATTAAATTTATCTACATTGGCAGCATAACAATTTTGGGAATAGCAGCTTTTATGTTTATTGCCATTATTTTATTACGACGTATTGTAAAAACTCGTACTTTAGAGCTCAAATTAATCAATGAGGAATTAGAGAAAAGAGTAGAAGAGAGAACTGAAGCCCTAGAAAAATCTATACATGATTTAGTAAATACACAAGATAAACTTATTCAGGCAGAAATGTATGCCTCGTTGGGTAAGCTTGTATCAGGTGTTGCCCACCAACTAGGCTCTCCTTTAGGCACGAGTATAACTAATATTGGCTTTGGTAAGAAAAAGCTTGAGAACCTCATTTATCAGTATGAACAAGAAAAGCTTAGTAAGTCTCTTCTTGAAGAAACAGTCTATGAACTAGTCACACTTTTACAGCAATCAGAAAGTAATCTAAAGTCTATTGGATCAAAATTATCTCAGTTCAAAAAATTAGAAAGCACACTGATTACTGATGAAAAAGAAAATATCCAACTATCAGCAGCAGTCTCTAAATCAGTACAGCAGATGCAAGTCCAGAATTTAATCCCCGATACGTTCTTAATTACAGTAGATGTCGATGAATCTATTTATTTAATATGTGCAGATCTATGGATTGATACAATTGTAAACAACCTTATCCTCAATGCAATTGAACATAGTAATATACCTTCTGACACGATTAGAATCATTGCTTATCAAGACAAGATGATTCATCTAATATTTGAAGATCATGGAAAAGGTATCACTAACATAAATGAGAAAAAAATATTTGAGCCTTTCTTTAAACATGATTCTCTTAACGAACATACTGGGCTCGGTTTAAGCATCGTTAGAAACATCGCAGTCAACAAGCTTCATGGTAGCATTGAAATAAAAAGTAAACCTTATGTGCAAACACAACTTATTATTAAAATACCAAAAAAAGATGCATAGCATCTTTTTTAAACGACTTTTTTTGTTTGCCAATCTCCACGAATATAATAATACATAATAATCACAAGTTCTACGATATCGCCAACTATATAAGATATCCATAACCAAATGATGTTCATATCCAATAAGAATATCATTACAAAGGCAAATGGTATCGCTGCTAACCAACGACCCGCAACACTTGATACTAGGAATGGAAAATTATATCCCGAACCTGAGAAGACGGTCGAATAACCGAATAGTATTGCTAACAGAAACATCCCTATAACAAATACTTTCAACATGGGTTCACCAATGACAACAACTTCTTCCACGTTGGTAAACATCCTCATGATTTCTTCACCAAAAATGAAAGTGATAACACTTACAAATGAAATCACAACAAACCCAAGCTGTGCAGCAGATTTGGCGGTTTCTTTTGCCCGTTCAACTTGATTCACACCAAGGTTTTGGCCAACAATGGCACCACCACCCATCATCAATCCAATCAAAGGCATGAATAGAATACCCATAAATCTCATTCCAATGCCGGAAGCTGCAATTGCAACAGACCCATAATGTCCTATAAACTTCATCACAACAAAGTTACTCAAATTTCGATTCAATGCCTCTGCACCGTTAGGTAATCCAATGGTCATTAATTTATAATCAATGTGTTTGTCTAATTTGAACAAACCTTTAATACTAATTTTTATATAACTTTTCCCAGATATAAGATAATAGAATCCAATAACAAAGGCAATCGTAATCGAAATAACAGTTGCGAGAGCTGCTCCAAATACACCTAAACCAAATCCCTTAATTGTAAAATCTATAAATCCAAACTTAATAGGTAATGTATCAAAAATAAAGATTGGATCTAGAACAATATTCAGCACCGAACTAATCAACATCAAATAAAATGGTTTCTTAGAATCTCCAATACATCTTAAAGCTGTATTAACTGTATATGATGAAAACATAATTGGAATAAAGAAAATTCTTATATAACCATAACTCATCACAGATTGAACCACTCTAGGATTACTATCAAAGAATAATGCCAATGGTTTAATGATAATCATAAGTATAATACCTGCGAGTACAGCAACCAAAGCCTTAAATGTAATTGTTTGCTCTATAATTCGACTGGTTTTTTCTTTATCTCCTTCACCATAGCTTTGTGATATTAGTGAAATAGAACTAGAACCAATTATTTCATTAAGAACTTCTACCAACCAAAAAATTGTTGCAAATATAGTCACACCAGCTAAAGCTTCTACTGATAATCTTCCAATCCACATCATATCAACAACATCGTATAATGTTTGTGCAAAGAAACCTGCCATTGTTGGCAATGACATATACAATAAGTTCTTTTTTACACTTCCCTGCGTTAAATCTCTTGTTTTCATAACACCTCTCCTACCTAATATATTTTACCCAAATAAATTCTAAAATACTAGGTAGGTAATTATTTAGATTGTTTTATCCTAGAAATAGTTTTTATTTAGATGTAGATAGAACATCCAAATTAATGCAATCCATACCAGTATGAACATCATACCCATAATCCAGTTTTTCTTTAATCTAATAGGTTTTAACTCAGCTTTTGACCTGGCTATGATCATCACATCAATAGGGATCATTTTGATTGATATATAAATGAAAATAGGTAGAATAATCAGGTCATCTACATAGCCAAGTATCGGTATAAAATCTGGAATTAAATCTATTGGACTTAATGCATATGCTAGTGTAAATCCAATCATAACTTTAGCCATTAATCCAATATCTTCTTTGGTGGCATAATATAAAGCTGTTATTTCACACTTTAACTTATTAGCCCATTGTTTTAGTTTCTCTTTCATTTTGCTCCTACTATCAGTCTATTCTAATTAAAGTTCATTTATCATCATACCTATATTAAGAAATACAATCCCCTATTTCACACAACTGCAAGTTATTTAGCTGATTATAAATTCTTGATGATTTGATAAGCTCATCATGCGTTCCTTTATTTACAATAGTACCTTTGTCCATCACAAAAATAATATCCGCATTTTTTATTGTTGATATACGGTGAGCGATGATGATTGTTGTTTTATTTTTCCTTATTTCATCAATGTGATTTTGTACTATATTTTCTGTTGTCATATCCAAAGCTGAAGTTGCCTCATCTAAAATCAAAACATCACTATTTCTTAAAAGGGCTCTTGTAAGTGCGAGTCTTTGTCTTTGACCTCCTGATATATTTGTTCCCTTTTCACCAATCCAAGTATCGTATTGATCAGGTAAATTCATAATGAAATCATGACACAACATTTTTTTTGACACATTCATTATTTTTTCTTCATCATATATATTTCCTAACTTCAAGTTATCTGAAACTGAAGTAGGTATAAAATGTGGTTGTTGAAAAACAATGGTCATATTATCTGTATATGAGTTATTGTAATTCCCAGCAGGTTTGTTGTTAATTAGTACTTCACCTTCATTAGGTTGATAGGCTCTTATGAGGAGTTGGGCTATCGTAGACTTTCCACATCCACTTTCTCCGACAATGGCGATTTTTTTACCAACAGGAAATTCAAATGATAGATCCTTAAGTACCTTATCAGACGTATCTGAATAACTAAAACTTACCTCATTAAACTGAATTGATTCAATATTTTCTAGTGTTTCAATACCATACTCACTTATATCCTTATCCATAATAGATTGAATACATTCTACAGATGCAATCATGCGCTTCCCCGTTAATGCCTGATTAAATAGTAATCCTAATTCTGTTATAATTTGATCAACTAAAGAGAAGCTAATCACAAATTCACCAATTGATATAACATCCTGTAGAACAAGTACACTACCTAAAAAAATGACACCTAACTTTGTACCAAATAGCAAAGGCTCAGAGAACATCAAAATAATATTTCTATATATTCTTTCTTTTATAACAGCTTTATAGAATTCTTTATACGTTAAGTCATATTGTTTTATTTGCCAACTTTCTCTATTATTAGCGATTACCTCTCTTATACCTGAAACACTCTCTTCTATTCGTACTGAAATGTTACCTTTTTCTTTTCTTATACTGTGTGATAATTCTTTTGATTTTTTCCCAACACTATTCAGGAGAATATAATAGAATAGTGTTACAGCAAGTACAATTATTGTCATCGCAACATTTATTGAAAGCAAAAGACCTGTTAACAATATAATCGTTAACAGCGTTTTAATGCTTTCTGACATAAGCTGATTGATGGATAAATCACAAGCATCAGCGATGTCTGTCCTTACATTATTTAAAAGTTTTCCTAATTGCTCTTCTTTAAGACTTTCATTCGGCAAATCATATACTATACTTAAAAATTTAGACACCAAATTTCCTTGTAAGTTATAACTAACTCTAGAAAAAGTAACCCTTCTAATTGTAAACCAAAACTTTGTTCCAAAGAAAAAAAGACCATATAGTAATAATAGCGGAATAAACATATCTAGCTGATTCTCATCAAAGACTAGATCAATAAGACTTTTTTGAAAAAACATTGCGATAGCAGGTGTACAAGATTCCATTATTAAAGCAAAATAACCATACACCAATAACTTCTTAGACTCCAAATATCCTAATAAATAACTTAACTTAGCTAGCATAAGAATCACCTCTTAAAACAAATTCATAGAACAATCCTTTTTTACTCATTAAAGATTCGTAATTTCCTTCTTCTGCTATTCGCCCTTGATCTAAAACAATGATTCTATCAAAATCTACAATAGTTGATAATCGATGGGCAATGGCAATCACTGTTTTATCTTTAGACACTTCATCAATTGTTTCTTTAATCATCAACTCTGTTGTATTATCTAAAGCAGAGGTTGCTTCATCTAATAACAGGATCTCAGGATTTTTTAAAATCATTCTAGCAATGGCTATTCTTTGTTTTTGTCCTCCTGATAGACTTGTACCATGTTCACCTACAATGGTTTCATAACCGCTTTCTAGATCTTCTATAAAATCATGAGCTTTTGCTTTTTTAGCAGCTTCAATCACCTCATTATCTGAAGCATCTAATTTGCCAAATCTAATGTTATCTATTATTGACGTATTGAATAGAAATGTCTCTTGGAACACATAGCCTAATTTGTTTCTTATAGCATTCTTAGAAAAACTTTTCATGTCTGTACCATCAAATTTTATACAGCCACTAGCATCGTAAAATCGACCCAATATCTTGAAGAGTGTTGATTTACCACACCCCGATTCTCCAACAAAAGCAACCTTTTGTCCTTTAGGAATATATAAAGACAAATCATCTATAATCATTTTTTTGTCATCGTATGAAAAAGATACATTTTCTAGACCGATTCCTTGATTCAACGACAAATCGGATGAATTATTGGAATCTCTTTCAGAATGTATATTTAGAAACTCATACAATCCCTTAGCATATGTTAAAGCATGATACTGTGCAGGAATAATATAAAAAAAGACAGAGAAACCTCTTGATATCAATCCAATTAAGAAAGTATAACCTATAAAAGTTCCTAGTGTTAAAGAGCCCTCTTGAATCATTGTTAAGCCACTAATATAAACCAAAATTGTAGAAATCGTTAAAGTAAATCCTACTATAGTAAACCTAATATGTCTCCATAATATTGACTTCATTCTAGGCTCTTTGTAAGCATTAAAATTGTCTCTTACTTTATCAAGCATCCATTTTTCACTACCCATCGCTTTCATTTCCTGAGTTGCTGAAAGAGTATCATACAGTGACTGCTGATAGTGATGCGCTGCTTTTGTTTCTATATCTAAATACTTTTGAATACGTTTATTGGTCCCATGGTTAGAAAGAACATACAGCAAATTACCTACCATGGCTGCAAAGAAAAATATTGGTTCTTGTATAAGTAGAATTACTGAAGGAACTACGAATTGAGCCAAACTATAAATAAAATGAGGAAACAAAAAACTATATGTTTGCTGTGTTTCATTTACAGCATTTTCAAAAAGAGAAATCGTTTCTCCTGTTGAGACTCTATCATAGTATGGAAAACCCAACGATTGATATTTTTTCAAAAGATCTTTTTGCATATTTCTAGTTATTTTTTTAGATATAACTTGCTCTAACATACCTGAAATCATCTTTGCGAATATGATTAGAACGACGACTAATGCAAGAAAAAATATCTGATTTAAAAGTAAACTCATGGAGTTTTTAGGAATAATAGAATCAATAATATAGCCCATTCGCCTAGGTAACATAATTTCACCAAATATAATCATACCACCTGCTAATACAAATAAAGTAGTATGTAATAAATAGGGTTTGAAGTAACTTATCGTCCATTTATACACTTTCAACAATTCTTTTTTATTCAAGTAAACCTCCAAATATAATGGTTAAATATACTCTCTAATCATATCATAAGAAAAAAAGAAAAAAATTATTATAACCAAATATAATAAGGAAAGCGCTTGCTATATTCGAATCATTTCACAAAAAAACGAGCCCGAAGGCTCGTACAATACTTATATTAAATCTCTGTCTACTAATTGGTTTACAACAAATGATGCAACGTGTTCTGCATATGTCTTAGGACCAAAACCTGCATCATAACCTAACTCTTTTGCAAGTTCATGACTAACTCTAGGACCACCACAGATTACTACCATTTTCTCTCTTAAACCTTCAGCTTCAAGAAGTTCAACCATATTGGTTAAATTCATAATATGAACATCTTTTTGTGTAACTATTTGAGAAATAACAATTGCATCTGCATTTAACTCGACTGCTTTAGCAATTAACTCCTCATTCGGTACTTGAGAACCCATATTTACTGCTTCAATACCTTTGTATCTTTCAAGACCATAATGTCCATCAAAGCCTTTCATGTTCATAACTGCATCAATACCAACGGTATGAGCATCTGTACCTGTACAAGCACCTACTATAACTACGTCACGTTTAATGTGCTCTTTAATGAAATCTTCTACACCATACTTATCCATGATATCAACTTCTACTTTTGGTACTTCAATAGATGAATAATCAACAGTATGTTGGCATTTACCATAAGCAGTAAAGTACGTATAACCAACACCTAAGTCTTCTGAGTATACAACAGCTGCTTCTTCAATACCCATCTTTGTTAAAAGCTGCTTTGCTGCTTCATCAGCCTCATCACCTGCTGGAATTGGTAATGTAAATGCAAACTGCATTCTACCATCATTTAATGTATCGCCATAAGGTTTTACTTTTGTTAAATCGATTTGATTACTCATTACTTACCTCCTAACATTAGTTCAATAAATGGATTAAAGTACTGATCGTCTTTTTTCACAACACCTTCAAGACCTTTACCTGAAGTCATTGTACGCTTAACTTCAGCAAACTTACCTTGGGCAATACAGTT
>PPCM01000118.1_pt1 | contig 122390 bp, 117 predicted proteins | sample 1555541 | NCBI WGS metagenome assembly PPCM01 (sample SAMN05284479, study PRJNA326546) | Marine sediment metagenome, whole genome shotgun sequencing project. | isolation source: marine sediment | place: Germany: Wadden Sea | collected 2012-09-05
GAAATGGGTATTACACTATCTCATGAACATTTCAAATGGGAAAATGACGAATGTTATGCCAATGAAATGTATTATGATCAAAGATATAATGAAGAGGATATAAAAAAATCTACTGAAATAATCTTACCCATATTAAATAAGTTATATGAACACTCTTGCAGGACAATAGTAGAAGCAACACCGCCATTTGGTGGACAAAACATAAAATTACTTAAAGATTTATCTGAAAAAAGTAAAATCAATATAATTCCTTCTACGGGGTGGAATATATCTAAATATACATATGATGTATTCAGTGAAAATTTTGCGCATCAACTTGCAAACAGATGGGTCAGTGATTTTGAAAATGGCTTAGATACTATAGATGGTATTATAATTAAACCAGGCTATATTAAACTACTACTGGATGAAGGTGAGTTAAAAGATGTTGATAAAGAGATGTTAAAGGCTGCTGTTATCACCAGTAAAAAAACTAATTTACCTATACATTGTCATATATTTGAAGCCAACATGGTTTATGATGTGATTGATTTGTTAGAAAAAGAAGAGGCAGACCTATCTAAATTTTTATGGGCACATAGTGATTTCCAAGGACAATTAGAAAGCATCAATTATGCACTTAGAAAAGGCATATGGGTTGGTTTTGATATTATAAGAATTGAACATCATGATAGGGTTATTAAATTGCTAAAAGAAATGATTAAATCCAGTCAAACAGACAAAATTATCTTATCTCAAGATTATGAATTTTATACTCAGTACAATAGAAATAGAGCCCATGTATGTTATAGTCTTTTTACTGATTTTATACCCTTATGTAAAACGAATGGTATTTCTGAAGCCTTACTTATAAAAATGTTAACTGAAAATCCTGCTAATTATTATGATATATGATGTAAAAAACCTTCTTAAGCCTATATTCTAAGAAGGTTTTATTTATATTTTATTATACTGCTTTTCTAAAATAGATAATCAAAGATGTCAGAATTTAGCTATAGAAAACTAAAAGACTTCAAATTGCGTAAAAGGTGAGCTATTTCTCTGAATCTAATTTATAGACAAAGGCAAGTATTTGTGCCATAACTTCATATAACGCCACAGGGATTTCTTGCTCTAGTGGGTACTGGATTAATTTATTTACCAAATCCTCATCTTCATAGATGGGGATTTTTTGGTCCTCAGCTATTTGGTTGATTTTTTCTGCTACGTATTTCTCTCCTTTTGCAACTATTATTGGGGCTTCATCTTTTAAGGGATCATACTTTATAGCAACTGATTTATCATTTTTTTTCATCATTATATACCTACACTAATTGATTAACCTTTCTTGGCATCTCTAAAATCGACTCTACATATGTTGCTGTTGGTTGTTCAGTTGTAATGACATTGAATGAATTAATTGTATAACTTATTTCTGTAAGAAGCTGTTTCAGTTCGTTTTTATGATGTTTTATAATTTTTTCTATCTGATTATTTTCCACACCTAATTTAATGTTAAGATTTTGATTTAAATTTTGAACATCTATAATCATATGCCCTAGTTGCTGGGTATCAATACCAAGTACAAATCGATTAGAATCTAGTTCCTCAGCAGAGTGGAAATGTCTGTTGTTTAAATAAAATACTTCTAATGTAGATATGTTTTCAGTCCATTGGATAGGTAATTGGTAATAATAGTAAGGTAAATTATTTTGATTTGGCTTATTGACGATGCCTTGAAGTATTATATGTTCAAAAATATCCTTTAAATGTGAGGGTATTTTTAGTTGATGATTATTTAGAACGCTTTGTGATTGTTCAAATATGTTTTGACTTATACCATTTGCACCTTCAAATTGCGTAATAGTCCGTTTAATAGAAAGATTGTTATTTTTTATAATATACGCATCTAAATCTTTTTCTATTTGAGCAAAGTCTAATGATTCTTCATCGTTGGCATTTAGTGTGTTCTTTGAAAGTGTATTGTATTTCATACCTATCTTTTCTTTTGATGACAAGTAGGAAAGAATCTGGTCAATCATATCATTATTAATAGGTAAGTTTCTTTCCATTAGAAAAATTAATGCCATAAGGCTATTACTCTGATTATCTGGGTTTTGTGCCATATAGGATTGAATGATTGTCATATTTTGAGAAGTCAATGGGATGCTATGACGCAGCATGGCTTCAACAATTTTGTAGTTGATTTTTGTAGTGGGTAATTGAAAATCTTCTATTATCTTTTTAAAATCTTTTACAGCATATATAGAAAGGTTGTGCTTTGGCTCATTGACTATCTTTAGGTTTAGAATATTATTTGAAACAGATTCTAAAAGTACGCGGACCTGTGCACCTTCTTTAAGTTGAGCTTGTGCTTGTTGACTGATCTGTGCATTGAACATTTGTCCTTTGTATTGAAACATGTTACTACCACGGTCGTTTTTAACAAATGTCATATAGTAGGATTCCCCAACTTTTAAAGGTGTTGATTGAGCTTCTTTATTTACTAAAGAATTTAATAGTAGATGATTATTTTCTATTCTCATGGGTATATCCTTTCTATAAGGGGTAGTTACTTATTATATCGTAAGATTATAAGATTTATTCAAGTTTTTCAAGAAAAAAATGTTATTGTATTGACAAGCGAAAATGATTATGATAATCTTTATCAATAAGAAGTAGCGATACTAAAATATATTAAAAGAAGGTGAGCTTATGGTATTAGCAAAAGGAAAAGTAGGGCAGACATTTAGAGTAAATGATGTTGAAGGCAAGCAAAAGACAAAGGATTTTTTATTTTCTTTAGGGTGCTATAAGGGTGAAAACATAACGATTATATCAAAATTAGCAGGAAACTATGTTGTTAATCTAAAAGATAGCCGTTATGCAATAGATGCAAAACTAGCTAAAACAATAGAAGTAGAACCATGTGACTTAAAAGAATTGTCGCCGATAAATGCAAATGCATGTATGGCATAAATAAATAGAGTGTAAGTGATAGTGCTATGAAAGTAGCATTTCATTTTTACCCATCCATTGAGAATGATTATCAATTTCGAAAACAGAGGAGAAAAATATGAAAATAGCATTAGCAGGAAATCCAAATTGTGGAAAAACAACATTATATAATGTCTTAACAGGAAAAAATGAAAAAGTAGGAAACTGGTCAGGCGTAACAGTTGATAAAAAGGTTGCGCTGTTAAAAAGAAAATATCGTGAAGGTGAAGAAACTGAAATAGTAGACTTGCCTGGTGCGTATTCCATATCACCATTTACTGGTGAGGAAAAGATTACGAGAGATTTCGTATTGAAAGAATCACCTGATGTAATCATTAATGTGATTGATGGTGCAAATATTAGCAGAAGCTTGTTTTTTACGACACAATTAATTGAGTTAGGTATTCCGGTAATAGCCGCATTAAATAAAAGCGATATTATTAAACGTAGAGGTTCAGAAGTAGATGTTGAGCAACTTGAAGCTATGTTAGGTACAAAAGTTATGATTATATCTGCATCTATGGAAGAGGGCATTAGTGATTTAATTGCAGAAAGTAAGCAATTAGGTATTGCAGGTAATTTACCAGAATTTGGACAAACATTTGATACGGATTTGGATAGACAAAAATATGTAGATCAAATTATTGAAAAGTCAATTGTAAGCGTAGTAGATGCAAGTAAAATCACTTTATCGGACAGAGTAGATATGATTGTTGCGCATAAGTGGTTTGGACTACCAATATTTTTCTTAGTGATGTGGGGCGTATTTGCTGTTTCAATAAACGGTATTGGTGGATATTTTTCAGGGTATTTAAATGAAACATTATTTGGTAAAATAATTCCTAATGGCTTAAATGGATTTTTTGAAGGAATTGGTGTACATCCTCTAATGCAAGCGTTAATCGTTGATGGTGCTATAGGTGGAATAGGTGCTGTAATAGGATTTTTACCACTAATAATGGTATTGTTTTTCTGTTTGTCATTATTAGAGGACTGTGGATATATGGCAAGAGTAGCTGTTGTTATGGATAGATTTTTCAAAAAAATTGGTTTATCTGGTAAATCGATTATACCAATGATCGTTGGAACAGGGTGTGCTATACCAGGCGTAATGGCAACAAGAACGATTGAAGATGTAAATGAAAGAAGAATGACAACGATATTGACACCTTTTGTACCGTGTGGTGCAAAACTACCTATAATTGCATTATTTTCTGCAGCATTTTTCCCAGGAAGTTCATGGGTAGGACCAAGTGTTTATATGCTAGCCATTGCAGTTATTATCTTTAGTGGCTTATTGCTTAAGAAGCTTTTTGTATGGGAAAGCAACACAGAATTTATTATGGAACTACCAGAGTATAAAGTACCAAGTGTAAAAAGAGCATTTTTTCAGATGTTAGACAAGGGAAAAGGCTTTATATATAAAGCAGCAACTATCATATTAGTTTGTAATACTTTAGTATGGTTTGCTCAGGCGTATTCTTGGAACTTGCAACCTGTAGTAGATCAAAGCAATAGTATTTTAGCAACATTAGGTACAGGTATTGCGCCAATATTAATACCACTTGGTATATTTGGATGGCAATTGGCAGCAGCGACTATAACAGGTTTTATAGCTAAAGAAAACGTAGTTGCAACTATTGCAGTACTTCTTGCAGTAGCATCAGAAGATGCACTAGTGATGTCAGGCGGTCCATTAGAAGCATTCTTTACACCTGTAACAGCATATGCTTTCTTAGCATTTAACTTGTTTACACCACCATGCTTTGCAGCTATAGGTGCAATGAATTCAGAAATGGGTTCAAAAAAATGGTTGTTCAGGGCTGTAGGATTTCAACTAGGTGTAGGTTACACTGTGGCTATGTTAATTTCGCAGATAGGTACACTAGTTATTTACAAAGAGTTTGCAGCAGGGTTCATGCCAGCAATAGGTGTAATGTCAGCTTTGATAGTCATTGTAATATATAACATAAGAAAATCAGGTAAAACGAATGAAAAGCTAAATGTTAGGAGTGTGGTGTCATGATGCCAACAATAATTATCGGATTAATATTTGCTAGTATAGTTATATTTGCATTTACTAAAGCAAAAAAAGATGTTAAAGCTAACAAATGCGCAGGGTGTAGTGGTTGTTCTAACAAGAGCCAATGCTCGCTATAAAATAATTTTTATGATTGAATATAATAAAGAAGAAGTTATCAATTAATCTTGATCACTTCTTCTTTATGTTTTTGGAATAGTTTTTCACAGTGAGAGACATGTTTTATTGAGGATTATATATGGCAAGTTTTTGTTGATATGATATAATAAATGCGGTAAAAATATTGCAATAATAGTAAAAATGAGGGAGATTTATGTTTAGAATATACGAAATGATCATGCCGAAATCTATTGAGGAGGCATATGAACAATATATAACAAAAAAACGCTCAAAAATAATTGGTGGAGGTGTGTTTTTAAGGTTGTCTCAACAGCAACTTAAAACAGGTATTGATCTATCTCTATTAGGATTAGATAGCATCAATGAAACAGACACACAAATAGAAATAGGCGCAATGACAAACTTAAGGGAGCTTGAAACAAATCAGGCGTTAAATAATGAATTTAATGGCATTATTTCAAACTCTGTAAAAAATATAGTAGGGGTTCAACTTAGAAATATTGCAACTATTGGTGGAACTGTTGCAGCTCGATATGGATTTTCTGATTTAATTACAGCTTTAATGGTTCTAGATACCAAGCTAGTATTTTATAAGCACGGGGAAATGTCATTAGAAGCATATATGGCTATGAAAAAACCTCTCAAAGATATTTTAATGAAAATTATACTCATCAAAGATAATAAAAAAGCATCTTTTAAACAAATGAGAAATTCAGAAAGTGATTTTGCAATACTAAATGTAGCTGTATCAAAATCAAATGATGCGTACAAAGTAGCTATTGGCGCAAGACCACACCGCTCGATTGTAAAGAAGTATACAAATTTAGATGCATTTGATATAAATGATTATTCTTTTGGCAGTAACATACATGGAAGTAAAACATACAGAGAGCAGATAGCGCCTGTATTAGTTAAGCGTGGCTTTGAGGAGGTTGACAATGAATATTAATGTAAATATTAATGGCGAGGATAAAGAATTAGTTATAGAAGCAGGAGATTATTTATCTGAAGTGCTTAGAGACTACGGGTATAAAAGCGTTAAAAGAGGCTGTGATAAAAGTAGTTGTGGCGCATGTGCAGTAATTATTGATCAACAGGTAGTCCTGTCATGTTCATATTTGGCAGTGAGAGCCATAGGCAAAAAAATTGAAACAGTAGAAGGATTACAAGAGGAAGCTGAAAAAATAGGAGAGCAGATAGTTGGCCGTGGTGGAGACCAATGTGGCTTTTGTAATCCTGGACTAGTTATTACAGCGATTCAGATGAAAAGAGAACTAGGAAAAGATGCAACAGAAGAACAAGTAACACATTATATAAATGGTAATCTGTGTAGATGCTCTGGTTACGTAGCTCAACTTGAAGCAATCATGGCATATATGGAGGTGGAGTAAATGAAATCAGTCAATCAACCTATTAAAAAAAGGGATGGCATGGATTTAGTCACTGGAAAACCTGTATATACAGATGATATTGCGCCAGATGATGCACTTATTATTAAGATTTTGAGAAGTCCTCATGCATTTGCACGTATAAAATCAATTGATAAAGCACGTGCAGAACAAATTGAAGGGGTAGCTTGTATTTTGACATATAAAGATGTCCCTCAAAACTTGACAACAAGAGGTGGCGCTACATTTCCACAGGCAGAACCCTATGATTTTAGGATTTTAGATGAATATGTTAAATATGTAGGTGACGAAGTTGCTATTGTAGCAGCAGATACAGAAGCCAACGCAATTAAAGCTATGCGTTTTATTAAAGTAGACTATGAAGTATTAGAGCCAGTTGTTGATTTTGAAGATGCACTTGAACATAAAAGCAAAATACATGGGAAAACAGGTGCAAAGACTGGATTTGATGTTAATTTTGATGAAACCAAAAACATATGTGCTACTTATAAAGCAGAAGTAGGTAGTGTGCAAAAGGGATTTGAAGAAAGTGATGTCTTTGTTGAAGGCAGGTATTATTCTCAAGCAGTAAATCAAATGGCTATGGAACCACATAAAGCCTTTGCATATATTAAGGATAATAGACTCGTTGTTGTTGGCTCTACACAAGTGCCATTCCATGCAAGGCGTCACCTTGCCACAGCGCTAGGTTTAAGTCAAGATGATATTCGCGTAATAAAACCCCGTATTGGTGGTGGTTTTGGTGCAAAGCAAACGGTTTTTGCAGAGTTTTACCCTGCAGTTGTTACTTGGATTACCAAAAGACCTTCAAAAGTAAACTATACAAGAACAGAAGTTTTTAAAGCAACATCAAGACGTCACAGAATGCGACTTGATGTAAAAGTTGGTGCTACAAAAGACGGGAAACTAAAGGCGATAGAAATGACAACACTTTCGGATACAGGTGCCTTTGGTGAACATGGATGGACAACAACAATGGCATGTGGAGATAAGATTATGTCATTTTATAATAAAGTTTTAGGGGCAAAATTTGATGGAACAGTAGTATTTACGAATAAGTCTTCAAGTGGCGCTTTTAGAGGATTTGGAAAGTCGCAAGGCTCTTTTGCACTTGAATCGACTTTAAATAGACTAGCAAAAAAAATACATATGGATCCAACTGAATTAAGATTAAAAAATATTATTAAAAAAGGTGAAAACCTTATGCTTTGTACGGATGAAAAGTATGCAGATGATATTATTCGTCAAGATAGTTGCGAACTTGAGTATTGTATTAATAGAGGAAAAGAAATGATTGGATGGGATCATAAATATCCTATGCAAAAAGTATCAGATACAATAATACGTGGTGTTGGCATGGGTATCACTATTCAAGGATCAGGTGTTTTAGATATAGATTCAGGTGGTGCAAATGTAAAACTTTTACCATCAGGACGTTTTGTTTTGGGTATTGGCGCAACTGACATGGGAACAGGTTGCGACACTATATTACCTCAGATGCTTGCTGACGAGCTAGATATAAGTGTTACGGATATTGATGTAGTATCTGCAGACACAGACTTGACACCATATGATGATGGGTCATATGCATCAAGTACAACGTATGTTACAGGTAATGCAGTTAGAAAAGCAGGGGCAGCTTTTAAAAGAGAGTTATTAGCACATGCCAAAGCCGCTTTAGGAACGGAAGATATCGTATTTGAAAATAGAATGTTAATGTACGATAACAAGAAAATGATGATTGTAGATTTTTGTAAATTGATGGATAAACCAATAGAAGTGACGGAGTCAAATATATGTAGAAAAGAAGCACCACCTTATAAGTCTTCCTTTGCAGAGGTTGAGGTGGACTTAGAAACTGGTCATATAAAAGTAATAAAGATAGCAGGCGTTGTGGACTGTGGTACAGTTATTAATACTAACTTAGCAAGAGTACAAGCACATGGTGGCATGATGCAAGCCGCAGGACAAGTGTTATTTGAAAAATCCCAAACAAATGAAAAAGGCAAAGAGATATTTGATAACTTATTAAAATATAAGATACCGTCAAGAAAAGATGATATAAAACTTGAGGTTGAGTTTGCAGATAGTTATGAGCCCACTGGTCCATTTGGTGCAAAATCAATAGGGGAAGTTGTCTTAAATGCAACAATACCTGCCCTTTCTGATGCCATAGCTAATGCAACAGGATGTACGTTTAATGAACTGCCAATAACACCAGAAAAAGTACTGATGGCATTGAAAAATAAAGAAAAATAGGATTTGAAATGGATATAAATAATGCTTTTGGTTTGAAAAAAAATGATGTAATCAGTGTTGTAGGTGCTGGTGGTAAAACTAGCCTGATAGAGTTTCTTGCGTCAAATCTAGCAGGGAAAATTTTGTTGTCAGCAAGTACAAAGATGTATAAACCCAAAGCTTATCCATATATTAATAAGATTAGTGAAGTGAATAATAATGGTATTTATGTGTCTTCAAAAGACATATTAAATAATAAGAAGCTGGCAGGCCTCAATCCTTTTTTGCCATTTGAATCATTTGATTATCATTTGATTGAATCAGATGGATCAAATCAGATGCCAATAAAAGGATGGCGTGAAAATGAACCTGTAATAATTGATCAAACAACAGTAACAATTGGTGTTGTTGATATAACAACTATAGGAAAAGAACTTAATGATCAAACTGTTTTTAGACGCAATGAATTTGAAACTCTTGTTGGAAAGCATAAGCATATTGAGGAAAATGATTTACTGCAAATAATCAATAATTCTAAAGGCTTGTTTAAACAATCTAAAGGACAAAGAATTTTATTCATCAATAAAGTGGAGTCAAAGGCTAATGAAAAGACAGCTATAGAATTAGCTCAGCAAGTGACAGATAATAATACACAAAAAATTGAACGAATAATTATAGGTAGTATAAAGGAAAATAACATTAGCGTTATATATAGTAGAGATGTAACTGCTATTTTAGCCAGTGGTCAGTCAAGGCGAATGGGAGAAAACAAACTGTTGATGCCTTTTAAAGGATATCAATTAATAGAACACGTGCTGAAAAAGGACTACAAAAGGAGCTATAAGCTAGTTATTGGAAAAGATGAAGAAATAAAAGAGTTAGCATCAAAATATGATTTTAGATATGTTAATAATTGTAACTTTGAAAAAGGACAGTGTGAGAGTCTTAAAACGGCATTGAATTTTGTTATGGCAAAATGGTATATGTTTGTATTGGGAGATCAACCTTTTGTAGAGAGTCCTACGATAGAGAGCCTATTTCTACAAAGAGGAAGAAGTCAAAAAGGCATTATTGCTTGTACGTATAATGACATAATCTGTACACCCGTGGTTTTTAATCAAAAATATAAATCTGAATTATTAACGCTTTGTGGAGATCAAGGTGGAAAAACTGTGATTAAGGCCCATAAAGATGATTTAGTAACATATAAAATTAAACAAGAAGAATATATAGATATTGATACTAAAGAAGATAAGAATAAGTGGTGTAAAAAATGAAGGATTTAGTAATTATAAGAGGTGCAGGAGATATTGCTACAGGCGTTATGCACAAGTTGTATCAATGCGGGTTTTCTATAATAGCAATAGAACTGAAAAAGCCTACAGCCATTAGACGATGGGTTAGTTTTAGTGAGGCAATCTATGAAGACAAATATAGGGTAGAAGATGTAAATGCATTTTATAGCAAATCTATCAATGAAATAGAAGATAATATAAAAAAAGGAATAGCTATCGTTACGAATGAAGTATTAATCAAATCTATTGTCAATCAATTTACAGTCTATGTTGATATTACCTTGCGTAAGGATAATATTAAAGATGCGATTAAAGCACCAATTATGATAGGTGTAGGACCAGGGTTTGTTGCAGGTAAAAATGTACACGCTGTAATCGAGTCTAAAAGAGGGCATGATTTAGGTAGAGTGATTTATACAGGGAGCGCTAAAGCAGATACAAAGACGCCAGGCAATATTGGTGGATATACCATAGAGAGAGTTATAAAATCACCTATTGATGGTGTTATTACAGTTCAAAAGACAATAGGTGAAAAATGCAATAAAGATGATGTCGTGGCAACTGTAAGCGGGATTGAAGTTAGAGCATCACTTGCAGGAATAATACGAGGAATGATTCGTTCTGAGACAATAGTCCATAAAGGTATGAAAATTGGAGATATTGACCCAAGAGTAGACGAAATAGAGAATTGTAAGACAATATCAGATAAGGCGAGGTGTATTGCTGGTGGTGTGCTTGAAGCCATAATGCACCTGAAAGGTGAAAAGAATGAATAAAGATGTTATTAAAGAACTTAATAAATCAATAGAAAATCACTACGCTGTAGCATTTGTGACTATTACTAAAACAACGGGGTCTGCACCATGCTATACAGGACAAAATATGTTGGTTTATCCAGACAAAAGCATCGTTGGAACCGTTGGTGGCGGTGCTCTAGAAGCACAAATAATTGAGCGTGCATTGGCAGCTATTAATTTGGGTGAAAATCAAGCATTTTCTATTAATCTTTCAGATATTGACATGTCTTGTGGCGGTGCGTGCGAAGGGTTTATTCAGACTATGAATAGAAGCAGACAATTGGTTATCGTAGGTGGAGGTCATATTGGGAAGTACGTGTATGAGATGAGCAATAAGCTTGATTTTGACATAATAGTTATAGATGATAGAGAACTATATACAATCAAAGATAGATTTGAAAACGCTACAGTCGTAATGGAGGATATAAAAAAGGCTATATGTGAGTATGAGTTTAATAATGAAGCCTATTTTGTAGTAGTAACAAAAGGACACGATACAGATTATGAAGCCTTAAAGGCTATTTTAGAGAAGGAAAATGTATTTCCCTATGTAGGCATTATTGGGAGTAAAAAGAAGCTTGAAAAGATTTATAAACAACTAGAAAATGATGGCATTTCAAAAGAAAAAATTAATCAAGTATATGGTCCGATAGGGTTAAATATTGCTGAAAACAATCCGGCTGAAATTGCAGTTTCAATCATTGCGGAAATATTAAGTGTTAAAAATAAAAGTGAGATTACACATAAAAAAGGATTATAGAATGAAGTTAAAAGAGATTAAAACAAAAGAGGCTGTTGGCTATGCACTCTGTCATGACATTACTCAAATAATACCTAATCAATTTAAAGGCAGACGATTTGAAAAAGGACATATTATATGTGAAGAGGATATCTCTATATTATTAGATTTAGGAAAAACGAGCATATATGTTTATGAGACGATTGAAGGGTATACTCACGAGAATGATGCTGCTAAAGCAATTTCTAAAGTATTGCAAGGTGAGAATATATCCCTAACAACTGTAAACGAGGGGAAAATAAATTTGGTTGCTGATGTGGATGGCCTTTTAAAAATAAATAGAGAAGCACTAAAGCGCTTTAATCAGATTACAGATATAATATGTGCGACCAAATATAATAACACTATAGTTAACAAGGGGAATGTCGTTGCAGGAACTAGGGCGATTCCTCTATATATACATAATTCGCATTTAGAAGATTTACATGAAAAAAAATTAAGAGAAATAGTTAAAGTCATACCCTTTCAACATAAAAAAATAGGAATCGTATCAACAGGTGATGAAGTATATCACGGAAGAATTGAAGACGGGTTTTATGACAAAATCTGCACCCAATTAGAGACATTTCCCCATGAAATATTAGGACAATCAATAGTTCCGGATCAAATATACGAAATAGAAGAAGCTATAAAATACTGGATAGATAAAGGAGCGGATATTATTATCTGTACAGGTGGCATGAGTGTTGATCCAAATGACGTAACAAAAGACGCAATTGATAATGTAAGTACACAAGTGGTTTCTTATGGGATGCCTATATTATCCGGGTGTATGACCATGCTAGCATATAGTAATAACGTAGTCATATTGGGAATTCCTGCAGGTTCATTATTCTCAGAAAAATCGTCGATTGATTTATTACTACCACGTGTTTTTGCTAATGATTTAATTGATATAGAATCAATTATTGACTATGGTGAGGGTGGTTTGTTATAGGTCTTATCATTGAAATATGAATATTTTTGAACTATCATAATAATCTATGAGAGTTTTTCTTGGATATATAACAATAGGTTTTTATGTGGTATAATAATTGTACTATTTCAGATGATTTTGTATCTTGACACACATTTCTGAATACGAGTGGTTGAATATCAATCTTTTTCAAGCAAAAAAAATTGTGACGTTATAATGGGGTACATGATAAGTGGTATGGCAAAAGAAACAGTAAAACATGCAAATAAAAATAATAATTTGAACATTAGCCAACTATGGCTACAGATTTATTATCAAATATTGATGAATGCAATCAATTTATAGCAAGTAATTGGGAGATAAGAAAAGAGGTTAATATGTGGAATAGAGGGGAATTAAAACAAAAGGCTAAAGATGTATTAAGAGGTAACTATTGGAATGCGTTTTTAGTGAGTTTAGTTGTTTTACTAACTGGGGGCGGTCACAACAATGGTGGCGGTGGTAGTGGTGGTAGCTCTTCTCAAAGTGCTAGTGAGTATGTCAGTGGATGGGTGATTATGTTTATTGCTATTATTGTAATAATCTTTTTACTAATAAGAATACTTGTTGGATATGCATTAGAGATTGGTGGAAGAAAGTATTTTATAAGCTTGTTTGGAGAGGAAGATAGTCAAACCAGCTTGTTAGGATATGGCTTCAAGAATAGACGCTATACAGATATTTTACTAACGATGTTGCTAAGGGATATATTTTTATTTGGATGGTTTTTACTATTGGTAATTCCTGGTCTTATTAAATCTTATTCTTACAGGATGACGACGTATATATTAGCTGAGAATCCAAGTATTGGAAAAAGGCGTGCAATAGAGTTAAGTAGAGAAATGACTTATGGAGAAAAATTAGATATATTTGTTTTAGATTTGTCATTTATTGGGTGGTATATTCTTGGCGTGCTTGCATTAGGCGTAGGGGTATTGTTTGTTCAACCTTATTATGATGCAACTAATGCAGCCTTATATTTAAAACTAAGAGAAAAGGCAATAAATAACGGATTGACTAGTGAGGCAGAATTATCAGAAGCAAAATTAGCACCTGGGGAAATCTATTAATAAATAAAAAATTTATCGGAGGAGTAACAATGAATATTATTATTTAGAAAGTACTAAATGAATTTTATAAGAGATTGTTATCACGATTTTAATGGTGATATGTTTTAGTGCGCTAAAAAGTAATATAGAATTGTAACGGCTTTGAGACTACACGATTATCGAACACAAATAAGTAGTTTTATTTGTGTTTTTTTTAGCAGCTAACATATCAAAATATGGAGGTTCGCATGGGATATTTTAAATATAAAGACAAGCAAGTACATTATAGAGAAGCAGGTAAGGGGACGTTATTATTAATACTTCCGGGAAATACTGCATCTTCAGCGGCACATTTAGATGAGATTAATTACTACAAAGATAATTATCATGTTGTATCGATAGATTTTTTAGGAACGGGGCTATCTGATAGAGTGAGGACTTGGAAAGTAGATTGGTGGAGAGAGTGCGCGAATCAAGTAAGTGCATTAATAACGCATTTAGGAAAAGATGAAGCATTAATAATGGGAACTAGTGGGGGCGCTATAACAGGACTGGATTTTGCGATGCATTATCCAGGGCAATGCAGAGGCGTCATTGCAGATAGCTGTATGGCGTATTGTGATGAGACAATGGTCAAAATTAATGTTGTGGAAGAAAGAAAACAAAGGTTAACAGACCAAGTGCAGTTTTGGCAATATTGTCATGGTGATGACTGGGCAAGCGTTGTAGATCAAGATACTGATATGATGGTGCGGTTTGCAAAGGAAGATGGAGATTGGTATAAAGGGCAACTGAGCAAAATAAAATGTCCAGTTTTACTAAGTGGTAGTAAGCAAGATGAACTTCTTGATGATTATGAAGGGCAAATTGTACAAATGCTTAAGGAAATAAAATTAGGATCTAGCTATATTCATTACAGTGGCGGCCATCCATTTATGTGGACGAAGCCTAAGGTATATAGAGATATTGCAAATCAATTTTTAAATTCATTTCAGGAGGAGGAATAATATGAAATATGTACATACAAATATTATTGCAAAAGATTGGGAGATACTAGCTAAGTTTTATGAAGTTGTTTTTGATTGCAAGCAGGTAGGACCAAAGAGAGAGTTATCTGGCGAATGGTTGTCAGCTCTGACTGGATTAGAGAATGTGACGATTGAGGGTGTGCATTTGAGCCTTCCAGGATATGAAAACGGTCCAACTTTAGAGATTTTTAGTTATTCGCCTACTGGAGAAAGTTATCCTGTAGAAGAATTGAATAGAATAGGCTATGGCCACTTAGCTTTTGAGGTCAACTCTGTTGAAGAATCATTAGAAAAGTTTAAGCAAAACGGTGGCGTTAGTGTTGGTGAAGTTGTTGAAAAAGACTATCCCAATATGGGAAGATTAACAGTTGTGTATGCAAAGGACCCAGAAGGAAATTTTGTGGAAATATGTAATTGGAAAAAGTAAAAATGAAATAAATAAAAGCCACTGACTATTTCGTTAGTGGCTTTTGTGCGGATATGTGATTAATGACATGAAAAAGGCTATATTTTTTTCTGTTTTGTTCGATATATATAGTAGGTTCCTTTTTATATAGGGGTATATAAAAATTGAAAGGTGATACAAAATGTTTTTATGGAAAAATATAGTTAATACTCTTCAAAAATTGAGTGCAGCACACGATGAAAAAGAGATAGTTAAATATGAAAACGAATTAAATTGTTCAATAATAGCACCGGTTTTTTATTTGGGTGCTATTATTAATCTTGTATATAGATTTTTTTTAACGAATGATTTCTTATCTGACATTATAATCGATTCTGCGGTTATGACTTTGATGTCAATGCCTTTTATCTTTAAGTTTTGGAAGATACAAAGACAAAGGCTAAAAGCCTATTTGATGATGGGTATTTTATCTTTAAGCTTAATATTCTTCGTCTTAAGATTTTACATTTATATTGGGCCAGCTGTATGGTCTCTATGCATTGTTTCGCTCTTGTTATCGATTATTAGAATTCGCAAAAATATGTTAGTAATAAATGCTATAACAGTTTTTTCTTTGGGCTGTGTAATATGGTATTTAAATATTGAATATGTGATGGGGCAGGATTATTATGTTGCTCAAATGATAATATTTGCATTTTTATATATAGTTGCGTATGGTATTCAACGAATCAACTACAATCGACACCTTACTATTATTAAGCAGTATAAAGATATTCTTAACACGCGAGATAAATTGTTTTCAACAATTAATTCTGTAGGTGATGGTGTTATTTCAGTCAATTGCAAAGGATTGATTGAGTACATGAATCCAGTTGCAGAAGAAATGACAGGATGGTTATTAAAAGATGCGAGAAGAAAGAGCCTTGAGGAAATATACCAAGTAGTCGAAGAAAATACAGATGAAAAATTTAATGATATTACAGATAAAATTATAACTTACAAAATAAATGAGAGATATGAATATGATACAGAACTGATTCCTAAAAATGGTAAAATACTGCCGATATCAAGCACGATTTCTCCAATAATTGGTATTGATGGAGAAATGAAAGGTGCTGTAATTGTTTTTAAAGATACGAGCATTAAAAAAGCCCAGTTAAAGGAAATAGAAATTTTAAGCTATCGAGATCATCTTACAGGACTTTATAATAGACGTTTTTTTGAGAAGGAATTACATAATTTGGACAAAAAAGAAAATTTGCCCATATCTTTTATATATGCAGACATAAATGGACTAAAAACAATTAATGATGCTTTTGGTCATAGCTATGGGGATTTGATGATTAAAGAAGTCTCTGATTCACTCACGCGAATATGCAATGATAACTGTCTTATTGCGCGTACGGGTGGTGATGAATTTGTTTTAATGCTATTAAATACTAGCGAGAGTAGAGCCAGAGAAATTAAGAATATAGTTGATGGGGATATTAGCAAAAAACAAATCAAGAACGTTGAAATAACAGTGTCTCTAGGACATCAGACGAAATATTTAAATCATCAATCAACTGTTGAGATACTTAAGCAGGCTGAAGAAAATATGTATCAGCAAAAAATGATTGATATAACCAGTAAGCGAGGAATAGCAATAAAGTCAATATTGCATACATTGATGGTAAAGTGCCCACGAGAAAATGCTCATTCAAAGAGAGTTAGTCAACTTTGTGAGAAAATGGGAGAGGCATATGGGTTAGATAAAAGAAAAGTAAAAGAGTTGCAAGTAGCAGGTGAGTTACATGATATAGGAAAAATAACATTAGATGGATTAATACTGAATAAAGTGGATCCTTTATCAGACTTAGAAAGAAGTAAAATTTTAGAGCATCCTCAAGCAGGGTATAGACTTTTAGGAACGTCTGTAGAATATATTGGTATTGCCGAATATGTGCTATCTCACCATGAGCGATGGGATGGAACTGGATATCCACATAAACTAAAAGGAAATCAAATACCTTGGGAAGCACGCGTTATTTGTGTTGCAGACGCATACGATGCAATGACATCTATACGACCATATAGAAAACCATTATCGAAAGAGCAAGCTATTCAAGAGCTTTTAGACAATAAAGGCACTCAGTTTGATCCGCATATTGTAGATGTCTTTATCAGTAAAGTACTGAAAGAAGAAATAGAAGAAATCAACGCATTAATGATGAGAGGCGAAGCTCTAAATAGAAGAATTATGAAGATTGGGTAAAAATTTATGACTATGTATTTTTGATAATTTGATTTCAAATTGCATTTAATAAAACAAAACATATTAGAAACGAACACTTTATGAGATTTAAAGTGTTCGTTTTTTTATGGTTATAATTTCTTTATATATCTATAAATAGTAGTCTCAGTCGTATTTAAAAGCTTCGCAAGTTCAGTTATGGAGCCTTTAATTAAGAAAGTACCCTTTTTATCAAGCATCTCAATCAATTTCATTCTTTCAGTAGCAGATAGTCTTTCTGGTGCTACATTAAACTGTGATAATGCTTCACTGATTGACGTTGACATCATTTTTTCAATTGATGTATCAAAACTTTCAAATAGATCGGATTTTTTTTCATCAAATCTGCTTTGTGGTTTTCCACTTATGATTTCATCTAGTAATTCTCTATGTTTTATAAAATTATCCACTAGATAATTAATTAGAATAAGTCCTTTTAGAATTTTATTATCATCCATGATAAAAAATACAGATGCACGTAATTTTTTCTTATCGTAAGTCAATGATCTGTAGTTTCCAATATAATCGTTGCTTTTGTACATTTCTCTTTCAATAAATTTTCTTTCGATATTACTAATGGATTTTCCTATGTTTGAATGTGCATCTAAAGGATTTATTTCATGAATAAATTGGTCTTTCTCTGCATCATATATTAGTATTTCAGCATTAGTTCCTAAAAAATCTGAGAAAAAATTAGATATGGGAATATAGTCTTCAAAATTGAGCATAATTACCTCCTTGTTAATATGATTCAATTATAGCACTAAATTGATAGTTGTGTAAAAAAACAAACCTAGAGATAAAAAAAAGGCGCTTGACATTTTTTTTACTTCGTGTTAATATTTTTACACAAAGTAAAAAAAATAACAAGAGGTGATTATTTTGAAGTTTATGACGGCAGAGCCATTTAGAATTAAAATGGTGGAAAAAGTAAAAATGACAACAAAGGAAGAGAGACAGAAATACCTGAAAGACGCTGGATACAATGCGTTTAGGTTAAGAGCGGAAAATGTATATGTAGACTGTCTAACGGACAGTGGAACATCAGCAATGAGTAGTGAGCAATGGGCAGCTCTTATGCTAGGTGACGAATCGTATGCAGGATGTAAAAGTTTTTACAAGCTAGAAGAATCGGTACAAGACATATTTGGCATGCCGATGGTACAACCAACGCACCAGGGTAGAGCAGCAGACTATATTATGGCAACAATCTATGCAAAGCCAGGAAAGTATGCAATAGGAAACATGCATTTTGATACTTTTAGAGGAAATGCAGAAGTGTTAGGTGCATTAGCAGTAGATTATGTTGTAGATGAAGGATTAGATGCAAGTAGTCCTGCTAGCCCATTTAAGGGAAACCTTAGTATTGATAAGATTCAAAAATTAGTAGATGAAAAAGGTGCAGAAAACATCTCTGTAATTATTATTACAGTAACTTGTAACAATAATGGTGGGCAACCAGTTTCAATGCAAAACATCAAAGATGTAAGTGCAATAGCAAAAGAGCATAACATACCAGTTGTTATTGATAGTGCTAGATTTGCTGAAAATGCCCATTTTATTAAAGAAAGAGAAGAAGGCTATCAAGATAAGTCAATAAAAGAAATATCTAGAGAAATGTTTTCTTATTGTGAGACTGCAACAATGAGTTCTAAAAAAGATGGACTTGTAAACATGGGTGGATTATTTGTAACGAGAGATCAGGACGTATTTAACCAAGCAAATACACTAGCTATTGTCCATGAAGGATTTGTAACATATGGTGGGATGTCTGGAAGAGATATGGAAGCGTTAGCTGTTGGACTTCAAGAAGGTTGTGAAGAAGATTATCTAAAATACAGAACTGAGCAAGTAAAATATTTAGGAGATCGTTTAAAAGAAAATGGGATTCCGATTGTAGAGCCAACAGGAGGTCATGGAGTATATGTTGACGGTAGAAGATTTTTTCCACATATTCCTCAAAATGAATTTCCATCACAAAGACTTGTAACAGCATTATATGAAGAAGCTGGTGTTAGAGCAGTAGAATTAGGTGCTTGTGCATTTGGTTCGAAAGATCCTGTTACAAAAGAACCTATATGGCCTGAACTTGAAACAATGAGAATAACAATTTCACGACGTGTTTATACTAACTCGCATATGGATGTAATTGCAAATGCACTTGGTGAAATATACAAAAATAGAGATTCCTATAAAGGAATGAAACTTGTTTATGAAGGACCAATTACTTCTCTAAGACACTTTACAGCAGGATTTGAACTATTATAAGAAGTTAATAAACGACAGTTGAACATTGGACATTAAACAAAAATAGAAAAGAATTAACAAAAAATACTTTTCACGACTGATAAAGCATGCATATAATTGTTTAATTTCAAATAATTTGTATATAATTATTGAGAGGAGAATTATCATGGGAATGCAACAATCTGAAAATTTGGGAGAACAACCTAAAAAAAGAGAACAGTGGGGGTCGCGATTTGGTTTCGTATTGGCTTCTGTTGGAGGTGCTATTGGTTTAGGAAACGTCTGGAAATTTCCTTATACAGTAGGAAAATACGGTGGAGCAGCCTTTCTAGTAGTTTATTTAATAGCGTTATTCTTTATTGCTACACCGCTACTGATGTCAGAATTTGCTATTGGTAGAATGACACAACTAAATTATGCTGGTGCAATAAAAAAATTGTTTCCAGGTAAAAAAATGTACTTATTCGGCGTCTTAGGCGTTATTGTCTTAATTATCGTATTATCATTTTATTTTGGTGTTGCAGGTTGGACTATTGCGTATTTCTTTAAGTCTATACTTGGGTCATATGCAGGTGCAGGGCCGGATGAAATAGGAATGCAGTTTGGGATGTTTTTAAATAATCCTAAAGAGTTGTTCTTTTGGCAATTTTTAATGGTGGCTATTACTGCTTTTATTGTAAACAGAGGGATACAAAAAGGTATTGAAAAAGTAAGTAAAGTGTTGTTACCAGCATTGTTTGCCATGATTGTAATATTAGTTATAAAATCTGTAACATTAACTGGTGCTAGCGCTGGTTTAGAGTTTTACCTAAAGCCTGATTTTAGTGTTTTAAATGCAGAGGCGATACTTGCAGCTGTTGGACAAGCTTTCTTTACATTAGGTGTAGGGGCAGGAAACCTTGTTATATATGGAAGTTATTTAGATCGAAAAAAGACTATAGGTAGTAGTGCTGTAATGGTATCTGTAGGAGATACTTTAGCAGCAGTGTTAATGGGCTTTCTTATTTTCCCAGCGATATTTGCATTTGGTGTAGCGCCAACAGCAGGACCACCACTAGTATTTATAACGTTGCCGATTATTTTTGCACAGATGAAATTTGGAATGGTGTTCGCATCATTATTTTTCCTAGCATTATTCTTCGCTTGCTTGACTTCAACAATTTGCATATTAGAAGCAGTTGTAGGGTATGCCGTTGATGAGTGGGGTTGGAATAGAAAGAAGACTGTAATAAGAACAAGTATCTTTATTTTTATACTAGGATTATTCCAAATGATGTCATTTGGACCATGGGCAGATGTAAAACTATTTGGTAGAACTATATTCGAGAATTCGGATTATCTAGTAACAAATATATTATTACCAATAGGCGGATTATTCTTAATTATTTTATCTGGGTATATCATAAAATCAAATGTCATGCTAGATGAAATTAATGCAGGAGAAGGCCTTAAAATTAACAAGTACTATACAATTACTATAAAATATATAGCACCAGTGGCTGTGATCATAGTTTTCTTAAACTTACTAGGAATTATTCGATTATAGCTAATTGATAAGATTGAGATGAAATAGGAGTTGTTATGAAAAAAGTTATTAATACAGAGAATGCACCAAAAGCAATAGGTCCTTATTCTCAAGGCGTTATAAAAAACAGTATGCTTTTTATTTCAGGGCAGTTACCTATTGATGCTAAAGACGGTAAAATTGTGGATGGAATACAAGAGCAAACAAAGAAGTCTTTAGAAAATATTGTAGAAATTCTTAAGGCTGCAAATGCAAGTGTTGATGATGTAGTGAAGTGTACTGTATTTTTAAAAGACATGGACGAATTTTCATTAATGAACAAAGAATATGAAAAGATCTTTACAACTAATGAACCTGCAAGGGCAGCTGTAGAAGTAGCGAGACTGCCAAAAGATGTATTAGTAGAAATTGAGGCGATAGCTATAATATAAGGTTTTTGTAAAATAAATAATTATATTGCTCACAAAAGGGGAAGAAGGATATCTTCTTTCCCTTTTGACTTTTAACTAAATAAAGGTATAAGAATTTAATGTAAATAATCAGTTTCCCACCAAAAGTGAAGAGCCGCATAAAATAATACTGCATTAAAAAGATGAGAGTAAGAAACGCAATGCCAAGAATTCAACGGCTGAAATGACTTGTTGAATTTTTTTGTTTGTAAAGATTTTTATGTGAATATGAAGGGATTATTTTTATAAGGTAAGGTTGATTAAGTATTGGTTATTCGACATGTCATTGATGATGTGTACACATACAGAACAAATAAATATACTTCCACACTAATTTTTGTAGATTTTTCAGTGTGAAAGTATATTTATTTGTGATATACTTATTGGAGAAATACACTGAATAAATCATAGAAATCAGTGTGGAAGTAAAGGTGCGCATAATGAAAGAAAATAAAATAGAAGATTTTTTTAAAGAAAAAGAGTATTTGACCACAGCAGAATTAATTAAGAAAGGTATTTCGAAATCTTCAATAAGTCTATTAGTGAAAAAAGGGAAACTAGTAAGAGTTTCGCAAGGTCTTTACACGCTTGAAAATGAGATTATAGATACAATGTACGTATTGCATATGGTGTATGGGGTTGCAATCTTTTCACATGAAAGCGCTTTGTATCTACATGGTCTAATAGATAGGAATTTAGAGAAAAACGTAATGACGGTTTATAGGAGTTATAAGGTGAAAAATAACGATAATTTTGATATTCAATTTAAGTATGTGGATAAATTAATTCTTGAGCTGGGTGTTGAGTATAGAGAAACAGATATGGGAAATAAAGTTCCAGTATATAATCTTGAGAGAACGATTTGTGACATAATAAAAAACGACAGTAAGATGGATGCAAGTGTAGTAAATAATGCATTAAGAGAATATATGACAAAAGCTAAATTGTCTAAGTTGATGATTTATGCATCTAAAATGGGTATTGAAAATAAAGTGAAGAAGAAATTAGAGGTATTACTATGAATGATGTAGTATTAAGGAAAAAAATAAATGCACTATCAAAACAGAATGGAATTTCATCACATTTACTGTTGCAAAATTATTTTCTAGAAAGATTCCTATATAGGATTTCGATAAGTGAATATGCGGAAAAGATTATTCTCAAAGGTGGATTATTGATATCTTCTTTGATTGGAGTCGACCAAAGAACCACAATGGATATAGATACAGCGATTAAGAATATGAAAGTTGAGGAAGTAGAGATAACTACAATGGTTACATCGATTATGTCAATTGATACTAATGACATAATCGCATTTGAGTTTGTTGATATAAAAGAAATAAGAGAGATGGATGAGTATTTTGGATATCGAGTTAGATTGATTGCTAATCTTGGTAAAATAAAACAAAGTATTAGCATTGATATTTCAACAGGAGATATAATTACACCAGAACATATAGAATATAAATATGATGAACTTCTTGGAGACGGAACAATAGATATAATGACCTATAATATTGAAAGCATTTTAGCGGAAAAAATCGAAACTATAATTAGTAGAGGTGCCTTGAACACTAGGATGAGAGATTTTTATGATGTTTATATGCTTTGGAAATTAAAAAGACCGGATGTTGATACAAAGATATTGCTTAATGCAGTTATCAATACATTTTCAAATAGAGACAGTGCTGATTTGCTGGAAGTAGAAAATGATATTGTTAATCAAATAAAGAATTCGAATGAAATGAGTGTGCTGTGGGGAGTATATTCCTCAAAAAACAGTTATATTGGAAAGCTACAGTTTGAAGACGTTGTAGGAAGTATTGAAGATTTGTTGAAAGTAGTAAAAAAGCTGGCGGAAATGGAATAGTATTAAATTATGTATGCGATTATAGGAGAAACTAAAAAGTGATTGGAGAACTAAAAAACACACTTTTATATGAATTTATTTTAGGGTTAGATGTGATGACAAATCATACATCTAACCCTATTGTGTTATAATAAACATATAAGCTATTTCCTTAATCTAAGGAGGTAAGTCATGGAAAAGAAACAAAAAACAAATCGGTTAATCAATGAAAAATCCCCGTATTTGAGGCAACATGCATATAACCCAGTGGATTGGTATCCATGGGGTGAAGAGGCGTTTGAGAAAGCGCGTAAAGAAAACAAACTGATATTTTTAAGTATCGGTTATTCGACGTGTCATTGGTGCCATGTGATGGCTCATGAGTCTTTTGAAGATGATGATGTTGCTCGTGTTATTAATAAATATTTTGTGCCTGTAAAACTAGACAGAGAAGAGAGACCAGATGTGGATGCTATTTATATGAAATCTAGTTTGATTATGACTGGTGGCGGTGGTTGGCCGTTAAATATGTGGCTAGATCCAGATAGCCATTTAGCGATATATGGCAGTACATATATTCCAAAAGAACCAAAATACAATACATCAGGGATAATACCATTGATGGAAAAAATAGAAGAACTATGGAGAACTGACAAAGAGCAAGTCCAAAAGAGTATCGATAGTATGAATGAAATGTTAAAGGTTAATGCTAACTTTGAATCAGAAGAATTAGAAGAATTTGTCGCTACGAAGGCATTCTTGCAATTAGAAAAGAATTATGACGATTTTTTTGGTGGATTTTCTAAAGCACCAAAGTTCCCGTCTGCACATCAGATATTGTTTTTAATGCAATTTTATGAAAAAGTTGGAGAGCAAAAAGCACTTGATATGGCATTGAATACTTTGGATAGTATGTATCGTGGCGGTATTTATGATCATATTGGAGGCGGGTTTTCTAGGTATAGTGTTGATAAAAAATGGTTGATTCCTCACTTTGAAAAAATGTTATATGATAATGCACTTCTTTTATATACGTATACTACTGCCTATAAAATATCTAAGAAAAAAAGATATAAAGATGTTGCTTATGGTATTTATAATTTTTTAGTAAATGAGATGATGGATAAGGAGAAGGGATTCTACACAGCCCAAGATGCAGACAGTGAAGGCGAAGAAGGATTATTTTATAAATGGTCTTATGAGGAGATCATTGATTGCCTTGGTCCTGAAGACGGCAAAGACTTTGCAAAACTATATGATGTTAGTGAGCAAGGCAATTTTGAAGGTGGCAATATCCCAAATATTATTCATGCAGACTTTAAAAGCATTGAAGATGAAAAACTTTTTGACCTGAAAAATAAGTTGTTAAAGAAACGTGATGAAAGATATAAATTACATACTGATAAAAAAATAATAACATCTACAAACGGATTGGTGATTAGCGCCATGGCATATATGGCATCTGTTATGGATGATATAGAACCATTAAACACAGCAAAAAACACTATAGAGTTTATTGAAAAGAAAATGATGAGTGATGATGGAAAACTATTTTTAAGATATATTGAGGGCGATGTTTCTTATGATGGGGTTTTAGATGACTATGCATTTTTAGTATGGGGATATTTAGAGCTATTTAATACAGCAGAAGACAAATCATATCTAGACAAAGCTAAAAAAATAATGGATCAAATGATCACGTTTTTTTGGGATGATGTTAATGGTGCTTTTTATTTATCATCAAAAACTAAGACAGACTTAGTATACAGACCGAAAGAAATAAGTGATGGTGCTATACCATCTGGTAATTCTGTGGCAATTTATAATCTTTTGAGGTTGAGTCAATTTGATGGAGAAGAAAAATATAAGAAGTATTTTAAAGAAGGTGTACGAGGTAGCGCAAAAGTAATTAGCAGAAGTGCCATGCACCATTGTCATATTATTGAAAGCATCTTACTAAATGATTTGAAATAAAAAATTTCTTGAATAGCAATGTTAATTGCTATTCTTTTTTTGAATTGAATTAAAGAATGATATAATTATTGTAAGATTGCTAAGGAGGTCTGGAATGGATAGAAAATATATTTTATCTCTTGATCAAGGAACGACTAGCTCGAGAGCGATTATTTTTAATAAAGATAGAGATATAGTTGCAACTGAACAAAAGGAGTTTACACAAATATTTCCAAAATCTGGATGGGTTGAACATGACCCTTTAGAAATATGGGAATCTCAACTTGAAGTTGCACAGCGTGTAATAAAGAAAGCTAACATAGAAGCAAATGAAATTGCTGCAATCGGGATATCGAATCAAAGAGAAACAACCGTTGTTTGGAATAAAAAAACAGGAAAACCGATATATAATGCCATCGTTTGGCAATGCAGAAGAACAGCAGATATCTGTGAGGAAATTATAGATAAGGGATATTCAGAATATATATATGAAAATACAGGGCTTGTTATTGATGCCTATTTTTCAGGCACAAAAGTAAAGTGGATACTTGATCATGTTGATGGGGCAAAAGAGAAAGCTTTAAAGGGCGAATTATTGTTTGGCACAATTGATTCTTGGATTTTGTGGCAATTAACAAATGGAGAACATCATAAAACAGATGCATCAAATGCATCTAGAACAATGTTGTTCAATATTAAAGAGAGCAAATGGGATGAAAAAATCCTAAACTTACTGGATATACCTATGAATATGATGCCGCAGGTAGAAGATACTTCTTGTATTTTTGGGAGATGTGACGAAGTGTATTTTGGAGATGAAATCATTATTGGTGGTATGGCAGGTGATCAACAAGCAGCATTATTTGGTCAATGTTGTTTTGAAAAAGGCATGGCAAAGAACACATATGGAACAGGATGTTTTTTATTAATGAACACAGGTAATAAAATGGTTCAATCGGAAAATGGATTACTAACTACCATTGCATGGCGAGTAAATGGAACGACTAGCTATGCTTTAGAAGGTTCTATTTTTATGGGTGGAGCGACTATTCAATGGATACGTGATGAGTTAGAGCTTATTAGTCATGCTAAAGAAAGTGAAGTGTGTGCACAAAAAGTTAAGGATACACAAGGTGTATTTCTTGTACCAGCGTTTACTGGACTGGGAGCACCTTATTGGGATATGTATGCTCGAGGGACGATAGTAGGGATGACAAGAGGAACAAATAAAAATCATATAGTAAGAGCAGCTTTAGAAGCTATTGCATATCAGAGTGTGGATGTGTTAAAAGCAATGGAGATAGATTCAAAAATAAAAATGAAAGAATTAGATGTAGATGGTGGTGCAACTGAAAATGATTTTTTAATGCAGTTTCAATCAGATTGTTTGCAAGTGAAAGTATCTCGTCCACAAAATATTGAAACAACCGCCTTAGGTGCGGCGTATTTTGCAGGCTTAGCAATTGATTTTTGGGATATGGATGCATTGAGAAAAGAAAAGAAAATTGATCGTGTTTTTGCACCAAAGACAACAAGACGGGAAAGTGAAAAGCTATATATTCAATGGAGAAAAGCTATTGAACGCTCAAAGGAGTGGGAGGATAAGGGATAGTATGTATGACATATGTATAATAGGTGCAGGTATTGTTGGGACTTCAATAGCACAAAGACTAAGTCGTTATAAATTAAATATTGTGGTTTTAGAAAAACATAATGATATTGCATGTGGTGCTACAAAGGCAAATAGTGCCTTGATTCATGCTGGGTTTGATGCACCTTTTGGCACGTTAATGAACAAATTGAACGTACAAGGAAATGAATTGTATAAGGATTTGTGCAAAGAGCTGAGTATTCCGTATAAGCAGAATGGAGCGTTAGTTCTGGCAAAGACTAATGAAGAAAAGGAAATCATAAATCAGTTGAAGGCAAACGGTGATCTTTCTGGTGTGCCAAATCTTGAAATACTAGCTGAAAAGCAAATATATGACATGGAACCAAATCTTAACAAAGGTTATATTGCTGCTTTATATGCGCCAACAGCAGGTATTATAAATCCATGGGAAGCAGCTATTGGTTTTATGGAAAACGCAATGGAAAATGATGTGGAGCTAATAAGAAATTTTGGAGTCAGTGATATTTCTTGTAATAACAATGTATATGCAATAACTTCTATAAACAGTAAACAAATTAACGCAAAGATAGTTATAAATGCATCTGGTGTATCGGCGGGCGATATACTGGAACTTGTTGAGCCAAGGGATTTTTCAATATTTCCGAGAAAAGGAGAATACTTCCTGTTGGATCAAGAGGCTAATGGCCTTGTTCAGAAGACTATTTTTGGATGTCCAACACCTATGGGCAAAGGGATTGTAATATCACCAACAGTTGATGGGAATGCATTAATAGGACCAACCTCTGAAAATATGCCAGTTTTTTTGAAAGAGGATACATCGACATCTTATCTTGGGTTAGAGACAGTAATGAAAAGAGGAAAAGAGTTAGTTAGGGAAATTCCTTTTGATTTAAACATTACAAACTATGCAGGTGTAAGGGCGGAACCGTCAACTCATGATTTTATAATCAAATCAGCTAAAAAACATCCAAGTTTTATTAATGTTGCTGGAATAAAGTCGCCAGGATTATCATCTGCTCCAGCAATTAGCATCTATGTTGAAGAAATAATAAAAAAAATAGATATGAACTTGATAAATAAAGATGGATATATCGGAAAGCGATATAGAAAACCTTTTGTGAACGAGATGAGTTATAAAGAACGAAATGGAATGATAGAAAGAAATAGCCTATATGGAAGAATTATTTGCAGGTGTGAAGAAATAAGTGAAGGAGAAATTGTTGATGCGATCCATCAGGCTTGTGGTGCTACATCAGTTAACGGTGTAAAGCGACGGACAAGGCCAGGAGCAGGCAGATGTCAAGGTGGTTTCTGTGGGCCTAAAGTTGTTGAAATTATCGCAAGAGAGTTAAAGATTGATCCTTTAGATGTATTACTTGAGGATGAAGGGTCAAATGTATTAAAATATGAAACAAAGCCTCTTATTGGAGGTGTCGTATGAGAAAATATGATTTGATTGTTATAGGTGGTGGACCAGCAGGAATGGCTGCAGCCCTTGCTGCTCATGCACGAGGAGTAGCGGAAATATTGATTATAGAGAGAGACTCTTCGCTCGGGGGTATACTAAATCAATGTATTCACAATGGTTTTGGTTTGCACATTTTTAAAAAAGAAGAGACTGGGCCTGAATATGCAGAACGTTTTATTAAACAAGTAAATGATACAACTATTGAAGTGCTGTTAGATACTATGGTAGTTGATTTATACGCTAGTAAAGAAGTTGTTATAAGTAATGCGGCTAATGGCGTATCAAAAGTCTCGGCAAAAGCAATCATACTTGCAATGGGATGTAGAGAGCGTACTCGTGGGGCGATACATTTGCCTGGGAAAAGAATTGCAGGTGTTTTTACAGCCGGCACAACACAACGCTATAGTAATATTGATGGATTTTTAGTTGGGAAGAATGTCGTTGTTCTAGGCTCAGGAGATATTGGTTTAATAATGGCTAGGCGAATGACTTTAGAAGGTGCAAAAGTTAAAGGCGTATATGAAATCATGCCTTATTCTAGTGGACTCCTAAGAAATGTATCCCAATGCTTAGATGACTATGACATCCCTTTAAATTTAAACTATACAGTAGTAGATGTTATTGGTTCACATAGAGTAGAAAAGGTTGTGGTGGCAAAGCTTGATGAAGATAGAAAAGTAATAGAAGCAACACTAGAATCAATTGACTGTGATACTTTGATTTTATCAGTAGGTCTAATACCTGAAACTGAATTGGCTAAGAAAGCTGAGCTGTTAATAGAAAACAAAAGTAAAGGAATAGCGATAGATGAAAAGTATGAAACAAGTGTAGAGGGGATATTTGCATGTGGAAATGTTGTTCATGTTCATGATGTTGTTGATCATGTAAGTAAAGAAGCGGAGTTTGTTGGAGCAAATGCAGCTAAGTATTTGGATGATAATGACGAGATACTCGTGCCTCGATATAAATTTAATGATAGTCAAAAAGATGTTGCTAGTAAAATAAGGTATTTTGAAAACAGAGATCAAATAAAAAAAGAAGCATATAAAGAAGTCATATGTACTATGTGTCCAAAAGGGTGCAGGTTATTAGTATCTCATAGTGGAAATGCTTTATCGGTTGTGGGGAATGGTTGTGAAAAAGGTGAAGAATATGGTGCAAATGAATATTTTGTCCAAATGCGAATCTTAACTTCTACTATAAAAGTTAGAAATGGTGCTTACAAAAGATTACCCATTAGAAGCGATAAGCCAATACCGTTAAGAGATATTGCAGCATGCATGGATAAGATTAATAAACATATTGCTAAAAGCCCTATTAAAAAAGGAGATATTCTGATCAAAAATATAAATAATACCGGTGCGGATATAATTGCATCGAGAAGTATGTAAGAAAACAGCAAAATATATCGTGAGGCGATATGTTTTGCTGTTTTCATTTGATTTGTAAAATTTTAAGAAAAAATAATGATAATTAATTAAGAGACACAAAAAGAGAAATAGATCGTTAGGCGATGTAAAGGCGATGGAAAAACAAATAGCAGAATAACTAAGAAAAAAACAGGTGTAAATACAAGGCCTCGCAAGAGGGACAAAACAGGCCCTTGAAAGGGAAAAGTCCCTGCGACAACCATTGTGTCGAATATGACGACAAAAACTTGACACGACCACAAAATGAGCCTTGGAAATCTGGTTTTTTTTATATGTTTTGCTGATAGTTTTTGCAAGGGTTTTAATTAATAAATATATTATACTAAACCAAATATATAAAAATGATGCTGAAAAAAGGATTGCTTTTTTATGATATGAAATAGGATACGTGACATATTGTGTCATGGAAAATGGTTGACATAAAAAAAGAGCGCGTGTGGATATGAAATGAATCATTTATGTAGAGTGGAAATAGGGATGAATGAGAACTGAAATCAAAAAAATGATGAATTATTAAAAAAATATAGTTAGATTAACAGTGATGAAATGTCTCGGGACGCATGGATTTTGATAGAGAGAAAAGCTTTGATGAGTGTGGCGAAATAGATGCTGTAAGGATATTAATAATAGAGAATATGGATGTGGAAAGCATGAAATAAATACATGTAATAGGAGAGCGTGTAATACAGGACATGAAAAATGTAGGGTAGAAAATAATGCAGTAAATGCTAAATGTTTATAATGCTAAATGGTGATATAGATTGGGAAGATATAAAGCTATACAAAAGATGGTGAGGACAGGGGCGTATATAGATTTTGGCTTTAGAAACACACTGAAATATGAAATATAGTAGCGACTTATTGAATGATAAATGATATGAAATATAAAGGGAGAAGAGAGATTGATCCATGGCAATTAAATGTAATAGCTAGGAGGCGGATATACGTTGTTTGAATGGTACCTTGCCGAAAAAAGCTATTTATTTGCATTTGTGCACCGAAATGCAAATAAATACTAATAGTGCAAACTTGAATGATTTGGTGTAAAAATGCATTGTTATTCTGATGAAACTAATTCGAATGGCTAAAAAACAACACAAGCAGGCTTCTATGCCTGCTTGCTCTTTTTGTATTTATTCTTTTTTACTTTTTTCTTGCGAACTGAATAGCCAAAACTGCCAATTGCTTCGCCGAGCTTATAATAACTGCCATGCATATATGCAATGGGTCGTGCAGCTTCGAGATGAAACTTTCCTTTTGCATCAAAGTATTTTTCATCGACGCTTATTGAAACTATTTCTGCTAAAAACATATCATGTGATCCTAAAGGAACAACATCCTTTATTTGGCATTCTATATTTACGGGTGATTCTTTTATTCTTGGAGAATTCACTTTTTCAGAAGCTTCAGGTGTAAGGTTTAGACTTTCAAATTTATCAATTTTACTGCCTGATTTCACACCTGCAAAATCAGTTGCAAATGCTAAATCTTCTGTAGTGAGGTTTATGACAAAGTCTTTGTTTTTTTTCAATATATCATATGAATGCCTTTCTTTTCGTACTGATATATATGTCATAGGTGGTTGGGAGTTAACTGTGCCTGTCCATGCGATTGTAATGATATTATATTCGGAAGGACTACTTCCACAAGACACCATTACTGCAGGAATTGGATACAACATATTGCTAGGTTTCCACGTTATTTTACTCATATAAATCCTCTTTACATAATATTTTTTTGTACTTCTTTATGACGAAAACAACTGACGATGTGATCGTTGATTATACCAACAGCTTGAAGGTGTGCATATACAGTTGTAGTCCCTAAAAACTTAAAGCCTCTTTTTTTAAGATCTTTTGAAACTTGATCGCTTAAAGGAGAATTTGCCGGTATATCTTCATCTGTTTGCCACTTGTTTATAATAGGTTTGTTATTAACAAATGCCCATATATAATTTGAAAAACTACCGAATTCCTTTTGTATTTCTATAAAGCGTATTGCATTATTTATTGAAGCTTCTATCTTTTTTTTATTTCTGATAATACCTGCATTGCTCATTAATGATTCTATTTTGGTAGTATCGTATAGGCTAACTTTGGATACATCGAACTGATCATATGCTTTTCTATAATTTTCTCTTCGGCTTAAAATCGTTTGCCAACTTAAACCTGCCTGTGCTGATTCTAATACCAAGAACTCGAAATGTATCTTGTCATCATATGTTGGGTTTCCCCATTCTGTATCGTGATATTTCATTTGAAGTGAATTTGATTGACACCATTTACATCTTATAATCATTTAATCCTCCTAACTGAGAATGATATAGTACTATTATAACAATGAAATCGGAAAAAGCACTTGCTTTTTTGGGTAAAAATAGGTATTCTAATAAGGAACCTTAATTTAGTAGTAAATAAGTATGACATGAATTACATGAATTGCCGGCAACTGTTTGTCATGATTCGAAATTTTTGTTAATAAATGTTTACAAATGATTAAAGGAAGTAAAATAAAAATTTCGGAGGTAAATAACATGGCACAAGGTACAGTAAAATGGTTTAATGCAGACAAAGGATTTGGTTTCATTACTACAGATGAGGGAGTAGATGTGTTTGCACATTTCTCACAAATCAATAAAGATGGATTCAAAACTTTAGCTGAAGGCGAAAAAGTTGAGTTTGATGTAGTTGAAGGAGCAAAAGGTCCTCAAGCAGAAAACATTAGCATTGTATAATTAAACACATAAGAGATAAGCCAACATATTATATGTTGGCTTTTTTTTTACGCGCAAAAAAGATTGAATATATTGAATATATTGACTTTTCCATCGGAATGACTCATTATTATAGTAGGGCAACTGGGATGAGGTAGGTATTTATGAAACAGCAATTTATCATAACAATAATGTTAGTATTAGGTAGTGTGATAATGCTTTCAAGTATTGTCAGATATAATAGCATATTTAAGCAAATAGTTGTTATAGATGATGGAAAGAAAAAAAGAATATCTAGATTTATTACTGCGAATATTGTATTTATGATTGGATTCTTTTGGACATATATGTACATAGCTTTTTATTTGTCTAAAAATATGCATTTGAATGATATTTTTGTGGTTGCAGTGTTTTTTTGTTATGCTATTTTTGTATATAATGTTATTGCTATTCAGTCTATATTGAGTAGTGTAATTAATGACTCTCATAATTTTAATGCAGTTAATACTTTGAATAACACTATTGAAGCAAAAGACCCCTATACCAAAGGGCATTCTAAACATGTTGCGAATTTGTCTAAATGTATTTATGATCATTTAGATTCTTCTATTCAGGAGTCTATTGATCCAGGATTATTAGAATATGCTGGTTTGCTGCATGATATAGGAAAAATTGGAATATCAGATTCAGTACTGTTAAAAAAAGGCGGTCTAAATGAAAGTGAATGGGAAGTGATGAGATCCCATACATTAATTGGAAAAGAGATTTTAATGAAAAATAAAATATTCGAATCCATTAGTGCTTGGGTTTATTATCACCATGAGAGAGTTGATGGGCAAGGATACTATGGTTTATTTGATGAAGAAATTCCGATTGAAGCACGTATTTTAGCTGTTGCAGATTGTTATTCTGCTATTAACACTGATCGTATCTATCGTAAAGGAAAAGATTATAACGAAACTATAAAAATAATGAAAAATGTTGCAGGGACTCAAATAGATCGAAAAATATTTGGCGTTTTTGAAATTATAGAACAAGAGAAAATTGAGGCATGTAGACCAATTGAATAATTTTTATGCACTTTTAAACAATCCGAAGGGGTTGTTTTTTTTATTGTCTATTACTATTTATTTATAAACTTTATAGCTTGTGTGCCGATATATTATATACAAAACATATTAATCATTTTAAATATATCAACATGAAAGGATGTGCAGTTAGTCAATAGAGTTTGAAATTAAAGATGGAGGGTTTCTATGATAAAACTAAAAAGCATTAAATCTAAACTGATTATCATTTTTGCACTTTTAATTGTTGTTTCTTTAGTTATAGTTGGTGGGGTATCAGCTATGATTACAAGTAAAAATATGAAAGCAACAGTAGAAAAACAGGCAACTGATATGGTAAGAATGACAGCGAGTATTATTTCTACTCAAATAGAGAGTGTAGAAAATTATGTAATTGGGTTAAGTTCAAATGGGGATTTAAAGGATTTTTTAGGGGATAGAGACATTGAAGCAAGAAATAGGGTTTACTCTTTCTTAGAAGAGAGTAGAAATCAAAAAAGTGAACAAGTTGAATCGTTATTACTGCTAGATAAAGATATGATGGCACTAGTAACAAATGTAGACAAATATGCCAATATTGATTTGAGTCAAAGAGAATATGTTCAAGAAGCATTTAAAGGGTTGCCAAGTATGAGTGATGTACTGGTGTCTAAAATGACCGGTAACCCCATAGTAGCTATTGCTATTCCTCTTCGTGATGGAAATTCGATAGAAGGTGTTTTAGTTGCTACAATCAATTTCTCGGAAATAGCTAAACATGTTGAAGCAATAAAACTTGGTGAACATGGATATGGCTATATGATTAATAATGAAGGTGTATTAATTTCGCATCCAATTAAAGAAAAGATACTTGTAGAGGATTTATCAAAAACGAAAGTATCTGAATTAAAAGTTGTAGTAGAAAAAATGATTGATAAAAAAGATGGTGTAGGATCATATACATATGAGGGCATAACAAAAATCGTTGCTTATTATCCAGTTGGCCCGTTCTCGGTAGCTGTAACATCAGCAGAAGAGGATTATATGTCTACAGCAAAAAGTATTGTGAGAATGATGATTATAATTGATAGTATTGTTATAGTACTAGCAAGTATAGTTGTTGCACTTGTTTCAAGAAGATTATCTCACAATGTTATAAAAATAAAAGATGCAGCAGAGCAACTAGCTGATGGTAACATCGATATAGATATAGACATAAAAACAAATGATGAATTTGAACAGTTAGGCAATGCGTTTAAGAAAGTAGCAACAAACTTAGAGGCATTGGTAACGGAAGCTGAAAGCATTACAAATGACAGTATAAGAGGAAACTTATCACACAGAGGTGATGAGAAGGCTTTTAATGGACAATACAAGTCATTAATTAAAGGGATGAATGAAATAATGGATTCATTAGTTGGTCATCTTGATCACATTACTAATCCTGTTACAATTATGGATCAAAACTACAATGTTCTATACAGTAACAAAGCGTATCAAGATATGTTGGACAAAACATTTGATCATCTACTTGGAGGGAAATGCCATGAGCAAGTTTGTTCTTTAGCATGTGAGAATGATAATTGTCCAGCAAAGAGAGCTATGCTAGCGGATGAAACAGTTAATGTTGAGACGAGTATTGGTGAAAAAGAATATATATTTACTGCATCACCAATAAAGGATCGAAGTGGAAATATTGTTGCGGTATTGGAAACTATGTTTGATCAAACTGACATAATAGTTGCTCAAAGAGAATCCGAAAAGCAAGCAAAAGCTGTAGAAGAACAGATGCAAATCTCTGTAAAACAAGGCTTATATCAAAACCAGCAAGTTGAAGCGCTTATTGGGCAGCTAGATTTATTAGCTAAAGGGAATCTGAACTTAGCATTTAAAGAGCAAGAATATGATGAAGATACTAAAGATATTGCCCAAAGTTTTGATAAAATAAATACAAGTTTAAAAGAAAGTACTAGTAGCATAAGAAAGTATATCGAAGAAATTGATTATGTTCTAAGCGAAATGTCTAATAAAAACTTAGAAACAACTATTCATAGTCAGTTCCTAGGTGATTTTGAACAATTAAAAACATCTATTAATCACATTTCAGCGCAATTTAACATTGTATTAGCTGAAATAAATGCTTCTTCAGAGCAAGTTGGTGCTGGAGCTGAACAGGTTGCTCAGTCAAGTCAACAGCTATCACAAGGTGCATCGGAGCAAGCGAGTTCAGTTGAAGAAATAAGTGCAACTGTAACAGAGATTGGGCAGCAGACAAGCGAAAATGCAGATAATGCTCGAAAAGCCAATCAAATAACTTTGACAGCGATGAATCATGCTGAAGACGGAAATAGCAAAATGGCTGGAATGCTAGATGCTATGGCTGAAATTAAAGAATCATCTAGAAGTATTGCAAACATAATAAAAGTCATTGATGAAATTGCTTTCCAAACTAATATCTTAGCTTTAAATGCAGCTGTCGAAGCTGCAAGAGCAGGTGAGCATGGAAAGGGATTTGCAGTTGTAGCAGAAGAAGTTAGAAATCTTGCAGCGAGAAGTGCAAATGCAGCAAAAGAAACAACTGAGATGATAGATAGTTCGATACAAAAGGTTGAAGAAGGGTCTCTTATTGCAAATGATACTGCTGAGGCATTTGGTGTTATTGTAAATGGTGTATCTGAAGCTGGTGAAATGGTGGGCTTAATTGCAGAAGCATCAAGTCAACAAGCAACAGCAATTAACCAAATCGAAGAAGGTGTTAACCAAATATCACAAGTAACCCAGGCAAATTCTGCTACTGCAGAGCAAAGTGCAGCAGCAAGTGAAGAAATGTCTGGTCAAGCGGATGAATTAAAGCAGATGATTAATGAGTTTAGATTAAGAAAAAGCTAAGTTGTGAAATAGTATAAACAAAAAAACAAAACTGACAATTTTAAAATTGTCAGTTTTGCTTTATAAATTTTAATATGGACGATATGAAAGCTGGTGATTTCATGAGTGCCATTGAAAAAGGTCTTGCCAAGTAATGAGCAAAAAAGATGCGACTCAAGAACTACTAGACAATGCAGGGGCGCAGTTTGACCCTAATATTGTTAAAATCTTTGTAGAAGAAGTTTTGAATAGAGAATAAAGGGCATTTATATATTGATATATGAATGCCTTTTATAATGGTATTTTTTGGGTATATTATGATATAATAACGTCACAAAAGTGAATATAAAATAATAGGTTTATTTATAATTAATAGATAAGTGGGTTAGAATCCCACACGGTCCCGCCGCTGTATTAGAAGAGTTTATATGAAAAACCACTGGGAAACTGGGAAGGGCATATAAATGATGAGACTTAAGTCAGAAGAACTGCCTATTATTACGCTAAAACTCTACGAGCGATAGGGAGGTGCAAACTAGTCATAAATATTTATGACTAATTATTATCCCTTTCAATTATTTTGAAAGGTTTTTTTAATATGAAGAAAAGAGGGAAAACTAATAAAATGAAAATTAATAATAAGAGATGGATTGCGGCACTTGTCATTGGGGTGATGCTTGTGCAGTCATTATTTATCATCTCAACTGATACAAGGATTTATGCAGATAGCATGTCAAAAGAGGAACTCGCTTTAAAAGCTATAGAACTACAGTATAGTGCTTTTACAAGTGGGACTGTGGTGGACGGAACTTGGGGAAACTTTTCGCCTTATGATGGATACTATTTATTAAAAGCTGGTGTAGATTTAGATGCGTGGATTTATGAGGATGTAAGTTTCGCAGATATATTACGAGAAAATATTGATTTAGTACTAGTGAATGAAGAATCCGATTCAAAAGCAACATCTAAAGAAATTATGCAAATGTTTTTAATTGCTGATCGATTAGAAGCAGAAACATCAAAAAGTGCATTATGGCAAATTATCGATAGTAGAAACATAGCGGGCTCATTAGACCAAGATGCTTATAATTTATTGTGGACTTACGATTTAATAGCAGAATCGGGTAAAATAGGTGAAATTAGCACCAATAGTGCAATAAATTTTTTGTTGGAACAAAGAAATACAACTACTGGTGCATGGCTTTTGGGAGACTACCCAGGGATTATGGAGACATCCCAAGCTATAAGGGCGCTATCTCAATTGAAGGCTTATAGTGGTTCACGATCTTCGGAAGTGCAACTCGCTATTGATGAAGGTGTAGCATGGTTGCAAACCAATCAAATAGAAAACGGAGGGTTTTCGAGGCCTTGGTCAAGTACTGTTACTAATACTGTCGAAGTAATTAATGCCTTAAAATCTGAAGGATTACCAATTGATGTGTTATCAACTGGTGCAAGCATTGATGCCATGGATTATATGATCAATAATGCATTTGATAATGATACTTTTGGGAATGTTTCAGAGACAGCCTGGGCACTAGATGGATACATAGCTATAGGCGCAGTTATTGAGCAAGATGATTTGTTTTATAATAAACTTGAAATTGAAAAAGAAAATATATCTGAATACGAAAGAACGCAAATTACTGTAAGTGCAATAGCGGTTGATGGAACTGTACTAACAAATAGTGCATTGTCAATTGGCGATGAAAGTATACTAAAGTATAAAGAGGGTATTTTAACAGGTGTTGCAGATGGAAATACTACAATAGAGTATAGTTATGGATCATCGGTAATATCAAAGGCATATACAGTAAATCCATTAAAAAATACAATAGATAAATATGCTTTAGAAGCGGTCAAAAGAATGTATACAGAGTATATAAATGAAGAGCTCGGATCAATAACATCATATGATGTGATTCCATTAATTGAATATGGTGTAGATCCTAGCAAATGGATATATAATGGCAAAACGTTAAAGAGTTCAATCATTGATAATATGCATGTGGTTATTGATAAAGGCAACACAGATAGTAAAGCTAGTATCAAAGCGGTTATGAATAATTACAAACTAGCAACCATGATCTCAGAAGATAATATAGCGACTTCTTTAATGGCTATCGCTATAGAGAGACAACAAGAAGATGGTGGATTTGATGTAGATGAATATTCTGTATATAGTAATATGCCTGCATTAGATATTTTAAGAGAGACAAATACATTTGACAACATAAGTACATCAAAAGCAATTGATTATGTTTTGTCTGTACCGACTAGTTCAGGGTTTTTAGTATCAACAGATAAAGTTAAACTTTTAGAGTTATTTGAAACAGTCGATCCTAGTAGAGCTTCTGAGTTTCAGACTATAAAAAATGATACAATCGATTGGTTAGCATCTAAACAGGTCACAAATGGTGGGTTTACGGTAATTGGACCTTGGGGACCAGATGACTATGCTATTGATACGTCGTATATGGTTATGGCACTTGATGCAATTGGAGAAGAAATTGTATCATTGGAAAGCGCAACAAGTTTAACGGCAATAGATTACTTGGTGAATGATGCATATACTGATGGCAGGTTTAATGATTATAATTCAATCTACAATGTTTCTTCATATTTGAAAGCCTTAAAGATATTAGGGGCTACTGTAGATACAAATGAGATGCTAACATTCTATGTAGATGAAACAAATGTAGATATATTTAATGGACACACAAAACAATTGGTAGCAACAAGATGGAATGTTGAAGGAACCACTGTAGATATTACTGGTCAAGTCGTATGGTCATCCTCAGATGAGAGTAAAGTTACGGTTGACGAATCTGGAATAGTTACTGCAATTAAAAATGGACAAGCGATCGTTACAGGGGTATATAATGGTGTAACAAATACGATACAATTTAGTGTAACAACAGAACCTGGACCAGAACCAACTTCATATTATGTGCACATAGCAATCATTGGGAGTGATGGGGAATTGGTATATAGTCCTAATAAAGTAAAAGTATCTGATGCTTATGAATATAAATTATCTGCAATGAGTGCATTGGTAAAGACTGGTTTATCATATACTATGGTTGATAACGGATATGTAAAAGCAATAGCAGGACAAGGTGAGGATTTAAATGGAACAGGTAGTGGTTGGATGTTTTCTGTTAATGGTGAGGCACCAGGCGATACACCGAGGTATATTGATGTAGATTCAGGCGATCAGATAGTATTTTGGTATAGTGGAAGTGATTCAGAAGCTGCGCCTACTTATACATATGCATTATCATTAGTGCCAAGTACAAATGATGATACAAAAGAAGAAGAAGCGACAAAGAACATAAATAAGTATAAAGAGGTATTAACAGAAGTAAAAGAAGAATCAAATATACTTAATAAAGATAAAATGATGAGTGAATCTGAAGCAACGAAACTTGAGAGTATACTACAAAGAAATAATGTTAAACTAGAAGAAACCGTATCAAAAAGTGAGACTGTATTAGTAGATGAAAAAGAAGAAGTCATACTATTAATACCAGACAACGCTTTAAGTGAAAATAAAAAGATAGTTATAGATGAGTTGAAATCTGATGAAGAACCAAAGCAGTTTGCTGTTCGTGTGCATTCGTCGACTTATGAGTTTGGCCCATCAGGCACAAAATTTGATGAACCGGTTACAATGAGTATTAAAATTCCTGTGACTGAAGAGATGGATATAGAAAGCCTATCACCTGCATGGTATGATGAAGAGAAAAAGCAATGGATACCAATCCCTGGTGTTATTGATTTAAAAACTGGAACAGTAATATTTACAATAGATCATTTTACTAAATTTGCTGTATTAGAAGTACCAAAGCGTATCGTTTATGAAGATGTATCAGAGTCCTATAATTGGGCAAAGGAAGCTATAGAAATATTAGCAGGAAAAGATATTATTCAAGGAACTGGTATTGGTTTTGAGCCAAGTAGAAGCATCACAAGAGCTGAGTTTATAAAGTTGTTGATCAAATCTCTTGAAAAAGAGCTTAATTCATATAATGATAATACATTTAATGATGTATCTGCAACAGATTGGTATGCGGATTATGTTGCAACAGCATATAATGAAGAAATAGTTATGGGTGATGCTGGTAGCTTTAGACCAAATGATCCTATAAGTAGAAATGAAATAGCTGTTATTTTAAGTAGAATAGATAAGTCGCAATTAGAATCAAGCCAAATGCCATTTATAGATCAAACAAGTATTCCAAACTGGGCACAAGCCAGTGTGGCATACGTTTATCAAGAAGGGTTGATGAACGGCTACTTAGATAATACTTTTGGTGGCGAAAAGCAACTTAGTAGAGCAGAAGCTGCAATTGTTATTTATAAATATTTAGATAGAGAAGCAAGAGAATAAGGGATAATAAGTAGGGTATGAAAAGTGCCCTACTTCATTTTAACTGGTGAATATAATGAAGAAAAAAAATAGTATAGTAGTGACATTAATTATAGTGACGTTGTTTTTATTTGGTTGTCAAAGTCAAAATAATGACATTAATGATAATCAAGAAGAAAAGTGGATACATTTAGTAATCAGTAAAGATTTTGGAAGAGAAATAATTTTCAATAAAGAAGTATCTATTGGTGATAATGATTCTATAATGAAGGTTCTATCAAATCATTTAGAAATTGAGACAAAGTTTAATGGGACATTTGTAAATGGCATTAATGGAATGGTATCAACTTTTGATGTAAAAAATGGACAGCAATTAGACTGGTTTTATTATGTAAATGGTATCAGTGCAGATGTTGGTGCAAATGACTATTTTCTAAGAAGTCAGGATTGTGTGTGGTGGGATTATCACGAATGGGGAAAGGGACTCAACATTTCATCAGTTATTGGTCAGTTTCCAGAACCCTTTGTAAATGGATATCAGCAGCATCCAAAAGAAGTAAATATATTATCAACAGGCAATCATTATTATGGTATTGATCAATATTTTGAGGAAGAAAATATAGCTTTTCATATAAGTGTATTTGAATCATATGACTTTGAGAAAGCTAAAACACCGACTATTGTAATAATGAAGACGGAAGATATTGAGAAGAATAATTTTATAAAGGAAATTAATGCTAATTATGACAAAGCAGGCCTATTTGGACAAGTAAATAAAAACGATATTAAGTTATATAATCATTTGAAAGAAGAGAGAACTGCTATTAATAAGAATGGTGCTTTGGTTCAATCATTTGCAGTTGGTCTAGGTAATCATAACCCACTATGGCTCATAGTAGGACATGATGAGATGGCTATTCAATATGCAGTTGACGTATTAGTTAAGGAGACGGATAGCATTCAATGGATGAATAGTTTCGCAGTTAATGACAAAATGATTATCCGGCTACCTATGAAGTAGGTGCTATAATGAGACGAATTTCAAAAAAAGAGCATATACTATATTCATTGCATCATAGTGCAAAAATTTATTTTTTGCTATCTGTATTGACTATGACAATGTTTTTCTCTCATCCTATTAATACAGTAGGATTATTTTTAGTTGTGTTGAATCTAATAATACAGTTAAAAATGATGACAATGTGGATAAAATCAATAAAGTATTTATTGTATCTCAGTGTATTGATTTTTGTCGTCAATGTCTTGTTTGTAAATACAGGTGTTACCGTACTATACAGAAGTGAAGTGATACCAATCATCGGGAGCATACAAATATCATTAGAGTCATTAGTCTATAGTCTGATGATGATAATAAAACTTATTACAGTTGTTTCTGTTTTTATTATTGGTAATGAAATAATGGATAGTGATCAAAGTATAAAGATGTTTGCGAGATGGGGAAGAAAACCAGTCTTAATGATTATTTTAAGTACAAGATTATATCCTTTAATGAAATGTGACTATGAAAGAATTGCCCAAATTCAAAGGAATAGAGGGTTAAATATAAATGAAGGCAATATTATTCAAAAGGTAAAAAAGAGAGTACCGTTAATTAATACAACATTGTTATCATCTCTAGAAAGAGCTTTCGAGATAGCTGAATCTATGCATGCGAGAGGATATGGTATCGGAAAAGGTTCGTTGTATAAGAATACAAAAAAAAGACCGCGAGATTATATAGTAACTTTGAGCATCTTCTGTGCTATGGGACTAATGCTAGTCATTTATTTGATGAAAATATCCAGGTATAACTATTATCCAAAACTATCACTAATATCCATGGAAAGTATTATGTTTCAAATAGCTTTAAGTGTTTTACTACTTGTACCACTATTTTTAGATTGGGGGATGAAAAAATGGCAAAGATTCAGATTGAAAATTTAGCATACAGATATCCAAATACTGAAAAAAATGCACTAAGCGATATCAATCTAACGATTGAAAGTGGCCAATTTGTAGTTGTTGTTGGTAGTTCTGGAAGTGGAAAAACCACACTATTGAAAGCCATCGCCCAACTAGTCCCTGATTTTTATGGCGGGGTCGTACAAGGAAAAGTTAAAATTAATGATAAAGATTGTAAAGACATTGAACCAATAGATTTAGTGAAAAAAATTGGCATCGTTTTTCAAAACCCTGAAAGTCAAATTATAATGAACTCTGTTGAGGAAGAAATTGTATTTGGACTGGAAAATATAGGGAGTTCGAACAGTCTAATGAAGCGAAGAGTTATGGAGGTATCTAGCGCCCTTGGACTAAGTCAAGAGGAAAACACTTTAATAAAAAATCTATCAGGCGGACAAAAACAAAAGGTAGCACTTGCATCTGTACTTGCAATGCAGCCAGAGGTTTTAATACTTGATGAACCTACTTCACAGCTAGACCCTATAGCAGGTGAAGATATTATAACAATGGCTAGAAGGCTTAATGAAGAAAATGGGCTTACAGTCATATTAACAGAACAAAAATTAGAAAGATGTTTTCATTTAGCAGATCGAATTATTGTAATTGAAGAGGGCAAGGTTGTGCATGATAGTTTAGATTTAAATGCTACAGTGAAATGGGCATCAGATATTGATGCCACATTTGTACCCCCATTGTCTCGTGTTTTTGCAAAAAACAAAATTACTAAAATACCCATAACTGTAAAAGAGGGTAGGCGTTTGTTAGAAGAGAAGAACTATGATTGGTCAGCTTTTAATGATGACAGATTAATTGTTGCAGAGGATAACAATAATGAGATTGAAATAAAAAAACTATGGCATATATATGATAATGGTTTTGAGGCGCTTAAAGGCTGTGATTTTAAAATAGCAAAGGGAAAATGCACTGTGATTATGGGCGAAAATGGTAGCGGAAAAACCACATTGTTAAAGAATATAGCTGGGTTATTACAACCAAGTAGAGGCCAAATAGTGTTTAATAATACAGATGAAGTGTTGACTATTACACCAAGTGAAATAGGTTATTTGTCTCAAAATCCTAGCGACTATTTGTTTTTAGATACGGTGAAAGAAGAGTTACTGTTTACAAATAAGCATTTAAAAATTGCTGAAAATAGTTGGCAAAAGTCTTTAATAAAAATGCTTGGGATTGGTCATTTGCTTGACAAAAATCCACGAGATTTAAGTACTGGAGAGAGACAGCGTGTTGCATTATCATCTGTACTGGCTATAAAGCCAAAAGTTCTTTTATTAGATGAACCTACACGAGGGCTTGATTACGACTTAAAACTGAAGCTGGGGCAGTTAATTAACGAACTTATAAAAGAGGAGATATCTGTTGTTATGGTAACACATGATGTTGAGTTTACAGCAGAATATGGTGATCAAGTTGTATTGCTGAGAAACGGCGAAGTTGTTGATGCAGGTAATAAATATGAAGTTTTATCAAACTCGACTTTTTATTCGCCGCAAATTGGAAAGCTGTTTCAAAACAAATTAGAAGGTGTTATTACTATTAAACAAGCCGATAAGTGTATTAAAGAATGGAGCAAATATGATGACGTATAGATATAAAAGGATAATCAGCATAGTTTTAGTTTGTATGCTCATAGCTGGAAGTAACGTAGCTAGCTATGGTGTGAAATCAGAGCTAAATAATGATGCTATATATAAAGGAATCAAATATCTTCAAGATATCCAAAATGAAGATGCTGGTTTTTCTGTACGCAAAGGTGAAAAAAGTAGTGTTACTTTGAGTTGCTGGGTAGCTATGGCACTAACTGCAGTCGGAGAAGACACTAGAGATCAAAAATGGTTAAAGAATAATGTATCAATAAGTAAATATATAAAGGCTAATTCTGGAGATATATCTACATCCTTAGACTATGCAAAATTATTAATGGTATTAACCGCTACTAATGAGGACGCTGTGCATAATGGTGTGGATATTGCAAAACTAATCATGAGTTTTCAACAAGACAATGGTTTTATCGGTCAAGCAGACGAAAAAGATATGGTAAATGTCCATATGTGGAACGTATTGGCACTAGTTTCAGCAGACGAAAATGATTATGATAAGCACAAAGCTTTAGAATGGCTAATATCTTGTCAAAATGAAGACGGTGGTTTTGGTTTTGCAAAAAGTGTAGACAGTGATGTAGATGATACAGGCATCGCATTACACGTATTGGTTTTATTAGAAGAAGACAATGCGTCATCATCTCTTGCGATTGAAAATGCAAAGTCATTTTTGTTGAGCAACTATAATGAAGATGGTGGATTTGATACAGGACAATGGATGGAAACAGAGTCAAATACTGCTTCGACGGCGTGGGCACTACAAGGATTATATGCAACGGATTTAGAAATAGTTAATAAATCAGATTGGCAAACAAATGCCGAAAATTCGACAATGTTTTTATATAAAATGCAAAAAGATGAGGGTTATTTTAGTTGGAAGAAAGACAATGAAGCGTCTAAAACACTGATGACAGCATATGCTTTGTTGGCGTTGTCTCATAAACCATTTCCTATAAATATCAACTACAGTGTTATTCAGAATATGCCGTTTGCAGATGTAGATTATAGCCATTGGGCAGCCCAAGCTATAGTTGATTTATATAACGATAGAATTATAAATGGGTATCCTGATGGAAGTTTTAATCCATCAGGTAGTGTTAGCCGTGGAGAGTTTACAGCTATGATAGTAAAAGCTTTTTTATATGAGACGGATGATACCAATATGACATTTGTAGATGTAAATAAGACTGATTGGACCTATGACTATGTTTTAAAAGCGTATTCTGCAGGTATTGTAAATGGGAGAAGCAAGACCATATTTGATCAAGAAGGAAAAATATCTGGAGGAGAGTTAGCAACTATGTTGGTAAATGTCATAGCTTCAAAAAAAGACATAACTATAATAAATGACAGTAGTATTTGGTATAAAGGCAATGAGTTATTTGTTAAAAATATTGAGCTGCTTGCGCCAACATATGATGGTGATAAAAATGCAACACGAGAAGAGTGTGCATATAGTATAAAAAAATTGTTAGAATACATGAGTAAGTAGGTGATTTTATGTCCTTATCAATCGTAATACTAATAATAGGCATAATAATATATATGGTATTTTATGGCATGAAAAAAATAAGTGCGAAAGAAATTGCATTGTTATCTACAATGGCAACTTTTGCAGCCATTGCGAGAGTCCCTTTTGCAGCAATAATCAGTTTGCAACCTACAACTTTTGTCGTAATGATTACCGGCTATGTTTTTGGACCAAGTAGTGGATTTATGGTGGGTGCTATTTCTGCATTTGTATCTAATATGTATTTAGGGCAAGGTCCTTGGACGCCGTGGCAGATGTTTTCATGGGGGCTGTGTGGTGTATTGGCAGGGTTGCTTGGGAAAGCAATTAAAGAATATAAGCCACTTAGGTTTATACTTTTAAGTATATTCTGTGGTTTTTTATTTGGATGGATAATGAATATTTGGCACTGGATGAGTTTTGTGTATCCTTTATCATTAAATACATTTTTGGCAACGTATATAGTTAGCTTACCATTCGATGCTATACACGCATTTGGAAACGGTGTATTTACACTTTTATTTGGACATGCTTTTTATAAAATACTGACTAGATATAAAAATAAAATACAAATAACTAGGATATATGATTAGAAAAGAATGATCATTTATAATTGTTTTTTTCACAAATATCAATAAATAGTTGATCATATTGGGGTATTATTGTCTCCCAATCATAAGGAGTGGCATAGTGCTTATAGCTCATATTGTTATTTGATGAATATGCAGTAATGCAATCTCTAAGCAAGTTGACAAACTCATCGTATGAATCATAAAAAATATCTGGATTTGATTTGATGTCAAATAAATCTGGGTAGGTTAATCTATTTGGTAGTATTGGATAGCAGTTGCAATAAATGGCTTCCATTACGCTAATACCAAAAAAATCATGGCGAGATGTAACTGGTAAAATATCAGCGGCATTGAGCCAATCACTGTATTCAGAACCACTAAGAAAACCTGTCTTAACGATACAATCTTTTAATTTTTCTTTAGCTTTTTCAAAAATAACAGGTGCATTTTTATAAAATTCACCTAAAGCAGCGATTTTAAATTTATACCCTTCGCTTTTGAGTTGAAAAAGTGCATTGAAAAAGTCTTCGGGATTTTTGTCGAACTCCCATCTGTGATTCCAAAGAATCAATGGCTCGTCACATTTATACACATGATCTTCGACATAATCTAATCTTTTAAGATTAATGCCTATAGGCAGGACTAGTGATTTTTTTTTCAGTGGTGCTATGGTTGAATGTCTGCAATCAGGCATCTTTTTTAATATGTCTTCCATACCATCATAAAAACTATGCATATTATGAGCAGAATTAAAAAGAACATAATCTGATGCAAGGGCAGTTGTATAATTCATGAAAGCATAATTTACGTCTCTGTTTAGTTTCTTGTCTTCGCCATCTTCTTTCCATGGATAGGCTATTTGATTTTCGTGAAAGTATGTAACTACTGGAATTGCAGGATTTAACTTATGTCTAACAAGAGATAAAAAAGTTGTTAAATCAAGCATATCAGTAACTATAATCATATCAAAGGACACATCATCTAATGAAAGAAATGATTCAGCCAAAGTAACAGCGCTACCATACATTCTCCATTTCCAAAATTTGCCAGGAAGTGAGAGTATAGTGATGTGATGCTGACTATGTGATTTTAAATCTGTTACCCATGTTTTATGTGAACCTGAAAAGAAGGGTTCAATAAAAAGAATTCGTTTATTCATGTGATGCTCCTTAAAAGATATGCACTAAATATATCATAAAAAGCGCCATATATCGCACAAAAAACAAAAAAAAGCGACTGATTTTATCGAAAGACTTTTCTTATTATTCTAAATAAAGTATAATATAGGAAATATTCTATATATTTTATGTAAATTGCTTTATAACGCTGAAAAGAAATAAGGAGATGTTTTTTATGGAGTTTATGTATGGTGTTCCAAGTCAATTAATATTCAAGGAAGGGATAATTCGTGAGATTGAAAGCATCGTAAAAGAACAAGGCGTGAATAAACTACTGTGTATTTGCTGTGAAGAATCTGAAAACATGGGAATTGTTGATGATATAATTGAAGAGCTTGAAAACGGGCTAATTAAAGTTTTTAAGTTTAATAAATTTGGTGCTTCAGCAACAAACGAATTAATGAACGAAGCTATAGAAATAGCTAAAGAAAAAGGTGTACAAGGTATAATAGCTATAGGAAACTATGGTGCCATGAACTTAGCAAAGGCTGTAAATGTTTCATTTGCAAATGAAGGAATTATAAGAGAATATGAAGGATACGGTAATGTGAAAAATGCCACACTACCTCTAATAGCTGTACCTGTAGGCGCTGGAATAACTGCTAGCATTACGACTTCTTTAACTGTTTTTAATGAAGAAGTTTTTAAAGGTGTAACAGTAGGTGGTAGAAATGTTGCAGTTGATATTTCTTTGATTGATCCAAGTTTAGCAAAAGGTTTATCAAAAAAATCTAGATCTATAGCTGCTATGAATGCACTGTCATATGCTATTGAGTCTTATTATGCAAAGGATGCTACACTTGTTACTGAAATGCATGCAAAAAAAGCTATTGAATTAATCGCTTTAAGCATTAAAAATGGCAAAAAAGATAAACCCAATGTTGAAACACTCGCATTAGGTTGTGTGTTTGCAGGTTTAGCCAGTGACTCGTCTTCCAATGGATTAAATAATTCGATTACTAATGCATTATGTGCGCACTATGGGAAAGAGCAAGCTTTACTAAATGCAATAATGCTGCCTCATATTGTAAAATACAATGGAAAATCTGATCTTCCTAAGACTAAAAAAATAGCAAAGATTATGAAGATAGACATTGAAGAGGTAGATGATAAGGATGTAGCGACTAAAGTAGGTGAAGGCTTACTAAGTTTTTCTGAAAAGGAAAAGATACCATCTCTAAGAGATATTGGTATATTAGATGAAGAATTTGAAATCATAGCAGAAGATGTTTTACATGAAAGCTCGACTTACTTCAATCCTGATATTCCAAGTAAAAGACGTATTCTTGAAATTTTGGGGAGTGCTATAAAATATTAGTAAAAAAATTAACATGACTGTATCATAAGACTCGTTTTTATGGTACAGTTTTTTTATGGGTACAATTAAGCAGGAATTATAACTTATAATAGAGGTGGCATATGAATGTAAAAGATTTTTTGAAATTTGTTGAGATTAAAACAAAAGTAGCAAGCATGGTACCGTTTTTTTTAGGGTCTGTATATGTATATTGGCGTTTTGATATGTTTTCAATTAACATGTTCTTTATGATGTTTGCATCATTATTAGCATTTGACATGTTTGTAACAGGACTCAATAACTATATGGATTATAAAAAAGCGCATAAGAAAGATGGCTATGGATACGAAACACATAATGTTATGCATGAAGTTGTTAATAAGAAAAACATAAAAGAATCTACTATTTTAAGCATACTTATGGTATTGGTAATCATTGCCTTGGTATTTGGCATAATGCTTTTTATTTCAACTGATTGGATCGTATTTTTATTAGGTGGCGCATCATTTGCAATAGGTATTATCTATTCTTATGGGCCGTTATCAATTTCTAGGACGCCTTTTGGTGAAGTTTTTTCAGGGTTTTTCATGGGTTTTGTAATTATGTTTTTGAGCATATACATTCATGTGATTGATTTGAAAATAATTGAAATCGTATTTTCTAAAGACTTGCTTGGTATTTCAATTCAATGGATGCCATTAATTTCGATTTTTATATTATCTATCCCAATGATGATGGGCATCGCAAATATTATGCTTGCAAACAATATCTGTGATATGGAAGAAGATATAATAAATAAAAGATACACGCTGCCAATTCAAATTGGTAAAAGAAAAGCATTAACATTATATAAATTAATATATTTAATCAGTTTTTTATCAGTCATAGCTATGGCAATATTTAAGATACTTCCTTATACGGCACTAGTTATTTTACTTGTTTATATAATAGTATATAAGCATGTAAAAATATTTGAAGTTGAGCAAAACAAAGCCAAAACATTTGAAACAGCTGTTAAAAACTTTATAGTGATGAATGTGAGTATGATTTTATATATGACTATATTAGTAATTATGGGTAAGTTTTAAGAATGAGTTGCTTTTTAAAAGATATAACGGTATAATAACCCAAGAAAACTAAATAGTAACTGGGAGCTTTTAAGGCTGAGAGGGATTGTATCCGACCATTGAACCTGATCTGGGTAATGCCAGCGTAGGAATAATAATAGTATATTAGCTATTACCATATTCGTATGAGTAATAGCTTTTTTTATTCGTTAAGAAGGTTATTTGAGTAAAAAAGGAAAGGAGCTAAAATGGCAAATATTAATGTGAGTTTACAAATACTTCCTAGAGTACCAGATGAAAGAATTTATGAAGTGGTTGATCTTGTTATTGCATATATTAAAAGTACTGGCGTGAAGTACGAGGTTGGACCAATGGAAACGACTATGGAAGGTGAACTAGATGAGTTACTTGAGATAGTAAAAAATGCGCAAAAGATTTGTACTGAGGCAGGCGCAACACGCGTTATGTCAATGGTGAAAATTGATTACAAAGAAGAGGGCGTGACCATGGATGAAAAAATCTATCAATACCGATAGAGACAATTCAAAAAAATGGATTATTCCAGGAGGCCTACCAATAGGATTCATGTTGGTTTTAGTTATAATTTGGGAAATGATTATAAGAATTGTTGAAGTACCTAACTATATTTTACCTGCTCCAACTGCCATTGTTAGCTTTTTATTTGCTAATTTTGGGTTATTGATGTCGCATACTAAGACAACAATTGTTGAAGCTCTTTTAGGTTTATTTTTGGCAGTCGTGTTTTCATTATTCCTAGCAATGATAATGAATCGGTTTAAAACGATTAAGCAAATGATATATCCTTTGCTAGTTGTATCACAAACTGTTCCGATTATTGCGGTTGCACCATTGTTTATGATTTGGTTTGGTTTTGGAATGCTTCCCAAAATTTTGATAGTTATCTTGGTTTGTTTCTTTCCAATAGTGGTTAATTTGACCCATGGATTGGAAAACGTTGATCAAGACTTAGTCGATTTAATGGGTGTAATGCAAGCGAATTCAATACAAATATTTACAAAGGTTCAGTTACCAGCCATATTGCCTTCGTTTTTCTCTGGATTAAAAATAGCAGCGACATACAGTGTAATGGGCGCGGTTATAGCAGAGTGGGTAGGCGCAAAAAGTGGACTAGGTGTGTATATGATTCGGGTAATGCGTGCATTTATGACAGATGCTTTATTTGCAGATATATTGATTATTGTCATTCTTAGCATAGGCTTATTCCAACTAATTAGTTTTGTAGAAAAAAAAGTAATGCCATGGAAGGGTAAGGAAAATTAAAATGAAAAAAATAATTGCACTAATATTAATAGTAGCTATGATGCTATGTGTAGGTTGTTCAAATGAACCTGCATCAGATACACCAACTGAAACACCACAAGAGTTAACAAAAGTAACTGTAAGTTTAGATTGGACACCAAATACGAATCACACAGGATTATATGTTGCAAAAGATAATGGTTATTATGAAGCAGCTGGGCTAGATGTTGAGATTATTCAACCTGCAGGAGGAACAGCAGAGCAATTAGTAGCAACAAACCAAGTACAATTTGGAGTAAGTTATCAAGAAGCAGTAACCTATGCACGAATTGAAGGAATGCCTGTAAAGTCAATTGCTGCAATTATTCAACACAATACATCAGGATTTGCATCATTAAAAAGTAAAGGCATTGAAACTGCTGCAGATTTTGAAGGTATGAGTTATGGTGGATGGGGTTCTCCAGTAGAAAAGGCAACGTTGAAAGCACTAATGGATGATGTTGGCGCAGACGTAGAAAAAGTAGATATTTTAACTACGGGATCATCTGATTTCTTTGCATCTAGTGAATCAGAAGTAGATTTTGCATGGATATTTGAAGGTTGGACAGGTGTAGAAGCATCTCTAAAAGGTATAGAATTAAATTATATTGATTTAGGAAAAGAAAATGCAGCATTAGACTACTATACGCCAGTAATTGTAACAAGTGAAAAAATGATTGTTGAGGAAACAGATGCAGTAGCTGCATTTATGGAGGCGACAAAAAAAGGATATGAGTTCGCTATTTCTTCACCTGAAGAAGCAGCACAAGTATTACTTAGTAATGCACCAGAGTTAGACGAAGAACTAGTAGTTGCAAGTCAATTGTTCCTTCAAGACAAGTATCAAGGTGATGCTGATATGTGGGGCGTTCAAAAAACTGCTGTTTGGGACAATTATACAAATTGGTTATTTGATAGAGAATTAATAACAGATAAAATTGAAGCTAATGACGCATTTACAAATGATTTTATAAAGTAGGGATATTAAATGTCTAAAGTAAAAGCATTATTCAAAGATGTTAAAAAAGATTTTTATTATGAAAATGAATATATGAAAGTTCTTAATGAAATTAATCTATATGTAAACGAAGGTGAATTTGTTTCGATTATTGGGCCATCAGGTTGTGGGAAAAGCACTATTTTTCACTTAATGACAAAGATTGTTAAAGGCTATGAAGGCGAAATTGAGATAGACGGTATTTCCTTAGAATCATATAGTGAGCCATTAAGTTATATGTCTCAAAAGGATTTACTAATGCCTTGGCGAAAACTTATTGATAACTTGAGACTTCCTCTTGAAATTAAAGGAATTGATAAGAATGAAGCAAATCAGCAAATCATAAAGATGTTGCCAGATTTTGGTTTAGATGAATTTCAAAACGCGTATCCAAACGAACTATCAGGTGGGATGCGTCAAAGAGCAGCTTTATTGAGAACTTTTTTGATAGAAAGTGAGTTAATGCTTTTAGATGAACCATTTGCTGCACTTGACGCAATTAGCCGGTCAAAGATGCAAAAGTGGTTATTGGATGTATGGAATCAGTATAAAAGAACAGTGTTGTTTATTACCCATGATATCGATGAAGCCATATTTTTGTCAGATAGAATATATGTTTTAAGTAATAGACCAGCATTTATAAAAAAAGAAATAAAAATAGAATTTGATAGACCGAGAAATCAAGACATCATGGTGTCAGAAAAATTTCTGACATACAAAAAAGAGTTGATGGACGGATTAGAAGTATAATACGGTTGTTAAAGAAGGCGAAATCCTCCAAGATTATAGGCTTTATAGATAATCTCAAGGCGAAAGCCTTCTTTTTTTTGAAAAAAGTTGATAAACTAAGCAATTGATGATAGATTTATATTACCAAAGGTAATATATGATGAAATGGAAGTGAAAAGATGGTTCGTAAAGTCAATAAAGTATCAAAGGAAATGTTTGTAAATAAAGCATTAGATATGATTGATGAAGAAGATGGTATTCGCGGTGTAAATCTGAGGAAAATCGCTAGAAGCATTGGTTGTGCACATACAAATGCTTATAATTATTTTGATAATTATGAGGATTTATTAGGTCAAGCCCTACTTGTAGCTACAGAAAAACTTCGTGAACATGTTGTTAGTAGAGTAAAAGAAGCGACTGATGAGAAAAGTTTTTTTGATTTGGTAGTTAGAAGTCAATTAGAGTTTGCAAATGAACACCCTGGTTGGTATAAGCTCATATGGCTAGAAAAAATAGATGTTGAATTTACTAAAGAGGAAGAAGATCATATTAAAAAACAAGGAAATGTTTTGTCATTGTTATTATTAAGAGATAAAAATTTAAATATAACTAATGAAAGAAAATTTGTTATTGCAGATATCATTCATGGATATATTCATGGCGAAATCAGTAAACTGATTAACAATAGACATATATTTAAAACAGATGAAGAGTTTATAAACAAAGTAGTTGTTCAAACGCGACATATTTTTAATATTTTAATAACGGCATCATAGAAGGAGCAAAATGAAACATATGATAGTAAAGAATGGCGTCAAGTTACTTATAGGATATATTTTATATGCATTAGGCGTAGTGTTTAATATACAAGCAAATATTGGGCTTTCTCCATGGAATGTATTTAATGAAGGTTTGTCAAAATTAACAGGCATAACCATTGGAGAGAGTATTATTGTAGTAGGTGTTCTTATTGTAATCTGCACAAGTTTTTTTAAAGAAAAAGTTGGTGTTGGAACAATAGGTAACATGATATTGATTGGTGTATTTACTGATATTATTTTAGAAAATAATATTGTGCCAGAGGTAAATCATATTATTTTGCAGGTAGGCATGCTGGCTTTAGGCATGTTTACTATTGGGGTAGCGAGTTACTTTTATTTAAGTGTAGAGTTAGGTTCTGGACCTCGTGATGGGTTGATGGTATTACTTGCTAAGAAAACAAAGTACTCAGTAAGAGTTATTAGAAGTGGGATTGAAATATTGGTCCTAATCATAGGGATTATCCTTGGAGGTAGAGCAGGGATTGGTACGTTATTTAATGCATTATTTATTGGTTATTTTGTGCAATTAGCTTTCAAAATATTTAAATTTGATATAAGCAAAATTAATCATCGTTTTATAGATGAGCAAATTAAAATGCTTCTAAATAAAAGGGCTTCATAGTTAAGGTTTGAGCACTTTATATATCTTTACCTCAGTTTCTTTTGTGAAAAAATATCTTGCGATGCGCATGCCATAGGGGTTTGTAAAACTATGCACTAACTCACAATCATTGTCAAAAAACAATTGCATATCATCGTAATAATAATATAAATTACCATAAAGACCATTCCACAAGGGTCTTGTGTTATAAATAAAATCCATTTCTGTAGAGTATATGATATACTCTATTTTTCTTTCGGCTATATAATCATCAAAAGTTGTGTTTTTTTCTTTTATAAACGTAAGATTCCTGTAATCATACAACACTCCTTCTTCAAAGTAATATGCAGTATTTAAATTGGCTAGGACGTGTTGGTCACTTTTTATATATTTTGATATTTCGGCTAGATAGCCATCGTATGAAACCGATAAAAAAGGATTGATATTTAAAATGGCCATAATTATTAATATCAAGGCATAGATTGATACAGTACTTTTAAACAGATTGCTTTTAAAGTGTGTAGATATTAATTCGAAACTTATAGCCAAAATATAATAGAGTGGGATAAAAAGAAATACAACACTTGTTTGGTTATACCGTCCAATAATAATTGTACCAAATAAGATACCGACGAAAGATAGCACAGGGTAAATAAACTTTTTATTATATTTAAAAAATGTTTGATATACACTAAAAAGGATTAGTATAGGATAAATAATCAATTGGAACTTAATATTAGGCGTATAATATGTACCGCTTACGCCATGATATAGCTTTAGTAAGAATCCTTTGAGTTGAGTAAACTTGGATAACGGAGCGTGGTCAACACCAAACTCTTTTCCATAATTAAAATAATCTGAAACAAAATTTGGATTAAAAGAAAAACTAAGCGCTACGAAAAAGAATGCAAAGCTTAAAAGGATGAGCCCATAAATAAGCAAATACTTTAATGAGCTTTTATCTAATAAGGACTTATATAAAAATATTAATCCAAATGGAATGGCTATAACAAAACTATTTGGATGAATACCTATAGATAGGCCAATAACTACCCCGGTTACAAGAGTTTGTTTTAGAGGTGTGGATTCGTATAGCAACATGAAAAAAAGTGCAAGAGTAAATAGAAATACTAATACGATTTCTTGTCTTGCAAAATGTGAGCTATAAATATATTGAATATCTAATGACAATAAGATTGTGGCTATAATGCTGATTTTTTTTGACGTGATTCTTTTTAGTGCTATGTAAAAAAGGAATAGGGCCATTATTGCAAATAATAAGGATATGATGCGCATGGAATATATTGAATGACCAAATAATGAAATAAAAACACTTTGTATACCTTGGAAAATTATTTTTATTGCATGTGGCTGTCTTGGATAAAAATCAAAAAATGATTCAGTTACAGCGAAGTTTTTAGTCAAAGCTATTTTCTGACTAAGGCCGCTAAGCCAAGGTTCATCAGAGTGAACAAAGGGGAAACGGGTTAAAAACGACTGGCTGATCAACAGATAGAGCCCTAGATAAAGTGTAAATATTTTATTTTCTATATAAAACTTTTTAATTGTTCTAATCATAGCATGCCCTCTCAATAATATATATTTAAAGATATATAATAATGAAAGATAATGCAATACCGTAAAATGAAATATTATATTAAAAAAGTTTATATCAAAAATATATAGGCATAAGTTATAATGTATGTAGATTGTGTAATAATTAACGAACTAATAGATGAACGGAGGAACAATAGATGTTTAGACAGTCAAAAAGAATAGCCCTAGTTTTAGTGATTGTAGCAATGTTTTCTTTAGCAGGATGTCAGAGTTATGACTTTGCAGAGACAGGAAATGACATTGTTGCTACAAAAGATGCTATGTCATTAATTAATGATGAAGCATATGTACTTGTAGATGTTCAAGAAGCAGATGCCTTTGAGATGCAACATATCAAAGGAGCGGTAAATGTACCACTTAGTAGTATAGTAGTGAACGACCCAGTAAAGAATATGATGGGTACAGAAGATATTGTAATTGATGCATTAGAAAACGCAGGAATTAGTAATGATTCATCGATCATAATATATGATGACATTAACAATATGGATGCAGCAAGATTATGGTTTACGCTAAAGTATTACGGACATGACAATGCACAAGTTATTGGTGGTGGATTAAAACAATTAATAGCCAATGGTGCTGAAACAGAAACAGGAAAAGTAATGGCTACAAAAGGTAACTTTGAAATTACTGAAGTCAATGACGACATGATTATTGAATTAAAAGATATCAGAAAGCTTCAAAATGAACCTCAAGAAAATATTAAATTAATTGATGTACGTTCACAAGAAGAATATGATGCAGGGACGATTCCAACTTCTATTCACTTTAATTATGTAAATAACAATTATGTTGATGGCGAATATAAAAAGTTTGAAGACATTCAGATTTTATATATAGACAATGGCATGACACCTGATGACGAATTAATAATGTATTGTAAAACATCAATTCGAGCAGCTCAAACATATTTAGCTTTATATAATGCAGGATATAGAAATCTAAAATTATATGATGGCGCATGGTTAGAGTATTGTTCATACAGTTTCCTTCCAGTACAGTACCCAGAAGGAAATGAAATCGAATTTAATCAACAAGATAACTCTTAAAATATCAATTCAAAAAATAGACTTCTTCTCAATAGAAGGGTCTATTTTTTTTGTCAAAATGTCATATTCAAGTTCATCATTATGCTATTGCTTTTTCTTATACAGCATAACTAAAAACGTAAACTACATTTCATTGATTCTATGGTATAATGTTAAAAAAATAACATATCTTAGGGAGGATAAAAAATGTTTAAAACAAAAAAACTTTTAGTAGTTATCTTAGCACTAGTTATGGTATTTTCTTTAGCGGCATGTGGCGGAAACGACGCACCAGCTGAGCCAGTTGAGCAACCAGCTGAGCAACCAGCAGAGCAGCCAGCAGAAGTAGATATCGTAGCAGAAGCAGCAAACAATTATTTCGCTAACCCAATCAAAATCAACTATCCTGATGCAGAGTTCGTTGAAAGAGCTATGCTAGGTGATGAAATGTTCATTATTGATATTAGAAAAGCTGCTGATTATGAAGCAGGACACGTAATGGGAGCTTACAATGCGCCATGGGGAACAACTGCTTTAGTAGATAATATTGCAAGCATTCCAATGGACGAAGAAATTTATATTTACTGTTACAGTGGACAAACAGCTGGACAAGCAACTGCTTTATTAAGCATTGCAGGTTTCCAAGCTAGATCAGTAACTTACGGATTCAACTTAGGAATCAAGACACACGAAGGATACGAAGATATTATAACTACAGAAGTAAGCGAATTTGAGCCAATGGGAACAGAAATTGCTCCTGAGTTAGAAGCTATGATGAGAGATTTCTTTGTAGCATTAAAAGACGCTTCTCCAGCAAGTAACATCATTAAAGCTGAAGACGTAAATGCAATCATCGAAATGGAAGATGATAGCTACCAAATCGTTTCAATCAGACAAGCTGAAGATTTTGCTAAAGGTCATGTACCTACAGCAATCAACGTACCTTTTGCAGCAGGAATGAATGATTCATTTGACCAATTAGATATGGACAAAACAATCATTATCTACTGTTACTCAGGACAAACAGCTGGACAAACAGTTGGTGGTTTAAGAGCATTAGGTTATGATGCAATCTCTATGAAGTCTGGATTCGGTACTGGAAGAACTGGTACTTCTGGATGGGCTAACGAAGGTTTCCCAGTAGAGCAATAATCATTTAAAAGTTATATACAAAAAGGAACAGCCTATTGGCCGTTCCTTTTTTTTATGCAAAAAAATTGATTATGTATCAAAAGACAGTAGGTATACGTGGAGCACTTGACTATATAGTAACTTTGTACTAAAATAGTAAATATAGTACAATTAAAACCAAGAGAGGTATAGTCACATGTCAAAGAGAGATGAGAGATCAAATCAAAAAAGAAAAAAAATATTGGAAAAATCTGTTCAATTATTTCTAGAAAATGATATTAATAAAGTAACTATAGATGAAATAGCAGCTAACGCCAATGTATCTAAGATGACAATTTATAAATACTTTATAGATAAAGAAAGACTTTTTGAAGAAATATCAAATACTATCTTAGATCGCTTTACGATTCAGTTAAAACGTTGTGTAAAATCGGAAGAGGATATAAGAGATAAAATGATAAATCTTACTATGGTTATGATTGATTTTATTGTTTTAGATTTTGCACGTATATGCACTGATATTAGTAAAATTAATGATAAGGCAAAATATGCACATGATAAATTTAATCAAATATCAAAAGAAATGATTATGAATCTTATAAAACAAGGCAAAAATGAAAAGCTGTTAAAAGATGAATTATCAGATGAAGCGATTTATTATTACATAGATATGTGTTTAAGTTATTTTTATCATAATCAAGATTATAGAGAAAAAATCATGACAGATGCTATTTTTGCAACTGAGTATATGGATTTTATTTGGGAAAACATTTTTATTCAAAATGATTTGTTTCGTGTTAGCTATGAAGAGTAAAAAAGAAAAAACACTATTAGAGCAATTAGTTATATTAGCTAAAAGCGGTAAAGGAAATGATATTGATCAAATCATGAAGTGTTTATCAAAAGAAATAACCATTGCAGAGTCAAAGTTTATAGATTTTTCTTTATCCTTTGTATCAAATGAAATAGGTATAAGAAGATTGGAGTTTTACTTATTTAATGGCTCTCTCATTCAAAGAAACTATTGTGCGTTGTATTTTAATAGAAGTGAAAGATATGAGATTGTATGTGAGGCATACAATCAGGGCTTAATTGATTATAAACAAGCATTTTCTAGATAATAGTAAATGTTTCACAGGGTTACAGCATTTGTCGTATCCCTGTTTTTATTGCAATAAAGTCAGGGTGTTCTGAGTTCCTTGGAAATGACAAGGGATTGGCGATTGTATCTATATGGCTATATGGTGCATGTCCCATTATTAAAATATGAGATGAAAGTTTTATAGCTTCATCTATGTCGTGTGTAACAAATAAAATTGTTGTTTTAGTCTTTTGCCATATATTAATCAATAAATCTTGAAGATTTTCTCTTGTTTGTGCGTCTAAACTACTAAAAGGCTCATCCATTAATAAAACAGAAGGTTCTAAGGCAAGCGCTCGTGCAATAGCGACTCTTTGTTTCATTCCACCAGAAAGCTTATTAGGATAATAATCGATGTAGTCCTCTAATTCTACAATTTTAAGGTATGCTAAGGCTTTTTCTTTAAGTAAATCTATATTTTCATTTGGAAAGCATTTTTTCATTGGAATCAAAATATTATTTAAGATAGTTTTCCAAGGAAATAGCTGATGATCATCTTGGAATATCAAAAAAATTTCTTTTGAGGGTTGTGAAACATCTTTATCATTACAAAGAATTTGTCCTTGGTAATCTGTATCAAAGCCACCAATCATTTTAAGCAAGGAAGATTTCCCGCAACCAGATTTACCTAATATACAAAAGAAATCATTCTCGTTGCATTCAAAAGATAAATCATGAACAACTTTTAAGGGATGGGCTTGATCAAAATATTCTTTTGTTAGATGATTAACTTTTATTGAGCCCATATTATAGTCCCCATTTCTTAATAGTTTTATTTTCTAAAAATGTAAATAAAGTACTTTCTACTAAAACGCCAACTAAGATAATTGTTATTAAAGATGCATATAGGCCAGCAGTGTCCATAAACATTCTTTGTGTGTGGATTAACCAGCCTAGGCCACCAATGGACCCTGCAACACCAAAAATCATCTCTGCGCTTATTAATGCCCTCCAGGAGCGTGCCCACGATACTTTTAGCCCAGACAAAATAAAAGGCATTGAAGCAGGCAAATACACGTGGCGTGCTTTTTCAAATGAGTTGAAACCAATATTATCACTTACTTTTATATGAATAGGATCTACGGCTTCAAATCCTGTTGAGATGTTGACAACTAGGGGCCACAAAACTGAATGTATAATAATTAGCAATATGGTTTGTGTTCCTGTACCAGAAAAAAGTAATAACAAAGGTAATAATGCTATAGCAGGTAGTGGATGAGCAATAGTGATGCAAGTATCTAAAAAGCTTTTAAATAGAGCACTCTTAATGGCCAATGCAGAAAAAACAATAGCAAGAATAATACCAATGAGTAAGCCTATACTAATCAAAGATAAAGTATAGGCAAGAACTACAAAGATATGTCCTGTTGTAATGTTATTCAAAAATGTCGTTGCAATATTGACCACAGACGGAAATACTATTGGGTTAAAATACCCAATGCGATAGATAACTTCCCATATAAGAATAAATAGTGCAATCCATAATAATTTTTGAATCGTTTTATTTTTCATAATCCACTCCATTAAAAACAAGTTGCGAATAGTCTTCAATTTCATTTTCTATATAATTATTTTCGAGCATAAATGTAGCAAATTTTTCAATACCTTCAACATTGTTTGTATAGGTCATTGAAGTCATGTAGTCTAATGCATCATCAAAGCTAATGCCATATTTTTCTGCTAGTATTTCAGCAGCTTCAGTAGGTTCATCATTAATGAAATTAATAGCATCGTTAAGAGCCAAAATAAATGCATTGTACAGGTCTTTGTCGTTCTTATAAAAATCCTCTAAGCAAGAGCCGACAATAAAAGTAAATGAAGAACCAAAGGCTTCTTCACCAGTTAAGACTAAAGACATGTTTGAATCTGTCAATTCTTGGTTATAATATGGTGGTGAAGTAAAATGCATATCAATATTGCTATTATTTAATAACGCACTCATACCATCAGGATGAGACAACGTAACTAGTTGGTTATCAAATTTTTGTGCATTGCCAAACTGTGCATCAGATGCCATTGATAGAAGAATATGTTGAATGCTTCCGGGCTGAGGTAAGGCAATACGATGTACAGGTGTAATATCTTGTAAAGATGTAATTTCGGGGTTGTTAGTTATAAGGCCTAATGGACTGTTTGATAGACCCGTAGCTATACGCCATTCCATTCCTTTATCTTTTCCTATTAGAAAAGGTGGAATAGCCATAAAGCCAATATTTACTTCATCTGCAAGCATGGCTTCACGTATGGCTGCAGTGTTAATTAATTGAACCCATTTAACGGTAACTCCTTCGGGAAGGCGTTGGTTTAAAAAATCTTTTTCTTTCATGATTTGAACAGGTGCATACGCTAGGCCAAATTGTTCTGCAATAGCGATTTCTCTTGTAGAATTATTACCACTGCAACCTGCTAAAAAAGTTAGGGTAAGTATTAGTAAAATAGCTGTAATTTTCTTCATTTTTAAATGTTCTCCTCGTTAATGTCATATTCTTTCATATTTTAACATATAAATGTAGAATTATAAATAATAGACTTGACATAATAGCTCGAATTTGGGTAAAATGAAATGAATATTTGTTAAGACACGCGAATAGATAAAATATGGTAATATTTTGTCCCTCAGACTGATCTGTCTAAGGGCTTTTTCAATAAAGCGCAAAAGGAAGTCTTGCGCAAGTGTAAGGTGACCTCCATGGGCACCTGGGCTTAAAAAAAATAACAAACCTTAACATATAGAAAGGATGTATATAATGTTTAAGAATTTTTCGGATCGCAGCATATCTGACGTACAAAAAGAACAAATCAAACAGTGGGATGATGAAAATCTGTTGGAGAAGTGCATAACAACAAGAGAAGATGGTCCTTCTTTTATTTTTTATGATGGTCCACCAACGGCAAACGGAAAGCCTGGGATTCATCATGTTATTTCAAGAACACTTAAAGATACAGTATGTAGATATAAAACGATGAAAGGCTACAAAGTTAAGCGTAAAGCAGGGTGGGATACACACGGTCTACCTGTTGAAATAGAAGTAGAAAAGACACTTAACTTAGAGAGTAAGCAAGATATCGAGGCATATGGTATCGAAAACTTTAATCAAAAATGTAAAGATTCAGTATTTACATATGAAAAGCAATGGAGAGAAATGACTAAAAGAATGGGTTACCTAATAGATTTAGATGACCCATATATAACACTAGAAAATGATTATATTGAGTCTGTTTGGTGGATATTAAACAAATTCTTTAAAGAAGATTTCTTATATGAAGGGCATAATATTATGCCATATTGTCCACGTTGCGGAACAGGGCTTGCTTCTCACGAAGTTGCACTAGGTTATAAAGAAGTAAAAACAAATACAGTAGTAGCTGCATTTAAGAGAAAAGATGTAGAGGAATACTTCTTAGCATGGACAACAACGCCATGGACACTTGCAGCAAATGTATCACTAACAGTAAATCCTAAAGTGACATACATAAAAGTAAAAGCGCAAGATCATATATATTATGTAGCTGAAGATCTTGCAGCAAAAGTTATTGGTGAAGATTACGAAGTATTGGAAACAATGACGGGGAAAGATCTAGAGTATGTAGAATATGAGCAGTTAATGCCATTTGTTAAAGTTGATAAAAAAGCATTTTTTATTACTTGTAATGATTATGTAACAACAGCAGATGGTACAGGGATAGTTCATACTGCACCAGCATTTGGTGAAGATGATTATAAAACAGGAAGAAAATATGATTTACCTGTTCCAAACCCAGTAGGTGAAGATGGAAAATATCTAACAACACCTTGGGAAGGTAGAGACGTAATGGACTGCGATGTAGATATTATCAAATGGCTACATGGGGAAGGGAAATTATTCTCTAAAGAGAAAATGACACATAACTACCCACACTGTTGGAGATGTTCAACACCCTTATTATATTATTCTAAGCCAGGTTGGTATATCCAAATGACTAAGATAAAAGATCTATTGATTGAGAACAATAAAGGTGTTAATTGGTATCCTGACTATGTTGGAGAAAAGCGATTTGGCAATTGGCTAGAAAACTTAAATGATTGGGCAATATCTAGAAATAGATACTGGGGAACGCCTTTAAACATTTGGAGATGTTCTTGCGGTCATATTGACTCAGTTGGTTCTAGACAAGAGCTTGCAGATAAAGCGATTGAAGATATTAATTCAGATATCGAGCTACATAGACCTTATGTAGATGATGTGCATATAAAATGTGATAAGTGTGGCGAAAGCATGGCACGTGTACCAGAAGTAATTGACTGCTGGTTTGATAGTGGGGCTATGCCTTTTGCACAACAACATTATCCATTTGAAAATAAAGAAAAGTTTGAAGAAGAAATGTTCCCGGCTGACTATATTTGTGAAGGTATAGATCAGACAAGAGGTTGGTTCTATTCATTACTTGCAATAGGTTCATTTGTAATGGGCAAGAGTCCTTATAAAAACGTACTAGTAAATGATTTGATTTTAGACAAAGAAGGAAAGAAAATGTCAAAATCAAAAGGGAATACTGCAGATCCGTTTGCACTATTTGATCAGTACGGTGCAGATGCAACAAGATGGTATTTATTACATGTATCACCAGCATGGAGTCCTACAAAGTTTGACGAAGACGGACTGAAAGAAGTTCAAAGTAAATTCTTTGGTACATTAAAAAATGTATATAACTTCTTTGTATTATATTCAAACACAGATGGTATTGATCCAAAATCATTTGATATACCTAAAGAAGATAGACCAGAACTTGATAGATGGATTATGTCAAAGTACAACAGTATGCTAAAAGTCGTTAACGAAGAGATGGAAGCATATGACTTAATGAAAGCTGTACGAGCGATATACCATTTTGTTGATGAAGAATTATCAAACTGGTACATAAGACGTGCGAGAAGAAGATTCTGGGCAACAGACTTAGATAATGATAAAAAATCAGTATTTAATACGACATACGAGATACTTGTTGGCTTATCAAAAGTGATAGCGCCATATGCACCTTTTATTTCTGATGAAATGTATAAAAATCTAGTGGGAGAAGAATCAGTTCATTTAGCTGATTTCCCAGAAGCAGAGGAAGCATACATTGATTTAGAAGTGGAAGAGAAAATGGACTTAGTACGTTCCTTAGTTGGTTTAGGAAGATCTGCGAGAGAACAAGAACGTATAAAAGTAAGACAACCACTTCAAAAGATAATGGTTGATGGCAAATACGAAGCACAAATTGCAGACATGGTTCTTTTAATCAAAGAAGAATTAAACGTAAAAGAAGTTGTGTTTGAAAAAGACCTTGATACTTTTATGAACTATAGCTTAAAACCAGATTTTAAAGCTGCAGGTCCAATACTTGGAAAGAATGTAAAGCTTCTAGCTAAAGGTTTAGCTAAAGTTGATGCTAAGCAAGTAATTGCAGATTTAGATAATGGAAAAGAAGTTGTTATAGATGTAGATGAAAATGCTATTCAATTGCAAAAAGATTTCTTAATGACTCAGATATCTGCAAAAGATGGCTTTACAGTAACGATGGAAAACAACTTGTTCACAATACTAGATACGAATATTAGCGAAGAGCTAGTTTCAGAAGGATTAGCAAGAGAATTTGTATCGAAAGTACAGCAAATGAGAAAAAATAGTGGTTTTGAAGTATTAGATCAAATCAATATTATATTCAATGGTGCGGATGAAGTTGAAAAAGCAATAACGACACATCAGGCATACATTAAAGATGAAACATTAGCAGTAAATATTACTATTTCAAGTGATGCACAAGATAAGCAAGACTTAAATGGTAGAGAAGCATTTATATCAGTAGAAAAAATATAAGAGTGGGGATGAACCCTTTAGGAGGAAAAATGGAAAATCAAGTAATCGCAAAAGTAGGAAATAGAGAAATTAGTGCAAATGATGTAAAAATGGCTATCATGACTGCACCAAAAGGAAATGAAGAGTTTTTACAAAGTGAGTATGGTAAAAAAGAGTTAGTTAACCAAATGGTTATACAAGAAATGGTTTACCAATATGCAAAAGAGAATAAATTTGACGAAGATGAAATCTTCCAAAGAGAAATGGCGTTAGTAGAAGTTGATAAGCTTAAAGAATATGGTATTATCAAGCTGTTAGAAAACGTAAAAGTATCAGATGAAGATATTGAAAAGTATTACCAAGAAAATCAAGCTGAATTTAAAACAGACCAAAAAGCTAGCGCAAGTCACATATTAGTTGCAGATGAAGCAGAAGCACAAGCATTATTAGAAAGCATCAAAGCAGGAAAAGATTTTGCAGAAGCTGCTCAAGAAGTATCTATGTGCCCATCAAAAGAAAATGGTGGAGACTTAGGATTCTTCCAAAGAGGTCAAATGGTACCAGAGTTTGAAGATGCTGCATTCGCATTAGAAGTTGGTGGCGTGAGTGATTTAGTAAAAACTCAGTTTGGATTCCATATCATTAAGCTTAATGAGATCGAAGAAGGTAGAGCGTTAGCTTTTGAAGAAGTAAAAGAGAAAATTAATGACCAATTATTTGCAAATGCAAGAAATGAAGAATTTGGTAAAGCTACAGAGATGTTAAGAGGAAAATATGACATCGATGTAAATGATGAAATACTAAAAAGTATTTAGTTAGGAATATATAATGTCTAAAGTAAATTTAAAGAATATGTTAAAATCTGACTTTCAAAGCTATATCGAAAGTATTGGTGAAAAAAAGTTTAGAGCAAAGCAAATCTTTAAATGGATACATTCTGGAACTGAATCTTTTGACGACATGACAAACATATCAAATGAATTAAAAATCAGATTGAAAGCTGGCTCATATATTGAAAATATTGAGCCAGTTGAAATTTTGAAGTCAAAAGTTGATCGTACCAGAAAATATTTATTTAAGTTGGCAGATGACCATATCATCGAAAGTGTCTTTATGAAATATAAGCATGGAAACTCTGTGTGTATATCATCTCAGGTAGGTTGTAAAATGGGATGTGCATTTTGTGCGTCTACAATAGGCGGTGTTAAAAGAAATTTAACTGCTTCAGAGATGTTGGACCAAGTATTAAAAATTCAAAAGGATACTGAACAAAAAGTATCAAATATTGTAATAATGGGCAGTGGCGAACCTTTTGAAAATTATGATGAATTAATCAAGTTTTTAAAGTTAGTTAATGATGAAGACGGTCTAAATATTGGTATGAGAAATATAACAGTATCGACTTGTGGTTTAATATCTTACATACTAAAGTTTGGAAAAGATATGCCACAGGTAAACTTAGCTATTTCATTACATGCATCAGATGATGAAACACGTACAAATCTTATACCGATTAATAAGAAATACGATTTAAGAAAACTGTTGGAAGCATGTAAAGCATATATAGAAATGACAAATAGAAGAATAACATTTGAATACGCACTAATTGATGGCGTAAACGACTCTAAAAATGATGCAGTAAAACTTGCGGAATTACTAGAAGGTATGCTTTGTTATGTTAATATTATTCCTTTAAATGATGTTAAAGAGAGCAAGTTTAAAGGAACAGATAAGAAAAAAGCAGAAAGATTTAAAGAAATTCTTCTTAAGAACGGTATAAACGCTACAATTAGAAGAGAATTAGGCACAGATATTGATGCAGCATGTGGCCAATTGAGAAGAAAATATACAAAATAGTAAATTTACCCCTAATAATTTTATGCATTTTGGTGTATAATAGTATCAAATAAAATTTGGGGGTGTTTCCAATGGTCAAACTAATTGTCGGTACAAAAGGTACTGGTAAAACGAAGAAAATGATTGAAATGGCAAATGAACAAGTAAGTTCTGCAAAAGGAAGTCTAATTTTTATTAACAAAGATCAACGTCTGATGTATGACTTGAAACATGATATTCGATTCATAAGTACAGAAGACTTTGATATTGAGGACATCAGTGGTTACATTGGGTTCTTATATGGAATAATATGCTCGGATCACGACATCGAAACTATCTATGTAGATAGCATTATCAAACATGCTAAAATAGAGTTTAATGATGTCGTTGTTTTTTTGGAAAGATTAGAAGCCTTTTCAGACCAGTTCGATGTTGAGTTTAGGGTAAGTATCAGCTCATCTTTAGAAGATTTACCAAAAGAAGTTGAGAAGTTTAATATAATAAACTAGAAAGCTAAAGGTTATCTCAAAGTATAATGAGATAACCTTTTTTATGTAATGAATTTAATTCATAAACTATTCTATCATTTACAATATTTATATAGTATAATTGCAATGTAAATAATAATAAAATCATTGAGGTGAGTGAATGAATAATATAATGGTTTGTGTCACACAGCAAAAGACTTGTGACCGTTTAATAAAGTATGGAGCAGACCAAATTAATGGTGACGACGGTGAACTTTACGTGCTTCATATTGCTAAAGAAGGATTTAATTTTTTGGGTAATGATGCTGATGGTGAAGCTTTAGAATACCTATTTGAAAAAGCAAAAGCTTATGGTGCGGATTTGACTGTAATAAGATCGAATAATATATTGAATACATTAGTGTCACAAGCTAAAAAAAATAAGATTACAAAAGTGATAATGGGGCAATCTGGAGAGGCAGATGCAAAAAATGATGTTGCAGCAAATCTAGAAAAACAAATTAAAGGGAAAATAGAGATAGATATTGTGCCTGCATAAAGGTGATTAGATGAGATATAAAGTATATTCAAGTTATTTAAAAGAAAAATACGGTGAAAAAGTATATAAAATACCTGTTAGTTTGCCAGTAACGTGTCCCAATAGGGATGGAAACATTGGCAATAACGGGTGTATTTTTTGTAGCGACCAAGGTGCGGGGTTTGAAATGCTATCAGAAACCCTATCAATAAAAGAGCAACTCGATAAAAATATGGATTACATGGGTAACAAATTTGGAGCAAAAAAATTTATTGCATATTTTCAAAACTACACGAATACATACATAGAAAAAGAAAAACTAGTACAAGCACTATCTGAAGCTAGTATTGACCAAATGGTTGGATTTGCAATATCTACTAGACCAGACTGTGTTTCTGATGCGTATTTAGAAGCGATTGATCAAGTTGCGAAAGAAAACAAAATGGATGTGACAATTGAACTGGGGCTTCAGACAGTAAATTATCATACATTAGAGAAAATAAACCGAGGGCATGGACTAGCAGAGTTTATAGATGCTGTTTTAAGGATCAAGCGTTATGGGTTTGATGTTTGTGCCCATGTTATTCTTAATTTACCGTGGGATGAAATGACGGATACAATAGAAACTGCAAAAATTTTAACTGCGTTAAATGTAGAACAAGTAAAACTACACTCTTTGTATATAGAAAAGACAACTGAACTTTGCAAACAATACTTAAATAATGAATTTGAAATCATTTCATTAGAGGGTTACGTTGACCGAGTGGTTACTTTTTTAAGATATATTTCTGAGGAAACGGTTATACAAAGGATTGCTGCACGCGCACCTAAAGAAGATACTGTATTTTGTAACTGGGATACTAGCTGGTGGGTTATAAAAGATAGAATAGAAGAAAAACTAGAAGATAATCAATGGCAACAAGGTGATTTGTGTCATTATTTAAATGGGAGCGCTCTCGATGGAAAGCAATAATAAATTAGTTTTATGGGATATTGATGGAACACTAATGCATTGTGGTAGCTGTGGGAGAGATGCACTTAATATAACATTGGAAAAAATGTATGGGATAGACAATGCTTTTTCCCATGCAAAAATTGGTGCGACTTCAGATGTGGAAATCATCAACAGTATTTTTGAATACTATAAAATATGTAAGAAAGACATAAGTAAACTAAAAGAAATATATGAAATAACACTTAAAGATGTACTATCAACTTATGAATCAAATATAATATTGCCGGGCATATTAGACATATTAGATTATATAAAATTAAATAAATCCATTGATAATGGCCTAATGACTAGTAATTTTAGAGTGGGTGCTTATACAAAATTAAAATCCTTAAATCTAGAAAAGTATTTTAAAAACGGTGGTTTTGGCGATATAGGAAACAATAAAATTGATATATTGGAAAATGCTATTAATGATTTAGAAAAAGCATGTAAAAAAGAGTTTAAGAAATCAAATATATACGTTGTAGGTGACACACCTTTTGATATCCGTGCTGCTAAGTATCATAATGTAAAATCAATTGCAGTTGCAACAGGGTTTAGTAAGTATGACAATTTATTAAAAGAAAAACCTGATTATATTTTTAAGGATTTAAGTGATTTCAAAGATATGATAAGTATTTTGACTGATTAAGAAAGAAGGCTAAATATGAAAAAAGTAATTTTATATATTGTATGTGCTGCAGTATTATTTAGTACAATGGAGATCGCTTTAAAACTAGCGGCAGAAGTAAATATTGCTCCTTTTCAAATGACATTTTTAAGATTCTTCATAGGAGGACTTTTTTTATTGCCATTTGCTATTAAGGATATTAAAAAAAGAAATATCCAAATTGGTCGCAAGGATTTGGTGTATTTTTTAACGCTAGGCGTCATCAACATTGTTGTCAGTATGACATTTTTTCAATATGGGGTTGTTTATACTAAAGCATCGACTGTTGCTATCGTATTCTCTACAAACCCAATGTTTACAATGTTTTTTGCCCATTTTCTAGTTAAAGAAAGAATGAATAAAAAGAAAGCCATAGCATTATGTTTAAGTGTATTGGGGCTTCTTTTTATCCTTAATCCTTTTACTATTACATTAGGAAATCATTTAACTGGTATTGTATTTGCATTTATTTCTGCAATCACATTTGGTCTATTTAGTGCCTATGGGAAGAAAAAAATCGCACTTTATGGTGGCGTAACACAGACGAGTTTTAACTTTATACTCGGTGCATTGGTATTGCTGATTATTGCTATAGGCGTAGGACAACCTATTGTAACAGGTATAACAACAGATAATATATTATTATTGTTATACATAAGTGTGGTTATTACAGGCATTGGATATCTGCTATATTTTTTAGCTATGCAAGAATCGAATGCATCTATAGCTTCTATTACTTTTTTTATAAAACCAGCATTAGCACCAATTTTAGCATTTATGATATTAAGAGAAGATATAACGATAAACACAGTAGTAGGTATCTTATTTATTCTTTTTGGTTCATTTGTTGCATTTTATAATAAAAAAACTGTATAATAATACGTGGTTATAAAAAAAATAGTGTTTAAAGTTTATAAGAAGAAATGTTAGTTGATAGTATATATGAGAAAAGCTAATGGGGTGTTAAAATGATATTTTGGAGACAGTTTTTATTTCCGTATGATCAGGCTGTTGAAGAGTTAAAAGTTAAATTCAAAGCTTTAAGAGCAGAATATAGAAGAAAAAGTGAGTATTCACCGATTGAGTTTGTAATTGGTCGTGTGAAATCAGTTCCGAGCATTATGGAAAAAGCAAAAAAATTGGGCTATGCACAGTCGGAAATTAGAGATCAAATGGAAGACATTGCAGGGTTACGTATTATTTGCCAATTTGAAGATGATATTTATAGAGTGGTTGATCATATCCGTAAAAGAAACGGAAATGATTTAGAAATAGTTATGGAAAAAAATTACATAGAAAATCAAAAAGAAAGCGGATACAGAAGCTATCATATGATTATCAGATACCGTGTAATGACTACAAAAGGACCTGAAGATGTCTTGGTCGAACTACAAATAAGAACACTTGCAATGAATTTTTGGGCAACCATTGAGCATTCTTTAAATTATAAGTATAGAGAAAATATTCCAGAGGAAATTGCATTGAGGTTAAGAAAGTCAGCTGAAGCTGCTTACCAACTTGACAAAGAGATGTTAGAAATAAGAGAAGAAGTAGTAAATGCACAAGAATTATTTACAATGAAATCGAACATGACTACTCGTGTTATTTATTATTTAAACATAATAGATAAAATAGGTGACAAGGAACTAGCAAGTAGTTATCGAACGCAGTTTGCAGAAATCACTGAAAGTGTAGATGAAGATAGAGAGCAACTGTTACATCATCTAGCTGAAGAGCTAAGACAAATAGTTGATAAAAAGTACTCTTTAGAAGAAGAAAATTAATAATGACATAAAAAAACACTAGCTATTAGCTAGTGTCAGGCTATCGAAAAACTCCAAATTTCTGCGTTGCTTCAAGAAGTCAGGACTCTTATGTATGTCAAATACACTGCGAACCCTTCCTTCTTTTGCGCCTTGAACTTTGAATTTTTCGAAAGCCTCCAAGATTATCGACTTTTTCGATAATCTCACACTAGCTATTAGCTAGTGTTTTTAATGTTATTGAGTATCTTTAATTCTCCGAATAAAACTGTTGATAATTCTAGCGGTTAATCCCCAGATGACCCTGCCTTCATATTGGTAAATATAAATAGGGACTTTTGATGTATTCCAATCATAATTTTTCCCGTTTTCAATTAAGTGAAAAGGGAAGTCGCTGCCTGGATTTGGTGCAATGTTTAAGGAATGACACTCAGGATCTGTTTCTAAAAAATAACTAAGAGGGACTAAAAATGTTTCCTCTACTTCGCTTTTGTTTACTCTTTCATTGTTAATATCTTCAGCAGAAAGACTACCTAAAAAAGCATACAAGGTAGAGTTTGTGTATGTCACAATATAATCAAGTTCAGAAATAACTCTGATATTTTCTTCTGGTATATTTAATTCCTCAGATGTTTCACGGATAGCACACTCTATTGGAGACTCAAGCTCTTCTAGGTTACCACCAGGAAAACAAATTTCGTTAGGACTCCTAGATAGTGTTTTGGAACGGACTTCAAAAAGAAGATGAATTTCACCGTCAATCTCTACTAAAGGAACTAAAACAGAAAAATAGTTATATTTGCCATACGGCTTTGGTTTAATGTCTTTAAAGATTCTTTCTATTTCATTTATTTTCATATTCATCACCCACTATCTATTATAAAATAAAAAATTGGATAATACCATATTCAAGATGATAATCATCATATATAATTGTATTAATTATAAAATGATCATGAAGGAGGAAAGATTAATGAATGTGAAAATAGGTGTATGCCAATTACATATTACAGATAATAAAGAGATCAATATAGAACGTGCAAAGAATGCCATAATGGATGCCGTTGCAAATGACTGTAAGATAGTAGTTTTACCAGAAATGTTTAATTGTCCCTATGAAAATAGTTATTTTCCAAAGTTTGCAGAAACACAATCGGAAAATACGGTGAATGTTTTATCTAAAATAGCAAAAGAAAACAAAATATATTTATTTGGAGGGTCTATCCCAGAGATTGATCAAGGAAAGATATATAATACTGCATTTATTTTTGACCCTGAAGGAAATATTATAGGAAAACATCGAAAAGTTCATTTGTTTGATATAGATATTAAAGATGGTGTGCGTTTTAAAGAATCAGATACCCTTACACCGGGTGATGAAGTGACTGTTGTGGATACAATATATGGCAAAATAGGATGCGCAATATGCTATGATATGAGATTTCCAGAACTTATGAGACTTATGGCATTGAAAGGTGCAAAGATGATTGTTGTTCCTGCAGCATTTAACATGACAACAGGACCAGCTCATTGGGATTTGACATTAAGAGCGAGAGCGTTAGATAACCAAGTATATTACATTGCTGCATCGCCAGCTCGTGATACAAGTGCTTCATATCATGCATATGGACACTCATCAGTTGTTAGTCCATGGGGTGAAATTGTTGCGCAACTGGATGAAAAACCAAATAATTTGTATTGTGAAATGGATTTAGACTATGTTGGAGAAATAAGAGATCAATTGCCATTGCTTAAGCATAGGCGAACAGACTTATATTGTTTAAAAGAAAAATAGAAAAAAATGATTACAATATTAATTATTTTGGTATAATACTAATAGTCTAGAATTAGATCATAGGAGGAGAGAAAAATGACAATAGAAGAAAAAGTAAAACAAACCATAAAAGATCAAGTAAACCCACAGTTAGTATCACATGGTGGATTTGTGGAGTTGACGAGTGTCGAAGATAAGATAGCGTTTATAAAAATGCTTGGTGAGTGTGGCGGTTGCCCATCACAACAATTTACTGTTGAAGATGTAGTAAAGCCAATGATTGTTGCTGCAAATCCAGAAATTGAGGATGTAGTAATTGATAACTCAGTAGATGAGGACTTTATTAAATATGCTAAAGAATTATTAGGAACAGACGTATTTAATGACTAACAAAATCAACACACAAAAGCATTGAGTCTTAAGGCTCAATGTTTTTTTAAGGAAGGTGACTTATGTTTATCATGAAATTATGCGCTTTAGGCGTAGTAGGAGCACTAATAGGTTATTTAACAAATACAATCGCAGTAAAGATGCTTTTTAGGCCATTAGAACCGATTAAAATACCTATATTGGGATTTAAATTACAGGGATTGATTCCTAAAAGAAGACAAGAGATCGCTCAAAAAATTGGAGAAATAGTTGAAAGAGAATTAATTTCAATTGAAGAGATTGTAGATAAATTTTTAGAGAGTGAAGGTAAAGAAGAACTAGTTGAGAAGATGAAAGTCAAAATATTGACAGCGATAGAAAGCAACTTACCGCCATTTGCGATGATGTTTGGTTCAAAAATTACTGAGTATGCTGAAGAAATACTTGATAAAGAAATGGACAACATGGTTGCAGAAGCTATGGCAAGTATTACGGAAAATGCTAGCTTGCATATTAGACTAGAAGAAGTCATAGAAGAAAAAATCAACCAATTTGAGTTAGATAAAATTGAAGAGATTACATTAGAGATAGCTAAGAAAGAATTGAAACATATCGAATTACTTGGTGGTGTTATTGGTTTTTTCATAGGAATCATGCAAGGTTTAATCGTTCTGAATATCTAATCTTGACAAACTGGTTATAAAAATATAGTATTTAGTATATTAAATAGGATAATTGACTATGAGAAGGATAAGTAGTGCAAAAACAGTATAAAGAGAGAAAGTACATTTGCTGAAAGTACTTTTATATATGATTGTATGAAAACTACCTTTGAGTTGTTGCTGATTAAGAAATGAAAGGCAACCGGTGAAAGCCGTTATGATAATGAAGATTTTTTTGGGTGGAACCGTATAACCTTACCCCTTTATTTTGGGGCAAGGTTTTTTTTGTGTAAAAAAACAAAATTTATAATATTTGAATGGAGGAAAGATAGATGGGAAATATGAAAATAACGCTAAAAGATGGTAGCGTAAAAGAAGTTGAAAAAGGCGTTTCATTATTTGAAGTAGCAAAGAGTATTCATCCTGCACTTGCTAAAGAGGCAGTAGCTGCTGAGGTAAATGGTGAAATAGTAGGCATGAGCTATGAAGTAAATACGGATATTGAATTAAGTATATTTAAATTTGACTCAGAAGAAGGCAAGAAAGTATTTTGGCATAGTGCGTCACATGTATTAGCACAAGCTGTAAAAAAACTATTTCCAGGGACAAAGCTTGGGATTGGTCCAGCAATAGATAATGGGTTTTATTATGACTTTGACTCAGAGCATCAGTTTACTGAAAATGACTTAGGTAAAATAGAAAAAGAAATGACTAAGATCGTTCAATCGAATCTTGAAATTGAAAGATTTGAACTGCCTCGTGAAGAGGCCATTGCACTTATGAAAGAAAAAAATGAAGATTATAAAGTAGAGTTAATTAATGATTTACCTGAGGGTGAAGTCATTTCATTTTATAAGCAAGGTGATTTTGTTGATCTATGTGCAGGACCTCATTTACCTAGTACAAAACCGCTAAAAGGAATGAAGCTTTTAAGTCTTGCAGGTGCATATTGGAAAGGTAGCGAAAAGAACAAAATGCTACAAAGAATATATGGTACAGCATTTCCAAAGAAGAAAGCATTAGACGAGTATTTAGTAATGCTTGAAGAAGCAAAAAAACGCGATCATAATAAAATTGGTAGAGAACAAGAAATATTTACAACAGTAGATACAATTGGACAAGGATTGCCATTACTTATGCCTAAAGGTGCCAAATTAATGCAGATTTTACAAAGGTTTGTTGAAGATGAAGAAGAGCGTAGAGGCTATGAATTAACTAAGACGCCATATATGGCAAAGAAAGATTTATATGAGATTTCTGGACATTGGCAACATTATAGAGATGGTATGTTTTTATTAGGAGAAGAAGAGAATGAGATGATGGCCCTTCGTCCTATGACATGTCCTTTCCAGTTCATGATATACAAATCAAAGCTTAGAAGTTATAGAGAGCTACCTGTAAGATATGCTGAAACTTCTACTTTGTTTAGAAACGAGTCTTCTGGTGAAATGCATGGGCTTATTAGAGTAAGACAGTTTACATTATCAGAGGGACATATCATATGTAGACCAGATCAGCTAGCAGATGAGTTTAAAAGAACAGTAGACTTAATTAATTATGTTATGAGTGCTATTGGTATCAAAGATGATATTTACTATAGATTCTCTAAATGGGATCCTAATAATAAAGAGAAATACATTGATAATCCACCTGCATGGGAAAGTGCCCAGTCGAAAATGAAAGTTATATTAGATGACATCGGACTTGATTATGTAGAAGCTGATGGTGAAGCTGCGTTTTATGGACCAAAGCTTGATTTACAGATTAAAAATGTTTATGGAAAAGAAGATACAATTATAACAATACAAATAGATTTCTCATTACCTGAAAAATTCGATATGAGTTATGTAGATAAAGAGAGTAATAAAGCGACACCATATGTTATTCATAGAACTTCAATAGGTTGTTATGAAAGAACATTAGCAATACTGATAGAGAAATTTGCTGGTGCATTCCCGCTTTGGATGTCACCGACACAGGTGAAAGTACTGCCTATAGCGGAGAAATTCAATGATTATGGGCAAGAAATTGTTGATAAGATGCTAAGAGCTGGCATCAGAGTAGAAATGGACGAGAGATACGAAAAAATCGGTCTTAAAATACGTGAAGCAAGACTAGAAAAGACACCATACATGATTATTGTTGGTGAAAACGAAGAAAACAATCAAACAGTAAATGTTAGATCGCGAGATAGAGGCGAGCTTGGTGAAATCAAGTTAGATGATTGTATTGCTGAGTTAAGAGATGAGATAGATAATTTAACTATTATTAAAAAAGAAGAAGAGTAGAGTGAAATGGCTAAAATCTTTATAGATTTTAGCCATTTTTTTATATTTAACCTATATATTTAATGGGGATGAACCGTAGAATAGAGGTGTTTAAGCATTATTTTATTACGTTAGTAGGCCACAAAACGCCTAATACTACATAAAATAATGATTAAACACCTTTATCTATTTTACTCACGATTAAGAAAGCGTACATAATAGGGGGATATGAATCAAAAGAGCATAAGAATTAATGATTAAATATTGTAATCTATTTGTTGAGAGTTGTGGGTATGAACCGCAAAATAGAGGTGTTTAAGCATTATTTTATTACGTTAGTAGGCCACAAAACGCCTAATACTACATAAAATAATGATTAAACACCTTTATCTATTTTACTCACGATTAAGAAAGCGTACATAATAGGGGGATATGAATCAAAAGAGCATAAGAATTAATGATTAAATATTGTAATCTATTTGTTGAGAGTTGTGGGTATGAACCGCAAAATAGAGGTGTTTAAGCATTATTTTATTACGTTAGTAGGCCACAAAACGCCTAATACTACATAAAATAATGATTAAACACCTTTACCTATTTTACTCACTATTAAGAACCTCGGCAGAATAAGGGTTTATATAGATAACTAACAATAATTCAAATAGAAGAAGAGTAGATGTAAAGGCGTTATATCAAATAGTGCTGGTGCAAAGAACCGTAAAATGACGCTTACGGATTGACCATCTGAAAACGGCGCTATTGCTAGCTTGATTGTTTTCAGACAGTAAATCCTACGCTTCATTCATTTTACTGCGACAGTGGAAATAGCGTAAATAATCAATATTTCTTTGCTGATGAAAACACTGTAAGGGCCTATGGGGACTGTCTCCGGTGACATGCTCTTTTTATGTCAGTGGTGCCTGTCACCGTTGGCACGATTCAAACACCAACTTATAACGTATGACTATATTTTTTACGACGTATCACCTATCTCTAATAACTTATATTTATTATCTTTTACCTCTTGACAAGTAGCTGAATAGATGGTAAATTATTTGGAGATATAAAGAAGAAGTTATCCGCTTCTCACCTTATGACGGATGTCACCAGGGTTAATATTTTTAACAGTTTATTTTTGTGTTATAAATGGAGCGGATTTTAAAATCCCGCTTTTTTTTATGTAAAAACCTAGGAGGTGCTAATTATTAGTAAAGAACTTCAAATCAATGAAGATATTCGAGAGAAGGAAGTAAGACTGCTCGATAGTGATGGTTCACAGCTAGGCATTGTTAGTGCGAAGGATGCACAAAGAATGGCTAACGAAAAGAAAATGGATCTGGTTAAGATTTCACCAAATGCTAAGCCACCAGTATGTAAAATGATGGATTATGGTAAGTATAAGTACGAGCTACAGAAGAAAGAAAAAGAAGCAAAGAAGAAACAAAAAACTGTTGCTGTAAAAGAAATCAGACTTAGCCCAAAAATTGAAGAGCATGATTTACAAGTCAAAGCGAATAATGCTAATAAGTTTCTTAAAAATGGAGATAAAGTAAAAGTAACACTTCGTTTTAGAGGAAGAGAAATGGGTTTTGTAAAGCTTGGTTACCAAGCAATGGAAAAATTTGTAGTATTAATTGATGAATTAGGTGCAGTTGAAAAGAAGGCTACTTTAGAAGGCCGTAACATGCATATGATTATCGTCCCTAAAGTAAGCAAATAATAGAATAGTGTGTAGGAGGAAAACGAAATGCCTAAAATGAAAACGCACAGAGGTGCAGCGAAAAGATTTAAGAAAACTGGAAGTGGAAAACTTAAAAGAGGAAAAGCTTTCACTAGCCATATATTAACAAAGAAAACACAAAAGAGAAAAAGAAAATTAAGAAAAGCAGGATTAATATCTAGCGCAGATATAAGAAGAATAAAAAGAGCATTAGGAATGTAATCTAACCTAGGAGAAGGAGGAAATATAAGATGGCAAGAGTAAAAAAGGCGATGAACGCTAAAAAGAAGCACAAGAAAATATTGAAATTAGCTAAAGGATTCTATGGTCAAAAAAGTATAAACTTTAGAGCAGCTAACCCAGCAGTAATGAGATCTTTAAGATCTGCATTCGTTGGAAGAAAGCTTAAGAAGAGAAGTTATAGAAGACTTTGGATAGCAAGAATAAATGCAGCAGCAAGAATGAATGATATTTCTTACAGCAGATTAATGAATGGTTTAAAATTAGCTGAGGTAGATGTAAACAGAAAAGTTTTAGCTGATATGGCTATTAACGATCCAACTGGTTTCACTCAGTTAGTAGATTTAGCAAAAGCAAAATTAAACTAATTAATAGTTAACCATAAAAAAAGAGAATCTTTATAGATTCTCTTTTTTGCTTTAAACTATTTTATAAAATAACCGATATATATATTATAGAAAATAATCGATATGAGGTGATATTATGCCATTTAACTATATGGAAAAATACGTAGATATCAAGTTACAAGAACTACTTGATAAGTACACAGAAGTATGTACCTGTCCGAAATGTTTAGAAGATGTTAGAGCAATAGCTTTAAACAATTTACCACCACTTTATGTTGTAACACATATGGGTGAGACTTTTAAAAAAATGGATAGCATGGTAATGCAGTACAATGTAGATGTAACTAAAGAAATAGTTGCAGCGTTCGAAAAAGTTAGCAAGAAACCACAAGATTGTCAATACAGATAACAAAAGAGGATATCTCAAATGAGATATCCTTTATTTTTTTATAATATATTTTTATGAAACTAATTTGTTGTACTTAGTATTCTTTTTTCCAAAAGACTGGAGAAAGCAAAGATAAAACGGTAAACAATTCTAATCTACCAAGTAGCATGAAAAAGCTAAGAAGTCCTTTTATTGGATAACTGAAGTGATTGTAATTTTGTGTAGCCCCAACCAATTCAAAACCTGGACCAATGTTTCCTAGTGTAGCTGCAACTGCACTTGCGGCACTGATCATTCCAATACCCTCAAGAGAAACTATAGCAGTACCAATTACAAATATTATAATATATAATACGAAAAAACTAGATATATTGGCAACCACATCAGAAGGGATAGCTTTCCCGTTCATTTTAAGTGGAATCATTGCTCTTGGATGTAGTATTTTCTTAAATTCTCTTTTTACTAGCTTTATAACCAACAATATTCTAATTTGTTTCATTGCACCACCTGTTGAACCAGCGCAACCACCAAAGAACATTAATAAAAATAATAAAATCTTACTAAAGGTTGGCCACAAATCAAAATCAGCAGTGGCATATCCTGTTGTGGTAATTATGGAACTAACTTGAAACACAGAGTATTTTAAAGCTTCTCCAGTGTGGTTGTAAATTGTGCCACGAAGATTTATTGTTACCAATAATACGGCCACAAATACAACGCCTAAATAAAACTTTAGCTCATCATCTTTGAGTACATTTCGCCACTTTCCTCTAACAAGCTCATAATATAAAGCAAAATTAGCACCAGACATAAGCATAAATATAGATATGACAACATGTATATAAGTACTGTCAAACTCAGCAATACTGGCATTGTAATTTGAAAAACCACCAGTACCAACTGTACCAAAAGTATGTACGAAAGAATCGTAAAACGAAAGACCACCTATTCGAAGCAAAAAGACTTCTAATAACGTTATGATAATATATGTCACATATAGTATCTTGGCAGTATCGTTGATTTTTGGTGCAATTCTATCGGATATAGGACCAGGACTTTCTGCTTTAAAGATATGAAAACCACCTGCACCGATTGCAGGAAGTAGTGCAACTGTAAACACAATAATACCCATACCACCTATCCAGTGTGTAAATGAACGCCAAAACAATATTCCCTTTGGTAAGGGTTCAATATCAGTGATGATTGTAGCTCCTGTGGTAGTGAAACCAGATATTGTTTCAAATAAAGCATCTATAAAATTTGGAACAGTTCCTGATAGAATAAAAGGTAAAGCACCAAATATTGATAATACAAGCCAACCGAATGTTACTATAGAAAAACCTTCACGAACGCGAATTATTTCACTCTTAACAGGGACACGTTTAAGTAGCATGCCTGTAAACAACATAATAACCATTGCGATTAAAAATGCAGAAACACATTGCTCTTTATAGTATATGGAGACTATTGCCGGAAGAATCATGGCAAAAGTTTCTATATGGATAATGTGACCAAGTACTTTTGCAACTATTCGATGATTCATCTAAAAAAACCTCCCTTGCCAGGCTTGATTAAGGTTTCAAGTAATGGCACTTTAGGTAATAAACAAAATATAACTACACGATCACCTTTTTTAATCATATTATCACCACGAGGAATGATTACTTGGCCATCTCGAACAATAGAGCCAATAATAATACCTTCTGGTAAATCTAACTGATGTAAAGGTTTGTTAAGTATTTTCATTTTATCATGAGCAATTAGCTCTATAACTTCCGCTTGTCCTTGTAGTAAGTGAGACACAGCTACTAATTTTTTTCCTTGTATATAACGTAATATATTACTAGCCGTAATGTCTACAGGATTAAGCGCAACATCTATTCCTAGCTTTTCTATAATTTCAATATAGTTTTGTCTACTAACTTTTGCAATGACCTTTTGAACACCAAGATTCTTAGCCATAAGAGCCATTAGTAGATTTTCTTCGTCGTAACCAGTTGTAGAAACGAATGCATCCATAGCATTTATATTTTCTTCTTCAAGAAGTTTTAAATCTGTTCCATCTCCATGTAAAATCAATACATTATCGAGATTTTCAGATAAGTATTTACAGCGTTCTCTATTTACTTCTATTATTTTAACTTTTATCCCAAAAGATGATAATCTATCAGCTAGGTAGTAACTGATTTTACCTCCACCGAGAATCATTACTGTCTTTATGTTCTTAGATGCTTCGGTTAAATTATACTGTGAAGAAAAACTTCGTATACAGTCAGATTCACCTAATAGATATAAAGTATCTTCACTAGAGAGTTCTGTATCTCCATTTGGAATAATGATTTTGCCATTTCTAGAAATAGCTACTATTAGAATGTTTTGGAAATGTGAGGCAATGTCTTTGATTTCTTTTCCAATAATTGAAGAAACATTTTTTACATTAAACTCTATCATTCCAACTCTACCCATAGCAAAGTTTTCGTTGTAAACAGAATATTGCTTAGTAAGGTTTCTAAATATTTCATAAGAAGTTGCCAAATCAGGATTGATAATATGGTCAATACTCATTTCTTTCTTAATCAACTCTAATTGCTTAACGTATTCTGGATCTCGAATTCTAGCAATTGCTTTTTTACAGCCTAATTTTTTTGCGATAGAACAGATGACAATGTTCTTTTCATCTGTTTCAGTTACTGCAATAATTATATCGTAAGTGTCTATTTTCAGCTCGTTAAAGGTATCCATCTGTACGCCATTTGCAGCATATGTCAAAACATCTAGACTTTCGCTAATTTTTTGTATAACACTTATATTCTTATCGACCAACACGACATGGTTGTCGCCATTCATTAATGCTTCTGCTAGTTTGTAACCAAGTTTACCAGCACCAATAATTGCTACTTTCATTATTATATAACCTTCCTTTCGGAAACTTGTCTAGTCGACAAATTAAAGCTTCCTTTTTAATGGATATTGAAGTATTCTCTAAACTAATATAATACCACTTTTAGAAAAATATTCAACTATAATGGTAGTAGAGGATATGTTATGATAAAGGTGATAACAATCATTGGAGGTATTTATATGGAAGTAATCATAAAACCATTAAGCCCATATAGTTCGAATGGATACATCTTATATGAAGCGAAAGCACGTAATTGCTTTATAATCGATCCAGGAGAAGATGGGAAAAGTTTTGTCGAAGAAGTCGAAAAAAATCAGTTGCATTTAAAAGGAATAATTTTAACGCATCATCATAGTGACCACTGCGGTGGCGTAAAAGAAATATTGGCTATGATAACCTGTGATGTAATGATTGGTGAGAAGGATGCGAAATATGCACATGTATCAATAAATAAAGAATTACTTCATGATGAGACGATTTATTTAGGAGAAGAGCCTATTCAAATTCTTAACACGCCGGGGCATACTGAAGGTGGGATAGTGCTTATTTGTGAAAAGGATCAAATGATTTTTACAGGGGATACACTGTTTGCTGTTGAAATAGGTAGAACGGACTTGTATGATGGATCACCTATAGAAATGAAGAACACAATGCAAAACATTGTTGATCAATGGGATGACAGATATACTATTTACCCAGGGCATGATAAGGTCTCAACTATGAAAAACGTTCGAGTGGACAACAAAGAATTTTTATATGCAATGTCATTATAATATTTTTATACTCACTATGTATAAACTAAGTATAAAAGGTTGACAATGAATAGGAATCTTATATAATTGTTTTGATAATTAAATATGAAGCGATGACAAAGAGAAGTAAATCAAAAAACTTTTAGAGATTAAAACCCTTGGCTGAAAGGTTTTATAAGTCCATTTTGATGGAAAGTAGCTTTGGAGCTTTTAAACTGAATGAATAGTAGGTTTAGACGGCTATATACCGTTATATATTTGAGAGCTATAAGATATTTTTAATATTTTATAGAATTAAGGTGGTACCGCGAGTAACTTCGTCCTTTTTTTTAAGGACGGAGTTTTTTAATACAATAAAGGAGGAAATTGAAATGGCAGAAAATATAGCAAAAACATATGACCCAAAAGAATTTGAAGATAGAATATATGATACATGGGAAAAGAATGGTTACTTTAAGGCAGAGGTGGATGAAACTAAGGAACCATATACCATCGTTATGCCACCCCCAAATATAACAGGACAGTTACATATGGGGCATGCATTAGATCAAACATTGCAAGATGTATTAATCAGATGGAAAAGAATGCAGGGGTATAATGCACTATGGGTACCAGGAACTGATCATGCAAGTATAGCAACTGAAGTGAAGGTAGTAGAAAAAATAAGAGCTGAAGAAGGTTTAGAAAAAGAAGACCTTGGGAGAGAAGCGTTTTTAAAAAGAGCATGGGACTGGAAAAATACTTATGGCAACAAGATAACTGAACAAGTTAGACGACTTGGTAATTCTTGTGACTGGGAACGTGAAAGATTTACAATGGATGAAGGCTGCAATGTGGCTGTAACTGAATTCTTTATAAAACTTCATGAAAGAGGCATTATATATAGAGGAAACAGATTGATCAATTGGTGCCCAACTTGCCTGACTTCGTTATCTGATGCAGAGGTAGACCATGAAGATAAAACGGGTAATTATTATAGTGTTAAATATGCACTTGTAGATAATCCTGAGGAATCAATAGTTGTTGCAACAACTAGACCAGAAACTATGTTTGGGGATACTGCAGTAGCTGTTCATCCAGATGATGAGAGATACCAAAAATATATTGGTAAAAAAGTAGTATTACCATATACAGGAAGAGAAATAGAAGTTGTTGCAGATGAATATCCTGACCCTGAAAAGGGAACAGGTGCAGTAAAAATTACACCAGCACATGACCCTAATGATTTTGAGGTAGGAGAAAGACATGACCTTGAGAGAATTACGTGTATGAACGAAGATGCAACAATGAATAAAGAAGCAGGTAAATACGAAGGTATGGACCGATATGATTGTAGAAAGCAATTAATCAAAGATTTAGAAGCGGATGGTCTACTTGTAAAAGTAGAAGATACGCAACATAACGTAGGTGGTTGTTACAGATGTAATACGGTAGTTGAGCCAATGCTTTCGGACCAATGGTTTGTAAAAATGGAAGAACTAGCAAAGCCTGCAATAGAAGTAGCGAAAAACGGTACATTAAAGCATGTGCCTGAACGATTTGAAAAAACATATATGAATTGGTTAGAAAATATAAGAGATTGGTGTATATCTAGACAATTATGGTGGGGACATAGAATACCAGCATACTATTGTCAAGACTGTGATGAAATCATGGTATCAAAAGATGCACCAACAAAATGTTCTAAGTGTGGGGGCTCATCGTTTAAACAAGATGAAGATGTGCTTGATACTTGGTTCAGTTCAGCATTATGGCCATTTTCTACTTTAGGATGGCCAGAAAAAACAAAAGACCTAGACTATTTCTATCCAACAGATGTATTAGTTACAGGATACGATATTATATTCTTCTGGGTAGTTAGAATGGTATTTTCGGCAATAGATATGACTGATGAGTCTCCATTTGATTATGTTTACGTTCATGGTCTTGTTCGAGATGAACAGGGAAGAAAAATGAGTAAGTCTTTAGGAAATGGAATTGATCCACTAGTGATTATTGACCAATATGGAGCTGATGCATTAAGATTTATGTTGATTTCTGGAAACACACCAGGAAACGATATTAGATTTAAACAAGATAAATTAGAGTCTTGTAGAAACTTTGCAAATAAATTATGGAATGCATCAAGATTTGTACTAATGAATATTGATGGTGATTTGATATCAAAAGAAGAAGCCTATAGTAAATTTAGAGAAGAAGACAAGTGGATTATATCAAGAATGAATGCAGTGTCTCAAGATGTCACTACAAATATGGATAAATTTGAGTTAGGTATGGCATCTCAAAAAGTTTACGACTTTATATGGAATGAGTACTGTGACTGGTATATTGAATTTGTTAAAGCGAGACTTTACAGTGATGATCAAGAAGACAAGGATGTTGCGCTATATGTATTAATCAAAGTAATGAAAGATATGTTAAGTTTGTTACATCCATTTATGCCATTTATCACAGAGGAAATATGGGCACATTTACCAAATACAGATGAAATGCTTATTAAGTCAAGTTGGCCAAAATATGAAGAAGAAGATGTGTTTGCAGAAGATGAAGAAAAAATGGAACTTGTAAAAGAGGTTATTAGAAGTATTAGAAATATAAGAGCTGAAGCAGATACTCCTATTTCTAAAAAACTAACAGCAATTATTGTAACATCAGGACAATCATTAGAATATTTAAAAGCTGGAGAGCGTTTTGTAAAAAATATAGCAAATATTACTGAGTTATCATTTACAGAAGATAAATCAGAGATACCTGAAGATGCTATGAGTGCAGTAGTTAGCGGGATAGAGATATTTATTCCTTTAGATGAACTTGTTGATTTTAATGCAGAACTTGAGCGACTTGGTAAAGAAAAAGAAAAATTCCAAAAAGAATTAGATCGTGTAAAGGGCAAATTATCAAATGAAAAGTTTATGTCAAAAGCGCCTGAGAAAGTAGTTGCAGAAGAAAAAGCAAAACTTGAGCAGTATGATGATATGATGAAAAAAGTGGTAGAAAGAATAATAGTAATTGAAAAGAGATTGGGAAAATAAATGACTTTTGAAGAAGCAGTAAAAAAAATTCATTCATACCAAAAATTTGGAAGTGTACTAGGTCTAGAAAGAATTGAAAAATTATTAGAGTTACTAGATAATCCACAAGAAGATCTTGATATAGTACACGTAGCAGGGACTAATGGGAAAGGTTCTCTTTGCCAATACCTGCAAAGTATTTACCAATCTGCAGGGTATAATGTGGGGATGTATTCATCCCCGTTTATTGAACGATTTACTGAAAGATTTCAATATAATGGTGAAGACATCTCTCATGATGATTTTGTTAGTGTTTCACAAAAGATATTTGATAAAATTGATGTGATGAAAGCACATGGTTATGATCACCCGACAGAGTTTGAAATAATAACTGCAATAGCTTTTTTATATTTCAAAGAAAAGCAAGTAGATATATTGTTTTTAGAAGTTGGCTTAGGCGGTAGAGGAGATGGCACAAATGTTATAAAAAAACCATTACTTTCTGTCATTATGCCTATAGGATATGATCACATGGCGTATCTTGGAAACACACTTGCTAAAATTGCATCTGAAAAAGCAGGGATTATTAAACCTGGGTTACCTGTATTGATAAGTCAACAGGAGCAAGAAGCAGAAGAAAGCATATGGAAAAGAGCAAAAGAGCTAAAAAGTGAGCTTTACAAAACAGACACATCGGCCATTGAGATTACGAACCAAAACTTGAATGAGACAGTATTTAACGTAGCGGTAAATGACATAATATACAAAGCAATTTGCATTAAAATGTTAGGCCGTCACCAGACAGAAAATGCAACAGTTGCAATTAATGTATGTCATCTGTTGAAAAAAGATGGGTTTAAAATATCAGGTGAGCATATCTATGAAGGACTAAAAAAGGCTAGGCACAATGCAAGATTAGAAGTCGTATATGATAAGCCTACTATAGTTGTTGATGGGGCACATAATTTACAAGGGATACATACATTAAAACAAGCTATTCATGATTATTTTGAAGGTAAGAAAATATTACTATGCATTGGTATGTTAAAGGATAAATCTGTTGAAGAGGTTTTAGGAGAAGTTTTACCATTGGCAAAAGATATAATAGCCCTAGAGCCGCAAATAGAAGACCGTAAGATGCCTGCTAATGAATTGGCAAAAAAGATAAAAGAAAAAGGCTACTCTGTGACGAGTCAGCCTGATTTACATAAAGCAATAAAGCATGTTGATTTAATAAAAGATGAATATGATGTTGTCATATTTACAGGGTCGTTATATATGTTAGGACCAGTACGTCAATATTTTACTCATCTTCAATAGTGAGCATATCTAAAATTCTCCTGAAATAATCAGGGGAATTTTTTTTCCATTTTTCACATACAAGTTGAGCTTGTTTTTCACTAATGACATTTAGACGCAAATCAATTAATGGTGTACCATCTTCAACTGCCATAAGAAATACGATATATTCGTGTTCGTTCACTTTTTCGTAGTTCGTTACTATTTCTTTTTCGTGCATGACGTGCTTCATCTCTATATTAATTTGGTCATGAATACTTTGAATCGTTTTATTTTTTATAATATGTTGAAATAATTGGATTGTTTCTCTACCTTTTTGGGTAATTAAGTAGTAGTTAATGTTTTCAGAACAAGAGTATTCGATCATACTAGATTCTATAAGCTCACTTAAGTGTTGTTTATAGACAAAGTAGTTCATATAATCTTTCTCTAAAACAAACCGTGTTAGTTGAGAATCAGTAAGTGGGATTTTAAAAGCATCGATAATATATAATAAAATGATTTTGTTTTCAGCATTTTTTTCTGAGTTGTTGTTAAGCATTTTTAGGCTCCTATTTATTAGATTTTGACACTACCAAACAATTATAACATATAAACAAACCATATAAAAAATATAAAATCACTAGATTGGCAATTAGATAGTAACTGAAGAACCAATCGTGTATAATACTCTGTGGGGGGATGACAAATGAAAAGAAAAGTAATAATAGCAGCGTTAATAATGACAACAATATTGGCTGGATGCGGTCAAAATAATGATAATGCAGGTTTAGATAATGCACCTACAGCAGTTGAAACAACAACGGAAAGTGCCGTTTCTATTGAAGAACCAGCTGAGCCTAAAGAACCTGAAATAGATTTTGAGCTAATTATGCCAAATGAAGCAGGTAAAATTATGGTGCTTATGTATCATGGAATTGATATAGAAGAAAAAGAGTTTGTAAGAACGCCAGATAACTTTAGAGCGGATTTAGAAGAATTATATAAAAAGGGATATCGACCAATAAGCATGAAAGATTATGTAACGGGAAATATTGATATAGAGGCAGGTATGTCGCCAGTGGTTATAACATTTGATGATGGTTTACAAAATCAGTTCAATGTAACTGAAAATGAATCAGGTGAGATGCTTATTGATCCTGATTGTGCAGTAGGTATATTGACTGCATTTAATAAAGAACATCCAGATTTTTCTTTGGAAGCGACATTTTTTATTAATGCAAATCCATTTAGACAACCTGAATACTTGGATTTCAAGTTTAATTATATAGTGGATAATGGAATGGATATTGGTAATCATACTAAAAGCCATATCAATCTTTATGATCAAACAGATGCTGATGTAGAACGAGTGGCTGAAAATATGGCATATATAAATGATATTGTTAAAGAATATGTAGCTGATTATGATGTGTTAGGCGTATCATTGCCATATGGAGGCAAACCACAAACAGAATTAGTCACTGCAATTTCAAAAGAAAGTGAAGAACATGGCTATAAAAATGAGTATTTTTTAGAAGTAGGTTGGGATCCGGATTTTTCACCATTTAGAAATGAGTTTGACCCATATACTATACATCGTGTTAGAGCTAGTGATTTACAAAAGTATGTTAAGTCAACGGGTATGTATGACTGGATTGAAAGATTAGAAGAAGGCAAAATGACGAAATATATATCTGATGGTTATGTTGAATATGTAACTATACCAAATGATTATATGGATGTGCTTGATGAGACTAAGCTTAATGGGAAGGCTTTGTTGACTTATTAGATTGAATTGAATTGTATGGAACTGTAAAATAATCAATTCCTTTGTTTTATTATAAATTGAATTGTAGGAACCGTAAAATAGAGGGGTTAGATTATGATTTTACTTCGCGAGTAGGCAACAAACAGCCTAAGGCTACGTAAAATAATAATCTAACCCCTTGTTCTATTTTACTCACTAACAGGTGCATAAGTATGGGACGCTGAGGCATTAAGGTTAATAATTTGTTTGCAAATTATTGTAGTATTGAGTTGGGAGTGTGGAGCTTGGTAAAGAGCTTTATTATAAATTGAATTGCAGGAACCGTAAAATAGAGGGTTAGACTATGATTTTACTTCGCGAGTAGGCAACAAACAGCCTAAGGCTACGTAAAATCATAATCTAACCCCTTTTTTATTTTACTCACTATCTGGTGCATATAAGGTTACGTATATAGTTTCATCCTGTTTTTTTGTTAGTCAACTTTTTTGATTTTAGATGAACCTGACAAATCAAGATGCTTTATTTCTGGGAGGCCCTTATACTGTAGTTTTGATGCACCAGATGCACTGTATTTAATATTACCTGATGCGTTTATTTGGGCAGTGCTTGCGCCACTAAGTTCGATTATGACATTTTCTAGGTTTAGATTAAATAAGTTTACATCACTAGATCCGGATAAATCTAAATTTAAGTTTTTCCCCGTACCATTGAGTGTCGTGTTACTTGCACCAGACAGATCGATTTTAATGTCTGAAACTATTGTAGTAGCGTTGACATCACTGCTCCCGGATACATCTATGTATAAATCTTTAGATTGCAAAGCACCTTTGAAGGAACTGCTTCCTGATAAATCAATCGATAAATCGTTGTCGATGATAAACTCGTTTCTAAAAACAATGTCACACGCTCCAGAACCATTAACACTCTCTAGATAGGGCATGCCAATACGAGCGGTAGGTTCAATTTTTCTATAGGATACAAGTTGATCTAGGTGTATTGATAAGGTGTTGCCAGTTTTTTTGATATCGAGATATTCTTTTACATTCTCATCACATGTGATTTCAACATAATAGTTATCGGATTGCTCTATGATGACATTGAAATTGTTTCCTGTATCAACTTTAGCAAAATTTGTATAGTCGTAGATGAACGTTTTAGTAATGCCATTTCCAACAACTACTTCGGTTGCAAAACAACCAGTGAAAACTAAGCATAATAAAGTTATAAGTGCGGTTATTTTTTTCATTAATTATCTCCTTTGAATTATTATGCATTTACCCTATCAATTATTTTAGTATTAATCAATTAAATTGACTTTTTATAATATTATTCTAACATTTGATACATTGCTCTAATATTTGTATCAAGAGAGTTGTTGATATCATTAGTGTGTGGACATTTATTTGCATTGTAGGAGATATTAGTATATAATATTAGTACTAGGTACTAAAAACTAGTTCTAAATTGGAGTGATCATATGAGTAAGATAACGAAAAAAGAAAGACAGAATGATTTAGAAAAGTTAATAGAAGAAACTATTTTTGTTTCAGACGAGGAATTAGCTGAGAAGTTTAATGTGAGTATTCAAACCATTAGACTGGACAGAATGGAGATGGGTATTCCTGAGCTTAGAGAGAGAATGAAAAAAGCAGCTCAGAAAAACCATTCAAAGATTGTTGGCTTGGGCATTTCAGAGATTATTGGTGAAGTGGTTGAATTAGAAGTTAACAAGCATGGTATTTCTTTTTTAGAAACTGATAGTAACATGGCATTTAAAAGCTCTGACATTATTAAAGGATACTATATCTTTTCTATGGCAGAGTCATTGGCGCTTGCGGTGATTGATCAAAAATCAGCATTGGCAGGTGTTGCAAATATGAAATATAAGAAACCTGTTATGGCAGGAGATAAGCTTGTGGCAAGAGCTGAAGTGACTATGCAAAGAGATAATAAATATTTTGTACACGTGTTAATTTCAGTAAAGAGAGAGCAAGTATTTAGAGGAAAGTTTATTTTAGATTCAGTAGTATAGAGTGAGGGGGATAACCAATGAAAATAGCAGTTGATGGTATGGGTGGCGATCATGCGCCATTTGAAATAGTAAAAGGTTGTGTAGAATCATTAAATGAAATGCCAGCAGAAATATACATTGTTGGTGATGAAGAACTTATACAAAAGGAATTAGATAAATATAAATATGACAAATCACGAATTTCTGTTGTTCATGCGTCTGAGGTCATCACAAATGATGATGAGCCAGTAAGAGCAATCAGAAGAAAGAAAGAATCTTCTTTAGTTAAAGGTTTGAATTTGGAAAAAGAAGGCATTGTTGATTGTTTTATATCAGCAGGTAACACAGGTGCAATTGTAGCTGGTTCATTACTTTTGATTGGAAGAATTGATGGTATAGATAGGCCTACAATCGCTATTGTATACCCTTCAATGGAAAAACCTTCTTTGTTAGTGGATGCAGGAGCTAATTCAGAATGTAGACCAAGAAACTATGTGGAGTTTGGTATTATGGGAAGTATTTATGCAGAGAATGTATTTGGTATAGATAGCCCATCGGTTGGACTGATTAATATTGGTGCAGAAGAAAAAAAAGGAACGCAAACAGTTAAAGATGCATATCAATTATTAAGAAATACACATCTTAATTTTAAAGGAAATGTTGAAGCAAGAGAAGTGCCTCACGGCGTTGTAGATGTTTTGGTATGTGATGGTTTTGTAGGGAATGTTATATTAAAATTATCAGAAGGTTTAGTATCAACATTTACTCAAATTATTAAGCAAAAGATAAAGAATAGCTTTATTGCTAAAATCGGAGCAGGGCTAATGATAGGTCAGTTAAAAGAACTAAGAAAAGAGATGGATTACTCAGAGTATGGGGGTGCGCCAGTATTAGGAATAAAAGGTGCTGTTGTAAAAATGCATGGGTCATCAAAATCGAAAGCAGTAAAAAATGCAATCATTCGCTCTATTCCATATGTTGAAAAAGGTGTTGTGGATATAATTCACGACGAGATAATTAAACTAGAGGAGGTAGAGTAGTATGAAAGCAGTAGGAATAAAAGGAACAGGTAGATTTTTACCTGAAAAAAATATATCGAATTTTGATTTAGAAAAAATGGTAGATACAACAAATGAATGGATAATGACAAGAACAGGCATTGAAAACAGACGCGTTTTAGAAGATGATCAATCTACATCATTTATGGCTGAAAAAGCAGCAATTAAAGCTTTGGAATCGGCAGGAATGACAGCAGAAGAAGTGGATATGATTGTTGTTGCAACTGTAACGGCAGATATGTCATTCCCATCAACTGCTTGTATTGTACAAGACAAGATTGGTGCAAAAAATGCATTTGCTTTTGATGTTAATGCAGCCTGTACGGGTTTTATTTATGGCTTATCAGTAGCTACATCGATGATTCAAAATGGTACAGCAAGAAACGCACTCGTTATAGGTGCAGATGCATTATCAAAAATTACAGACTGGACTGATCGTTCGACTGCAGTATTATTTGCAGATGGTGCAGGTGCAGTTGTCTTAAAAGAAGTTTCCGAAGGACAAGGGGTGTTAGCAACAGCATTAGGTTCTGATGGAACAGGCGGAAAGTTTTTATACTTGCCGGGTGGTGGTTCATTAAACCCGTCATCACATGAAACAGTAGATAAAGGCATGCATTATATCCATATGGATGGAAGCGAAGTATTCAAATTTGCTGCTAGAAAAATGGCAGATATTGCAGTAGAAGCTTTAGAAAAATGTGGGCTTGAACTTGATGCTATAGATTACTTAGTACCACATCAAGCCAATACAAGAATAATTAATAATGCAGCAAAAAGACTTAAAATAGATAAGGACAAAATTTATATCAATATTCAAGACTATGGGAATATGTCATCGGCATCGATTCCAGTTGCTTTAGATGAAGTTGTAGAAAAGAAATTGATTAAAAAGGATGACATAATCTTATTAGATGGATTTGGTGCAGGTCTCACATGGGGTGCATCAATCATTAAATGGGATATGTAACAAAAATGAATAATCATTGTTAATAGCTCTGATTGTATAGTCTAGAAGTACAAAAAAAAATCAGAGGAGTATAATGATGAAATCAGTAGGTGTAAAAGGAACAGGGCGTTTTTTGCCTGAAAAAGTTGTTACTAATGAGGACTTTGAAAAAGTGTTAGATACAACAAGTGAGTGGATTGTGTCACGATCAGGTATTAAGAAAAGACGTTTTTTAGAAGAAGGTCAAAGCGCTTCTTTTATGGCAGAGAAAGCTGGTTTAAAAGCTATAGAATCAGCTGGATTACATCCCGAGGATATTGACATGATAGTAGTTGCTACATCTACACCAGATATGGCATTTCCCTCTACAGCATGCATAGTACAAGAAAAGATAGGCGCTAAAAACGCTTTTGCTTTTGATGTGAATGCTGTTTGTACAGGATTTATATATGGTTTATCAGTAGCAACATCAATGGTTCAAAATAATACAGCAAAAAATGCACTTGTTATTGGAGTAGATGCATTATCTAAGATAACTGATCCACAAGATAGATCAACAGCGGTATTATTTGCAGATGGAGCAGGTGCAGTAGTGCTTTCAGAAGTAAAAGAAGGTAGTGGTGTATTATCAACTGCTTTAGGCGCAGATGGTGCAGGTGGTAAATTTTTATATGTACCTGCAGGCGGCTCGGCACAACCGACTAGTCACGAGAGCATTGATCAACGACAGCATTATATTCGTATGGACGGTAGAGAAGTATTTAAGTTCGCAACTAGAAAAATGGCTGACATATCAAATGAAGCATTAAAAAAAGCAAATATGGAGCTATCCGACATTGACTATTTAGTACCTCATCAGGCTAACTTACGTATTATTAACAGTGCCGCGAAAAAATTGAAAATCAGTAATGATAGGATTTATATCAATATACATGAATACGGAAATACATCAGCGGCATCAATACCAATTGCACTTGATGAAGTAGTAGAAAAAAAATTAATAAAAAAGGACGACCGTATATTAATAGTTGGATTCGGCGCAGGATTAACTTGGGGCGCTTCAATTATTAAATGGGATATGGACTAGATAGAAATTATATGGAAAATAGGAGGATATTATTTTGAAGGTAGCATTTTTATTTGCAGGACAAGGTGCTCAATATACTGGCATGGGTAAAGAAATATATGATACTTATGATGTAGCAAAAGAAGTATTTAATAAAGCTTCTGAGTGCCTAGGGTATGATATGGCAAATCTTTGCTTTGAAGGCCCAGATAGTGAGTTAATGAAAACAGAAAATACACAGCCGGCAATTCTTACAGTTGAAGCGGCATTGATAAAAGTATTAGAAGAAAAAGGGATTAAAGCAGTCACAACAGCGGGGCTAAGTTTAGGTGAATATGGAGCCTTGATTGCTGCAGGCGTTTTAGATTTTGAAGAGGCGGTTACTCTAGTAAAAAAACGTGGAAGATATATGCAAGAAGAGGTACCAGCCGGAAAAGGAAGTATGGCAGCTATTATTGGTTTAGATAGAGAAACTGTAGAAAAAATAGCAAAAGAAGCTTCTCAGTTAGGTGTGTGTGAACCAGCTAATTATAATTATCCCGGACAGATTGTTGTATCAGGTGAAGTTGTAGCTATAGAAAAAGTATGTGAATTAGCAGGAGAAAACGGTGGAAAAGGGATGCAGTTACCAGTAAGTGCACCATTTCATTGTACAATGTTAAAAGGTGCGGCTATCAAGTTAGAAGAAGCACTTGCTGATATAACTGTTAGTGAGCCAACGATGCCTGTGTATTCTAATTATACTGCGGGGTTATATAGTAAAGATGAAGCAAAAGAATTACTTGTAAAACAAGTCGACCATGCAGTGAAATGGGAAGATATCATAGTAGAAATGGTTGAACAAGGCATAGATACTTTTGTTGAAGTAGGTCCTGGGAAAGCATTGACTGGATTTGCGAAAAAAATTGGAAGAAAAAACAAATTAAAGATAGATTGTTACAACATAGAAGATATAAAATCGTTAGAAAAAGTATGTGAAGTTTTATAGAAAGATATAGGTGATAAGAATGAGTTTAACAGGTAAAAAAGCTTTAGTAACAGGCGCATCAAGAGGAATCGGTAGAGCTATAGCATTAGAGCTTGCATCTCAAGGTGCTGATGTAGCTATTAATTATAATAATAGTGCGGATGCTGCAAATGAAGTTGCAGAAGAAATAAAAGCAATGGGTAGAGAAGTTATTGTTATTAAAGCAGATGTATCATCGTTTGAGCAAGCAGAGGCATTAGTTAACCAGACCATTGAAAGCTTTGGTCAAATAGATATTTTAGTAAACAATGCAGGCATAACAAGAGATGGTCTACTGCTAAAAATGAAAGAAGCACAATTTGATGATGTAATCAATGCAAACTTAAAGAGTGCATTCAACTGTACGAAAACTGCAGTGAAATACATGATTAAGAAAAGAACAGGAAGCATCATAAACATTTCATCAGTTGTAGGTATTACAGGAAATGCTGGACAAGCAAATTACTCTGCATCAAAAGCAGGATTAATTGGTTTAAGTAAGAGTACTGCATTAGAAGTTGGCGCAAGAGGTATTACAGTTAATGCAGTTGCACCAGGGTTTATTAAAACAGATATGACAGACGAACTATCTGATAAAGTAAAAGATCAATTATTAGATCAAATTCCACTTAAAAAATTAGGTGAAGCACAAGATATTGCCAATATGGTTGCTTTTTTAGCATCTGAGAAGGCAGCATATATTACAGGACAAGTATTTAATGTAGATGGTGGTATGGTAACTGCCTAAGGAGGAAGAAAGAGATGAAAAGAAGAGTTGTAATTACAGGATTAGGCGCATTAACACCAGTAGGGATTGGTGTAGACAATACATGGGAATCACTTAAAAAAGGACAATCAGGTATAGGTGAAATAGAAGTTTTTGATACAGAAAGATTTGATGTTAAAATTGCAGGCGAAATAAAAGAATTTGATCCTACATTGTATGTAGAAAAAAAAGAAGCAAAAAGAATGGATAGATACACACAATTAGCAAATGCAGCAGCTAAAGAAGCTATTGAAGATAGTGCTTTAGATGTTGAAGCGGTGGATAGTAATCGCTTTGGTGTTATTGTTGGTTCGGGTATTGGTGGTATGGTTACTTTAGAAGATGCACATAGAAATTTATTTAACAAGGGACCAAAAAGAGTTAGCCCTTTTGCAATTCCTATGTTAATATCAAATATGGCGGCAGGTACTATTTCCATCAAATATGGTGCAAAAGGACCAAATTATTCAGTAGTAACTGCATGTGCAACATCGACAAACTCAATTGGAGATGCAGCGAAAATAATTGAAAGAAATGCGGCTGATATTATGATTGCTGGTGGTGCAGAGGCATCTATTAGTGAGCTTGGAATCAGTGGATTTACTTCAATGAAAGCATTGTCTAGAAGAAATGAGGAGCCTACAAAGGCCAGCAGACCCTTCGATAAAGAGCGAGATGGTTTTGTCATGGGTGAAGGTGCAGGGATACTAATTTTAGAAGAATTAGAGCATGCACTAAAAAGAGGTGCAAAAATATACGCAGAAGTAAAAGGCTATGGAATGAGTGCAGATGCATATCATATGACTGCACCGTCTCCTGATGGTGAAGGTGCAGCACGTTCAATGCAGAACGCATTAGATGATGCAGAGATTACTGCAAATGATGTTGATTATATAAACGCTCATGGAACATCTACGCCAATGAATGATAAGCTAGAAACAATGGCTATTAAGCGTGTGTTTGGAGATTATGCATATGATGTAGCTATTAGTTCAACTAAGTCAATGACAGGTCATTTACTTGGTGCAGCTGGTGCTATTGAGTCAATCGTTATGGTTAAAAGTATTAATGATGGCGTTGTTCATCCAACGATTAACTTGGAGAATCCAGACCCTGAATGTGATTTAAATTATGTGCCGAACAAGGCAATAGAGAAAGAAGTGAAGTATGCTATTTCAAATTCATTTGGTTTTGGAGGACACAACGCAACATTAGTGTTTGGTAAGTACGAGAAGTAAAGATTATTAGGAGACAACAATGGGAACTCGAGAAAATGATTTAAAAGCATTTATGGGCATAATTGATTATGAGTTTAAAGATATTGGTTTATTAAACAATGCGTTAACACATAGTTCATATATGAATGAGAAGCGAGCTGAAACTAAAATAAATAATGAACGTATGGAATTCTTAGGGGATGCAATATTAGATGCTGTTATCTCAGAATATTTATATCTTCGTTTATATAATAGTGAAGAGGGTGTGCTTACAAGAGTGAGAGCTAGTATAGTATGCGAGACATCTTTGGCTGAATGTTCTTTTCGATTACGAGTAGGTGAAATCATGCTACTTGGCAAAGGTGAGGTAAATACTGGCGGACGAAAAAGAACGTCAATACTTGCTGATGCCATGGAAGCTATTTTAGGATCGTTATATTTAGACGGTGGGATGGAAGCTGCAAAGCATGTCATATTAAATATTTTCTCAGATACTATAGAAAAAGCTGTATTGGGTAAGTTGTCATCGGATTATAAAACGAAGTTGCAAGAGCTTATTCAAAGCACGAAAGATAACCAAACTATAACCTATAAAACAGTCAGAGAAGAAGGCCCAGATCATAATAAGATATTTTATGTTCAAGTCTTAATTGATGACGAAGTATATGGTGAAGGTAAGGGTAAAAACAAAAAAGAAGCTGAAAGAAATGCAGCAAAAGAAGCGTTAGAAAAGATAGAAAAATAAAATGATATATAATCAAAAAACATTGATGTTAAAGTCAATGTTTTTTGTTACATTTGTAGGTTAAATCGAGTATAATATATAAGAGTGTGTAATCAAAAAATAGCATGAGGTGAGAAGTTTGTATTTTAAAAAGATTGAGATACATGGATTTAAGTCATTTGCAGAATACGTTAATGTAGAATTTCATGATGGTATAACATGTATCGTTGGACCAAACGGAAGTGGAAAAAGTAATATTTCTGATGCAATAAAATGGGTTTTGGGTGAACAAAGTCCAAAGTCTCTACGTGGTGGAGAAATGAAAGATGTCATTTTTGCAGGAACAGAAAAAAGAAAACCTCGTGGAATGGCAGAGGTTACTTTAACGATTGATAATACAAGAAGCATCTTACCAATTGATTACACAGAAGTTGCAGTTACTAGAAGAATGTATCGCTCTGGTGAAAGTGAATATCAAATAAATAATAATGCCTGTCGTTTAAGAGACATAAAAGAATTATTCATGGATACGGGTATTGGTGTTGATGGCTATTCTATAATTGGACAGGGAAAAATATCTGAGATAGTAAATAGTAAGCCAGAAGGTAGACGTGAAATATTTGAAGAAGCCGCTGGTATTGTAAAGTACCGAACAAAAAAAGTTGAAGCAGAAAGAAAACTAAATAGTACAAACCAAAACTTGCTTAGAGTTTATGATATTGTCAAAGAACTTGAAGAGCGAATAGAGCCGTTAAGAGAAGAAAGCGTAATAGCGAAAGAATACATTGAACTTAAAAGTAGATTTAAAACAATTGAAATAAATCTTACTTTAAAAAATATTGAAAACTATGAAGAAAGACTTAACAGTTATACAGAAGAGATTCGTGTACTTGAAGAGCAAACGAAAAAATTTGTTGAAGAAAAAGAAAACATTGATGCAAATTATCATGATAATAAAATGAAAAATGAAGAACTTACACGTGTAAGTTCTGAAATACAAGAAAAGTTATTAAAAATGATTGATGATATAAATCAAGTTGAAAATGATATGCGTGTTAATCAAGAACGTGCCTTATCAATAGATAAAGATGAGTTAAGAATAACAAGTGAGATAGAACAAATATCTCAAAAGAAAAGTAGAGAAGATGATGAAAAAGCGCAACTTGCAGAGCGAGAAAAGGTTGTGGAAGCACAGTTTGCTCAAATGCAAAAGCTGCAAAATGAAGCTGATGAAGTCATCGAAAAACAAAATGCAAAGCTTGAAGAAGCAAGAGTCAGTACTGAAAAACTTAAAAGTGAACTTATTGATGAGCAAAATAATATATTTGGAAAAAGAAGTGAAATTCAAAACATAAAGAGCATAAAAGATACTTTGCTGAGAAGAAAGTCAAAGATTGAAAGTGAATCAGAGACTCAGCAATCAGAAAATAGCCTAATAAGTGAAGACTATGAACAGAACAAAGATAAAAGACAACGTTTAAAAGATAAAATAGATTTAGCTAATGAAGAATTGAAAACCTCAAAGGTTAAATATAATGAGCGAGTTGCCCAAGAAAAGGCTAAGAACGAAGAACTAAATAGAGTAAATACCAAGTTAAATGAAGCTGTTACGAGACAAAAGTTATTAATTGACTTAGATAACTCATACGATGGATATAATAATGCTGTAAAATATTTGATGAAAAATGATCATATAAAAGCAGGTATTCACGGTGTTGTTGCAGATGTTGTTGATGTGCCTTCTGGTTTTGAAGTTGCCATAGAAACAGCTTTAGGTGCTGCGCTACAAAACATTATTTGTCAGGATGATTATAGTGCTAAGAGAGCTATTGACTTGCTTAAACGTAATAAAGCAGGTAGAGTTACATTTTTGCCTGTTGAAAGTATAAAATCTTATGGAAAGCCTCTTGATGCAAGTAAAATAAGTAGAGAAAGAGGCTATAAAGGACTAGCTGTTGATATTATTTCATTTAATGATACTTATTCTGAAATCATGAAATATTTATTGGGCAGAGTGGTAATTGCGGATAATATTGATAACGCTGTAATCCTATCAAAAAAAGTAGGGAATGGGATGCGTGTTGTTACCTTAGATGGAGAGGTTATTAATGCAAGCGGAGCCATTAGTGGTGGTAGTTATAGAACGAATAACAACAATATATTAAGCAGAAAAGCAGAAACTCGAAAACTAAGTGATCAAATTATAGAGTTCGATCAAGAATACAATGAAATGAAACAAGAATTAGATGCAATGAACCGTACGATTAAGAATACGGGTGATCGCATTACTGTACTAGATAATGATATTCGCAGAAAAAATAGTGACTTAATGACAATAGAACAAGACTTAAGTCGTATTGAGCATAGTATGAATATGATTAAGGTATCTGAAGATAAAATGAAGAATGAGATTTCAGAAATTCAATCAGAAGAGCAGAATGCTGATTCGATGATTAATAAACTTGAAAGAGAAGTTAAACAATATATATATGAAGTAAAAAGCTTAGAAAGTCGTGTTAAAGAAAGCATGGCATATTATGCGTTAGCGACAAAAGAGAAAGAACAAGTAATGAATGATATTACTAATCTGAAAATGAATGTATTATCATCTGAAAATGAGCTATCAAATGTAAAAGAACAGATGCAAAGAGCGAATAGATTGATAGAAGGTTATAATCATGAGCTAGGTGCAAAAAATAAAGATTTATCAAGTTTACAATTAGAAAAATCTCAATTAGATATATTGAATACGGGTCTTTTAGATAAGAGTACTGAGTTAAAAGATGAGAAAGACCAAGTAGAGTTATCTCAAAAGCAATATGCTGAAGAAAAGGAAAAACTCGTACAGTACATAGAAGAAAAGACAGAAAGAAAAGAAGCTATAGATGCAGAAATCAATGGATTACTAAGTAAAAAGCACGAATTAGAGCTAAAATATACTAAGAGTGAGACTCAAATTGACGCCCTTAAAGACAAGCTTTGGGATGAATTTGAAATTAGTTATATCCAAGCAATAGAAATGCGAAAAACAGAGTTCAAAGTATCTACTGCATCAAAAGAAGCACGTACAATTAGAGAGCGTCTGAGAGAAATAGGAGATGTTAATGTAGGTGCAATACAAGAATATGAAAGCGTAAAAGAAAGATATGATTTCTTGATTACCCAACGAGATGATTTGCTTGAAGCGATTGAGTCTTTAGAAAAAGTAATCAACGATATGGATAAAATAATTCGAACAAACTTTACTGAGACATTTACTACGGTTGCAGGATATTTTTCAGAGATATTTAGTGAAATGTTTGGTGGCGGGCGTGCAGAATTAAAAATGAACGAAGGCGATGATATTTTAAGTACAGGTATTGATATTATTGCTCAACCGCCAGGTAAAAACCTTAAAAACATAAATCTGATGTCAGGTGGAGAAAAAACCTTAACAGCTGTTGCTTTGACATTTGCAATACTGAAATACAAGCCTACACCGTTTTGTATTTTAGATGAGATTGAAGCAGCACTAGATGACGTAAATATAAATAGATTTGTAAGTTATCTTAAAAACTTTGAGGATATACAGTTTGTATTAGTAACACATCAAAAGGCAACTATGGAGTTTGCTGATGTATTATATGGCGTAACAATGGCAGAACAAGGTATTTCAAAGATACTTTCTTTAAAACTAGAAGAAAAGGCAGGATAAGTAATGGAAGAAATAAATGTAGAACAAACGGAGCAGAAAGTATCATTGTTTAAAAAGTTACAAATGGGTTTATCTAAAACAAAAAAAGGCATGATGGATAAATTTGATGATGTTTTCACTTCATATGGAAAAATAGACGAAGAATTATTAGAAGAAATTGAAGAAATTCTTATAACATCAGATATTAGTATGCATACAACAATGGAAATAACCGATAGATTAAGAACAGCAATCAAAGAGCAAAAAGTAACAGAAGCTAGTCAAATCAAAGATGTTTTAAAAGAAGTGGTTGCAGACTTGGTAGATAAAGGTGAAGCGCATCAATTAAAACCTAAAACACCATTAGTTATATTGGTAATAGGTGTGAATGGAGCGGGGAAGACTACTTCTATCGCAAAGATTGCAAATCATTGTAAAACAGAGGGCAAGTCAGTTTTATTAGCAGCAGGTGATACATTTAGAGCGGCTGCAATAGAGCAACTTGAAGTATGGGGCAACCGATTAGATATTAATGTAGTAAAGCACCAAGAAGGATCAGACCCAGCAGCAGTTATTTTTGACGCAGTTCAATCTGCGAAAGCAAAAGATATTGATGTACTGATTTGTGATACAGCGGGACGATTACATAACAAGAAAAACTTAATGAATGAGTTAGAAAAAATCGCTAAAGTATTAGAGCGTGAGTACCCAGAAGCTGCAATGGAAACACTGTTAGTACTAGATGCTGGCACAGGGCAAAATGCAGTAAATCAAGCAAGAGAATTTAATGCTATTTCAGATATTACAGGAATAGTTTTAACAAAACTTGATGGAACAGCAAAAGGTGGGATCGTGCTAACAATAGGTGAAGAATTTGATATTCCAGTTAAATTCATTGGTGTAGGTGAGGCTATGGAAGATTTACAAGTCTTTGATGCAAAAGGGTTCACTGACGCGCTTTTTAGTTAATAACGAATAATAAAAAATGAATAGTGAATAGTTAGTAGTGATTAGTTAATGTGGGACTTTGCAATTGCAAAGTCCTATTGTATTTGAAATCTTAATACACGAGATACACGAGCATTTTTGCAAAAAATGCTCTCCTTAACTAATAACTAATCACTAAAAATTAATAACTATAAAATTGTATAGAAATATGCAATTTTATTCTTGACATACACCTTAATTTGTCTTAGAATAAGCTGTAAAGTAAATTTGCTTTACAGTGGGTTGCAAAAGAGGGAAAGCCATGTATGATAAATTAACTGAAACGAGCATTCTTTTTGATTTGTATGGACAGTTGCTCACGCCGAAACAAAGAGATGTTTTCAAAATGTATTATGAAGATGATTTTTCATTAGCAGAAATCGCAGAAGACAGTGGTATTAGTAGGCAAGGCGTACATGATACTGTAAAAAAAGGCGAAAAAGCATTAAAAGAATATGAATGTAAATTAGGGCTATTTAAAAAATTAATTGAGACCGAAAATATCTTTAATAAAATAGAAACCAAAATAGACAATATGATAGTAGCAAACAATCAAAATGAGACATTAATCAACGATTTAAAAGAAATTAAAAAATTGGTTGCAGAAAATATATAAAAGAGGTGAGTCCATGGCATTTGAGGGATTATCCGAAAAACTTCAAAGCACTTTTTCGAAGCTTAAAGGTAAAGGAAAAGTAACAGAGGCAGACATCAATGAAGCAATGAGAGAAGTCAAGCTTGCACTACTAGAAGCTGATGTAAACTTTAAAGTAGTAAAAAAGTTTATTGCAGATGTTAAAGAAAGAGCCTTAGGCGCAGAAGTATTGGAAAGTATCACACCTGGTCAACAGGTTATAAAAATAGTAAATGATGTTTTAACTGAGTTAATGGGTCAAACGCAAAGCAAGATAACATTTTCTTCAAAAGGTATGACGGTCATTTTAATGGCAGGTTTACAAGGGGTTGGTAAAACAACTACATGTGGAAAATTAGCAATGCATTTAAAGAAACAAAACAAAAACCCTATATTAGCTGCATGTGATGTATATAGACCAGCAGCAGTAGATCAGTTGAAAATAGTTGGAGAAAAAGTAGGCGTGCCTGTTTTTTCATTGCCAGAAGGTGCAAAAGCAGAAGAAATTGCTAAAGCATCAGTAGAATATGCAGAGCAAAATGGTCACGACGTTCTTATAGTAGATACATCAGGTAGATTGCATATAGATGATGATCTGATGGATGAGATAGAACGTGTAAAAAAAGTTACAAAACCACATGAAATATTATTAGTAATAGATGCTATGACAGGGCAAGATGCTGTTAATGCAGCAGAAGGTTTTAACAGCCGACTAGGTGTTGATGGTATTGTAATGACTAAGCTAGATGGTGACTCTCGTGGAGGGGCAGCATTATCAGTAAAATCTGTTACAGGTAAGCCAATTAAATTTATTGGTGTTGGTGAAAAATCAGATGCATTAGAGCCATTTATGCCAGATAGAATGGCATCAAGGATTCTTGGCATGGGAGATGTATTATCTCTAATAGAGAAAGCACAAGAAAACTTTGATGAAAAGCAAGCGAAAGAGCTTGAACGCAAAATGAAAAATCAAGAATTTGATTTTAATGATTTTTTACAACAATTGCAGCAAATGAAAAAAATGGGTTCATTATCATCCATACTTGAAATGATGCCAGGTGCTGGTAAAGCAATGAAAGGCGTAGAAGTAGATGATAAAGAATTAGTAAGAGTAGAAGCGATTATTAATTCAATGAACAAAGAAGAAAGAATTAACCCATCTATTATTAACGGGAGCAGAAAAAAACGAATTGCAAAAGGATGTGGCATGCCTGTTAGTAGAGTAAATAGTTTGTTGAAACAATTTGAACAAACTAAGAAAATGATGAAACAGTTTTCAGGTATGGGTAAGAAAAAAGGCAAGTTCCAAATGCCGTTTATGTAGTTTTTAAATTCAAAGAAGAATTTAATATATAATATTAATGATAAAATAAGGAGGTACCAAAATGGCTGTAAAGATTAGATTAAAAAGAATGGGACAAAAGAAGAGACCTTTCTATAGAGTAGTAGTAGCAGATTCTCGTTCACCAAGAGATGGTAGAAACATTGATGAAATCGGACACTATAACCCAGTTTCTGAGCCTGTTGATGTTAAGATTGATGAAGAGAAAGCTATCAAATGGTTAAACGATGGCGCGCAACCTACAGAAACAGTAAGAGATTTATTCAAGAAACATGGAGTTTACGCTAAATTAGAAGGTAACAATGAAGCTGCTGATGCAGAGTAAGTTTCTTTGTGGAGGTAGATAGACATGGTAGAATTAGTTGATACTATAGCAAGAGCACTCGTGGATCATCCAGACGAAGTCAATGTTAAAGAAGTAGAAGGAAAACAAGCAATTGTTATCGAATTAAAAGTATCTTCTGAAGACATGGGGAAAGTCATAGGGAAACAAGGGCGAATAGCAAAAGCTATTAGAACCGTTGTGAAGGCTGCCGCAAGTAAGGAAAAAAAGAAGGTTATTGTAGAAATAATTCAATAATAGCTAGTAAGTGGTGCCCATCATATTTAATATCGATGGGCTTTTCTTTATTATTGGAACTTTTTATTTGAAAGAAGAGAATAGATGAGAAAAAAAATAGGTGAAATAGTCAATGTAGTTGGAATAAAAGGAGAGCTAAAGATATATCCTTTAGTAAATTATGATGAGGATTATGCAAAGGGAAATCTTCTTTATATTAACAATGAAAAATTCATTGTAGAGAAATCAAGAAAACAAAAAACGGTATGGGTCATGAAATTAGAAGGCCTAGATGACAGAAATATTGCGGAGAGAAAAAAAGGTCAATTTATTGAAATTGACGTTATTGAAGAAGAATCATTACCTGAGGATACATTTTATGTATCTACGTTAATAGGCATGGAAGTAAAAACAGAAGAAGGCGAGTATATTGGAAAAGTAACTAATGTTATTCAAAACTCAGCCCAAGATGTTTATGAGATAACAACTGATGAAGGAAAACAAGTTTTAATACCAGCTGTAAAAGCTTTTATTGCTAACATAGATTCAGAAGAAAAAGTAATTACAGTAAGCGTCATAGAAGGATTGTTAGAACTATGAAGATAGATATATTGACCCTTTTTCCAGATATGTTTGCACCAGTTCTAGGTGATAGTATTATTGGAAAAGCACAAGAAAAAAAATTAGTCAGCGTAGAAGCTATAAATATAAGAGATTTTAGTGCCAGTAAGCACAAAAGTGTTGATGATTACCCTTTTGGTGGTGGTGAAGGCATGGTTATGCAGATGCAACCTATTGATGATGCCATGAAGTCTATTCAGGCTGAAAACAAACGTGTTGTTTATATGTCGCCAAAAGGTCAAACATTTAATCATGAAATGGCTTTATCTTTTGCTAAAGAGGAAGAATTGATTATTCTTTGCGGTCATTATGAAGGTGTTGATCAGCGCGTTATTGATCGCTGGGTTACAGATGAAGTGTCTATAGGTGATTATGTTTTAACTGGTGGGGAAATCCCTGCTATGGTTATGGTTGACGCGGTTGCTAGACTTGTACCAGGGGTTTTAAGTTGTGAGGCATCCTATGAAGATGAGTCTATTGCAAGTGGTTTGTTAGAATACCCACAGTATTCAAGACCAAGAGAATATGATGATATGGAAGTTCCAGAAATTTTATTATCGGGCAATCATCAAAAAATCGAAGAGTGGCGTTTTATAGAATCTTTGAAGCTAACATATAAGAGAAGACGAGACCTATTTAATAAATATATAAGTGACCAAACAAGATTTACTAAAAGGGAACGCAAGCTTATTAAAGAGACGATTGACGAGCTAAGAGAGAAAAAATAGTCGTGATAAAAAACATTTGTATAGATTATATATATATGATATAATTTTCAAGGTTAACAACGAATGTTCCGCTGGTCTATGAGCCATGAGCATTTATGAAGAAAGGAGGAACGAAAAATGGATATGATTAAAATGATTGAACAAGAATACCTTAGAAATGATATTCCTGAATTTGGCGTTGGTGATACTGTAAAAGTTCACATCAAAATCAAAGAGGGAACTCGTGAGAGAGTTCAGGTATTTGAAGGATTCGTTCTTAAAAGACAGAATGGCGGTTTAGGTGAAACTTTCACTGTAAGAAGAATTGCATCTGGCGTAGGGGTTGAAAAAACTTTCCCACTACACTCACCAAAACTTGATAAGATTGAAGTTATGAAGAGAGGTCGCGTAAGACGAGCTAAACTTAACTACATGAGAACAAGAACTGGTAAAGCTGCAAAAATCAAAGCTGCAAAATAAGCAAAAAACAAAAGAACTGAATAATTTCGGTTCTTTTTTGTTATACAATGATGTGCAATTAAGCGCGAAAGGAAATAAAGAATGGTTACTATAAATTGGTATCCAGGTCACATGAAAAAAACACGTGAGCTGATACAAGAAAATGTTAAGCTCGTAAATGCAGTTATTGAGGTACTAGATGCTAGACTACCTGAGTCAAGTAGAAATCCTGTAATTGATGAGCTTATAAAAGAGAAAAAAAGAATATTGGTATTAAACAAAGTAGATTTAGCAGATGAAAAAATAACGAACAAGTGGATCAAGCATTATGAAGCAATGGGGTATTATGTAGTTGCAATGAACTCGATGAAGGGTCAAGGAATGAAAGAACTATATAAAGTTCTTGATGGCATTTCAGAGGAAATAAATGCAAATAAACTGCGAAAAAAAATCTTACGAGTAATGATTGTAGGTATTCCAAATGTAGGGAAATCTTCATTAATAAATAGGCTGTCAGGGAAGAAAAGTGCAAAGACGGGAAACAAGCCAGGTGTCACAAGAGGTAAACAGTGGATTTTCCTTAGAGGAGAGATTCAATTACTAGACACACCGGGCATATTATGGCCCAAATTTGAAGATATGGAAGTAGGTAAACGATTATCCTATGTCGGGTCAATAAAAGACGACGTAGTTGATTTAGAGACCATTGCATATTTTTTCATACAGTATTTAAGTGCGCATTATCCAGAACGTGTTAAAGAACGATATGATATAGAATTTGAAGATGAACCAGCAGATGAAATAATGGACATGATTTGTAAACGTCGTGGTTTTATATTATCAGGTGGACGTATGAATTATGAAAGAGCAGCAACAACAATAATGGATGAATATAGAAATGGTTTATTAGGACGTATTAGTATTGAGTCGCCAGATGACAGGGCAACTGAAGAAGAGGAATAATCATGGAATATCAAGACATGTCTGTAAAGGCAATTAAAGAACATATAGAATCTTTACCACCTGAAAATTATTTAGATGAAGGTGAAAAACTTAAAACGGACGAACGAAAATCAGTTCAAAATTTGGGCGTTAAGCTCACTAAGGCTTTTCATAAAGAAGTTAAAGAGACTATGAGGCTCTTAAAAATGGGAGAGTATGAAAACAAACTGTTTGAAGATGGTTGTAAATATGTAGGTGGTATAGATGAGGTAGGCAGAGGCCCTCTTGCAGGACCTGTTGTAGCAGCTTGTGTTATTTTGCCCCGTGGAACCGAAATTAGAGGAATCAATGATTCGAAAAAATTATCTCAGAAGTTAAGAGAGAGTATTTTTGACGAAATAAAGGAAAAGGCCGAGTATATAGGCATTGGTATAATCAATAATAAAAGGATAGACCAAATAAATATATTAAATGCGACAAAAGAAGCGATGGTACAAGCTATAGAAAAAATCGGGTTACCCATAGATCATTTGCTCATTGATGCAGTTACTTTAGAGGATACATTTGTACCGCAAACGAGCATCATAAAAGGTGATGAAAAAAGCATATCAATAGCAGCCGCATCGATTATAGCAAAAGTTACAAGAGATGCAATGATGACAGAGTATCATGAAGCATATCCTTGTTATGATTTTAATAATAACAAAGGTTACGGAACGCAAAAACATTATGAAGGCATTCATGAATTCGGAATTAGTTCGATTCATCGGAAGTCATTTTTAAAAAATATATTATAATTGATTAAAAAAATCCGCCATAATTCTTATGGCGGATTTTTTAGTTTAGATAAAAGATGGAACTAGGTTAAATAGTATATGAATGTAATATAATTATAAGTTTTGAATTATATTCTAGATTATAATAGAATATTTGGTGTTGAATAAATATAATCTTAAAATTGTATTATTACTGAGAGGTGTAAGTACTTATCTATTTTGCGCTTTCCATGGGGGGAATACAATATAAGTAGTTATTATAAAAAAGTGTGTACAAACTACAAATTTGATGTTAATATTTAGATAAATCCAATAAATGTCACAAAAAACAGAAAAGGAGCTAGTTTTTATCATAAAATTCTGACAATTTGATTAATAAAAATTTGAGGAGTATTGAGATGAAAAAAATTATTGCAGTAGTATTAATGATGACATTAATTATGGGAAGCTTGTCTATAGCAAGTGCGGCAGAAATGGATGCAGAAAAGAAGATTGATACCATAACAATAGGGGAATATGAGTATTATTCTAAGGTGATTAAAGAAACAAAAGATATTTTGATAATAGAGTCATCGGATAATGATGGGAATGAATTTATAACAACACATGATAAAATAAACAATATTATAACATTAAAAGATAAAAACTCATTATCTAGATCGGCCACAAATATTTCGATTGATTTAAATGAATATGAGAACAGTGGTTCGACATCAACTCGAGGTAGCACATACTCGACTGCAAGTTTCTTTGGGACTTATGTATATTTTATGGAAAATCGAAATACCAAAATATATTATGAGTTGACAGTTCCTAATAGAGCTACATTATACACTCCAGATGTTTCGGGGACTGATTATACAAAAATGAAGATAAGAGATAAGGCATCATACTTTAAAAATCAATTAGAGACTGGAAGAACATTTACTTCACGTGTTGGTGAAGCGGTATTTGGTTCACTACCCGCTGTTGGGGAGTTGCAAACAATTGGTAGTGTTATTGAAGTTTTTTCTCAGAGCCATGATGATATAGTTACTTCAGTTGAAATTACAACTTTTATATCTTTGTTACAAACTGCAACAGGAAAGGCTGCAAGTTCTTTCTATAGTGCGACAGATGTCATTGCATCTGGGAGTGTATCAGTAGCAAATTTTTATAACTGTAGAACTGTGCTACCAATAATAGAGGATTTAGTAGCTCAATTATAGTATAAGTTATTGATTAATATTAATTAATAACGAAGTAAATGGTAGTTATAAATTATTAGTAAGAAGAATCCATGAAGAGATAAGGAAGTTGCTGTTTATGGATTCTTTAATCTGAGATTATACTTAAGTGAGAGCTAGTTGCGTGAAATACTTTGTTGATATACTAGAATAGAAGTTTCTTTGAAAACGTAAATAAGTATATTCTGTAAAAGATACTAGAGGATGTACTATTAAGAAGTCATTTTTTTATCAATTAGCAACCTAGAGTGCAAAGGAATGCAAATTCTGCATTCAGATAGAATTATTGTAATTTAATAAGTTTCTTTATAGTATAATGGTTAAGAAAGCATAACTTGATTAAGATAAAATCTGAAGAAATGGGGATATGATTTGAAAATATTTACAATGTTAATTATTCTTTTATTTTTTGTGATAATTACATTAGAAAAAATAATAAATAGTGTAGCGATTATGAATTTTTTTTCATTTGAAATTAATGCAACAAAAATACCATTTTTAAAAATATATTATATTAAAGTTATTCTAGTAATTGTGTTTTTAGGTATACTGATGTACAGAATAATAACTTAATAGAAGGAGGCAATATGACTTCTGTATTATTTATGTTGGGGTTAATTATAATATCGGTTGGAATTCTTTTACTATCATTTGCGAAAGTTAGTATTATTAACTTACTATTTATAAAAAATGTGCCCCATGGAGAAAGAAGTAAAATTAAAAAGCTTGTGTTGAAAAGTAGCGTTATTATAATAATTGGAGTATTAATTATTCTTATTTTATATTTATCTTCGTAAGTAAATTTATTTACAGTTTAAAAAAATAATAAAGTTGGATTGGTGCCTAGAAAGACATATTTTGTGTTGAATTATCGACTTTATAATCTGAAAAATGAATAAGTTTTTTTATTATTTGGACATACTGATTTGGAAATAATGACATCTGATGAATTAGAATTTGAGAGTAGAAAATGAATAGAGTTACCAATTGATTAGTTATTAATTGATGCAGTTCATCGGAAGTCATTTTTAAAAAATATAATATAATTGATTAAAAAAATTCGATATAATTCTTATGGCGAATTTTTTAGTTTGGAGAAAATATGCGATTAGGTGAATGGGGCGAAAAAGAGGCAGTCAAGTATTTAAAAAAATTAGGTTTTACCATAGTAAAAACAAATTATTCGTGTCGGCTAGGCGAGGTAGATATTATCGTTTTTCATAACAATACTTTTAGATTTATAGAAGTAAAAACACGACAAAATGATTCCTACGGAAGTCCTATAGATTCAATCACGCCTAAAAAAATTAAGCATATCATAAGGGTGGCAAAATACTATTTATTGGAAAACGGTATAAACGAACATCATGTAGATATAACACTGGATGCCATAGAAGTATATGCAGAGAATGGACAAACAAAATTTAATTACATAGAAGACATTTTATCTTGACAAAGAACGTACGTTCTTGTAGAATGTGTACACAAAATATGATGAAATTGAGGAAATATTTATGTACGCAAAAGTTTGTTCGTGCTCGCTAAACGGTCTAGATTCAAGGCTTTCAGTCGTTGAGTCTGATTTGTCAAAAGGATTACCAGGTTTTTCTATAGTAGGGCTACCAGATGCATCTGTAAAAGAATCAAAGGAAAGAATTCGTTCAGCTATTATTAACTCATCTTACAAATTTCCAAACAAAAAAATCACTGTAAATTTAGCGCCAGCAAGTACAAAAAAGGAAGGAACTCATTTTGATTTGCCCATAGCAATTGGTATCATGAGAGCCTGCGAAATTATAGAAAAAGATATTCCAGAAGATGTTGCTTTTATTGGTGAATTAGCACTAGATGGTAAGCTAACAAGAATCAAAGGGGCGCTACCATTAACTATAGGATTAAGAGACAGCCATGTAAAAAAAATATTTTTACCAATTGATAATATTGAAGAAGCCTCTTTGGTAAAAGACATAGAGTTATTTCCTGTAAAATGCGTATCTGACATAGTAGAATATTTTAATGATAGTCGTATAATAGAGCCACATATATGCACTGGAGAAACATATATAAATGAAGAAAAAAAATTTAAGAATGATTTTTGTGATGTAGCAGGACAGGAATCTGTAAAAAGAGCTATGCAAATAGCAGCTGCTGGTGGCCATAATATCATGATGATTGGCCCTCCTGGGGCTGGTAAAACCATGGTTGCACGGCGCATGCCCGGAATATTGCCACAGATGACATATGAAGAGCAATTAGAAATAACGAAGATATATAGTGTTGCAGGAGAATTGAATGAAGATATGCGCTTGGTAAAAGAAAGACCATTTAGATCACCTCATCATACGATTTCATCTATTGCAATGGTTGGTGGTGGTAAGATTCCTAAACCTGGAGAAATTTCATTGAGTCATTTTGGTGTATTGTTCTTAGATGAATTACCAGAGTTTAATAGAAGTGTCTTAGAAATATTAAGGCAACCCCTAGAAGATGGTGAAGTCTCTATTTCAAGAGTTAATGGGTCGTATACTTATCCATCAAAGTTTATACTAGTTGCAAGTATGAATCCATGTCCATGTGGCTATTATGGAGATGCGACAAACGAATGTACGTGCACACCTTCTCAAATCAATAAATACATATCAAAAATATCGGGACCGTTATTAGATCGAATCGATATGCATATAGAAGTTTTTCCAATCTCATTTGATGAAATATCGGGTGCAAGAAAACACAAAAGCACAGAAGAAATGCGTGCAGAAGTTGAACTTGCAAGGCAAATTCAAGTGTCTAGATATGTTAAAGAAGGTATTTTTACTAACTCACAACTAAGCCCGTCGCAAGTGAAAAAATATTGCAAATTAGATGATGGTAGCCAAAACATTTTGGAGTTAGCTTTTAAAAAATTATCTCTTAGTGCCCGTGCGTACAACAGAATAATAAAAATGAGTAGAACTATTGCAGACTTAGACAAGAGTGAGACTATATTGTCAAAACATGTGGCTGAAGCATTACAATACAGAAATTTAGATAAAAAATATAAAGGTGTTTAAAATGGAAAAAATAATATATGATTTGTGGCTAAATGAATTAAAAGGGATTGGAACAAGAAGCTATACATATCTGTTGGAAGCTTTTGGAACAAGTGAAAATATATATCATGCTACGTATGATGAGCTGCTTGGGTTATCTGGTGTTATACGTAAAAAAAGTCTTGATGCCATTAATACAGACAAAGATTTATCAGAAGCGAAAAAAATTTTTAAAGAGGCGAATGATAAAAACATTTCAATGACATCTTTAAGCCAAGGGGATTACCCTCAGAATTTACGTGATATATATGATCCCCCATTAGTCCTATATTATATTGGTGATCTATCAAAGATTACTTCAAAAGCTATAGGAATAGTTGGTGCAAGAAAAGCCTCTCCTTACGGAAAATATGTTTCATTTGAATTTGGAAAAACATTTGGTGAAAGTGGTATTTCTGTCATAAGCGGCATGGCTTATGGTATAGATACACAAGCACATAAAGGCGCACTAGAAGCAAATGGTTTTACCGTTGCAGTCTTAGGTTGTGGTGTTGATATTTGTTATCCTAAAGCCAATAAAAAATTAAAAGAAAACATGGAAAAAACAGGTCTTATCATTTCAGAATATAAACCTGGGACAGCGCCTATTGCAACGAATTTTCCGAGTAGGAACCGTATTATAAGCGGTCTTTCGCAAGGGGTTATTGTTATTGAGGCTGCTATAAAAAGTGGAACACTCATTACAACAGAGTTTGCTCTTGAGCAAGGGAAAGATGTTTATGTTGTACCTGGAAATATTAATAATATAAATAGTGAAGGAACAAACAAATTACTCAAGGAAGGGGCAATCCCCATAATTAGTATAGATGATTTAAAAGAGGAGTTTGGCATAAAAAACAGAAATAATAATATAGAAATCAACCTTGAAGAAGATGAAGAAAAATTATTAGATATAATAAAAAATATCCAACCTGCAACCATAGATAAAATCCTTCAATATTCATTGAAAAGTGTACCAGAAATTAACGGACTATTGACAATATTAGAAATCAAGGGTTTAATTGAAGTGTTTCCTGGTAAAATTATAATTGCAAAATAATAGACTTATGGATATAATCTAAAACAGGCGCAAAAAGTTGATGAAAAAAGTATAAACTAATAAATATTATTATGAGGTGAATATATGGCAGATAAATCTTTAGTAATAGTGGAGTCACCTGCTAAAGCTAAAACAATAGGTAAATTTTTAGGCAGCAGATATAAAGTCGTTGCATCAGTTGGTCATGTTCGTGATTTACCCAAAAGTAAGATGGGCATAGTGATTGAAGAGAATTATGAACCTAAATATATTAATATCCGTGGTAAAGGGGATGTTATTAAAGAATTGAAAAAGGAAGCAAAGAAAGCAAAAAAAGTCTTTCTGGCTACTGACCCTGACCGTGAAGGTGAGGCGATATCTTGGCATATTGCACACATCTTAGGACTTGAAACAGATCAAAAATGTCGTATAGAATTTAATGAAATTACAAAAGAAGCTATTAAAAATGCTGTTAAGAACCCAAGAACAGTGGATCAAGATGTTGTTGACGCACAACAAGCACGTAGAGTTATTGATAGATTAGTGGGGTATAGTATTAGTCCGCTATTATGGAAAAAAGTAAGAAGAGGTCTAAGTGCAGGTCGTGTACAATCTGTTGCACTAAAAATTATATGTGAGAGAGAAAAAGAAATACAAGCATTTCTACCTGAAGAGTATTGGAAGATTAATGGGAATTTTAACGAGAAAAAGATGCCATTTAATGGAGAATTATATAAATATAATGGTAAGAAGATAGAATTAAAAAACCAATCAGACGCAGATACAGTTATTAATAACTTAAAAGGGTCTGATTTTGTAGTTCAATCTATTGTGGCAAAAGAAAAATCAAGAAAGCCGTCACCACCTTTTACAACAAGTAGTTTACAGCAAGATGCATCTACTCGATTAGGATTTTTCACCAAAAGAACCATGAGTACTGCACAACAGTTGTACGAAGGTATTGATATAAAAGGAAAAGGAACTATTGGTTTAGTTACATATATAAGAACTGATTCAACAAGAATATCAGATGAAGCGAAAGAAAAAACAAAACTATATATAGAAGAAAACATAGGTGCGGAGTATACGGGAAATAATGTTTGGAAAAACAAAAAGAAAGATATTCAAGATGCACATGAGGCTATTCGTCCAACATATATTGATATTCATCCGAATGATATCAAAGAGTCACTTTCAAAAGACCAATTTAAACTATATAAATTAATTTGGGAAAGATATATTGCCAGTCAGATGGCAAGTGCAATATTTGATAGTTGCAAAGTAGATATCGAAAACAATGGCTATTTGTTTAAAGCGAATGGGTCAAAAATGAAGTTTAAAGGATTTTTAAGAATATATACATTTGCGGATGTAAAAGAAACTAGTCTTCCGGAGATGGAAGAAGGGCAAACGCTAGCGTGTGAAGAAGTATTGCCAGAACAACACTTTACACAACCACCTGCAAGATATACAGAGGCAGGCCTAGTAAAAGAACTAGAAGAATTAAATATTGGTAGACCAAGTACTTATGTACCAATCATAACTACACTGTTATCAAGAAGATATATAGCGAGAGAGAAGAAATCATTATACCCAACAGACTTAGGTTTTGTGGTTACTTCTATAATGGAAATGTATTTTGCAACTATTGTTGATGTAGGCTTTACAGCATCACTAGAAGAAAAACTAGATGATGTTGAAGCTAGTAATACACAATGGAAAGAAGTAGTTGATGGGCTTTATAAGGCGTTCAAAGGCGAATTAGATTTAGCTTTTGAAGAACTTGAACGAATAGAAATAGAAGAAGAAGTAACTGATGAATTGTGTGAGAACTGTGGAAAAAACATGGTGATTAAACATGGTAGATTTGGTGAGTTTTTAGCATGTCAAGGATACCCAGAATGCAAAACAACAAAACCTATAGTCAATAAAACAGGTGTTATGTGTCCTGAGTGTGGGAAAGAAATAGTTGAAAGAAGAAGTAAGAGAGGTCGAATCTTTTACGGATGTAGTGGATATCCTGATTGTGAATTTACATTATGGAATAAACCTCTAGATAGAAAGTGCCCACAATGTGAGTCCTTACTAGTTGAAAAGAAGTCGAAAAAAGCGAATATTGTATGCTCGAATAAAGAATGTGATTACACAGAATAAAGCGAGGAGTGTTAGTATGTTCAGAGGAACAACAATAGTTGTAGTTAGAAGAAGTGAAAGTGATGTGTGCATCGGTGGTGATGGGCAAGTAACGTTTGGTCAAAATGCAGTAATGAAACATAATGCTGTAAAAGTTAGAAAAATATATAATGGGAAAGTATTAAATGGCTTTGCAGGTTCAGTAGCTGATGCTTTCACGTTAACTGAAAAATTTGAAGGTAAGCTCGAAGAACATGGTGGAAACTTAAAAAGAGCAGCTGTAGCTCTAGCACAAGAATGGCGACAAGATAGAGTGTTGAGAAAACTTGATGCCTTAATGTTAGCAGCTGATAAAGATGATATATTATTAATTTCTGGAAATGGTGAAGTGATTGAGCCGGATCATAATGTTATATCTATTGGCTCTGGAGGAAACTTTGCGTATTCGGCAGCCAAAGCTTTATACGATAATACCGATCTTGATGCTGAAACAATTGCAAGAAAATCATTAGAGATAGCATCATCTATTTGTGTTTATACAAACGACCATATTAGTGTTGTTAAACTAGATGATGAACCAGATGAGAAGCAGGAGGTATAGTCATGGCGGATCTAACACCAAAACAAATAGTAGAAGAGCTAGATAAATATATAATTGGGCAAGATAAAGCAAAAAAATCAGTAGCTGTTGCTTTGAGAAATAGATACAGACGTAATTTGTTACCAGATGAAATGCGAGATGAAGTGACACCTAAAAATATTTTGATGATGGGACCAACTGGTGTAGGTAAAACTGAGATTGCAAGAAGACTTGCGAAACTAGTTGAAGCGCCATTTATAAAAGTTGAGGCTACAAAGTTTACTGAAGTAGGATACGTTGGAAGAGATGTTGAATCTATGGTAAGAGATTTAGTAGAGACATCAATTCGATTAGTAAAGAATAGAAAGATGGAAGAAAAGTATGTCATTGCAGAAAAAATGGCAGAAGATCAGATTATAGAATCTTTAGTACCTTCAAAGAAAAAGAAAGTACCTGTTCTTAAAAGTCCTCTTGATATATTTACGCAACCACAAACGCCACCGCCTCCTAAGGAAGAAAAAACTGAGGACAAAGTGGATGTTGAGCTATTAAGAGAACAAGTAAGACAACAGTTAAAAGAAGGCATTTTAGAAGATCAAATAATTGAGATTGAAATAGATGATACGGCAAATCCTTTAAATATGTTAGACCTAGGAAATGAATCTGCGAGCATAAGTATTGGTAATATATTTGGCGATATGATGCCAAAGAAAAAGAAAAAAAGAAAAGTATCAGTTAAAGAAGCGCGAAAGATAATTAGAGAACAAGAAGCACAAAACATGTTAGATATGGACCAAGTTCATAGTGAAGCATTAGAAAATGCTGAGCAAAATGGTATAATATTTATAGATGAAATCGACAAAATTGCATCTTCCAATTTAAAGAGTGGTGCGGATGTATCTCGTGATGGGGTACAAAGAGATATTTTGCCGATAGTTGAAGGTAGCGTTATCAAAACAAAATATGGGCCTATTAAAACCGACTATATGTTGTTTATAGGTGCAGGTGCATTTCATACAGCAAAAGTTACAGATTTAATACCGGAACTACAAGGTCGTTTTTCTGTAAGAGTTGAGCTAGAAAACCTGACAATGGAAGTATTTAAACAAATTTTAGTTGCGCCAGAGAATGCTTTAATAAAACAATACAAAATGCTTTTAGAAACTGAAGGTCCAGAAGTGACATTTGAAGAAGATGCCATTGATGAGATTGCTAGAGTTGCATTTGTAATGAATGAGCAAACTGAAAATATTGGTGCAAGAAGACTACATACGATTATGGAATTTTTATTAGAAGACATTTCATATAATATAACTGAGGAAGAATCCGACAAAATAATTATTGATAAAGAATACGTTGTCGAACGATTTTTGAGAAAAGTAGTTGAAAAAGATGTAGATAAGTATATACTATAAGTGTAAAAATTATAACAATTTACAACATTTGAATTGTTTGAGGGGTGCAAACAAGAAAAAATATTGTAATTTGTATAAAATTTTAGAAAAATTAGCCGATTTAGAATAAAGTGGCAATTTTTCTCTTGAATTTATTCAAAATTAGTATAGTATATATGCATAGTGGGTAAGTGCCAATTTTTAGCGCTTACTTTAGTGTATTATATACATAAAAAAAGAGATATTAAATCATAGGGAGGTAAATGCATGTCTGTAGAGTTATTGAACATGACGAGAAGGCTAAATTCAGTCTTACAGCAGGAAGGGGTTGCACCTGTATCGTTTGAGGGGCTTTGTGTTATATTAGGGGAATTATTAACTGCAAATGCTTACGTAATTAGTAAAAGAGGAAAGGTTTTAGGGTTAAACTTAGCTGTTAAAGCTGATAGCGCAACTATCATTGACCATGAAACAGGAAATGAAGTATTTCCAAAAGAGTATAATGACGAATTAATGGGTATTCCAAAAACAAGTGCGAATATTACTGGAGAAGAATCTTTAAAGATTTTCAAGTATGACTATGCTTCTGTTGATAAGTACATTACTATTATTCCAATTTATGGAAGTGGACAAAGACAGGGAACACTTGTATTAGCAAGATATGACAGAGAATTTGATACAGAGGACTTAATCTTAGGTGAGTATGGTGCGACTGTTATTGGTCTTGAGATTATAAAAGCTAAGACTCAAGAATTTGAAGCAGATGCTAGACAGAAAGCTGTTGTTCAAATGGCTATTGGTACATTATCTTATTCAGAGCTTGAAGCGGTACAAAACATATTTGCTGAATTAAACGGTACAGAAGGACTATTAGTAGCAAGTAAAATTGCTGATAGAGCTGGAATTACACGTTCGGTTATTGTAAATGCTTTAAGAAAGTTTGAAAGTGCTGGTGTTATTGAATCTCGTTCTTTAGGAATGAAGGGAACTCACATCAGAATATTAAACAATAAGCTTATGGAAGAATTAGAAAGATTAAGCATGTAATTAGAAAATAAATCGATTAAAATATCGCAGACACGTATGTGTCTGCGTTTTTTTATGGAGAAATCTTAGAGATGCTGACTATTATCTCTGCAAAAAATATAGTATAGTATTGATATACTAGAGTAAATGGAGTTGATACTATGGCAATTATTATAAATGACCAAAATGAAGTAGGTATAGAGGAAGAACAACGTGTTATTGTTGTTGGTTTATGCGAACGAGAAGATATAACGGATGCAATGGAAGAGTTGCATGAGCTTGCAAAAGCTGCAGGTGCAACCGTAGTTGGAGAAATGGTTCAAAATAAGCAAAAAATTGATCCAGCTTTTTTTATAGGTAAAGGAAAAGTTGAAGAACTAAGAACGGCTGCAATCGGTTTAGGTGCAAACCTAATAATCTTTAATGACGAATTATCTGGTGTCCAGTTGAGAAACTTGGAAAATGCGTTAGATTTAAAAGTTATTGATCGCACGGTGTTGATACTTGATATTTTCGCAAGAAGAGCTTCATCTAAAGAAGGAAAGTTACAAGTAGAACTTGCCCAGTTGAAATATGCGAAAGCAAGAATGATAGGAATGAATCAGTCGTTGTCAAGGACTGGTGGTGGTATTGGGACAAGAGGACCAGGTGAGAAAAAATTAGAAACTGATAGAAGATATTTGCAAAGACGCATGTTAGAAATAGAAAAAGAGTTAGCTGCTATTAGGAAAAATAGAGGAACACAAAGGGCAAAAAGAATTAAATCGGAAGTCCCCGTGGTATCTTTAGTTGGTTACACAAATTCAGGTAAGTCAACTATTATGAATGCTATGCTTCGAAAAGTAGAAAAAGAAGAAAAGACTGTGTTTGAAAAAGACATGTTATTTGCTACATTAGATACTTTTCAAAGAAATATTACCTTAGATTCCAAAGAGTCCTTTGTTTTAATTGATACAGTTGGGTTTGTAAGTAAATTGCCACATTCATTAATCAATGCATTTAAAGCAACGCTTGAAGAAGTGAGATATTCTGATTTGTTAGTTCATGTAGTTGATGCATCAAATGAGAAAATTGAGTTTCAAATGGATGTGACGAATAAAATCATTTCTGAAATTGTTGGAGAAGATAAAGAATCTATAGTAGTCTTTAACAAAATGGATAAAGTGGACTATGATAAATCCTTATTGCCAGTTGCAGAAAGACATCTGTATATATCAGCAAAAGCTGAGCAAGGGATTGATGAAATAATAGAAAAGATTAAAGAATTACTATTTTCTCATATTGTGAAAGTCACTTTACTTATTCCCTTTGATCAAGGAAGCATTACATCTTATTTGTGTAATCATACAGCTGTTGATCAAATGGATTATGTTGAGGAAGGTGTACGTATTGAAACTAATTTAGATCATGTAGATATAGGAAAGTATGGTCAATACATCATTGAAGATGACGGTGAAAAGTAATATGGGTAATTACAAAACAATAAGACACGAAATAGACGTAGAAGAAGTAATTGAAAAATCAAGGTTTATAGGCTATGCAAAACCTGTTGAATCGAAAGAAGAGGCAGATGCATTCATTCAATTGATTAAAAATAAACATAAAGAAGCAAATCATAATGTACCGGTTTATCTTTTAGGCGAAAAATATGATGTTCAAAAATATAGTGACGATGGTGAACCAAGTGGTACGGCTGGGCTTCCAATATTGAAAATGTTAATGAACGAAGGCATAACGAATATAGCCATAGTTATTACAAGGTATTTTGGTGGGGTTAAACTTGGGACAGGTGGGCTTGTTAGAGCTTATACTAAGACGGCTAAAATGGCGCTAGAAATGGCAGAAGTATATACAGTTGAGGAAATGCTAGCTTATTCAATAAAAATTGATTACAGCACCCATGGTAAAATCCAAAATGATTTTGAAAATCGAAACTATCAAATAGTCGATACATTATTTAATGAAGAAGTAGAAATAATAACTTATGTAAAGCCAGCAGAAGAAGAACTGTTTAAAGAACATGTTACAAACTTGACTAATGGTAAAGCAAAAGTGAAATATTTAGAGAGTGTGTTAACAGGCTAATGTGTAACTTTTTATAAAGTGGGTATATATAAGCCATTAAAAAATGAATGGAGGCAAATAAGATGAATGAAGCATTAATGATGGAAATGTTAGGTAAAAAGACATGGGCAGTAGTAGGCGCTAGCCCTGATACTGAGAAGATAAGTAATAGAATCATTAAGAAACTGACTAAAAAAGGATTTGAGGTAATTCCAGTAAACCCAAAGTATGAAGAGATTGAAGGGTTAAAGTGTTATCCAAATGTTGCAAGTATTCCAAAGCCAGTCGATTGTGTTGATTTCGTAGTAGGGCCACCGTTGACTAAGAAAGCAGTAGATATGCTTGATCCAAGTGATATTGAATATCTGTGGATGCAACCGGGTTCTTTTGACGATGAGGTTGTGACGTTTGCAGAAGAAAAAGGATTTAAGGTTGTGCATGGTGGGGCTTGTGTTTTAGTCGCTTCAAATATGGTTGACCATATATAAATGATGTATGAAGAGACTTTCGGGTCTCTTTTTTATGTTTGATAAAGATATATAATGTAAGCAAATAGATTGTCAAAAAAAGTGAAGAAATGTACAAAAAAAATAGAAATAATTCATTGACAAAGAAAAAGTCTTATGATAATATATTTCTTGTGCTCACGAAGAAAACACAAACGAAGAAAACGCTATGAGCATTGAAGTTAGTAGGTTTTATGCCAGAACTGATTTTAGAGATACAAGACCGTGGCCCTATGGTCAAGCGGTTAAGACACCGCCCTTTCACGGCGGTAACCCGGGTTCGATCCCCGGTAGGGTCACCAATATAATTTAGCTAGTTTTACGCGGCCTGGTAGTTCAGTTGGTTAGAATGCCAGCCTGTCACGCTGGAGGTCGAGGGTTCGAGTCCCTTCCAGGTCGCCATTTTAAATATTATATGGTAGCAGGTTATAGTCAATTTAACATAGCAGCATAACTTAATAAACATTATTTATCCAGCTAGCGTGGCTCAACGGTAGAGCAGCTGACTTGTAATCAGCAGGTTGGAGGTTCGATTCCTCTCGCTAGCTCCATTTAATTAAAGAATAAAACAACAAACATATGTGGTGGAGTTCCCGAGTGGCCAAAGGGGGCGGACTGTAAATCCGTTAGCTGAGCTTTCGATGGTTCGAATCCATCTTCCACCACCATTTTAAAAAACATATGCAGAAGTGGCTCAGTGGTAGAGCATCGCCTTGCCAAGGCGAGGGTCGCGGGTTCAAATCCCGTCTTCTGCTCCA
>PPCM01000119.1_pt1 | contig 122144 bp, 91 predicted proteins | sample 1555541 | NCBI WGS metagenome assembly PPCM01 (sample SAMN05284479, study PRJNA326546) | Marine sediment metagenome, whole genome shotgun sequencing project. | isolation source: marine sediment | place: Germany: Wadden Sea | collected 2012-09-05
CAACTTGATACAATACTTAAGAGAGTATTCATAATCAAGAGGAGGTCTATTATAATGTCACGAAAAAAAAGAGACAAAGCCAAGAAATTACCACACCATATCATCACTCGTAGTATACCAGAACGTAACTTATTCAATGACAAAGAAGATAAAGAATTATTTCTAAGGTTGATCAAAGAAGCAGCAAAAATCTATCGAGTTGAAATCCTAGCCTATTGCCTGATGGACAATCATGTTCATATGCTGGTTCATCCAAGAGGTGGTGATATATCAAAATTCATGTTTAAGATCAACAACCCATATGCCATAGAGTATAACAAGAAATATGAGAGAAGAGGAACGCTAATCTCATCACGCTTTAAGAACATCATCATTAGAGACCTAAACCAACTACTTAGAACATCCACCTACATCCATAACAATGCGAAGGACCTTCTATACAAGGGCTACAGAAGCATTAAAGACTATCCTTATAGTTCCATTTGCGATTATATCAATCCAACCAAAGCACAGAAGATAGCCAGTCCAACCTATATCTTCAACAGAATGGGAGGGACTTATAATACAGCCCATAAACATTATCTATCACTTCTTGAAATACAGATGCAAGAACATGACCAGTTTGAAGAAGAGCTAAAAGTAGCCATGAGAAAAGGTGACTATAAAAGCGACAAGGAGACTTTTGACCGAGAAGAAAACCCAGAGAGGGTTATTAGCATACTTGCAAAGTTACTATCAATGGAAAGTGACCATATATTACACACAAAGTATGTAAATAAATACAGAACATTCAAAGGTATCGTTGCAGCAACCTTAAGAATCTACTGTGATCTATCACTAATCGAGATGACCAAATACTTCAAAGGGCAGACAAGTGTTACTATTGGGAGGTTGGCTAGAATTGGACTTGAGGAATTTGAGATGAAACCTGATTTATTTAAACGGATAAAAGAAGCAATATAGCTTTGCAATTGTGAAGATTTATCTATGATGAATGCGTATCATGCTTGAGATACGTTTTTTTGTGGTGCATATTTTTTATAGATTGTCATGCCTTCATTAATAAATGCGAATAAAGACAGGTATAATTCAGTTAATAGTGTTGTAATTGTTTGAAGGGTTGGTATGAAAACGTGAAAACTGCCGAATTTGTTGATATTATTTGCGTCCGACCCCAAATGCAATCATTCACATGCTCAAAAATTGCGTCTGACCCCAGAGGGTTTGCGTCCGACCCCAGATATACTGGCTCCCGTACACAAGCATTGCGTCTGACCCTTGAGTAGGTTGTCAATCTTATACATTGATGTTCGAAGATGTTCGATTGTGAATTGACTAATCATAACTAGACAAGTATAATTAACCTATCGAATAGGACGGAGAAGGCTTATGCTTAAACACATAAAAACTTACTTACCGGTTGTTGTTATTTTGAGCTTGCTATTGTCAAGTTGTCAATTTTTTCAACCAACCCCTACATCTGAAGAGAATCAAAAGAAGACTGTTGCTATGATTCCGAAAGTTATTGGTAGCTCATATTATGATTTGTGTGCAGATGGTGCTGAGGTTGCAGCTATAGAACTTGGTATAGAGTTTATATACAAGGGACCAACAACTTCTGATTCTGCTTCTCAAGTGAATATTGTCCAAGATATGATTGCCAGGCAGGTAGATGTTATTGCGATTTCACCGATTGATCCAGCAGCATTACTACCTGTACTTAACTCAGCAGAAAATCAGGGGATTAAGATAATTACATTTGATACGGACATCGATGTTGAATCTAGAGAAGTGTTTGTGAGTCAGGCTTCTTATGAAAATTTAGGTAAAAGTCTGATGGATAATGTTGCTAATGGTATGGATGGAGAAGGTGAGTTTGCGATTCTAACTTCCTCTTTGACATCAAATGAAAGTAACACCTTGATTCAGTGGATTGAGATAAGGATGAAAGAGAAATACCCTAATATAAAAATATTGTTTGTTATTCCAACAGACAATGATCAGCATGAAGCTTTTGTCCAGACTCAAAACTTGATTAATGCTTATCCGGATCTGAAAGGGATTATAGCTTTATCTAATATAGCAATTACTGGAGCAGCTAGGGCCATTGAGGCCACTGAAAATACAACTATTAGTTTGAATGGTATAGGTATCCCAAGTGATGTTAGAAGTCATATAGAAAAAGGAAGTATTGATACTGCGACTTTATGGGAACCCCTTGATCTTGGCTACCTAACTATGTACGTTGCAAACCAAGTGATGGAGGAACGGCCATTTGAGGATAATGAATCTTATGGGAAGTTAGGACCCCTTCTATATTTGGATAGAGAATCAATTCTCATCATGGATCGTCCGATACAGTTTGATATTGACAATATTAATGATTATGAATTCTAGTTTGTGGGAGTTATATATGTTTAGGAAAAATGCGTTACATATGGTGCGTGAAACTTATATTGTTTTCATAACAATTATTCTTTGGGTACTCATTGCATTGGTAAATGAAAATTTTGCAAAGCCAACATACATCATTAACCTTCTTGGGAATAATGGTGTTTATTTTGTATGTGCATTAGGGATACTACCGCTTATGATTATGAGACATATTGACTTGGCTGTAGGTGGTGTGATGCTTGTTACAAGCATGATTGTTACTTTGGTCTACAGCTTGATTGCATTGCCTATTTGGCTTGTTATGTTTCTAAGTTTGCTAATAGGTGGTATGGTTGGATACTTGAATGGGCGAATCATTAGTAGGTTTAAAGCTTCATCAGTCATTGTAACGCTTGCTATGTTGAGTTTATACAGGGGTTTATCACGTTACTGGTTCAGGCAAAATACGGGTGGCATTCTACAAACAGATATATTTGGCAGCGGTTTGAAAGATGTCTTTGGATTGCCAATTCAAAGTATTATTATCTTAGTAGTGATTATTATGACGGTATATATATTAAAATATAATCCTATTGGAAGACAGATCTATGCCCTTGGTGAAAATGAAGAAAATGCTTGTAGACTAGGATTTAATCATGGTAGGGTAACTAGATTTGTATATTTATATAGTGGTATGTTGGCAGGTTTAGCTGCCTTTATCCATATGAGTCTGTTAGGTTCTTCGAATATTGAGGCTTATAATGGTATTGAATTTGAGTTGATTATAATACTAATTATAGGTGGTTTGAATATACTTGGTGGTTATGGCACAGTTCATGGCACCTTCTTTGCTGCAACCTTTGTTATCATTCTAAAGAGTGGATTGATCTTTGTACAAATACCAGCCTTTTGGCATAATATGGTTATAGGTTTAATTATTCTATTGATAGTAAGTTATGATATGGTTAAGCGTAGACTTTCGAAAACGTTAATTGCTACAAGGGAGGGCTTATAGTTATGAGTAAATATGATAAAAGTCTTCTGGTACTGCTTCTTATAATAATCATAATCGGCGGTGTCCTTCAAGGTAGTGACTTCCTTTCTATGGCAACTCTAAATATATTCATGTATCAAATTCCTGAGTTGGGACTTATATCATTGGCTGTAATGTTGATTATGGTAGAATCTGGATTGAATTTATCAGTTATGGCAACAACAACCTTATCAGGTATTCTGGGAGCATTAACAACATCAGCATTAAATGGTTTAGGTGGGTTTGCTTTTGTAGTTGGTTTGCTTGTCATCATTGTCGTAGCAGTTGCAGCAAGTGCAATTAATGGATTTATTGTTAGTTATTTACAAGTCCCCACGATTCTAGGTACACTAGGGACGATGCTCCTCTACAGAGGGTTAGCAATGACTGTGACAAAAGGTGGGCATATTGCTTCTTATTCAAATGCCAGTAATTTTCTAGGCGGAAAATTAGTTGGCATACCTGTAAGTTTTATTATCTTTTGTACAGTAGCAATCCTGTTGGACCAACTGTTAAGGAAGCATCGCTTTGGTAAACACTTGTATAAGATTGGCAAAGATAAAAAGGCAGCTATGTATTCGGGTATCCCTGTCAATCATCATATATTTTTAACATTCCTATTATCAGGTGTTATTCTAGGGATTGCTGCTATCGTCATGACTTCGAGATACAATTCTATTAGTGTAGATTATGGATCATCCTATTTGATGAGTAGCATTGTTATTGTTAGTCTTGGAGGAGTGCTAATTGCAGGTGGACAAGGGACTGTTATAGGTACTGTATTAGCAGTTCTGTTACTTAATGTGGTAATGAGAATTATGAATATTGCTAATGTTGATTCTGATATTATGGATGCGGTATTTGGTGGTTTGTTATTGTTAAATATATTATTCCAACACTTGATGCAAAGTAATGACAACAAGTGGTTGATGACAAATAAGGTTTAGTAGGTGGAGAAATGTTTGGAATTGAACGTTTGCAATTGATTAGAAAAATAGTCATAAAAGAAAAGTCCGTTGAAGTTACATCTCTTAGTAAGGAATTAAGTGTTTCGGAGGTGACAATCCGAAGAGACTTAGACAAGCTTGAAAAAGAAGGTCTAGTTGTTAAGACTTATGGTGGTGCAATTTTAGTTGAAGATATTGTGACGAAAGAGGCTAATGTTCAACAAGACATAGCAATGCCAATTGAAGAAGATGATAGCTTAAAGAGTATAGCAAAAATGTGTTCTAAAATTATTGAGGATTATACGACAATTTTCATTGATGGCGGTTTGATTGGTTTATCTTTGGTGCATGAGATAAAGCACCATGAAGGCTTGATTGTTGTTACCAATAATCTAGATGTGGCTTTTTATCTCCATAAGGAGACGGATCATAAAGTTGTAATTATTGGCGGAGAAGTTAATCAGGAGACTGGAGATGTTGAAGAATATGAGCAACTTATGGACCTACTACTTAGTAAAGCATTTATTAGTGTGGATGGAATCGAGATAGAAGTAGGTTATACAGCAGATGATAAAAGTAAAATGCGTTTATTCAAAGTCCTAAAATCAGTCTCTAGAGAAGTTGTTATAGCAACTAAAAGTGATGTTTTTTATAAACGTGGGCTTGTCAGAGTTGCGCCTCTTGAAGACATCAAAACGATTATTACTGACTCTAAAATCCCTGATGAATTTAAGTCATTTTATTACGAGAATAATATAAAGGTACATGCATCATCAACGATGAAGCTATAGAGGTGGTTCTATGATTACAGGTGTTCATGTCAATCAATTGAAAAAATTCTATAACACTAATAAAGTGGTTGATATCGATCATTTGGTTTTTGAAAAGGGCTCGGTTTATGGCTTGATTGGTACTAATGGAGCTGGTAAGTCTACCTTGCTTAGGATGATTGCTCAAGATGAGAAGCCGAGTCATGGCACCATAGATTTGCAAAGAATGAAACCCAAAATGTTACATCATGAAATTGGACTTTTTCAAGAGATGCGAGTTTATGAAAGTGTCTTTTTAGGACGTGAAGAAAAAAGGTCGTTAGGTCCTCTTCAATGGATAAAATGGAATAAGGTCAAAGAAGAAACAAAAAGGTTACTTACTAGATTTGACTTGGATATAGATCCATCTGACCAGATTAAGCATTTGGAGAAATCCGCGCAAAAACTACTTGAAATAGCCATAGTGATCTCCCAGGAACCAGATGTTTTGATCATTGATGAACCTTTGACTTTATTAGATGATAATCAGATTAATATACTTAGGTCCTATATAAAAGATTTCATGAATGATGAAAGAATAGTCATATATTCATCCCACAGAATTGATGAAATGGTTAAAGATGTTGATAAAGTTATAACCATGAGGGATGGTCATGTTGTTGAGGTTTTAGATGGGGACACCAAAGATGTCATGTCTCTTTGGGAGTTTTCTGAGAAGGATGTACACAAGTACCCAAAGAGGAAAGTTGATATTGGACCAACTTTGCTCAAAGTTGTAGAAATGAATACCGAACATTTAAGTAATATACAGTTTAGTTTAGCAGAAGGTGAAATCCTTGGTATTGTTGGTCTGAAAGGCTCTTACAAAGATGAAATAGGGAAAGCACTTTTTGGCACTATACCATCAGAGGGTCATGTATATATGGAAGGGCGACTGGTGAAACATAGGTCTACTCAACACGCAGTAGAGTCAGGAATATGTTACGTCGGTCATGATCAAGAAGGTTTGTTTCCAGAAGAATCCGTCTATGAAAATGTCATAGCAGCCAATAGTTCTAGGGGCAGGCGACTTAAACACAGGTCTAAAAAGATTATAAGTAAGTATTATCTGGATATTCTAAATGTAGATGAAGATAACCGCAGTGGCAAGTTAGCTAGTTTGAGTGCAGGTAATAAACAAAAAGTTTTATTGGCAAAATGGTTTTTTAGTTACTCTAGGGTCTTCATATTCAATAAACCAACTGCTAATATTGATACACCTTCAAAGGTGGATATCTATAATATTTTTATGGATTTAGTGGAAAGCGGTGCAGGATTAGTTGTTATTTCAAATGACCTCGAAGAAGTAGCGGGTATTTGTGATCGTGTACTTGTATTCTCTAAAGGTAATATTCAGCAGGAAATCAAAAATGAAGAATTATCTGTTCATAAACTTGTAGAATCTATGCAAAATTGGGCATAACAACTAAATATATAAGTATAAAAGGAACTTTTTCATAAAAATGAAATGGTTCCTTTTTTATGTAATCGTATCTATTTTGTCCATACTGTTAAGAAAATGATGATAAATAATATAAAATTAGTAATAATAGATTAAATAAATCACAATCGAACATTATTATCCAAAATAAAGCATCATTTTCTTGACAAAATTGATTTAAAGTTGTAGAATTTACTTAATCGAACAAGAACGAACATAAAAGTGCTGAATGGAAGGAGAATGAAGGTGTCCAACTATATATTGGAATTAGATGGAATCACAAAAGTGTTTCCAGGAGTAAAAGCATTGGATCAAGTTCATTTTCAACTTATGCCTGGTGAAATACATGCACTAATGGGTGAAAATGGTGCAGGGAAATCAACTTTTATTAAGGTTATAACTGGCGTACATCAACCGGAAGAAGGACAAATCAAATTGAATGGTGAGTACATTCATTTTAAGAATCCAAGAGAAGCTCAAAAACATGGGATTGCAGCAATCTACCAACATGTGACTTGTTACCCAGACTTAAGTGTAACAGAGAATATTTTTATGGGACATGAGGAAGTTGATCAAAAAACAAAAAGAATACTTTGGAAGAACATGCATCTAAGGGCTCAGAAATTACTCGATGAATTAAGCGCAGATTTTAAACCTACAGCACTCATGAATGAATTAAGTGTTGCACAGCAACAAATGGTTGAGATTGCAAAAGCTATTTCATCAGAAGCGAAAATCATCATTATGGATGAGCCAACAGCTGCACTAACCAAAAAGGAAAGTGAAGAACTTTACAAGATTACGGAGAAATTAAGAGATCAAGGAGCAGCAATTATCTTTATCTCTCATAGATTTGAAGATATGTATAGATTGGCTTCGAAGGTAACTGTATTTAGAGATTCTAAGTACATCGGTACATGGGATGTTGATCAAATTACCAATGAAGACTTGATTGTTGCAATGGTTGGTCGTGAGATTACTCAACTGTTCCCTAAGAAGTCACCACATGTTGGAGAAGAACTTCTAAAAGTTGAGGGTCTAGGAAAGATTGGCTACTATAAAGACATTTCCTTTGACGTTAGAAAAGGTGAAATACTTGGCTTTACAGGACTTGTAGGTGCTGGACGAACTGAAGTTTTCCAAAGTATTTTTGGTATCAACTCCTTTGATGAAGGAACAATTAGTTTAGAAGGAAAGAAGATAAATATCAAGAAACCGAAGGATGCAATGGATTTAGGGATTGGTTACTTACCAGAAGATCGTCAACATCAAGGTTTAATTCTTGAGTGGGAAATAGGTAAGAATATCACTTTACCAACTATTTCAGATTTGGCTAAGAAAAGCATACTTAATAGAAATAATGAAAATAATCTAAGCAAAAAGTTATCTGAGAAAGTTCATGTTAAAGCAACAAGCATTTTTGACCTAGCTAGTTCCTTATCTGGTGGTAATCAGCAAAAAGTGGTTGTAGCTAAATTGTTAGCTAAAAATCTAAAACTAATTATTATGGATGAACCAACTAAAGGTGTGGATGTTGGTGCCAAATCAGCTATATATGAAATTATGAACGAACTGGCTGAACAAGGATATGGTGTGGTCATGATTTCATCGGAAATGCCGGAAATTCTTGGCATGAGTGACCGAATTGTTGTTATGAAAGATGGGCGTATCACAACGATTTTTGAAAACAAAGGTATCACTCAAGAAATGATTCTAGAAGCAGCAATGGATAGCCAAGCTTCGGTGAAAGGAAGTGTGGTGTAGACATGATTAAGAGAATCGGAAAAGACCTTAACATCAACAAACTTCGTGAGCTAGGCCTTGTGCTTTTTATCATAGTATTAGCAGTTGGTGTACAACTTAGAAATAGCAGTTTTATGACTTTTGAAAATATTAATGATCTACTTACTAATACCGCAATCTTAAGTATACTAGCGCTTGGTATGATGCTGGTTATTATCACTCGTGGTATTGACTTATCAATAGGGGCGACGCTAGCACTTGCTGGCATGAGCTCTGCACTACTAGTTGGTAAGTACCCAACATTACATCCAATTTTCGCAATACTTATAGGTATTTTGATAGGTACAATATGTGGCGCAATAATTGGTGGACTTATTGCAAAAGTAGACATTCTACCCATTATAGCAACTCTAGGTTTAATGAATGTTTATCGAGGTATTACCTTTATGATTAGTGGTGGTAAATGGGTAAGTGCTCATCAGATGCCAACAAGCTTTAAAGCTATAGCAACGGGTAAAATACTTGGAATTAACACATTGATATTTATAGCAATTATCACCTATATAGTGTTTTACTATTTTATCAATCATACACGTAAAGGTAGACAGATATATGCAACAGGTAGTAATCCTGATTCAGCAAAGTTAAGTGGTATTAATACAGCTTCTACAATCATTATGGTTTATACCATTATGGGTGCATTAGCTGGCCTGGCCGGAGTTTTATGGGTATCAAAATTTGCCTCTGCTCAAGGGAATACTGCAGCTGGGTATGAACTTAGTGTTATTGCTGCTTGTGTTTTAGGCGGAGTTAGTATTTCGGGTGGATCTGGTAAAATATCTGGTTTACTTATGGGTACCTTATTACTGGGTATATTGAATAATGCTTTACCACTTATAAATGTATCCCCTTTCTGGCAAAATGCTATCCAGGGTGTGGTTATCCTAACAGCGGTTATTATCAACACGGTCATTAAACGAAGAGTTGACCATAACAACCTTAAAAGGAGGGTAATCTAATGGCGAGAATTGTAGCATCAACAAGGGCATTTAGCCTAAAAAGATTTTTCTTCCAGTGGGAATGGATGTTGGCAATCATCATGGTAGTAATATTTGTCATAAACTCGAGCCTATCTGAGTACTTCCTAGATGGACCACTCCTTGTGTCAGCAACAAGTACTTTTCTTGATAAAGCGTTTTTAGTTATGCCCATGGTATTTGTCATTATCTTAGGAGATATTGATATATCCGTTGCATCGACAGTAGCCTTATCATCAGTCATTATGGCTGTTGCTTACAATGCTGGTTTACCAATGCCACTAGCAATGGTGTTATGTTTGGCGGTTAGTACTACCTGTGGTTTCATTAATGGCTATTTTATTACAAAATTCAAAGAGTTGTCAGCGGTAATAGTTACCCTTTCAACAATGATTATATACAGAGGAATTGCCCTTATTATTCTTAAGGATCAAGCTTCTGGTGGTTTCCCTGATTGGTACAAGTATTTAGGATGGGGAAGTCTTGGTAATGTACCATTTATCCTAATAGTATTTGTTGTTTTTGCGCTAGGATTTGGATTTGTATTACATAAAACAACTTTTGGTCGTAGGTTATACGCTATGGGTAATAACGTAACATCAAGTTATTTCTCAGGTGTACAAATAGACAAAATGAAACTCATTGTTTTCACTTCAGTAGGTTTTATGGCTGGTATAACGGCTATATTTTTAGCTTCTAGAATGGGAAGCACAAGACCTAATGTGGCAACAGGTTATGAACTGGATGTAATAACGATGGTTGTACTTGGAGGTATTAGTACAGCTGGTGGTAAGGGAAGAATGTTTGGTGCTGTAATGGCCATCTTCCTTATTGGCTATCTAAGATATGGTTTAGGACTCGTTAATATTCCGGCTCAGACATTATTAATCATTATAGGTCTATTGTTAATCTTTGCAGTTATGGTACCAAACCTATCTGCTAAAATGAATCAGATCTTATCAAAGAAAGCTGCTAGCTAAAATCTTTGTAAAGGTATAAACTTAATGTAGGTATAAAAGGAGGAGCAACATGAGAAAATTATTATCAATGTTATTAGTTATGATTATGGTAACTGCTTTATTCGCTGGGTGTGCGAAGGAAGAACCAACAACAGCTGAGAAACCAGCAGCTGAAGAGAAAATGGAAGAAAAAGAAGAAAAATCAGGACCTAAGAAATATGCGATTATCGTAAAAAATACTGGAAATCCATACAATGAGAAAGAGATGGAAGGTTTTGAGAAAGCGATTAAAGAAATCGGTGGAGAAGTTATCCTTAAGGCTCCAGACCAACCAACAGCAGAAGCTCAAATTCAAATGATTGAAGAATTAATCATTCAAAAAGTAGACGCGATTGCTATAGCAGCTAACGATCCAGATGCATTACAACCAGCTCTTGAAAAAGCTATGGCTGCAGGCATTAAAGTACTATCATTAGACTCAGCAGTTAACTCAAAGAGTAGAATGGTTCATGTAAATCAAGCAGATCCTGAACTTATTGGTAGAGTTGAAGTTCAAGCTATTGCAGAAATGATTGGTTGGGAAGGTCAAGTAGCTGTATTATCAGCAACTTCACAAGCAACAAATCAAAACACATGGATTGAATGGATGAAAGATGAGTTCGAAAAAGACGAGTATAAGAACATGGAACTTGTAAAAGTTGCTTATGGTGATGACTTAAGAGATAAATCAGTTTCTGAAATGGAAGCACTTCTTAAGACTTATCCAGACTTAAAAGGTGTTATTGCACCTACAACAGTTGGTATTGCTGCCGCTGGTAAAGTTATAACTGATAAAGGTTTAAAAGGTGAAGTTGAATTAACTGGTCTTGGACTTCCATCAGAAATGGCTGAATATATCGAATCAGGTGTATGTCAGTGGATGTATTTATGGAACCCAATTGATGTTGGATACTTAGCAGGATATGCAGCTGAAGCCCTAGTTATGGGCGAAATTACAGGTGCTGAAAGAGATACATTTGTAGCTGGAGACCTTGGTGAGAGAACAATCATTACAGTAGGTGATGGAACAGAAATCATGTTAGGCATGCCTTTTGAATTCAATGCTGAAAACATTGCAGAGTGGAAAGTAATTTACTAAGTAAACCTTCCTAGTTTATGGAAAGAGTCATGTGCCTTGCACATGACTCTTTTGTTTTACCATAATTTACGAAATTGAAGAGGGGTCAGACCTTCCCTTTTTTTGAAGCTATTAATAAAGTGGCTGATGTTTTCAATTCCAACATCGTAACTGATTTGTTGGACACTTTTATCGGAGAATTGGAGTAGGTTCTTAGCCATTGAGATTCTAAGACTTATCTGGTAATCAATGGGAGAAAAGCCAGTATAACGTTTGAATAACCTTGCAAGATGGTACTTACTCATACCAAATTGCTCAGATAAAGATGTTAATGTTATCGCTTCCTTGTAGTAATGGTCTATATAAGATTGTATATGTTGTATGGTGTCAGGAAGGGCGACTGGGCTATTATATGTATGTGCATCAACTAACAATTGGGTGAGACAATTGGTAAGCAATCTTGAAGACTGGATTTCCCTTTGTAAATCACCACTTGTGTGTATATGCAATAGTTCACTTAACCATTTGGTATATGTATCGGGGTCTGTTTGTCTAAGGATAGGATTTTGGTGTTCTGTAAACTGGTTATAGTAACCAAGAGTGTTGCTACCATTAAAATGAACCCATTGTATGGTCCATAGAGATGTTTCATCCGTCCGATAATGATGTTCCTTGTTGCAGTCGATGAACATGATGTCGCCGGAATGGAGTTCATAGTCTTTGTTGTTATAAGTTAAAAAACCTGTCCCAGATAATGTATGGACAAGGAGGTAGGAATTTAAACCGGATCTCTTAGTGTAGTAATGACTTAGTGTTTGGAAATAGCCTATTTCTTGTACATAATAGTAGGTATTCCTTGCTCTTTCACTTGGGGTTGCTATGTGTCGAATGGAGTCAGGGCTCCAAGCTTTTTCATAACTTTCATAGAACATATTAGCTCCTTAATCGAATATAAAGAATATATAGCAATATACTATTATTTTGTAGCAATATTCAATATTGATACCTTATATTATAGCAACTATACTTATATTAGACAATAACAATAATCAGTTATTATAGGAGGATATGATGAAGAATAAAGTGTTGAAGGCAAGAGTTGGTATCTACTCAGCAGGACTTAAAGCTTATTGGGACCAATTTGAAGGTTTAAGAGAAAGGTTAATTGGATACGGAGAACATCTTCAAGCAATGATTGGTGATGATGCAGAAGTATTTAATTATGGTCTTGTAGATGATGAATATGCAGGTAGAAAAGCCGGAGAATGGTTTAACGAGAAGAATGTTGATTTGATTCTATGCCACAGTGCCACTTATTTTACATCAACTTGTGTTCTGCCGATTCATCAAATTAATAAGGCACCCGTTATAGTACTAAATTTGCAGCCTACAACTCAAATGAATTATGAAGTAACAACAACAGGGGAATGGTTAGCCCATTGCGGTGCCTGTCCAGTCCCTGAATTAACCAATGCTTTACATAGAGCAAGTATTCCCTATAAAGTAGTGAATGGACTCCTCGGACTTGACTCGACTCCAGATATATCCATGACAGATGAAGTGACAGCACATAGACCAGAAGCTGTGAATGCTAAGTCAAAGATTGTTGAATGGGTAAAAGCAGCAGGCGTTAAACGTACATTACAACATAGTCGTTTTGGCTTCCTTGGTAATAACTATAGTGGCATGTTAGACATGTATTCAGACTTTACGATGATTCAATCTCAAACTGGTATGCATGTTGAACTACTTGAAATGTGTGATTTGGATGAACACTTAGAAACCGTGACAGATGATGAGATCGAAAAGAAACTAGAAGAGATCTATAAGTTCTTTGTGATTAGTGGGGATTCACCATCAGACCCAATCGCCAAAAAGCCAACAGAAGAGCAGATGGCATGGTCAGCAAAAATTGCCGTTGCTCAAGAAAAAATGGTTGATGCTTATGACCTTAATGGTCTAGCATACTATTATCATGGAAAAAACGACAATCATTATGAACGAGTTCAAAGTGGCTTCATAGTTGGCCATTCTTTACTTACAGCAAATAGTGTACCTTGTTCTGGTGAAGGTGATCTTAAAACGGCTCTTGCTATGAAAATATGCGACACATTGGGTGTCGGTGGAAGTTTTAGTGAAATTGTGGCAGTAGATTATTTAAATCAATCCATAATACTTGGTCACGATGGACCATTCCATATTAATATATCAGACGGCAAACCAGTACTTAGAGGTATGGGTGTTTACCATGGTAAACGTGGTCAAGGGGTTTCGGTTGAAGCTAATGTAATCCAAGGCCCTATAACCATGTTGGGCGTCACCCAAACAAGAGATGGCAACCTGAAATTTATTATTAGTGAAGGTCAAGCAGTAAAGAATCCAATTCTAACGATTGGTAATACACAAACTCATATCAAGTTTAATGTTGATCCAGATACCTATATGGATAAGTGGTTTGAAGAAGCACCAACCCATCACCTAGCTATGTCAGTTGGCCATAATGAAGAGTTGTTTAAGAAAGTGGCTTATATCCTTGGGGTAGAGTGTGTGACGATTTAGTTTTTAGAGTAGCTATCATAAAAAGCATGTAAGAGTCAGACTCATTAAATTGAGGCTGACTTTCGTGTTATATGAGCTAGTTAATTGTAGATATTGATGAGAACTCTGTTTTTGTTAGTCCATACCTCGGCTTAGGTCAATGACCTAAAGGCCTTATAGCTATAGACTTAGGATATAAGATAACACAAGGAGGCACTATGAAAGAACAAGGTATCCAAGAACTAATAGAAATATCCCATTATGCAGCAGCAGACGTTGCCTACATCCAAGGTGGTGGTGGTAACACATCCGTAAAACTAGATGACAACAGAATGGCTGTTAAAGCATCAGGCTGTAAACTATCTGATATGGCTGAAACAGAAGGTTATGTGGTTGTTGATTATAAACTTATTAAAGACTACTTCAATGAAGCGGACCCAGAAGCTGAAGTATTTGAAGATGAAAGTGGCCAAGTACTTAAAGACGCAAAAGTTAAGGTGGAAGGCCTTAAAGAGCTTAGACCATCTGTAGAAGCAGGTTTTCATTCATTGTTAAAAAAATATGTGATCCATACCCATTCCGTTTATAGCAATATTCTTTGTTGTAGTTCTGAGGGTGAAAAGATTGCATCTAAGTTGTTTGGCAATACCTCTTATCTTTGGTTGCCTTATGTGAACCCTGGAGCAATTCTTACATCAGTTATTGCCAAAGAAATTCAAGGGTTAGGTCGTATTCCAGATATTATTTTTATGGAAAACCATGGTGTCATTGTAACGGCACAGACATCAGAACTTGCTATAGACTTACATGAGATGGTAAACAATAAAATTAAAGAACATTTAGATATAGACAATGACTTCCCGGAAATCAATTTAGATAAGATAGAAGGGGACCAAGTCATCAGCCGTTCAGCCTATGTTGGGGATTATTTTGAGAAACATGATAAGTCCTTTGAATTTATAAGAGAAAAAGTTTTATACCCTGATCAATTGGTTTACCTTAATAATTCAGTTTATAAAAAAGATGGGTCAGATTCAGACATACTTTTTGTTGATGGAAGTCTAATCTATAAAACATCACTGAAGCAGGCCAGAGTTAATGAAGAAACTTTGATTGCCTACCTATATGTATTAAATATGATTGAAAAGAAAGACTTAACATTGGTGTCAATGAACCATGAACAACAAGCCTTTATACTAGGGTGGGAAAGTGAAGCCTATAGAAAAAGTATGCTTAAATAGTGGGGGATTGAAATGAAGAAGACGATTATTGCCGTGGATATAGGCGCATCGAGTGGAAGACTTATCCTCGGCTGGCTAGAAGACGGGAAGTTAAAATTAAAAGAAGTACACCGATTTAAAAATGCTATGTCTATGGTTGATGACCATTATAAATGGGATGTAGACCACTTGTTTGATGAGATTGTTGAAGGCCTAATGACCTTAAAAACATCAAGTGACCACACCTTTAGTTCAATTGGTGTTGATACATGGGCGGTGGACTATGCACTGCTTGATGAATTAGGTGACAAAGTGGGTGGTGTCTATGCTTATAGAGATCATCGAACAGATCATACTATGGCAAAAGTATTCGAAAAACTGAGCAAATCACAAATTTATGAAAAAACAGGTATTCAGTTTCTTCAATTTAACAGCCTATTCCAGCTATATGAACATGTCAGAGATAGCGAAAATGATTTTGAAAGGGCAGAAGATTTTCTCATGGTACCAGACTATTTAAATTATCGTCTGTCTGGTGTTAAGGCGGTTGAGTATACCAATGCAACTTCAACTCAATTGTTGAATGTACATAGCAAAGATTGGGACCAAGATTTGTTAGAGTTTGTTGGGATTCCAGCTGAGATTATGTCTAAGCCGGTTCAAGCAGGTACTGTACTTGGTGACCTAAAGGAAGTATATCAGCAAAAGACACACTTAGAGAATCTTAAAGTCATAGCACCAGCTACTCATGATACAGGTTCTGCAGTTGTATCCGTTCCAGCGATGGATGAGGAATTTGCCTATATTAGTTCAGGCACATGGAGTTTGATGGGTATTGAGACAAGAAAAGCTATCACAAGTGAGTTGGCCAGAAAACACAACTTTACCAATGAAGGTGGCGCTTATGGGACCTACAGATTCTTAAAAAATATTATGGGACTATGGCTTATTCAAGAAGTTGTACGTTTATATAAAGGCATGTATAGCTTTGGAGAACTTGTAGACTTAGCAAGTGAAGCGAAGCCATTTAGGTCTTTGATCGACCCAAATGACCCTAGGTTCTTAAATCCAGAAAATATGATTAAAGAAATTGAGCGATTCTGTGATGAGACAGGTCAACCTATACCAAAAACACCTGGGCAGGTAGCTAGATGTATCTATGAAAGTTTAGCTTTACTTTACCGGGAGGTCTTGGAATCCTTAGTTGAGATTAGGGGTAAGTCAATCAACAAAATCCACATTATTGGTGGCGGTTGTCAGAATGAGATGTTAAATCAAATGTGTGCAGATATGACTGGATGTGAAGTACTAGCAGGACCTATTGAGGCTACAGCTATTGGTAATATTGCTGTTCAAATGATTACGCTTGGTTGGGTTGATGATATGAAACAAGCAAGAAAAATGATTCGTGATAGCTTTGAAATTAAGATATTTAAACCACAAGTGATAGAGAACAGAGAAGATATTTACGAGAAGTTCAAACAATTAGGAGGCAGAAAAAATGAGAAATAGAGTAGAGAGAATTGAAGCAGCATATGCGTTAGCAAAAGAATCCTATAGTTCATTAGGTGTTGATGTAGATAAGGCTATGGAGAAATTAACAAAGATTCCTGTGTCTGTACATTGTTGGCAAGGGGACGATGTGAGTGGTTTTGAAAATCCTGATGGCCAATTAACTGGAGGTATTCAAGCAACAGGTAACTATCCAGGTAAGGCAAGAACACCACAAGAACTTAGAGCGGACCTTGAAAAAGCCTTTTCTATGATTCCGGGTGCTAAGAGATTAAATCTACATGCCTTATACCTAGAAACAGATGGGGAGAAAGTAGATCGAGACCAGATTGAGCCAAAGCATTTTTCTAATTGGGTTGACTGGGCTAAAGCTCAAAAAATCGGTCTAGACTTTAACCCTTCAATTTTCTCCCATGAAAAGGCGGATAGTGGTTTGACATTAAGTCACCCAGACAAAGAGATTCGTGATTTCTGGATTGAACATGTTAAACGTAGCCGTAAGATTAGTGAATATTTTGGACGTGAACTTGGCACACCTTCAGTGATGAATATTTGGATTCCTGATGGTTTTAAAGACATACCAGCAGACCGCTTAGGACCACGTAAAAGACTACAAGATTCATTAGACAAATGTATTGCTGAGCCAATCGACAAAGCTTATCACCTAGACGCAGTAGAGAGTAAAGTGTTTGGTATTGGGTCTGAGAGTTATGTGGTTGGGTCTCATGAATTTTATATGGGTTATGCAATCAAAAATGATTTGTTATACTGTCTTGATGCAGGACATTTCCATCCAACAGAAGTGATCTCAAATAAAATATCTGCATTATCCTTATTCGTTGATGAGATGTTGTTACACGTTAGTCGTCCAGTTAGATGGGATTCAGACCATGTTGTTATATTAGATGATGAGTTACAAGCAATCGCTCAGGAAATTGTACGTGGCGATTTATTGGATCGTGTCCATATCGGTCTTGATTTCTTCGATGCAAGTATTAACCGTGTTGCAGCATGGACAATTGGTACTCGTAATATGATGAAGGCACTAATGATTGCCTTACTTGAGCCAAGCGAGATGCTTCAAAAGGCAGAAGTGGAATTTGACTTTACAACAAGACTGGCAATGCTTGAAGAACTAAAGTCATGCCCATGGCAGGCAGTGTGGGATTACTACTGTATGAAGATGGATGTGTCAGTTGGAACTAAGTGGTTAGAAGAAGTGAAACAGTACGAAAAGGATGTATTAAGTAAGAGATAGGATTATAACGCGGAATACGCTAAAGTCGCGGAAGATTAACGCAAAAAATGATTATAAGTCTTAAATGACTATACAGAACACCCCATGAATAAGAGACAGAAAAGTACGTGAAATTAGCATATTATGACCCATCCGTATTTTTCCAGCTTTTATCCTGTAATTATCCCGGCCAATCTTCTATGTTTTTATGAAGACACTAGTTACTCCCTTCGGGGCATGACAAGAATTTAGCCGCAGAAAACACTGAAACCGCAAAAAATGATTATTAGTCTTAAATGACTATACTGAACATCCCATGAATAAGAGACAGAAATGTACATGAAATTACTCTCATATTAACCCTTCTGTATTTTTCCATGCTTTTATCCTGTATTTATCCCGGCCGAGCTTCTAGTCTTTTATGAAGACATGATACTCCCTTCGGGGCATGAGAAGAATTTTGCCGCAAAAAAAAATGATTATTAGTCTTAAATGACTATACTGAACACCCCATGAATAAGAGACAGAAAAGTACATGAAATTACTATTATATTAACCATCCGTATTTTTCCATGCTTTTATCCTGTACTTATCCCGGCCAATCTTCTATGCTTTTAAGCTGGCCAACCGCATTTAATCTTTTGTCTTCAATAAGGAGGAATCACAATGAAACAAAGTAATAAATTCGCCTGGAACTGGCGAGTTAAAGAGGAACATCTTGAGGAATATGTTAAAATGCACCTTGATCCATGGGAGTCGATTATGAAGGCTCATAGTGAAGCGGGTATTAAGAATTACTCCATTTTTCAAGATGGCAACCAATTTTTCTATTGTTTTGAGTGTGACGATGTTCAAAAGGCTTTTGATTTTATAGATCAAAGTGAAGAGTGCCAAAAATGGAATGCTATCACCTCAAAGATGGTTGAAGGTTCATTTGATTTCGCAGAAGATGAGCCGATTAAACCTATGAGAGAAGTTTTTTACTTAAAATAAGCAAGACAATTCACAGCACCTGAAACAAGGTAGAGTTACTCCCACCTTATTTCAGGTGTTTTTTGTATCATAGACATATATCGTACGATGTGATAAGATATGCTATATAAACCGTACGAAAGGGTGGGTTTGATGAACGAAATAAAGAATGTTATCACCGCTACAGAACTTAAGAGTAATCTTGGGAAGTATATCGACTATGCTATAGAGAATCATCAAGTAATCGTCACCAAGAATGGCAAAGCGGCTGTCAGGTTAGCACCTTACATAACTGAGATGGATCAATATTGGATGGTTAAGGAGGAAGCGGCGGCCTATGATTTTGGTACGGATCTTTTGTCTTATGAGGAATTTCTAAATATTGCTTCAGGAACTGAGCAAAGACTTGAGTTTCATAATGGCGAGCTTATTGTAATGGATGCCCCAAACAAGTTTCACCAAGAGATTTCAGGTAATTTGTATATAGCATTTAGAATGTATCTCAAAAGTAGGCCATGTAAAGTCTTTTACGCACCATTTGATGTGACCCTTAAGAAGTTTGATGTCAAAAAAGGCGAGTACATGACAACACCTGATGTATTCCAGCCAGATCTTCTGATTGCATGTGACTCTGATGAGAAAACCAATGAAAAAGGTAAATATATGGGTGTACCCAAGCTGGTTGTTGAAATACTATCTCCAAGTACAAGGTCGAGAGACATGGTATCTAAACTAAATACTTATATGATTTCCGATGTTTCAGAAACGTGGATTGTTGATCCAGATAAACGCCAAGTACTACAATATATATTTGAGGATTACGGCACCAAATCTTATAATGTTTATAGAGACGGTGAAGTTATTACTAGCCCTAATTTTGATGGGATGTCTATTGAACTTGAGGATATTTTTGAAAGCTAAATGGTGGTTGTTTGAGTGATAACTCAATAATAGGGACAGAGGACTGGAGATATTAAGTTGCTTAAGTCCCTAAAGAAGAGGGTCACCATTCGAGATTAACTTAAAAAGATTAATTAAGTTAATCTTGTAAAAAGCCATCTTATCGCATACAATGATAAGAAAGAATAGAATACTGTGGTCGAAAAGGGGTCTTATGAAAGTTAAATTAACAGATATAGCAGAAAAAATGGGTATATCAACAGCGGCTGTATCAATGGCGATTAATAATAAAGAAGGTGTGAGTGAAGAAACAAGACTTAAGGTTCTTGAGGTGGCTGAAGAGCTAGGCTATAAGATACGAAAGAAAAGTATAAAAGAACCAGAGACCAAAAGGTTTATCAAATTACTTAGAATTAGAAAACATGGATTAGTGGTTATGGAAACGGACTTTTTTGCTGCGGTCATCAGTGGCATAGAGGAACAGTGTAAAAAGAGGGGTTATGAACTCTTAATCTCTAATATACAGCTAGATACTGAACGTCCTAAACAACTTGCAGATGAGTTTCATAACGACGTTGATGGTATGATTGCCCTTTGTACAGAACTTGATGAAGAAGATGTTCAAGCCTTCAAAGAAATGAAATGTCCACTTGTAATTTTGGACAACAAATTTGAATTTAATATTGATACTGTATTAATCAACAATCAAAAGGCGGTTAGGCAGGGTGTTAGATATTTACATGACAATGGTCACAGACAAATCGGTTACCTAAAAAGTAACACACATATCTATAATTTCGGTAGCCGTTATAGGAGTTACTGTGTAGCACTTGATATGCTTGGACTTATTACAAATGAGCAAGCTGTTATAGAACTAGAACCTACAATTCAGGGTGCACACAATGATATGATTAAGTATATTGAAGAAAACGGGGTTGAAAACTTCCCAACGGCTTTTTTAGCTGACAATGATAACATTGCTCTTGGAGCAGTTAACGCTATGCAGGAAAAGGGCATTAAAATTCCTGAGGATATCTCTGTTGTTGGTATTGATGATATGCCTTTTTGCCCAATTGTATCACCAAAGTTAACAACCATTAAAATATTCAAAGAAGAGATTGGTCGTCATGCAGTTAAAATGTTATTAGATCAAATTAATGAAGAATCTGAATGTAGTAAGAAGACTGAGATCGATACAATGCTCATAGAAAGAGACAGTGTGAAGACCTTATTATAGGTGTAAGTGAGAATGGTTATTATTAAGTAGAAAATTAAGTAGCTATAAAAAGTAGAATCTCCCAATAAGGGAGATTTTTTTTTGTAGAAAATCAGACCCATTAGGCACTATTACCATGCTAGAACATAAATTAAGTAAAATTAAGTAGAAAATTACTAAAATTACCCTTGACTATCAACTTAATTTTATTTATAATTTAAGACAGGATTTCAGTAAATTAAGTTGGGCTTAACAATCAACTTAAGGGATGAGGTTCAATAAACGTTGGGGGTACCAAAATGAAAAAGGTAATTCAAGTCTTAATTGTAACTATGTTAATCGGTATTTTTGCTATTGGCTGTACAGCTGATAAAGAAGTTGAACCAGAAGCTAAAACTGAAACGAAGACAGAAGCGAAGACAGAAAGCAAAGAGGGTGGCTTAATAGTGATTATTACACCTTCACATGACAACCCATTCTTCAAAGCTGAAGATGATGGCGCAGTAGCTAAAGCAAAAGAACTTGGTTATGAAACATTGTCATTAGTTCATGGCGACGATGTAAGTAAACAAGATGAATTGTTTGAAACAGCTATTGCAAAAGGCGCTGTAGCAATTATTTGTGACAACGCTGGAGCAGACGCAACCGTAACAGCTGTCAAAAAAGCAAAAGATGCAGGCATTCCTACATTCTTAATTGACAGAGAAATCACTGAAACAGGCGTAGCCATTGCACAAATCGTATCTAACAACTTCCAAGGCGCTCAACTTGGCGGTGAAGAATTTGTTAAATTGATGGGTGAAAGTGGTAAGTATGTTGAGTTGGTTGGTAAAGAGTCAGATACCAATGCAGGTGTTCGTTCGCAAGGTTACCATGATGTCATTGATCAGTATCCAGATATGGAGATGGTGGCTAGACAAAGTGCAAACTGGAGTCAAACAGAAGCTTTTGAGATTATGGAAACAATCATTCAAGCTAACCCAGATATGAAGGGTGTAATTTGTGGTAACGATACAATGGCAATGGGTGCTATGGCTGCTTTAAATGCTGCAGGCATGGGCGATGTTATTGTTGTTGGATTTGATGGTAGTAATGACGTTAGAGATTCAATCCTTGCAGGAGAAATGAAAGCAACTGTATTACAGCCTGCTTACTACATCTCACAATTGGCCGTTGAACAAGCTGATAAGTATCTCAAAACAGGTTCAACTGGAGAAGATGAAAAACAACTTAAAGACTGTGTACTTATTAATGCAGACAATGCAGCTAAATTGGAAACATTTGGTCTAGAAGACTAGTAGCCAGTACAAAGATTTAGACTATCGATTGACTTATGTCTAATCGGTAGTCTAAAAAATTGGCTAAAAATGCAGGAGGAAATCAATGTCTAGAATATTAATGACTGTCGTTAAGGTGTTATTACTGATTATACTCATGATGAGTTTGGTTGCTTGTAAACCATGGACAATTGTGAAAAACACCAATGAAGACGATGATGAATCAATCAAAATCTATTTTGCAAGTGATGATTTTGATGTGGATGCATATACAAGAGATATATGGGAAAACAAGTTAATCACCTACTATGATGATAAAAAAATTGAAGCAGCAACTTTGTTAGAGGCTCTGTTGAGCGATGAAAACGCTGCTGGTGAGAAATACGGAATTGGCTCAAATGATACAGGTAGCAGCTGGACCTTTATTATCGAAGGTAAAGGTCAGGTAATAGAGGTGGATCAAGAATCAAGAGCAGGCGTAATGTTAGTTGATTTGCAACCATATGATGGGGAAAGTGATATAACCATCCAGATCGGACCTGTTATAAAAGGCACTACAGTGAGAGATACACTTGATTTTATTAAACTTGATGATTTTAGCAATCAGGTACAATTTGCATCCATATCAAAAGCATTTAACGCTTTAGTTGTATCAGAGGTTGTTACTGACATAGATTTTAAGACTCTAGAAGGTGAAGAAATCTCATTTCTTGGATGTTTTACCCACAATTCAGATGACCAAGTACTTGCTACACCTATAAAGATGGCTATAGGGGAGGGTCAATAATGTCAGATAAAGTGTTATTTAAGGCAGTGAATGTGGTAAAGCAATACCCAGGGACGAGGGCGCTTGACGATGTTGATTTTAATATTTACGAAGGTAAAGTCAACGTACTAATTGGTGAAAACGGTGCTGGGAAATCGACGTTAATGAAGATATGTGCTGGTGTTGAACAGGCAACTTCAGGTCGCTTTTATATGGAAGATAGGGAAATCACCCTAAAAAACAACAATGATGCAAAAGATTTAGGTATTGGTATTATTTACCAGGAGTTGAATCTATACCCAGAGTTGAATATAGCCCAGAATATTTTCATGGGCCAAGAGAAGCTTAAATTGCTGAAGTTAGATGATAAATACCATCATGAAGAAGCGTCTAAGATAATGGCAAAACTGGAACATGCGATTGATCCAAAAACTTTAATTTCTAGCTTACGAGTTGGACAACAACAGATAGTTGAGATTGCAAAAACCATGATCCAAGACAACTTAAGGATCTTAATTATGGACGAGCCAACCTCATCTCTAAGTAATTCAGAGGTAGAAATTCTCTTTAATCTTATCGAAGAATTGAAATCACAAGGGATCTCTATTATATATATATCCCATCGTCTTGAAGAGATTATGCGCATTGGAGACTATGTGACAGTTCTAAGAGATGGCAAGTTTATAGCTAAGGAAGAGGTGGTAAATGTTGATGTCCCTTGGATCGTGCAAAAGATGGTAGGTAAAAGTACTAAAAATACATATGTGAATAAAGATAAGTTAATAGGTGAGACCATTCTCGATGTTAATAATATGTACCTGCCAAAAGTAGGTGGCGGTTACCTTGTTGAAGATATTTCCTTTGAAGTTAAAGCGGGAGAAGTACTTGGTATTTATGGTCTGATGGGCGCGGGTAGGACTGAGTTGGTTGAATGTATCATGGGTCACCATAAGGAATCAAGAGGGACCATTGTGATTGGAGACTCAGAAAAACAACCAAAGTCAAATAAAGAACAGATTCTAAAAGGACTGGGACATATTCCAGAAGATCGACAGGGTGAAGGTTTGGTCCAAACCATGTCGATAAAGAAGAACTTAACTTTGGCCAGTTTGGAAACATATTTTAAAAAGCTCAGAATTGACAAAAAACTTGAAAATAGCAAAGTTGAAGAAATGATTAAAACCCTCTATATCAAGGCGGGTAATCCTAAGAACTCAATCATGTCTCTAAGTGGTGGTAATCAGCAAAAAGTTGTCATTGGCAAATGGATCTTAACTAAGCCAAAAGTTCTTTTTATGGATGAACCTACACGAGGTATTGATGTTGGCGCTAAGGAAGATGTATTTAAAATTATGAATGAATTGGCACTTGAAGGCATCGGTATTGTATTTGTTGGATCGGATTTAAAGGAAGTTATTTCTATTTCAGATAGAATCATCGTCATGTCTAACGGGAAAATGACTGGCGAATTTGTAGGCGATGAAATCATGGAACAAAATCTGGTAGATGCTTCATATGCAGGTCATTAAAATAGGGGGTTCGATATGGAACAGAAAATAGCAAAAGGTAAAAATAGTATGTCACTTGGAATGGCTCTGCTTAAGGGTAGAACTTTTATAGCACTGATTGTCATTCTAATTGTATTTAGTTTTTTGGCACCAGGATTTCTTGGACTTAAATCATTAATCCTTGTCACCAAACATTCAGCGATTATTACGATCATTGGACTTGGTATGACATTAGTCATCATCAGTGGTGGTATTGATTTGTCAGTTGGCTCAGTCATAGGCTTAACCGCAATGGTTGCAGGAGGTCTTATATATGAAGGCCTTACAGTTGGCGACTACACCATATATTTCAGTGTACCTATTATCATCATCATTTCAGTTGTAGTAGGTATGATTGTTGGTGTTATTAATGGCTGGCTGGTCAGTTTTATGAAGGTACCAGCATTTATTGCCACATTAGGAACCATGTATATTGCTAGGGGGACAGCCCTACTTAGGTCTGGAGGAGAAACATTCCCCAACTTAGCAGGTAAAGCGGAACTTAGTAATACAGGTTTTGAAAAATTGGGTGCAGGAACGTTTTTAAACATCCCATATTCAATATGGATCATGGTTGCTTTAATTGTACTGGCTACCTACATAATGAAAAGGACGCCCCTTGGCTGGCATATATTTGCAGTAGGTGGTAATGAAAAAGCCGCCAAATCATCAGGTATTGATGTAAAAGGAACCAAAATATTCGTTTATGTATTTTCAGGTGCCTGTGCATCCCTTGTTGGTTTGATTGTTGCATCCCAATTGGTTGCAGCCCATCCAGCTACTGGTGAAGCCTGGGAAATGAATGCAATAGCTGCAGCGGTTCTTGGTGGAACATCTATGTCTGGCGGTGTAGGAACAATTATGGGTACCGTTGTTGGGGGCTTCATTATTGGTGTTCTTAATGATGGAATGGTCATGATGGGTATCTCTTCATTCTGGCAAATGGTTATCAAAGGGCTTGTAATCATCATCGCAGTTATTGCAGATATGGCACAAAGAAATGTACAGAGAAAAATGGCTTTAAGCCAATAAAATGTAGAGAGTTAGAGGGGGAAGTATGTTAAAAAAAATACCAAATAATTTAAGTCCAGAATTACTTAAGATAATGATGGAAATGGGCCATGGAGATGAACTGGTTATTGGCGATGGTAACTTCGCTGCAGCAGGTTTTGCAAAAAGATTGGTAAGAGCAGACGGTCAAGGTACGGTTGAGCTACTTAATAGTATTCTGGAGTTTTTACCCCTTGATACCTTTGTGGACAAACCTGTTAAATTAATGAAAGTTGTTGATAACCCAGAGCAAGAACCTGAGATATGGTCGGATTACCGACAAGTCATTAAAGATAAAGAAAATAAAACAGAGGTTATAGAAACACTTGAGCGTTTTGAGTTCTATGATCGAGCAAAAAAAGCCTATGCAATTGTAGCAACTACAGAGATGTCTTTATACGCCTGTATGATCCTTAAAAAGGGCGTAAAGCCATCACAAAAATAAAAGTTATAGGAGAATCAAAATGATTAAATTAGGTATAGCAGCAACAAGACGATTTGTTTTTAGCAAAGAGGACGCCCATAAGTATAAAAATCTGGTTATTGAGAAAGTTGAAGCCATGGATGATGTTGAAGTGGTCGATATTGAGTCCATTAATAGTGAAGGATTACTATTTGATGATGACCAACATTCAGATCGAATTATCGAATTGTTTAAAAGAGAAAAAGTAGATGCCGTTTTCTTTCCTCATACAAATTTTGGAACTGAAAATACGGTATGTCGAGTAGCACAAGGTGTTGGGAAGCCAGTATTGTTATGGGGACCAAGAGATGAAGATCCTCTTGAAGATGGAAGCCGTTTAAGAGATACGCAGTGTGGGCTTTTTGCAACAGGAAAAATTCTTAGAAGGTTTAATGTGCCTTTTACCTATATTCCCAATACAAGATTAGATGACCCAATATTCGAACGTGGTTTAAAGAACTTTATTGGTGCAGTCAGTGTTGTTAAAGCCATGCATAAACTTAGGTTACTCCAGATATCAACCAGACCTGCAGGTTTTTGGACGATGATGTACAACGAAGGTGAATTACTTGAGCGTTTTGGTATAGAAGTTTACCCTATTACCCTTGTAGATATTAAGAATAAGACAGATGAATTGTGTGCTTCAGACAGTAGGGATGTCCTAGATGTATACAATGAAATTAAGACAAAATTAGATGTGTCTCATGTGTCAGATGAGAGTATAAGACAAGTTGCATCCCTGAAAGTAGCTATGAAGTTCTTTGCTGAAACAAAGGGATGTAAAGCCATTGCTATTCAGTGCTGGTCAGCCTTACAAGACAGTATGCATATTATGCCTTGCCTTGCCAATGCCCTTCTTACAGATGAGTTTATACCAGTAACCTGTGAGACGGATATTCATGGTGCTATTACATCAATCATGGCTCAAGAAGCAGCACTTCGTAAAACACCAACCTTCTTCGCAGACTTAACTGTACGTCATTCTCAGAATGAAAATGGTGAACTCTTATTCCACTGTGGAAACTTCCCAGTTTCACTAGGTTGTGAATCTTGTAATGCAACAATGAACAATCATTTCTTGTTTGATGACCATGCACCAGGAACTCATGAAACAGAAATTATTGGTGGGGACATGACCATCTTAAGGTTTGATGGGGACCATGGAGACTACCAATTGTTTATGGGACACGCCAAAGGCATCGAAGGTAAATATACAAGAGGTTCCTATGTATGGGTGGAAGTAGACAACTGGATTAAATGGGAACGTAAACTAGTAGAAGGTCCTTATGTACATCACTGTGTTGGTATTCATGCGGATGTTATTCCAGTTCTATATGAGGCTATGAAATACATACCAGGAATCAAGTTAGACCTTGTTGATACAACTGAAGATGACATTGTGGCATGGTTAAATGGAGGAGAGGCAACATGGACATCAGACAACTAGAAGCAAAGGCAAGTAAGATCAGAAGAGATGTTATTAAGTTGATATTTGATGCAAAGACAGGGCACACAGGAGGTGCGCTGTCTTCAACAGATATTATGACAGCTCTTTATTATAAGGTGATGACAGTGGATCCATGTGAGCCTGAAATGGAGAATCGAGATAGATTTATTCTTAGTAAAGGCCATAGTGTAGAACCTTTATGGTGTACATTGGCGGATAAAGGTTTTATTCAAGAGGATGAACTTAAAACTTTTTCGTCTTTTGGTACAAGGCTGATTGGTCATCCAAATAACAAGGTGGCAGGTGTTGAAATGAATACTGGCTCCCTAGGTCATGGGCTTTCGGTAGGATCAGGTATGGCCTTGGCGGCCAAAAAAAATGGCCTTAGCTACAGAACCTTTGTATTGATGGGGGATGGTGAGCAAGCAGAAGGTTCAGTATGGGAAGGCGCTATGTTTGCCTCTCATTATAAGTTAGATAATTTAGTGGCAATCGTTGATCGAAACAAACTTCAAATCAGTGGCTCTACAGAAGATGTTATGGGATTAGAACCTTTTGCAGCTAAATGGTCAGCATTTGGCTGGGCAGTTGTCGAAGTGGATGGTAATGATATGGAACAACTCATAGAGGTACTAGCCCAAGAAGCTATGGTTGAAGGTAAACCTAAATTAATCGTCGCCAACACAATAAAAGGTAAAGGTGTATCTTTCATAGAGAACCAAGCAGCTTGGCATCACAAAGTTCCAACGGCTGATGAGTATCAGCAGGCATTAAAGGAACTAAGCTATGGAACAGGAGAAAATACTTATGAATAATATACCGAATAGAGAAGTCATCAACAATGTTTTGGTCAGAGAAGCAGAAACTAATAAAGACATTATTGTTCTAGCTAGTGATTCTCGAGGCTCAGCTAAATTGGGTCCTTATGCCAATACCTATCCAGACCAATTTGTAGAAGTTGGTATTGCTGAGCAAAGTATTGTTGGTGTAGCAGCAGGTCTTGCGGCGTCAGGTAAAATAGCTTTTGCTGTATCTCCAGCATGTTTTCTTAGTATGCGAAGTGTAGAACAGATTAAAGTTGATGCAGCCTATTCCAACACAAATGTTAAATTAATAGGTATCAGTGGTGGTGTCAGTTACGGGGCACTTGGTATGTCCCATCACTCCGTTCAAGATATTGCTGTAATGAGAGCTATACCAAATCTTAAGGTGGTCATTCCAGCGGACCGGTTTGAAACAGAGAAGATGGTTGAAGCCCTTCTTATAGACAAAGGACCTGTATATGTCCGTGTTGGGAGAAACCCAGTTGAAGATGTTTATGAGTCAACAGACTATGAATTTGAACTTGGAAAAGCAGTTAAGTTACATGAGGGAAATGATTGTACAATCATAGCGTGTGGTGAAACTGTTCGAGTTGCTCTTGATGCTGCCTTCTTACTTGAGAAGGATGGTATTCAGGCCAGAGTCCTTAATATGCATACGCTAAAACCTTTAGATGAGGCATCCATTATTGAAGCAGCACAGGAAACAAAGGGGATTATTACAATAGAGGAACATAGCATTAATGGTGGTCTTGGTGGTGCAGTTGCTGAAGTGACAAGTCAAAAGGCTCCAGTTCAGATGAAAATAATGGGTATTCCTGATGAACCTGCCATAGCGGGTACAACTAAAGAAGTTTTTGGACATTATGGTTTGACGCCAGAAGACATTAGACAGGCAGCACTGGCATTATTATAAAGATAGAAATGGTGGAAAGTGTATGAACAAGAAGTATATTTTGGGATTAGATCAAAGTACATCCGGTACTAAACTAGTGTTAGTTGATGAGCTTGGAGATATTCTATATAAAAAATCTGTGGAACATAAGCAACACTACCCAAAACCAGGTTGGGTTGAACATGATCCAACAGAAATCATTAAAAATTGTCAAAACTTGATAAAAGATATGCAGAAGTCTTCCGTCTATGACTTAGAAGATGTTCTTGGTTTGGCCATTACAAATCAGAGAGAAACCATTATGTTTTGGGATAGCAAAACGAAAGAACCCTTATACAATGGGATTGTGTGGCAGTGTAGACGAAGCACGGATATATGTAATGACTTGACTAAGAAGGGTCTAGCAGAGGTGATAGAGGCAAAAACTGGCCTTCAGCTTAATCCATACTTTTCAGCAAGCAAAATAAAGTGGGCGATAGACAATGTTCCAGCTATTCAAAAAAGTAAAGCGGCTGGAAGTCTAAGAATTGGTACAGTTGACTCATGGCTTATTTATAAATTGACAGACGGACAAGTCCACAGCACGGATCATACAAATGCTAGTAGAACCATGTTATATAATATTTCAAGTCACGATTGGGACGATGAACTTTTGGACATTTTTGGGGTCGAAAGATGGATGTTGGCTGACATTCAAGCAAGTAATGGCCTTTATGGAGAAACAGAGGAAAGTGTTGTTGGCATTCGTCTGAAAATAGCTGGAGTGATTGGAGACAGTCAAGGTGCTTTATTTGGTCAACAGTGTTTTGAGAAAGGCATGGCAAAGGCAACTTATGGGACAGGATCATCCATATTACTCTACTTAGGCGAAGAACAGATAACATCAGATAAGGGAATCCTTACATCCATTGCGTGGGGTATAGATGACAAGATTGAATACGCCCTTGAAGGTATTATCAACAGCTCTGGTGACACTTTACGGTGGGTGAGAGATAACCTTGGTTTGTTTGATGAGGATCATGAAGTTGATGGTTTAGTAGAATCTATAGAATCCTGTGAAGGGGTATACATCATTCCAGCTTTTGTTGGACTTGGTGCACCTTACTGGAAACCGAATGCAAAGGCATCCATCGTAGGTATGACCCGTAAAAGCAATAAAGCACACATAGTTAGAGCGGCTGTTGAATCTATGGCTTATCAAGTCTCTGACCTGATTGGCCTTATGGCATCAGAAGCTGGAGAATCCATTCAGGAATTGATGGCAGATGGCGGACCAACCCAAAATAAATTTTTGATGCAACTGCAAGCTGACTTATTACAAACGGATATAGTGTGTGCCAATGTACAAGAACTTTCAGTTATGGGTGCAGTGTATTTAGGTGGCCTAGGCTTGGGTTTATGGGCAGATAAAAGTGAATTGAAGAAACTGAAAAAACAGACTGTGGTTTATCAACCTAAGATGATTCCATATAAGGCTGAAGAAATGATTAAAAATTGGCAGTATACCGTTAACTATTATAGTTCAGCAGAAGGAGTATAAAATGAGTCAGGTTAAGAAGGTTCATATTGATTATATGGACAATCCATTAGGTCTTGTCACATTACCACAATTAGGATGGGTTATATCAAGCGATCAGAAGAATGTGAAACAGATTGCTTATTTATGGCAGGTATCATCAGATGAAAAATTTAATGACATTTTATCAGAAAGCGGATGGGTCTTAAGTGATGCATCTGCTCATGTCTATATATCCAATTTAGAGCTCAGAACAGGAAGCAAATATTTCATCAGGGTCAAAATTGAAGACAATTATGGTGAGATCAGTGCTTGGAGTGATGTTACATACTTTGTAACAGGGTTAATAGAAGTGAACCCTTGGAAAGCTTCATTTGTAACTGGTGAGACAGAGGAAGATGCACATAAGTCTAAAGGGACTTATGTAAAAGGCTGCTTTGCTGTTAATAAGGCTGTGAAAGAAGCCTATGTCTATGCAAGTGCCTTAGGTTTATACAACTTACATCTGAATGGCAATAAAGTGGGTCAAGAAGTTCTAGCACCAGGATGGACCAGCTACCATAAGCGACTGCTTTATCAAACTTATGATGTAACGGACCAGATAGTCATGGGTGTGAACGCTATAGGTGCTCATTTAGGTGCTGGTTGGTATAAAGGTTTGATGGGACTTACAGAACAACGTAATAATTATGGGGACAGAACAGCTTTCATTTCCCAAGTGCATATTAAGTATATGGATGGGTCAGAAGAGGTCATCCTGTCGGATGAATCCTGGAAAGCCTCAGATAGTCCAGTTATCTTTTCTGAAATTTATGACGGAGAGATTTATGACGGTCGTCTTGAACAAAAAGGCTGGTCAAAAGCAGACTATGATTGCTCAAGCTGGCAACGTGTAAGAAAAGTTGACTATGACAAGAAGATTCTCTTTAATCAACCTGGGAGTACAATCAGAGAAATAGAGACCCTATTACCAGTCGAAATCATAACAACACCTAAAGGTGAAAAAGTCATTGATTTTGGACAAAATATGGCAGGCTGGGTAGAGGTGACAGTTGAAGGCAGAGCAGGAGAAATTGTTGAGTTAGATTGCTTTGAAGTCTTAGATGCACAGGGAAATGTCTATAAAGATAACCTGAGAAAAGCTAAACAAAAACTCAAATATAAGTGTGGTGGACATGGTAGTGAACGTTATAAACCTAACTTTACCTACAAAGGTTTCCGTTATGCACAAATTGTAAAATACCCTGGCGCGTATGATAAATCTAATTTTGCTGCCCATGTTGTACACTCTGATATGAAAAGAACGGGTTACTTTGAATGTTCAAATCCAGACCTAAATCAACTTCAGAGTAATATTTTATGGGGACTGAAAAGTAATTTTCTAGATGTGCCAACAGATTGTCCACAACGAGACGAACGCCTTGGTTGGACTGGTGATGCACAGATTTTCTGTCGTACAGCAAGCTTCTTGATGAATACACATCAGTTTTTTGCTAAGTGGCTTAAAGATTTAGCTGCTGATCAAACAGAGGAGGGTGGTGTCACTCATGTGGTACCAGATATTCTGACAGGTGTATCAGATGACAACTGGTTATTGTCACAAGGCACCCATTCTGCGGCAGCTTGGTCAGATGCAGCTGTTATTAACCCTTGGGTTCTATACCTGACTTATGGCGATCATCAAATTATCCATGATCAATATGCCTCAATGAAAGCTTGGGTTGATTTCATGACCCGTCATGCTAAGGATGGTATTTGGGAATTTCAACTTCAATTTGGTGACTGGGTTGCTCTGGATGCAGAAGAAGGCAGTTATTTTGGTGCAACACCTACGGATCTAACAGCCTCTGCATACTATGCCTATTCTTCCAGATTATTGGCAAAGATGGCAAAGGCTATAGGGAATGAGGCAGATTATCATCAATACGACGCCTTAAGTGAAGAAGTAACAAAAGGTTTTCAAAAGGCCTTCTTTAATAAAGATGGAAGTATGACAGCAATGACTCAGACTGCCCATATTGTAGCCCTTTACTTTGACTTAACCCCAGAAGCCTATTTGGATCAAACAATAGATGGGCTTGTGCAACTAATTGATGAGAAAGACGGACATTTAGTGACTGGATTCATAGGTACACCTTATATTTGTCATGCCTTAAGTCAAAATGGGCGTATAAAAGAAGCTTATGACTTATTACTAAAAGAGGACTTACCCTCATGGCTCTATCAAGTAAAAATGGGTGCTACCACCATTTGGGAACATTGGGATGGCTTAAAAGAGGATGGGACCATGTGGAGTCCAGGAATGAATTCATTTAATCATTATGCTTATGGTGCCATTGGTGAATGGTTATACAGGGTGGTTGCAGGTTTTGAGATTGATGAAGAAGCACCAGGCTACAAACATGCCTTAATTCAACCATTGTTTGGCGGTGATCTTGATTATGTGGATGCAACTTATGACAGTATCTATGGTCCTCTGTCCATCCGCTGGGACATTAAGAAAGAACTCGGTGTTCTTAATGTGACAATCCCACATAATACGTCTGCAACAATCACATTGAGTCAAGCTAAAAGGATTGTAGAGGCAGATGGGCTGGTATTTAAACTGGAGGACAATGTTTACAAATCCCCTGCTGGATCTGGAACTTATAGAATAGAATTCAACCTAAAAGCCAGCCTATAAGAGGTGTCAATTAATGAAGTCCAATCGATATGTCCCACAACTTAATCTTCAAAAGCGTATCGCCTTAACGATGATATTCCTTGTGGTATTAACAACGGTGTTTTTGGGCACAACCATCTATAGGTTCTCAAAAAAGACCATAGAGAATAACTATCAGAATGCCCATCTAAACAATTTAGCTGTCTCAAGTCAACTGATGGATATCTACCTTGAGAAGATTATTGAAGAAGGACGGATGTTACTTGAAGACGAAAATTTTGTTGAGATTATGGAGACTGAATCAAATAGCAGCAATTATTTCTCAAGCTTAAATCAGTTAGCAATTGATAAAGCCTTAAACGATATTTCTTCCCATAACTTCTTAATTAATGGCTTAATGGTCGTGAATGACGTTGGTAACTGGAGGTATTATTCAAAGAGCAAGGTATATAGTGGTTACTTGAACCATTACTACACGACGGATGATATATTATTGGAACCATGGGTAGAAGTTGCAAAAAACCACTTAGGAAAAGAAGTTTTTTACTCTTATGATGTCCTACTAAAGGATGAAGCTGAAGATGGCTTCTGTTACGTTAAGAATCTGATTAACCCACATACACAGGAGTCTTTTGGATATTTGGTTGTTAGTATTGATAAACGTATATGGAAAGAGATTTTCTCAAAAGATAATGAAGGTTATACAACCAATCGCTATATGGTAACCCTACCAGGCAAAAATGTGAATGAAGATCAAATAGTGTACTTTACCGGAGGTAGAGAAGAGGAAGAACGCATTCTTGAGGCCTCACATGTGGTTGAAAGTGGTACATATCTTCTTAGTACATTTAGGAACAAAACCACTGGTTGGTCAATTATGAATGTGATTACAAAAGAAGAGCTTGAAGAGGACAGCGAATACATCAAAATGATCCTAATTATTGGCATAACCATTATGACAGTTATTAGTATTGGTGCTGCGACAGTTATATCAAGTCGTATTACAAAACCTTTAGATGTGTTGGCAAGTTCTATGTCTATGGTTGAGGTAGGTCAACTAAAAGTTGAGACGGAGTTTGATGACAGTGAAGTAGGTAAAATCGGCCAGAAATTTAAAAGTTTAATTAACAACAACCTAGAGCTTAGGGAGAACCTGCTTCATCTTGCTATTCAAGAGAAAGAAGCCCAACTCCTTCTGTTACAATCGCAGATCAACCCTCATTTTCTCTATAACACACTTGACTCTTTATATTTTATGGCCTTGATTGAACAAGCGGATGATATAGCAGAAATGGTTCAGGCCTTATCTAATATTTTTAAGAGAAGTCTAAACAATGGCGATAAACTGATTACTTTAAGTGAAGAAGTAGAGCATATGAGAGATTATATGAAGATACAGAACTTCCGTTTTGGCAATCGCTATAGCTTACATATCCAAGTTGAAGAAGGAATGGAACATGTAGAAATTCTCACGTTTATTTTACAACCAATTCTTGAAAATGCCGTCTACCATGGTCTTGAACCAACCTGTGAAGAAGGCAATGTCTACTTTGAGGCTTATAGTAGAGGTGCACATTGGTTTTTTCGAATTCAGGATGATGGGGTTGGTATAGATGATGTGGGTGTCATTGACTCAGGTTATGGCATAAGAAATATCAAGGAACGTATACACCTCTATTATGGAGCAACATCAAGTGTGACAATCGAGAGTGAAATTGGTGTAGGTACGATTGTTAATATAAGTTTACCAAGTTCAGAAGAATCTGTTTTGAAGGCAAGAGAATTAAGGGGATGAGTTGAATGTTCAGTGTTATGGTGATTGATGATGAATACATTGTTGTAAGAGGTATAGAGGCCATTATTAAAAGGGAAAATCTAAACTGTGAAGTTGTTGGAGCGGCACATGATGGCCTAACAGCCCTTAGTTTACTTGAAGAAATAAGACCAGAAATTGTCATTACAGATATTCGAATCCCTAAAATAGATGGTTTGCTATTAATTGAAAAAGCTAAAGAACTCCTTCCAGATTCATACTTCATTGTAATAAGTGGTTTTAAAGAGTTTGAATATGCAAAAAGAGCCTTATCTATGGGTGTGAAAAGTTATATAGAGAAGCCTGTAACCATTGATAAATTAAAAGAGGCCATTGAACTTATTGAAGAAGAAGCCCTTACCAAAAAGGCTCATATGATGGCTGAAAATCAAGGTTTGAGAAGACAGGAATTAGACAATAGAATTGATCAAATGATACAAAATATCCTTGTGGGTAATCCGGATCAAGTTAAGAAACTTTTTGAAGATTACATGGTAATTATTAAAGCCTATTTCCCTGATATAGGCCACTTCAGACGAGAATGTCTTCAGGTACTGTGTATCTTATGTGAGTTTTATGTAGAGAAAGAAAAAGGAGACCAATGGCATTCAGGTATATCCTTTGAAGCAATGTCTGCCATGACCAAATTTTCTGAGATTGAGACCTATGCCTTTATGATCCTTAATAAAATCATAGGGAATATGGAGACACAGAATTATAGTGCTAACCATAAAGATATTCGGATGTTATTAGAGTATATTGGCAGCCATTATGATCAGGATATTGGTCTTGATAGTTTGGCTGAGATGGTCCAACTTAACCCAGCCTATTTAAGCAACCTTTTTAAGAAAGAAGTTGGTACAAGCTTTATAAAATATTTGACAAATCTGAGGATTAAGAAGGCTAAAGAGTATTTATTAAAAGACTACAGAGTTGTGGATGTGAGTCATATGGTAGGTTACAATAATTACCGCCATTTCTGTGATATCTTCAAAAGGTATGTTGGACAATCCCCAAAAGAATTTAGAAGCACAACAAGGACTAGGGCAATCTAGTTCTTTTGTAGGATATGAATGAAAAAAACCACACTAATGTATAAAATGTGTACAAAATATAGAAAATCATCAGCTATTAGAAGGCAAATTCCTATGATATCGTATAGTTACAGGCAAGTGATGTCTGTACAACAGTTGTTATATTGAATTGGAGGAGACAGATTATGAAGAAGTTATTATCAATGTTACTAGCGCTTGTTATGATTACGGCATTATTCTCAGCATGTGCTAAAGAAGAAGAACCAGAGCCAGAAGTAAAAGCTACAGTAGAGGATGGGTCTGATCCACAGATTAAGAAAACAATCAAAATTTTATCTATGTGGGCAGAAGACAACGACAACGGTATATTAATTAATTCAATTGCCAACAGGTACAAAGAAGAAGTTAATCCGAACTTTGACTTTGAATATGAGTTGGTATCAGCAGACAATTTACAAATGAAGATTGCTACTTTGGCAGCATCCAATGATTTACCTGATATCTTTGTTTATGAATCCGGTACACCACTTAAAGAATTAGTTGAAGCAGGTAAAGTCCTAAATGTAGGTCAAGCACTTAAAGATTTAGATGCCTATAGTTACTTAAATCCATCAGCGGTTTCCTTACTTGAGAGTTTAGCTGAAACAGATGGCTTATATGACTTACCACTTGGCCTTAACATAGAAGGTTTCTGGTACAACAAAGCCTTGTTTGAAGATGCAGGTGTTGAAGCACCTACAACATGGGATGAATTTGAAGCAGTATTAGCTAAGTTGCATGAAGCAGGCATTCAACCATTATCATGTGGTGCAGGTGACAAATGGGGTGCTACACGATTGGTTAACGCTTATACAGTTAGATTATTAGGTGCTGACGCTATGACACAAGCAGCTAATGGTAAAACTAATTATACAGATGAGGCTTATGTTGCTGGTGCAGCTAAAGTTCAAGAATGGGCAGACAAAGGCTATTTTGGAGAAGGTGTCACAACAGTTGATATGAATACTGCAGGTACAATGTTGACATCAGGACAAGCGGCAATATTCTACAATGGTAGTTGGTTTGCTTCTAACTTAAATGATGCATCATACAACCTTGCAGGAGAAGATGGTATTGGCTTCTTCAATGTACCAGTGGTAGACCCAAGTATTAGTGATGAGAATACATATTCAATGAACTGCGGTAACATACTTGCTTTAAGCAAAGACAAATACGATGAAGGTACTGGATGGTTCCTTAAGTATTTCGTAGAAGAAATTGGTAACGAAGCAATGAGCACTCAAGGTTCAGTAAAAGGTTATAACTACACGGTTCCAGAAGGTGATATGAGTGGTTATACCAAATTAGTTCTTGATAAGATCAATAGCGCAAAAGCAGCCTTTGCATGGTATGAAGCTAAGATGAACTCAGAAGTTTCTACTACAGCTCAGGAAAATGTACAGACATTAATTAATGGCGATATGACACCAGAAGAATATATGCAATCAATACAAGATGTCTATGATTTGAGTAAATAATACATAAGATGTTATGGGGGTGTTGGATCGTCCGAACAGACGTCTAACACCTTCATTCTATAATAAATAATTAGGAGACTCATATGGACAAAGTACTTAGTAATAAAAAGGCGATTGCACTTTTTATATTACCACCCTTAATACTCTATACAATCCTGGTTGTTTTGCCAGTTATTTGGTCTTTTTTCTACTCATTCTATAGTGGGACACCAGGGATCAAGTGGGAGTTTTCAGGTTTAGAAAATTACATTAAATTGTTTAAGGATAAGAATTTTATTGCAGCCTTATGGGTCAATATTAGGTATATAACCATTGTAATGATTGGACAGGTTGGACTAGGACTTGCACTAGCGCTTATGTTTAAATTTTGGCTTACTAAATATAAAAGTATTATCAGAACCCTTGTGTTTTTCCCAGTTGTACTACCTACAGTGGCAGTAGGACAATTATTCGCAAAAATTTACGAGATCCAACCTAATTATGGTTTACTTAATTCAGTGCTTGAAGGTATTGGCCTTGGCAACTTAGTACAACCATGGATAGGACAAGCTTCGACAGCCTTGTATTGTCTTAGTGCTATGGATATTTGGGTGGCGATGGGCTTCTATTCTGTAATTTACTATGGTGCACTTCTTGATATACCTGAGGAAATTATTGAAGCAGCTCAGATTGATGGCTGTAATGGTTGGCAACTTTTTAGACAAATACTATTCCCACTGATAAGACCAATCACAACAACATGTTTGATTTTTAGTTTTACAGGAACTGTGAAGATGTTTGAATCGTCTTTGGCCTTAACTGGTGGTGGACCAGGGAATGCAACGAAGTCCTTATCTATGTATATGTATAATGTAGCATTTACCTATAATAAGGTAGGTTATGGTAGTGTCATTGCTCTTTTCATATTTATATTATGTGTTGTTGGGGCAAGAATTATTAGAAATTTTGATACAGATTACTAAATGGGGGACAGGATGAAAAAAATCAAACAGAACTTAATTAAGGTACTCATATTTGTCATATGTATCGTTGAAGCCTATCCTATATTTTGGTTACTTGTTGCCTCATTTAAACAACAATATGAATGGACTACAAAACCTGCGTATGCATTAAATGACGGATTTTTCTGGCAGAACTATATAGATGCATGGACCAGGGGGCACATGTCCACTTATTTTTTGAATAGTGCCATTAATACAATTATTGCATTGGTTTTTATTGTTTATTTTTCAGCAACAGCCAGTTTCGCTTTAACAAAAATGCGATGGAAGTGGCGTGAACATATACGTAATTATTTTGGCATTGGCATAATGGTACCTATTGCAACGGCTTTGATACCATTATTTCAGATCTACAATAAGTTAGGTATTTTAGATTCAAGGTTGGGCCTTATTCTTGTATATATTGCATTTGGTTTATCCTTATCGTTTTTCTTGATATCGGGATATATGAGGTCTTTATCACTGGAAATTATTGAGGCTTCAATCATAGATGGTTGTGGCATCTATACTCTGATGTGGCATATAGTGGTACCCCTAATGAAGAATGCTATCGTCACAGTATTGGTGTTACAATTCTTCTTTAAATGGAATGATCTGTTGTTCTCGATGACCTTTATCAGCTCTTCAAGACTTAAAACGATTCAGACTGGATTGCTCTATTTTGAAACAGAGTTTGGTTCTAAAAATTGGGGCGCGATTTTTGCATCAGTGTCCATGAGTGTCATGCCTCTATTGGTGCTCTATGTAATACTTAATAATAAAGTAATTGAAGGGATGACATCTGGTGCCCTAAAAGGCTAACAACTTGGAGGATTAATATGAAGGTTAAAGAAACACGGTTATATGAATATTTGGAGAAACATGTAGATACAGTTTTTAAAGCGCCAAGAAGTTTTATTAAATACCCATTCATAGATCCAGGATCTGTTTATGATGGTAATGTTTGGGATTGGGATACCTACTGGTCTGTTTATGGACTCATAAATTACGCTAAATACAGAGAAGACCCAGCCTTTGATAAGAAGTTGGAAATTCATGCAAAAGGCAATATCTACAACTTCTTGGACCATCAACTTGAAGATGGCTATATACCAATGATGATTGAAGTAGCAGATTGGCCAAGACCTTATCTTAACATTCAACACGATGAAGGGATTGTTATGAACATGCATAAACCCTTTCTCTGTCAGCAAATTAGTTTGATTTCAGAATTTGTAAAAGATTATGAATGGGTTAGACCTTACCTAAGTCAATTAAAGAAGTATTTCGATCACTACAAAGAGGTCTATTACTTTGACAACAGTGGTCTCTATGTCTGGGCTGATGATATTATGATTGGCATGGACAATGATCCAGCCACCTTTGGAAGACCAAAGTTCTCTACTGCAAACATTTATCTTAACAGTTTTATGGTAATGGAACTTAGGGCTATGGCAAAGATCTTATCTAACTTAAATGAGGGTGATAGGGCATCAGAGTATTATATATCAGAATCGGATCAATTGGTAACACATATTCAATCTGAATGTTGGGACACAAGGGATGCATTTTTCTACTCTGTTGATGTAGATATTAAAACCAGACAATACGATTGGTTTCACCAAGGTTTAGGCGTTTTTTGGAAGACTTTACCTATTAAGATTAGAGTCTGGTCTGGATTTTTACCAATGTACGCTGGATTTGCAACAGAAGAGCAGGCAACAGCCTTGTTAGGTCATGCTAGAGATGATAAAACATTTTATAGCCCCTATGGCATCACCTCTTTGGCGAAGGATGAAAAGATGTTTGACTTGTCTGTTACGAACAACCCTTCTAATTGGCTAGGACCCATTTGGCTTGTAGTTAACTATGCAGTGTTTAGAAGTATGATGAACTATGGCCAATACGATGAAGCTAGGGATATTTGTGATAGAACACTAAGGCTATTAGAAGAAGATTTAGAACGTACAGGCAGTATACATGAGTTTTACGACCCTTATACAGGTGAGTCAATTATGAATGGCGGTTTCCTTAATTGGAATATTTTAGCCCTTAATATGTTAGACGAATTGGAACACTTAAAATAAAGTATGACAAATAGGAGTATGAACGAGACTTGGTAGATGACTGCCAGGTCTTTACTTTGAGAGAGAGGTGTGGCTAGTGTTAACTAATACAAGTTGTTCGAAATTTGCTAAAGTTAAAGCTTTAGAAAGTGGAAATATAAGTTTGAATGAGGGATTTTGGAAAGAGGTAGTTACAACGATATCTGAGGCTACAGTGCCACATCTGTTAAGTATGTTTGAGGATAAGACCATCAGTCATGTCCTTGAAAATTTCAGAATATGTGCTGGAGAAGCAGAGGGTGAACATGAAGGTACAGTCTTTGGCGATGGTGATTTTTATAAGTGGATGGAAGCGGCAATCTATTCAGCTAGTGTCTCTAATAGTGATACTTTATTTGATAGCTTAGAAAATTATTGTGAGCTTATTGCAAGAGCACAGCTTGAAGATGGCTATATTTCAACCAAACAAATTATTGGTGAACGTTCTGGACAGGGAAGTGCCAGAATGGGTGATGTGAATGACTTTGAAATATACAATATGGGCCATCTGTTTACAACGGCCTGTCTCTACCTAAGGGTCACAAAAAAGGACACACTCATGAAAGTTGCAATGAAAGCAGCTGATTGTTTAGAAGGGTTATATAAAGAAGCTCAGCAAAATGGTGAAGTAAAGACAGCCGTCTGTCCTTCTCACTACATGGGCCTTATTGAATTGTATAGAACGACTGGGGATGAGAAATACTTATCTTTGGCCCAGCTAGCTATCGAACTTAGAGATTCAGTTAAAGACGGTACAGATGATAATCAAGATAGGATAGCGCTAAAAGAGCACAAGAAGATTATTGGACATGCAGTTAGAGCAAACTATCTATATGCAGGTGTTGCAGACTTATATATTGAGAATGGGGATGAGGCTTATCTTAAAGTACTAAATGATGTATGGTCCAACCTTATCTCACAGAAAATATATATAACCGGTGGTTGTGGGGCTCTTTACAATGGTGTTTCACCTTATGGCAATTTTTTTAAAGATCAGAAAACCCATCAAGCTTATGGCTATGAATATCAACTTCCAAACATCACAGCCTACAATGAAACTTGTGCTAGTGTTGGTCTGGTTATGTGGGCCTACCGTATGTATTTGATTGAACCAAAAGCGGAGTTTATGGACTGGCTTGAACGAGCTATGTTCAATGTGAATTTGTCTGCAATAGGTATAGAGGGACAATCATACTTTTATGAGAATATGTTAAGAAGGACCAAGACACTACCCTATGAGCTGGTTTGGCCTCTTGAAAGAACAGAATACATTTTTAGTTATTGTTGCCCACCGAATGTAGCAAGAGCATTAAGTCAGGTTAGCGAGTACTTCTACACCTATAAGAAGGATTCTGTTTATTGTGGTTTGTATGGAGCTAATGAGGCCCATATTCAACTTGATAATGGTGCTGACTTTGTGTTAAGGCAAACAACAAGCTACCCGTATGAAGGGCATATTAGATTTGAAATACTTAAGGTGAAGCATAACAATCAACTTAAATTTGAATTGAATATTAGGGTGCCAGGATGGGTGAAGTCTGGTTTTGTAGAATATAAATCACAGGCATACGATTTAATGGATAAAGAATCCTCTGGCTTTAAGAAGTTAGAAATTGAGATTATTGAGGGCCAGTCTATTGAGTTAGTGTTTGATATGCCTGTTAGATTGACCAAGGGCCATGCTTTGATTGAAGAGGTGGCACATCAAGTTGCAATTGAGAGAGGGCCTCTTGTTTACTGTATGGAAGGCATAGATGTGGGTGATTTTTCTATAGATGAGCTTATGGTAGGTTATGAAGAAAGTTATACTTGTACACCCCTTGAGATTAAGGGGAGAAAGATTGTAGCTTTAGAGGGGATGGGTAACTTGAGGTGTCATCAACCAGACCAAGATAACAACTTATATCAATCACTGGCGATTACGAAAGTTAAGAAAGTACCCATAAAACTTATACCATATTTTGCTTGGGACAATAGGGGATTTGGTGAAATGAGGATATGGTTTCCTCTGATGCTTTGAGGTCTTGAGTGAGTAGAGCAATATCAGAATACTATTAGCCTATAAGGCAATAAGTAGACTGAAATGGCATAGGGACTATGCTATAGTTTTATAATGAGAGGAAGGTGACTTATGATAAGAAAGATGAACCATCAAGATGAATTTGAATCCTTATTACATGTACATGAGGATGGCCGATATTTGATGAAAGGAAATCAACCTTTCTTCTGGTTAGCCGATACAGCCTGGCTTATGTTGCGGAACTTGAACTTAGATGAAACAAGCCTTTTTATGAGGAATAGAAAAGAAAAGGGTTACAATGTTTTACAGGTGATCCTGATTTGGGACATTCCTAAAGACCTTCAAGGCAAAGACCTTGAAATGAAGGATTTAACCCGAGAGGGCTATTGGGCATATGTGGATCAAGTCCTTGATATGGCTGCTGATATGGGTCTTTATATGGCCTTACTACCTGCATGGGGGAGTATCGTTAAAGATGGTATTATGACAATGGAGAATGTGGAAGCTTACAGTCATTTTTTAGGTGAGCGATATAAGAAGTATAAAAATATTATTTGGATGATTGGTGGCGATGTTCGTGGTGATGAAAACTATGACGTATTTAACAAAGAAGCCACTATTCTAAAAACCTATAACCCTGACCGTTTAATGACATTTCATCCTTTTGGTAGAACAGCTTCCTCAAGGTGGTTTCATAATGAATCCTGGTTAGATTTTAATACATTCCAATCAGGCCACCGTCGATACGATCAACTACAACTTGGTCAATGGGATGATAATTTGGCTGTGGAAAATTTCTATGGACAGGATAATTGGCAATATGTGTTAGATGATTACGCCTTAGAGAACCCTAAGCCAACATTTGATGCAGAACCTTCTTACGAAGGCATTCCCCAAGGTCTTCATAACCCTAGAGAACCTTTTTGGGAAGAATGGGATGTAAGGCGATACGCTTATTGGTCAGTGTTTGCAGGTTCGACAGGTCATACATATGGTAGTAATGCAATTATGCAGTTTTACTGTGATGACTCAGTCCCGGGTGATTTCAGTGTTCGTGAGACCTGGAAAGATGCTATACACCATCCTGGTGGTTCTCAGATGCAATACCTTAAGGAACTTATGTTGTCAGTGGACTGGATTAAGGGTCAAGCTGCTGATGGCTTGTTATTATATGGGCAGAAAGAAAGGTATCATAGAATTTCTGTCTTTGCGGGCGACGACTATGTGCTTTGTTACACTTATATGGGTGATGTTTTTATGTTAGACCTAAGCCCTTATAGGGACATAACACTTGAAGCTTACTGGATGAATCCAAGTGATGGTACATATAGTTATATAGATACATATACAAATATTAGTGAACAAAAATTTAGCCCAGTCAGACGTAAAGGTATAGGGAATGATTGGGTGTTAGTCCTTAGAAAAGAAAGGTAAAGAATTACATGTATGAATTTAAAAATGGTGGCTTAGAAAAAGATAGATTTAGAGTGATTGTTTCCACAGATATTGGCGGGAGTGATCCGGATGACTTTCAATCGATGGTCCACTACTTACTATATGCAGATGTATTTGACACGGAAGGTTTGATTTCCTCTCCTTGGGATAAAGGGAGGGTATCTGATATATATGAGGTTATAGACCATTATGAGAAGGACTATCCTAAACTCATTCAACACTCAGCAACTTATCCCAAAGCAGATGACCTAAGATCAATCACAAAACAAGGGGCCATAAATATTGCGCCTTATAAAGGTTATAGTCAGCCAACGGAAGGCTCAGAATGGATAATCAAATGTGCTAAGAAAGAGGATTCAAGGCCTTTATATATTTTAGCATGGGGGCTGTTAGAGGACTTAGCCCAAGCATTACACGATGACCCATCGATCATTAGTAAATTAAGAGTTTACTATATAGGTGGACCTAATAAAAAGTGGGGTCTGAATGCTTATGAATACATTAGGGAGAACTTTCCTGAATTATGGATTATAGAAAACAACTCTACTTATAGAGGTTGGTTTAATGGCGGGAACCAAAACGCGCCTTATGGGAACGAGACATTTGTTCAAACCCACATTAAGGGGCATGGTTCCTTAGGCCAGTTCTTCACTGAACAATTAGGTGGTGTTATTAAAATGGGTGATACACCATCCGTTGTCTACTTGTTAAAAGGTCAGCCAGAAGTGCCGGAAAAACCTAGTTGGGGTGGCCAGTTTGTTAAAGTGAGTTCAAGACCAAAATCTATCATAAGACATAAGGCGGATGATCATAACACAGTAGAAGTATTTGAAGTGATTGAGTTTTGCTTTGATGGACCAATAAGAGATTTGCCATATGATGAACCAATCCTTCACTTGCTTGTAGATAAGCAAAAGTTTGAGGGTTATTACTGTGGTAATGGTCAATACAAAGTGCGTTTTATGCCAAAAATTATTGGTGAATGGTCTTATACAGTTGAGAGTGAGATAGAAGCTATTCATGGTTTGTCAGGCACTTTTACGTCAACAGCAGAGACCCAATCGGCCAGAGAGCATTACAACAATAGATACCCTAATTGGTGGTCAGATATACTAGAACCTTCTTTGGCTGTAGGTGTACATAGTGGTGCGGAGACAGTGGCTATGTGGCGTGAAGATTTTTTAGATAGTTTTAGAGATAGGTTAGACAGATGTTTATGATAGAAGGAGATAGCCATGAATGATACATATATGAAACCAAGAACTTTTGTTTTGACAGATATTGAAAATGAACCAGATGATGCCATGTCCTTGGTTCGCTTTTTGGTTTATGCCAATCAGTGGGATGTGGAAGGTCTTGTTGCAACCACTTCAATTCATTTGAAGGATAAAACAGCAGCATGGCGGATAAGAGATATAGTAACAGCCTATAAAGAGGTAAAGGATAATCTTGAAAAACACGAAAGTGGTTTCCCAGATGGAGACGTTCTATTGTCGATTGTTAAAGAAGGTTTACCAGTTTATGGCATGGAAGGTGTTGGGGATGGTAAAGACTCTTCTGGCTCAGAGCTTCTAATTAAGGCAGTGGATGCCGAAGATGATCGTCCTTTGTGGGTGCTTGTCTGGGGTGGTCCAAGTGTTTTGGCCCAAGCCTTATACAAAGTAAGGGCAACAAGATCGGCTAAAGAGCTAGATGACTTTGTAGCCAAACTACGTGTTTATACCATTTCTGATCAAGACGATTCAGGACCATGGATGCGAAAGAACTTTCCAAAACTACATTATATAGCTAGTCCTGGTTTCCACGCCGGAGGTGCTTATCATTTTGCCACATGGAGTGGTATTAGTGGTGATCAATTCCATGGACGTTTTGTTGGGGCTGATCATAGTATTGTTGATAATCCTTGGCTTGAGGAACATATAAGAAGTAAAGGACCCTTAGGGGCCAAGTACCCTTTAGCCAAATTTCTAATGGAAGGTGATACGCCTACATTTCTTTTCTTAATTAACAATGGACTTGGTCATCCTGACCATCCTGAATGGGGAAGTTGGGGTGGAAGGTATGAATTTTATTTGCCGCCAACCCACAAATGTTTCCTTGAACCAGAAACAAGACCCTTTTACAATGATGCTGTGGATGAGGTGATGGGCGTTGATGGAAATTGGCATACCACAAATAAAGCCACCATATGGCGATGGCGCCAGGCTTTTCAGAATGACTTCTCAGCTCGGATGGACTGGACAGTTAAGTCATATGAAGAAGCCAATCATCCACCTGTAGTAAGGCTTGGACATGATGCTATCCTTCATGCCAAACAAGGTGACCGGGTCAATTTGAGTGCTAAAGGTTCTATGGATCCAGATGGTGATGATTTGACTTATCATTGGTTCTACTATGGTGAAGCAGGTACATTTACAGTCTCTGCTGCAAGAACAGGACAGCCAATTGAAATCCATGATTTTGACAAGAAAGAAGCCTGGTTTGAAGTGCCAACAGCTAGAGTGCTAAGAACAGGAACCATACATATCATACTTGCCGTAACAGATAGCGGAACACCTGCATTAACTAGGTATCAAAGAGTTATTATAAATGTTGAGTAATATAAAGTAGCCCTGATTAACCCCTATAATCCAAGTGATTAACTCACGGATTGTAGGGGTTTTATACTGAAAAAAAGCTAATAATCATGTATAATGGATAGGTGTAGTGAATAAATCGATAGATAGTGAGATTGGATATGAAAAGACATATTTTTATTATCAACCCCGAAGCAGGTAAGAAAAAGGGATTAGAGTTTTCAGATTACATCAATAGACATTTTGAAGGAGCCACTATTCTTACAACTGAATACCCAGGACATGCTTCAGAACTAGCGTTAGAACATGCTGGACCAGATACTTACATCTATTCAGTAGGTGGAGATGGCACCTTGAATGAGGTGGTTAATGGCATTATTAGATCAGATTATGCCACTGAGACAGCTGTAGCAGATGTACCCTGTGGATCAGGTAATGATTTTATCAAATCACTGACTGCCATCAAAGACCCAATAGAACTTCTTAAGAGATATAAGAAAGAAGAAACTAAGCTGATTGATATAGGTTTTGTCAATGATCGAAGTTTTATAAATATATCTTCCGTGGGATTTGATGCAGAAATCGTCCTTAATGCAAAAAAATATAAACGGCTTCCTATGTTAAGTGCAGAGCTTGCCTATGTCATTAGTGTTTTTGCTACACTGATACGATTAAGAGATTATAAGATGACAATTCATATAGACGACCAAGAGCCAATTGAAACCAATGTTTTATTTATGGTTATGGCAAATGGTGTTTATTATGGTGGTGGTATGAAAGCTGCACCAGATGCCAAAGTAGACGATGGTTTATTTGATTTTTGTATTGTAGATAAAGTGAAACGAAGACAAGTTCCCTTTTTGTTGCCTAAATTCATTAAAGGCAGTCATGAGTCATTGAAGATGCTGAAGTCCTTTCGAGGTAAGAAGATTAAGATACACAGCCAAATGCCATTACCATTTAATATCGATGGTGAAGTGATTGTTAGCAATGATGCAAAAGTGGGTATTAGAGAAAAGGCTATAAGGCTTTTATTACCCTAGAGTGGGATCAAAACACAAGCTATAATAAAGAAAGACTGGTTCTTATTATTGAAGAGCAGTTATGTTAGTCTTAGTAAAGCATTTAATTTTGAAGTTGGAGGTAGAAAGATGAATAAAGTTCATGTATTTGGAAGAGATTTATCAAGAATTGCTTTTGGTGGTGTTATTGTGATGAATGAGACGCAAGAGGATGCCAATCGATATGTAAAAGAAGCCATAGAGTCAGGTGTTAACTATTTTGACGTTGCGCCAACTTATGGCAATGCAGAATCGAGGCTTGGACCAGCGCTTGAACCCTACCGTAAAGATGTCTTCTTAGCTTGTAAAACAGAGGATCGAACTAAAGAAGGGGCACAGAAACTTCTAGATCAATCCCTTAAGAATCTTAGAACAGATTATTTTGACTTATATCAGCTTCATGCTGTATTTAGTATAGAGGATGTGGAAACAATATTCGCTGAGGGTGGCGCCTTTGAAGTATTTAGGAAGGCTAAAGAAGACGGTGTTATCAAGAGAATTGGTTTTAGTGCCCATTCTGCTGAAGCGGCCCTAGCTCTAATGGAAAGATATGATTTTGACTCTATCATGTTTCCTTTTAACTTTGCTTCCTTGTTAAAACTTGGTTATGGTCATCACGTTCTAAAGACTGCTAAAGAAAAAGGTATGACTGTGATTGGTATTAAATCTATGGCCCTTTGTGCACATATGCCATCTGATGATGTTGACCATCCAAAGGCTTGGTACCATCCTATAGAAGATTTTGAAGTAGCTAAGAAAGCTGTGAAGTACTCCGTATCAAGAGGGGTGGATGTTATTATACCACCTGGCGATATTGATTCTTTTAGATGGGGTGTTAAGATTGATGCAGATGGTTATGCAATTAGTGAGGCTGAAATTCAAGCATTGAAGAAGGTGGCAAATGATACAGTGCCACTGTTTCCTATTAAATAGAGATGCTTCGAAAGTGCGCTCAGCATGACAAGAAATATAACAAAATGACAAGAAATATAACAGGATGCAAAGGATATCACAGGATTTAAAAGGATGATTTATTTAGTGTTTTAGAGTTATTTTTTCTGCGTATTCTGTGTTTTCTGCGGCTAATCTTTAGCGTTAATTTTTAGTATTAGGGCACGTTCATTCACTTGAACGTGCCTTTTGTAATATATGAAGATGAAAATGAATTAATGTAGATTGTAGCCCTAATGGACCTCATTTATAGTAGAAATATGAAATGATTAGGAGAGGCTAGAATATGATTAGGATGAAACTTATTGTGGGAATTGTTTTACTTACGTTATTGATTAATGGCTGTAGTTCTGATGAGGGTAATGAGGTCCAAGATCAGCAAGTCAAGGTAGTAGAGACGGAAAACACAGAGATATCATTAGAAGAAGAGGTTGAGACGACAGAAGAAAATGTTGATATTGATGAAATCGAAGAAGTTGAAGCAGGACCAATCTGGCAAGTTCCAGGCATGGTAGATGCTAAAGGACAGCCCTATACATCACCTGAGGCAAATAAGGTTACAGGCATAACACATAATGTACTTGACTACGGTGCAGTAGCCAATGACCCGGATTTTGATAATGTGGATAGTATTATGGCAGCCATTGAAGCGGCTCAGCTAGGTGATGAAATATATATACCAGAAGGCACTTACTGGCTCACAAAACCTTCAAAGTACTCCAAAGCTTATATTGCACATATTGAGCTTGAAGAAGGTATTAATTTAAGGGGAGATGGCCTAGGAAAGACCATTCTTATGTCGGCCTTTCCTGATAGCGATAATGAAGATGGAAACACAACGGTTGTCCTGATTAACGGACAAAATAACATAGTGGTCTCAGGCCTAACCATTACATCCAATACTCCAGATGATATGTTACCAAACCCTGATGATCAAAACACCAATACACTTGTGACAACATCACCGGTTTATGGCATCGCCATTGACAGTGATAGCCCTATTAAACAATTTTCTAATGTGGTCATTAAAGATGTATTAGTTGAAAAGTTTCAACGAATGGGCATTCGTGTGAAGACGGTTCGAGATGTACGGATACAATCCTGTACCATTCAAAAGGCTACAGACCTTGGTCGAGGCGGGGCAGGTTATGCCATATCTATTCAAGGAACTAAGAATGGTATTAACATAACTGATACCAACTACGATACAATACACAATGTTGTTGAAGACTGTGATTTAATAGGTCCCTATTTAAGACATGGTGTCATTCTTCAGTACCATGCCCATAACAACTTAATCACTAATAATCGTATAAGTGATACCTTACTAGATTCCATTGACCTACATGGTGAAGATGAATATAACAATGAAGTAGTTGGGAACACAATTATAAACAGTAGAAAAGGTGCTGCCATCGGACTTGGTAATTCAGGTGCAACTCACGATGCATCAGGTCCAAATAATTATATTCATAACAATGAAATTGTCGGTGGTAACCGAGGCATTGATATCTTATACGGCACTAGCGGTACAATTATTGAAAATAATGCAATCAGTCAATTAACTGTGGATGCCACAACAGGTATTCTCATTAGGGATGCCCATGATACTGTCATTTATGGCAATAAGTTTAGTGACATAAGTGGACAGGATTCTACAGCCATTGCAGTCTACTATGCTTATGACGCCTTAGAACCAGAAAAAGGAATTCCAGATGATATTGAGTTAAGAGAGAATGTTTTTGAAAATATACAAAATGGTGTCTACATCGAAACCCATGGTGAGGGTTTTGCCTACGATGGTAATACATATATAAATGTTGGAGGAATCGAATATGATAACCAACAATCAACTTTTATCACACCAGAAATTAGTGACGTGGTTATACCAAAAGAAGGTATCATCTTATACCCTACAGATGACAACTTTATCACTAATGAGATGCGCACATCCCCACAGATGCAGGCTAATATGAAGTTTAAGTCTTCATATTTTGATGTGCCATACAACCGAATGATCTATATTAAGTTTGATTTGTTTGAAGCACCTGATAAAGATAAGGTTTATTTAAAATTTACTGCTAAGAGTAAAGATGGTTTGATGAGTTTTAACATATATGGATCAACAGATTACACAGACTGGGATGAAAGGAAGATATCTTGGGAGACAGCCCCTTATCATGAAGACCAGGTAGCAATTGTTAGTGATCCAGATGGTGAATTAACCCTTATAACAGATTTTACTTTCCCTGCAGCAGGTGATGTTTTTAACACCTACTATGTTGATATTAGTGATTATGTTAAGTCAATAGACCAGAATCAGTTTACACTTATTCTAGCAAATGATTCTGCACAAGATATGTACAGTGAAATATACTCAAAAGATATTAGCCAAGATGACTATAAACTTTCTTTGATATTTAGTGATTAACCTCACCCTTTTTAGATAGCATTACTTACGTATATGTAGGTAGTGCTATTTTTTTGGGCTTCATTACAAAGTGCACATAGATATGAAGACTTGTAGATTTATTCCCTATAGGAGGAATGATAAACTAGGTCTATACTAAGGTAATATAAGGAGATTAAAATGGCAAGAGATATAAAAGCAATAGTAAATGAAATGACTTTAGAACAGAAAATTGGGTCCATGTTAACACTTGGGTTTGCAGGTACAATCCCCCGTAAACATATCTATGACTATATTACAAAATTCCATTGTGGGGGTCTTAGATTATCACCAGTGTTTAGAAAGTTCGGTAATTATGTAGATCCAAACACAGGTGAAGTTGTAGTAAACGTAGCTTGTAAAGACCAGATTAAGGATGAACGTCCTGCCTATATGACAGCTTCAGATTATAAAGGTATATTAGATGAATTTAAGGATTTGGCTGCAAAAAGACCTCTTAGTTTACCCCTACACTTTTCATATGATCAAGAAGGTGGTACAAGTGCAGATTTTAACTTTGGTGGTGTAGCACTTTTTCCTAAACCAATGGGTCTTAGAGCGACCAATGATCCAAGCTTAGCTTATGAAGTGGCTAAAGCTGTAGCAAAAGAAAGTTTGGCAGTTGGCTTTGACTATATGCATTCGCCAGTACTTGATGTAAATGTAGAACCTAAGAACCCTGAGATTTATACACGAGCCTACTCAGATGATAGTGATAAAGTAACTGAATATGCTATTGAGACTTGTAAAGGTTTAAAAGAAGCAGGCATGATTGCAACAGGAAAACACTTCCCTGGTCGTGGTGCCTCAGCGATTGACGCCCACTACGAGTTGCCAATTATTGATGTTGATAGAGAAACACTTATTAACCGTGATTTAGCACCTTATAAGGTGTTGATAGAGAAGGACTTACTACCATCTGTGATGATTGCCCATAGCATATATCCTGCAGTAGATCCAGATCATGTAGCAACCGTATCAAAGAAAGTTGTTACAGGCCTACTTAGAGAAGAACTTGGTTTCAAAGGTGTTATCACTACAGATAGCATGACAATGGGCGCTCTTGCTCTTCGTTATGGTGTTGCAAATGCCTGTGCTATGGCCCTTGAAGCTGGATGTGACCTTGTATTAATGAAGGCAGAAAACCATATGGTTGAAGATACCTTTGAGAAAATCAGAGAATTTATCAATTCTGGAAGAATTAGTTTGGAAGAGTTAGATGCTAAGGTAACGAGAATACTTACCATGAAGGAAGCCTACGGATTGTTTGATAAAATCAATCCAGAGCCTTCAAATACGACACCTGAGGCAGCGATTAAAGAAGTGAAAGATAGTGGTCTACCAAGACTTGTAGCACAAAAATCGGTACTTCCGGTTGCAGATGAGTTTAAGTCAATGTTACCATTAAGTAAAGATAAGAAGGTACTTGTTATTGAACAGCTGAATAAAAATGTGCCTAATGACATTCACTGGCACTATGGTTATCTCTATCAACAATGTATGAAACTAGGTGCTCAAGTTGATCTATTTGAGATTGATTATAGGGTAAGTGATGAAGATAGAGCAAAAGCAGTTGAAGTAGTTGGAGAATATGACGCTGTGATTATAACTAACTTTTATGTCCGCTCTAGAACGGCAAACAATAGCTTTGTATTAGAGCTACAAGAAAAATTTGACATTCCGGTTATTGTTGTTGGTAACACACCATATAAACTATCGGCACCTGATGGTGTTAAAAATATGATTACAACTCTAGCTACAACACCTGAGAACTTAAAAGTTGTAGCAGAGGTTATCTACGAAGGGTATGAGGGTCAAGGTGTATGGCCGTTAAGCCTAACAAAGGAGAATGACTATGTATAAATCTTTAGTTGATTATGTAAAGACCAATGATTACCTTGTTGCGATAGATTCTGATGGTTGTGTTTTTGATAACATGAAGGTGAAACATCAGAAGTTTTTCTTTCCTGTATTGCTTGAGACATTTAATATAGAGGATGCTGATGGTAGCAAAGCAGCACTTTGGAACAAAATAAATCTTGATTATCCAACAAGAGGAATTAACCGCTTTGAAGGTCTTAAGATGTTTTTTGAAAGTTTTACACCAACAGAAGATATGACAGCATTCTTGAAACTTTTTGAGAGTGAAAATGGTTTATCAAATGATTTGATCCAAAAAGAAATCAATGTAAGTAGTGATCCGCTATTAACTAAAGTACTTACTTGGTCCACAAACCTTAATGCAAAGATTAAGGCAGAACTTGGTACAATGAAGCCTTTTGACGGTGTCGTTTCTGCCATTGAGAAAATTGTCAAAGTTGCTGATATTGTTGTTGTATCCTCAGCCAATCATGAAGCGGTTAGCAATGAATGGGACGAAGCTGGTTTATTGCCATATGTTCAATTCGTATCCAGTCAAGATATAGGTGCTAAAGCAGATGTCCTTAAGATTCTTCAATCTAAAGGTTATGAGAATTCAAAAATGTTAATGGTTGGAGACGCCTATGGTGATTACAATGCAGCAAAATCCATAGGTGCACATTTTTATCAAATTACTTATAAATGTGAAGCCCAGTCCTGGGCACAATTGTCTGAGTCAGTCATAGATGATTTCTTAAACAATAATTATCAATATAATGGACCTGAGTTGTTAGATGTAGCCATTAATGACGCCCTAGAAGTTATTAAGACCAATATCGATGAGTACACAGACCATTTCCAGCATGTAAGTGTTGATGGGGTCTATCCTAAAGAGTTTAATAAACTTTGGACAATGAGTTTCTACCCAGGCCAGCTATATTTGGCCCAGGCAATGACAGGTGAAGATAGCTATGTAAGAAATAGAAAAGCAATTTTAGGGTCCTTTAAGAAAAGGTGTGATGAAGGTCATATGGCCACCCATGACATAGGTTTCTTATTTGAACTGACAGCCTACTATGATTACTTGTATTGTGGGGATGAAGCTAGTAAAGCTTTAGTCATTGAAGCAGCAGACAAGTTAATGATTCGTTACAACGATGCAGGAGGCTTTATTCAAGCTTGGGGTCCAGTGACAGAAGAAGAGGGTGAAGTTAGGATTATTATTGATTGTATGATGAATTTACCATTGTTGCATATAGCTTCTGATCTAACAGGTGATGCAAAATATAAAGAAGCGGCGATTAGCCATGCTCATGTTAGCTCCAAAACCCTATTAAGAAAGGATGGTACAACTTACCATACTTACTGGATGGACAATCTTTCTGGTAAAGCACTTAGGGGTGCAACCCATCAAGGAAACAGAGATGAATCGACTTGGGCAAGAGGTCAGGCGTGGAGCGTGTATGGCTTCTACAAGAGTTTTGAAAGAACCAATGAACAAGCCTTCTTAGACGCTGCTATTATTTCAGCTGATCAATTCATCAATAACTTACCTCATAACGACATCTGTTATTGGGATTTTGATTTTGATGATGGTAAGCCAGATATTCGAGATAGTTCGGCTGCTAGTATTGCAGCATCAGGACTCATTAAGTTGTCAAAAGTTGTGCCCTTACCACTTGGTGAACACTATTATCAAGAAGGTCTAAAGCTTATACAAATCTTAAGCAATAGATATCAAAATGTAGACCTACATAAGGGCTGTGGTATACTTAGAGAAGGTATGTACCATAGGGACGAAGGCTTTAATGAATACACGAGTTGGGGCGATTACTACTATGTAGAGGCCTTATCTACTTTATTTCATGCCAATCAAAAGGTTAAAGAAATGTAGATACACCTATGTAGAATGAATGATTGCATACGAATATGAATTTATGAAGATTGATAGCTAAGCGTTCTGGGCGTATGATTAATTTGTGAACAACACCTGTTCCAAGCGCTTAGAAACTATGGTGTCAATAATACACTCAAATCGGGGGTAATAACTGTGAAAAAACTTATCGCATTATTATTAGTCTTCATTATGATCCTTTCTGGATGTGGTGCTGACGAAGCAACAAAATCAACTGAAACAACAGATACTACAACAGATTCAAAAGAAGCAGACAAAAAAGACGACAAAGCAGATGACAAAGCAGACGAAGCAACAGATCCTGACATGCCAAGTACTTATGTAACAGCTGAGCCAATGGAACTTACAATGCACATGCATTTCCGTAACTCATATGTTTATAAAGAAGACTGGCCAGTGTTTATGGAAGCAGCCAAGTTAACGAATATTTCATTAAAGGGTGTTGCACCATCATCAGCAACAGACACTCAAGAAGTATTTAACCTACTTATGGCATCTGGAGATTTACCAGATATCGTAGAAGGTAACAACTTAAGAGATGACTTCATTAAGTATGGTCTTGAAGGTGCTTTCCTTCCACTTGAAGATTTGATTGCAGAACATGCACCAAACATTCAGAAGTTTCTTGAGGAGTACCCATATGTAAGAACTTTTACATCAGGACCTGATGGACACATGTACTTTGTACCTTACGTTCCAGACGGAGGTGTTGGTAAAGGTTACTACATAAGACAAGACTGGTTAGATACCCTTGGACTTGAACAACCTACTAATGTAGATGAGTTATATGCAGTGCTTACAGCATTTGCTAATGAAGATCCAAATGGCAACGGGCAAAAAGATGAAATTCCATACTTCTCTCGCCACGTTGGTGAAAACTTTAAAGACAACGAAGCAACAAGGTTAACACACTTCTGGGGTGCTAGAACAGACTTCTATGTAGATGATAGTGGCAAGGTGCAACATGGTTTTGCTTCAGAAGCTTTTAAAGAAGGTATCAAGAATGTAGCAAAATGGTATGCTGAAGGTTTACTAGACCCTGAAATCTATACACGTGGTGGTAAAGCCCGTGATATCGCTCTTGGTAACAACATTGGTGGATTTACTCACGACTGGTTTGGTTCAACAGCTAACTACAACAATAAACTTGGAGAAGAAATTCCAGGCTTTAACTTCCAACCGATTGCACCACCAGCAGACATTAACGGTGATGTATGGGAAGAATTTAATAGAGACCTTGTAAAACCTGACGGATGGGCAATTTCAGTAATGAACGAAAACCCAATTGAGACAATTAAGTACTTCGATTTCTGGTTCAGTGAAGAAGGTAGACGTCTTATGAACTTTGGTGTTGAAGGTGTTCAATACGACATGGTAGATGGACAACCAATCTTTAAAGATGAGATCTTAAATGGTGATTCAAGTGTTCAAGCACAATTATGGGAAATTGGTGCACAAGTGCCAATCGGCTTCCACCAAGACTTCGCATATGAATTGCAAACATATAATGAAATTGCACAGTTTGGTGTTAATATGTATAATGATAATGGTTATGTGATTGAACCATTCCCATACCTATCATTTAATGCTGAAGAACAAGAAATCTTTGATGAAATCTTTACAAATATCACAACTTACATGAGAGAATCACATCAGAAGTGGGTACTTGGTGGAGAATCAGTTGAAGACGGATGGGATGCATACATTGAACGTTTAGACGAACTTGGATATCAAGATTTACTAGCAATTTATCAATCTGCTTATGATAGATTAAACTAATTAGAATAACAATAATTTGGATTAAAACATAATATGAAACGGCGCAAGGAGGGAAACCTCCTTTTTGCCGTATTCAGATTTATGAGACTGGTGGGATAAGATGTTAAGGCGTAAATACTATAAAAAACTTTTCTTAATTTACTTTAGTTTTGCTTTGGTCTACGGTATGATTTTGACCGCTTATTTTGTATATCAGAATAAGGGAAATTTAGAAAGTCAACAAATAGATCACCATTTGACCATTACAGAGCAAACAGTGAAAAATCTAGACCAAAGATTGTGGAGCTTAGATAAATATACAGATACGCTCTTTTTAGACGATGAGTTTAATGATTACATCATCACAGATGAAGATTATTATGTGATCACTCAGGTTCATGATAAATTAAGAACAGATATGGCAGTTTTTACGGATATGGGGGCAAGGATCGCTGTTACTAAGATGGATGATGATATGGTCATTACCAATCAGTATACCCGCAACCTTGAAATGTTTTATGAAGAAATGAATTTTGATTCAGCAATGATTGATGAGATAGAGAACTACTACCAAGTACAAGGCAACTATCGCGAAACCTTAATATTACACGATGATATTTATCAGAATATACATATAGTTAACAAAAGAAAGATCAATAGTAAAGATTATTTGGTCTTAATGTTGTCTATAGACAAAGGTATGTTACAACTTGTTAGTGGGACAACCAATTTTGAGTTTACTTTTGAGGACAGAGAAGATGCCCTTGGTGAGATTGCCAAGGATGTACTGTCTGACGATTTAGGTTATGAAATAAAGAATGACCAATTCTATATAGCAAGAAAATCAAGTGTTTATCCAGAGATGCAATATATCGTGTATGTGCCTTATGTGGAAAGTAGCATTGCAGTACAAGACTATGCAATTGCAGTGGCCTTATTCATAGGTCTGTCCCTATTAGGTCTATTCGTTGCAACCTTTGTAAGTCGTAATTTATATAAGCCTATTGAACAGGTTGTGGATCGTTTTGACCACTCTGAAACCTCACCAACTGATGAATTTGCTTACCTTGATAAGATGACTACAGACATTATATCGGCTAATGAGATTCTAAAGACAACTATTGAAGAAAACCAGTTTGACTTAAGGACTAAATTTATAAGGGAAATGCTATATGGTCTGAAAAATGATCTTACCCTATCTAGTGGTATTCAGGACTATAGTTTACAGGATTTTGAACATCCATCTAGGGTGGTATTAATACAATTAGAAGAGTTAGAGACCTACAGACAAGACTATTCAAGTGAAACAAGGGCTCAAGTCAGAAATGCTGTTCAGATGATTCTTAACACAACCTTGGCACTTGAACCTTATAAGTATGAGTTAATTGAATTACACTACAATGCTTATGCCCTAATTGTGTCTCAGATGAAAAAGATAGAACTTAAAGAAATGCTGGTTCGATTGCTTAAAGCGGTTGAAGCTAACGAACAGGTGGACCTTGTTATGGCTATTGGTAAAGAAGTTGAAGCTTGCAAATTCCTAGAAGCCTCTTACAATGAAGCCCAAGCTGTTCTGGATTATAAACCGACCTATGATAAAAGAGCCATTGTTTCGATGGCGGATGTGATAGACCAAGACACAGAGGAGAAGTTCAATTACACCTTCGAAGTAGAACGTGACTTATATAATGCAACAATAAATGGCTCAGTTGAAAAAATTAATGTGCTTTTCCAAAGAATCTACAAGTTGAACTTTGAAGAGAGACAATTATCATCCAGAGAGCAAGTTAACTTAATGATGGGTCTTATGACCACCTTAAGGCGTGTTGAACAGAAGATGCCTGGCCAAGCCCAAGTCTTACATGATGATTTTAAGGCATTAATGATTGATGGTAACCTAGTTGGTAAGGAGTTATTAAGTGAAATAGAGAGTACCTTTGAAGCTTATGCCAAACTTGCCCTTGAAAAATCTGCATCGAAGGATGATGAAATATCAACTATGATGGTAGGTTACATTGAAGAACATTACCATGAGGATATATCTCTTGAAGAAGCAGCAACTTACCTAAATATTTCAGCAGGTTATTTCTGTACAGTATTTAAGAAGCAAACGGGCACATCCTTTAAGTCTTTCTTAAACAGTTATAGGGTGACAAAGGCTAAAGAAATACTAAAGGTTGAACCAAACATGAAGATTAAAGATTTAACGTTAAGGGTTGGATATAACAATGTAAACTCCTTTATACGGATGTTTAAGAAAAGTGAAGGTGTCTCCCCTGGAGAGTACGCTAGAAGGATCCAGTCTTAATAATTGAATAGTCTAAAAATGAAGAAAAGAAGATGGCTTAGGCCATCTTCTTAATTTATGTACATCTTCTCAAATAGTGTAGATATACCTTTTTACCAATCCGTCGTATAGTAGTCTCAGGGGCAGGTACAAGTCTACTTGCTAATTTTCAGGAGGTATAATTATGAAGCTGAAGTTAAAACAATTCGTCGCTACGCTGAAGAGAGATAAGGCACTTTACATCTTAATAGCACCTATGATGATTTGGACATTTTTGTTTAAGTACAAGCCACTTTATTCACTACAAATTGCATTTAAGGACTATAACTTGTTTAAGGGTATTGAAGCAAGTCCTTGGATCGGCTTAGACCACTTTGTGACATTCTTTACAGGACCATATTTCTTAAGAACATTAAGTAACACATTCATTCTTAATATAGTAATGTTGGTCATTGGATTCCCAGTACCGATCATACTTGCATTACTTATTAATGAGATTCGAAGTAAAGGATTTAAGAAGTGGATTCAAACAGCTACTTATTTACCTCACTTTATATCAGCGGTTGTAATAGCAGGTATTGTTATCAACTTCTTATCACCATCGACTGGTATTGTTAACCTACTACTAGCTAAAATTGGTGTGGAGCCAATCTATTTCCTAATTAAGCCAGAATACTTTAGAGGTATCTTTGTATCAATGAATATATGGCAGGAGGCAGGTTTTAATTCAATTGTTTTCTTAGCTGCCTTATCAGCAATAGATCCTCAATTATACGAAGCAGCCAAAATTGATGGCGCCAATAAATGGAAACAGATTTTAAATGTTACAATTCCAGGTATTATGCCAACCATTATGATTATGTTGATTATTAGAATCGGTAACCTTCTCAACCTTTCATTTGAGAAAATCATCTTACTTTATAACCCATCTACTTATGAGACGGCAGATGTTCTTTCAACTTATGTTTATAGAACAGGTCTTGTAAATGCCCAGTATGACTTAGGTGCAGCAGTAGGGCTTTTTGAAGCTTTCGTAGCTTTTGCACTTGTTTATGGTGCCAATAGATTGAGTAAAAAATTAACAGAAAATTCATTGTGGTAGGAGGAAAAGATGAAAGTTAGTGTTGGAGAAAGAATTTTTACTATAGCAAATCATACATTTTTATTTCTAATATCCGTGTTGGCCTTATACCCATTTATATATGTGTTATCAGCGTCTTTAAGCCACGGTAATGCCGTTGCAGCAGGTACAGTGGTCTTATTCCCTGTTGACTTTAACATCATGGCTTATAAGAAGGTAGCAGAGATTCAGAATCTTTGGGTTGCCTATGGAAATACAATTTTTTATACAGTGGTAGGTACTTTTACTTGTATGGTGTTTTCTATTACGGGTGCTTATGCACTATCTAAGAAACGTTTGATGGGAAGAAAATTATTTACAATTTTAGTAACAATGACAATGTGGTTTAGGGCAGGGATTGTTCCAGATTTCCTAAACTTCAGAGACCTAGGTTTATACAACACAAGAGCAGTGCCAATTATTGGTTTTGCAGTGGTTGCCTTTAATGTCATCTTACTTAAAACATATTTTGAATCAGTGCCTCAATCCCTTGAAGAATCAGCTCAGATTGATGGAGCTAGTGATTTCAAGGTCCTATGGTCCATATATATGCCATTGTCAAAACCAGGTATAGCAACAGTTGCTTTATTCTATGCGGTAAGTAAATGGAATGGATATTTTTGGTCAATGATCCTGCTTAGGGATGAGAATAAAATTCCCTTACAAGTATTACTACGTAAGTTGATTGTAGAAATGAATGCAACGTCAGAGTTCTCTGATGCGCTGGAGATGGCCAAGCAAGGTTACTCGGTTGAGACAGTGGTTTATGCAACCATTATCGTTTCAATCATACCAATAGTCATCCTATATCCATTCATCCAGAAGTACTTTGCTAAAGGTGCAATGATTGGTGCCGTTAAAGGATAGTATGAGTTAAATGCTTAGCAGGATACACGGATAAAAGCGGATAAGTTAAGATTACTTTGACAAAAACCCCAATCTCTAATTGAGTTTGGGGTTTTGATTTTACCATTTGACACTTAAAAATATAATCAAATATCAACCATATTGATTAAGATAAAGTATGTATAAGACACATTTCTTTTGTTATGTTAAAAGTATCAATCTATGACTGGCAAAGGAGAAGTAAATGAAGAATAGGTCGGCAATCAAAATAAGTGTGAAAATGAAGATATTAACTGTGACTTTGATTGTAATTGTGTGTTTAGGCGCAATAAATGTTTGGAACATAAGTCAAAGTAGGAATAGTAGCGCTGAATACGCCAAAATTATGGGAGAAATTCAAATTGCAAACGAGATCACTGAGATCAGTGCTACGATTAAACCTTTAGCAGACGCTTATGCCATTAATGAAGAGGAGGCTGCTTATAGTTCGCTAGAAGATGCTTACACGCAAATAATGTTTAATTTAGACGAACTTTATAGGCTGACAGCTAATGAGGGCAATCTTGAACACCTTAATGGCCTAATTAGTATTGTGACTTCATTGGAAAAGAATACTAATGATTTCAAAAGGTCAATGGCATCCGACGATATGAACACTCAAATTTCACTCAGGGACACAGTGAAGAATATTAGTGGTTTCATCATTGAAGATATGAATGACTATATATACATTTTGTTGGACAATATGGAAGAAATGAACCTTATATTGGAGAAGAAAGCGGAAACAAACATAGTGATAGGTTCAGTTGCTTTGATAGCTATCATTTTCATCTCCTTAATTGCCATGTTATTGATTACTAATAATATTTCAAAACCGTTAAAGAAAACAAGAGATGGACTAATGGCAATGGCTTCAGGTGATTTATCTTCAGCAGGACTTCAAGTCAAAAGTCATGATGAGATTAGAGATATGAGTGACGCCTTTAATGAGATGATTGTGCATCTTCGTGATAATATGATTAAAATGTCATCCATTGGAGAAAATGTAAATCAAGAAGCTGAACTAATAAACGGTATATCCAATGAAAATGCCAAGGCCGGGGAGGAAATTGCTAACCATTTAGAGAATATGGTTTTTGGTATGAAAGAACAAACCAATACGGCCATAGAACTATCTGAGTACGCAGGGGATATCTATCAGTTATCTAAAGGATTAAAAGCTAAAGAAATGGACGTAATTCAGATTGCTGAAGAAGCTGTCCTTAAGTCTATGGATGGCAGAGAGGCCGTCAAAGGCATTGTTGAGGATATGAAAGATATCAATGAAAGTATATCAAAGTCCAATGAGTTAACCAAAGGTCTTAATGACTCAAGTGTTGAGATTTTTTCCATTGTTGATGCCATGTCAGGCATAGCTGCACAAACTAATCTATTATCCTTAAATGCATCAATAGAAGCTGCTAGAGCTGGTGAGTTTGGAAAAGGGTTTGCTGTAGTGGCTGAAGAGATTAGAAAGTTGGCATTAGATTCAGAGACTTTTACCAAAGAAATTAGTAGCATTATAGATGAATATCAAAACACCTTAACTAGGATTAGTGATCAGATGGATAGGAATGTTGAATTGATTGAAGGTGGACGTCATAAGGCCAATAGTTCAATTGATACTTTTGATGTATTAGGGCAGATTAATGAGTCTGTATCACGTCAAATTCAGACAAATTCTGAGAGTTTTATTGAATTAGTAGATAAACTTGAGATGGTTAATAATAATTTAGATAAGAACCGTAATGCAATACATGTACATGAAGGTAATAGTGAAAGTATATCAGCAGCCGTTGAGGAACAACAAGCAAGTTTACTTGAATTGAGTAACAAATCACTCTACCTAAATGACTTATCCAAAGACATGGAGGAGCTAATAAAGCAATTTAGTTGGTAGATTCTTAATTCACATTGACTTATTCTCGGCTAGTCAAATGACCATGTCTAAGCTATAATATACATTATGTGTAGTAGTACCTAACTGACATAGATAGAAAAGTCTTAGGTACTGTTTGATCGAATGAAAAGAGGACAAAATGTATAAACTAATAGCATTAGATATTGACGGCACCTTAATAAACGATGATGGAGTGATAACGCCTAAGACTATACAGGCACTAAAAGAAGCTATGAATGAAGGTGTTATGGTGACCATTAGCACAGGTAGACCGGTACAGGGAGTCAGGCAACATATAGCCACCCTTGGATTGTCAGCACCCATTATTACATACAACGGAGCCATGATTGTAGATTCAGATAGCAGTGAAATTATTTTCCATAAAAGTCTCTTAGAAGAGGATGCCCTTCAAATACTAGCACTAAGTAAAGACATAGAAGGTACAGTGATTGTATGGTGTAATAACGAACTTTATGTAAGTGCCGTCAATGATCACTCTCGAACTTATGAAGGCATAGCAAAAACACCAGCTATTCTTATAGAAGATGAAAAAGCATTAGCCCAAAAAGGGATAACAAAAATCTTGTGGTTTGATACAGTGGATAATACCAACGCTCATATGGAGATGTTAGGTGGCAAGTTAAACGATACAATCAACTTCTGTACATCAAGAGCCTACTTCCTTGAGTTCTTTAATGGACAAGTTTCTAAGGCTGAAGCTATGGACTTTATTGGTTCAAAGTATGATATTAAACAGGAAGAAATGATGGCTGTTGGAGATCAGCTGAATGACTTGTCGATGATTGAGTACGCAGGCCTTGGTGTTGCAATGGGGAATGCCCATGAAGGTGTAAAAGATATAGCTGATGTAATCACATTATCTAACAATGAGGATGGTATAGCCAGAGTTGTTGAGGATTATATCTTAAAGAAAAAGTAGAAAATTCTGAACTGAAAAGTAGAAAATCCTGTTCAACCTTTGACACCACTTCCGTTCGATGTTATGTTGGACATAAGGAGTGGTGTTTTATGTATAATGTGTTAATTGTGGAAGATGAAGTTCCGGTTAGAAACACAATTGTAGAAAGCGTAGACTGGGAAGAAATTGGGCTTACTATTGCCTACGCTGCAGGGGATGGACAGGAAGCATTAGATTATCTTGAGGACCATCAAGTGGACTTGATTCTTACAGATATCTACATGCCATTTATCGATGGTATGGAACTGATTCGTCGTGTCCGTTTAACCAACAATTATTGTAAGGTAGTTTTCTTAACTGGCTATAATGAGTTTGATTATGCCAAAGAGGCTATTGAACTTGAAGCAAGTAAATATTTGCTAAAGCCAATTACTAAAGATGAACTGACAAAAGTGTTAATTGAAATGAAGGAAGAATTAGATTCTGCCTTAAATCTCAAGAAGAATTTAACAAGATTAGAGTCAGAGTATGAAAAGCAAAGACTTTTCATGCAGAATAAGTTACTACATGATATTATCTATGGTTTTATTCCTAGTGATCGGATTAAACAAGCATGTGAGAATCTTACATGTGATTTTGGTGCGCCATATTATAGCATTGGTATTGTGGAAGTTCTTGATAAAGAGGAAGTTGGCAAAAAAGTATGGAATGATGATTATACCTTATTACATTATGCCATGTTGAATATTTGTGAAGAAATTCTTGAGTCAGAAAAGAAGGCAAAGGTCTTACTCGGTGATAACGGTAAGATTATTATTGTGTTCACTGCAAGAGAGGCTAATGGTTTTAGCGATCAAGCCTATAATCATTTGACAGAAATATTACATTCTATTTCAAGAATATATGAAATGCCAATGACGGCAGGTTTAAGTAACGCATATGAGACATTAGGGGACTTGAGAATTGCATACAATGAAGCCATAGCAGCTATTGACTATGCAGTGCTTGAGGGTAATAATAGAGTTATAGTCAAATCAGATATCGAACCGAATTCATTTGTTAACCATGACCGTCTTAATGATACGATTGAACAAATTATTACAAATGTTAAGATTAATAATTTGGACAGAGTTCAAGAATATATGAAGTTGTTTTTTGAGCAAATTAAGTTTGATAAGTACGGCCTTAATGAGATTAAGACCTTGTTACTGACACTAATGACAAAAACATTTGATGTGTATAACCAGATTACACTGGATGAATCATTGAAGCAAACCTTGGACTTTAAATTAGTTGAGAAAATCTACTTACTTGAGAGCCTAACATCCATTGAGACAGCTATGTTTGAGACTTTTTGGGAACTGAGTCTTAAATTAAAGAAATCTAGAGAAGATGACAAAAATCATTTGGTACTAGAAGCTATTCAATATGTGGAAAAGGACTATGCAAATCCAGCCATAGATCTAAACTTAATGAGTCAGATGTTACATGTTAGCACAAGTTACTTTAGTCGAATATTTAAAGCAGCCAAAGAAGAGACATTTATAGAGTACCTAACTGCCTTTAGAATCAATAAAGCGAAAGAGTTACTAAAGGCAACAGATAAGAAGGTATATGAAATAGCCACTGATATAGGCTATGAAGATGCCCATTATTTTAGTTATAATTTTAGGAAACACGTAGGGACGACACCTCTGAAGTACAGAAAGGCTTAATATGAGCCCACTTAAACGCGTAAAGTTTTTAAATAGCATACAGGTCACATTAGCTCTGGCAATTGGACTGATTGTTATAGCCATTCTATCTAGTATGGGATGGCTTATTTATAATGCAACTGATAAGGTGGTTGAAGAGAATACTCAAGATGTTACAAGTAAAATGATTCAACAAGTTAACTATGATATCGAATATTATTTGAGGACAGTAGAGGCAACAATTGACAGTTTGAAATTAGCAGATACCGTAGCAGATTACTTCGAAGAACCTTCTAAAGTGAATAAGAGAGAGGCTGTTGATTATTTAAGTTCCTTAGTAGTAAACCGTGAGGATATTATTAATATTGTTTTAATCCATCCAAATGGTCAAATCATAACAAACGATGATAAAGCTACAATCAAAAGCAGCGTCAACTTCGTTGAAGAACCTTATTATAAGGAGGCAGTCGCTGAAGCAGGTATGAATGTATCCGGCTCTCATGTTCAGAATATATTTTTGGGTCAATATCAATGGGTTGTAAGTTGCTCAAGTCGTTATCAACTAGATTCTGATGGTATTATAGATGGTGTGATATTAGTAGACCTAAACTTTAATCTAATTGAAGATATGGTAAGTCGTATTGCCCTAGGTGATCGAGGTTATGTTTTCATAGTGGATGATAATGATCAATTGGTTTATCACCCTAAAAGTGAACTTATCTATAGTGGCATTCGTACTGAGGAGATTGAGGGTATTGCCCTTCAAGAAGAAGGTGTACTTAGAAGTGAAGTAGAAGAAGAAATTGTTGATTATATCATTACATTATCAGACTTTTCTCACTGGAAAGTTATTGGTAAAGTGTATGTAGAGGATATTAATGTATATAGAGAAACCTTGAAGAATTATTTTGTGACCATGGTTAGTGTGGCTTTTGTTATTGCAATCATTTTATCCATTGTTCTTGCAGGAACCATTCTAAGGCCAGTTAAAAGATTGTTAAGCGGGATGTCAGAATTTCAAACGGGTCAGTTGGATGTTGAAGTGCATGTTGAGTCAGAAAATGAGTTAGGGATACTGACGACCACTTTTAATAGAATGACCAAACGAATTAAGGACCTAATTGAAGACAACAAACAATCAGAACGTAATAAAAGAAAGTCAGAACTAGATGCACTTCAGGCTCAGATTAATCCACATTTCTTGTATAACACACTAGACTCTATTGTATGGATGGGAGAGGCTGGAAAAAACCAAGAAGTTGTTAAGATGACCTCCTCGTTAGCAAAGTTGTTTAGAATTAGTATAAATAAGGGAAAAGAGTATGTAACCCTGAAGCAGGAAATCGAACATGTAGAGAGTTATTTGATTATCCAACAGATGCGTTATGGCGATAAATTAACTTATGAGATAGACGTAGAACCACAATTGTTACAAAGTAGGATTATTAAGATTCTCTTGCAGCCAATTGTTGAGAATGCTATATATCATGGAATCAAACAGCTTCCTGGTACAGGATTAATTCAGATCCGTGGTTTTGAAAAGGCTCATGAAGGAACAGATGAACGGTATTTATGTATAGAAATAGAAGATAATGGTATGGGTATGGAAGAGGATACGATAAAAAAACTACTCAGCGGTGCCATTAATCCAGAAGCCAAAGGTAGTGGTGTAGGGGTTTATAATGTTGATCAACGTATTAAGTTATATTATGGTGATACCTATGGTCTTGATATTGAAAGTGAACCCTTTGAAGGTACAATTATTCGACTAACATTACCTTTAATGGAAGGAGGCTCTAATGAAGAAGTTTAATATAAGTATCATCTTATTAGGACTGCTTATTGTCGTATTAGCCATTAGCCTCTTTATGTTCAACCGATTAGATGATCAAGAAATAGAAAAGGATGAAGTTTATCTAGTGATCAAAACAATCAGTGAAAATACAGACTTTTGGTCTAATGTTATTAATGGCGCAGAAGTGGCGGCAACCGAATTAGGTGTAAATGTAACAGTGGCAGGACCTGAAAGAGAAATCTATATAGACGATCAGGTAGCTTTGGTGCGAGATATTATCAAAGAAAAGCCACAGGCAATTGCTATTGCAGCAAGTGAATACAACGCATTGGCGGAAGTGTGTACAGAAGTTATAGAAGCAGGTATTACACTTGTCACCTTTGACTCAGATGCCAATGTAGACCTTCCTCATAGCTTTGTAGCAACCAATAACTTAAGCGCTGCCAAACGTATTGGCCATGAGCTTGCTACATTAATAGATGGTGTAGGCAAAGTTGCCATCATAGCCCATGTTGAGGGTGCCTTTACCTCTTTTGAAAGAGAAGAAGGATTTAGACAAGGTGTTAGGGCTTTTAAGGATATTGAGGTATTAAAAAAGGTCAGGTATACAGATAATAGTAAAGGTATTGCTTACCAGGCCACTTTAGATATAGTTGAAGGCCATCCAGATATTACAGCTATTTTTGCTACGAATGAAGTCACATTACTGGGTAGTGCAGAAGCCATTAGGGATCTTGGTCTTCAAGATGAGGTATTTCTTGTAGGCTTTGATATGAGCAGGGACATTGCTTTGTTAGTTGAGCAAGATGTGATCGATGCAACCATGGTTCAGAAGCCATTTAATATGGGTTATATTGCAATCAAAGAAGCCTTAGAAGTCAGCAATGGTAAAGGTGTTGAGGTCATAGATACAGGGGCTGTAATGATCAATAGTTCTAACATGTTTTTACCTGAGAATCAGAAACTCATTGTTCCAATTGTAGAATAAATAGAGGCATAATAAGATATGTAAAAAGTAGGTCATTCTGAAGATGGTCTATTTTTTTGTACTTTTTTTTCAACTTTTAGGGTGTGATTTTCAATTTTTTAGGGGAGTTGAGGTTGTAATATTATATCAGGCAAGACAATGACACATGAAAAAGTCATTGTGAATGATAATGGAGGTGAAAGGATGGGCGAAACAATTGTAAAGATGCAAGGGATTGACAAACACTTCCCTGGTGTACATGCCCTTAAGAGATGTGATTTTGAATTGGCAGTCGGTGAAGTCCATGCTTTAGTCGGTGAGAATGGTGCAGGTAAGTCAACCATCATGAAAATTCTAACAGGTGTTTTCAAAATGGACGAAGGAAGCATTTTTTACAAAGGCGAGGAAGTAAACATAACAAATACTAAAGAAGCACAGAATCTGGGTATTAGCATTATCCATCAAGAGCTAAACCTGATGCCGGACTTAACAGTGGCACAAAACATCTTTATTGGTAAAGAACCAATGAAGTTTGGTGGACTATTTACGGATGACCATAAGATTAATGAAGATGCAAAGATCATTCTTGATAGTATGAAAGTGGCAATAGACCCTAAAACTAAAGTAGATACATTAACAGTAGCTCAACAACAGATGGTTGAGATAGCCAAAGCTTTATCTTTTGATTCAGAAGTATTGATTATGGATGAGCCAACGGCAGCATTAACAGAAAGTGAAATTGATGAACTTTTTGTCATCATCAAAGAGCTTAGAGAAAAGGGTGTTGGTATTGTTTACATCTCACATAGAATGGATGAGTTGAAGAAAATATGTAATAGAGTAACCGTTATGAGAGATGGCGAATACATCGACACACGTGAGATGGATGATGTCACCATTGATGAGATTATACAGATGATGGTTGGTAGAGAAATCTTTGCTGAAGTCCATGAACTTGAAGAGAAAGAGTCTCATGAAATAATTCTTGAAGCTAAGAACCTAAACCGAGGACGTCATGTGAAAGATGTCAGCTTTACCTTAAGAAAAGGTGAGATTTTAGGATTTGCTGGTCTTATGGGTGCTGGTAGAACAGAAGTTGCAAGATGTATATTTGGTGCAGATAAGTTAGAAAGCGGCCAAATTATTCTAAATGGTAAAGAAGTGAAAATAAGAACCCCTAAAGATGCAGTGTCAAAGGGTATAGGTTATTTATCAGAAGATAGAAAACGATATGGATTGGTCTTAGGACTTGATGTAGAGAGTAATATAGCTATGTCTTCAATGAACAGATTTACGACGAAAACTGGTTTCATTAAAAGACGTGATATTGAAGTGAACTCGGATAAATATGTCAAAGCCTTAGAAATAAAAACACCTAGTAGCAAACAAATCACCAAAAACCTTTCAGGTGGTAACCAACAGAAAGTTGTCATCGGGAAGTGGTTAACAGAAGATTGTGATATCTTGATTTTTGATGAACCAACTAGGGGTATTGATGTTGGTGCAAAGAGTGAAATTTATAAGTTACTAAACGAATTGGCAGAACAAGGAAAAGCGATTATCATGATTTCCTCAGAACTAGAAGAAGTTATTCGAATGAGCCATAGAGTAATGGTGATGTGTGAAGGCCGAATTACAGGTGAGCTTGAGCGAAGTGAAGCAACTCAGGAAAATATTATGACTTGTGCGACCAATCGTGGCGCCTAATGTGGAGGAAGATATGAGTGATATAGCAGTAGCAAAGAAAAAAGGAATTTTTAACTCAGGGGCAGCTCAGAAATTATTGGCCCTAGGTGCATTAATATTATTGGTAATATTCTTTTCCTTTGGATCAGAATTCTTCTTTACCAAAGCAAACATCATTAACATTCTACTTGCAACAGCTGTCAATGGTATTTTAGCTGTTGGTGTAACCTTCGTTATCATTACAGGTGGTATAGACCTTTCAATAGGGACGGGTATGACTTTCTCAGCGGTTATGGCTGGTGTAGCTGTAACTATAATGGGATTACCTGTATGGATTGGTGTGTTGGTTGGACTTTTGACTGGTGGACTTATTGGTTTTATTAACGGCTTTAATGTAGCAAAACTTAAGTTGCCAGCCTTTATAGCAACACTAGGTATGATGATGATTACAAAAGGTTTATCACTGGTTGTATCAGGTGCAAAACCTATTTACTTTTCTAATACACCTTCATTTGCCAAGATTTCAACAGGATCTATTTTTAGTTTCCCAATGGCAGCAATTGTATTTTTAGTATCAGCAATCTTAGCCCATATTTTACTAAACAAAACTTTGTTAGGTAGATATAACTTTGCTATAGGAAGCAACCAACAAGCGACTCGCCTGTCTGGTATTAACACAGACAGATGGATGATGATGATCCATACTGTGACTGGACTTTATGTCGGACTTGCAGGTGTTGTTATTGCAGCAAGACTAAACTCAGCTCAACCAGCTCTAGGACAAGGATATGAACTTGATGCCATTGCAGCTTGTGTTATAGGTGGTACATCACTTAGTGGTGGTAAAGGAACTATATCTGGAACTGTCATTGGTGCCTTCATCATGAGTACATTGCTTAATGGACTTAGAATTATGTCAGTACCACAGGAGTGGCAGACAGTCTTAACAGGTATTATCGTTATCGCAGCAGTTTACGCAGATCAGTACAGACTACAGAAGCAAGGATAAAGCAAGTAAGTTTATAAAGTGGCAACTTGTATTGGGGAGCCATTTATAATATGAAGCATTGTTACAATTGCTATCAAGCTTGTAGCAACCACAATTAAAGGAGGATTATTTAATGAAAAAACTATTAACATTACTAATGGCACTTGTTATGGTAACAGCTTTATTTGCAGGGTGTGCAAAAGAAGAAGAGCCAGCAAAAGTAGCAGAAAAGACAGAAGAAAAAGCTGAAGAGAAAAAGGAAGAAATGGAAGAAAAAGAAGAAATAGAGATATATATCCCTGTTATTTCTAAAGGTTTCCAACATCAATTCTGGCAAGCAGTTAAAAAAGGTGTTGAGCAAGCAGCGGTTGAGTATGACGTTGTTGTAACATTTGAAGGTCCAGAATCTGAAGCAAAAGTAGACGAACAACTTGCAATGCTTGAAGCAGCTCTAGCTAAGAATCCTACAGCTATCTGTTTAGCAGCAATTGACTCACAAGCAGTTATTCCACTTGTTCAAAGAGCCGTTGACGCTGGAATCCCAGTTATCGGATTTGACTCAGGTGTTGATAGTGATCTTATCCTTGCAACAGCAGCTACAGACAACGTAGCAGCATCAATGCTCGCAGCTGACAAAATGGCTGAATTAATTGGTGGCAAAGGTAAAGTTGGTATTATCGTACATGACCAAACTTCAACAACAGGTATTGACCGTCGTGATGGTTTCATAAACCGTATGGCAGACAAATACCCAGATATCGAAATCATTGGCCCACAATACGGCGAAGGTGATCACCTTAAGTCAACTGATATTGCTAAAGCAATGTTATCAGCTAACCCAGACATTAAAGGTTTCTTCGGAGCTAACGAAGGTTCAATCATTGGTGCTCTTAACGCAGTTAAAGAACTTGGCCTTGAAGGCGAAGTAGTAACAATTGGTTATGATGCAGGGATCCAACAAATGGAAGCAATCCGTTCAGGAATCCAAGCAGGTGCGATTACTCAAGACCCAATCGGAATTGGTTACAAAGCAGTTGAAGCAGCAGTTATGGCAGCTAGAGGCGAAGAAGTACCTCAGATGATTGATACTGGTTTCCACTGGTATGATGCTTCAAACATTGATTCAGACACAATCTTACCATTATTATACGAATAGAATTTTTACTTCCCCTTAGATAAAGAGAAGAAGCCATCACGACATGTGATGGCTTCTTTCATTTCTTTCCTCATTCGGGTTCGCTTGAAGGAGGGGAAATGGTAATTATGTTGTAGGGACACCTAGGTTTGTCATCCAGAGTGCCTTTTCGAAGGATCAGCGTTACTTATTAACCCTAAAGACTGTCTTTTTGCCAGTATAAGTAAGTGATGATGAATCCTCTCCATTAATAATGATATTGAAGTCTATAGTATTAGCCATACCATCATAACTTCCTTCAGAATCATGAAGAATCAACTCTTGTAGGTCATCATTCCAAGTAATCTTCAACATTCTGAATTGTCCCTGTTCATAATCGTAGTTATCACCTGCATCTTCATATAAAGTGAATTCACCATCTGCTCCTGTGTAGACATTCAAATCATAACGATCTGTAGGACAGTCGCCAGTATGCTGGATGTCTTTATTTGAAGTTGGAATAATACTACCAGCCTTAATGAATAGAGGTAGCTGATCCATAGGTGATTCAAGAATTAATGTCTGTCCACCTTCATAAATCTTACTTGACCAATAATCATACCATTTAGATTCACTAGGCAAGTATACGGAACGTTTTGATGTATCATCAGTGATAGGACAAACCATAAAAGCTGGGCCAAACATATATTGATCTGTAATCCAGTGTACCTTTGGATCATGGTTAAAGTCAAAGGCGAGTAGCCGCATCATTGTATAGTCTAATTGAGTGACTTGACCTGCCATTGAATAAATATAAGGCAATAACTTATATCTGAGCTGGATGAACTTAACGATTGTATCATAATAGATATCACCTTTATCACCAAACTGCCAGACTTCACGTCTAGTATCTGTACCGTGAGCACGAAGAACAGGTAGGAATGTGGCATATTGAAACCATCTTGTATAGAGTTTTCTGTAATTTGGATCTTCATTTCCTAGGTCATAATCTCCTTGCCAGTACCAGGCGGTAGATCTTTTGACGAAGAAGGCACCAATGTCTAAGGTCCAGTATGGAAGGCCAGAAGCACATAGATTTAGGCCAGAAGCTATTTGCTGACGTAGGGTTGACCACTTGGCAATGATATCACCAGACCAAAGAATGTTACCGTATCTTTGCTGGCCTGTATAACCACTTCTGGTGAGGTTACAGACCCTCTTATCAGAAGTCACACTACGTTGTCCTTCATAAAGGGTTTGTGCATGTACAATTGGGTAAGCATTTGTCATCGTTTCATCCACATAGGTTTTGGCTATATCATGAAACTTCATGTATGCGTGTTCTGGTTCAATCTTCTCTTCAGATAACCAGGCAGGTGTGAAAGGTTCACTTGCATCTGTCCACCAGGCGTCTATACCATAGTCGAAAAGGCCGTCTTTAGTCTGTTGCCAGTAAATGTCTCTAGAGTTACTATCAAAGGCGTTATAGAGATCAGAGCGTTGTAATAAGCCGCCATTATCCAATAGATCCTTATGGTTATCAGTACTAGAATCCATGTTGGGCCAAATGGATATCATAAAAGCCACATGGTGCTTGTGAAGCTCATCAATCATGGCTTTAGGGTCTGGGAATCTAGAGCGGTCAAAGCCTTTTTGTCCCCATTGTTCACCTTCCCATGATTGCCAATCTAGGACGATGCAATCAATAGGGATACTTCTACGACGATATTCCTCGACAGTTTCAATTAGTTCCTGTGCTGATTCATATCGCTCAAAGGATTGCATATAACCAAAAGCCCATTTTGGCAACATTGTGGCTTGGCCAGTTAAATGGCGATAACCACTGATGATATGATCGTACTTTGGGCCAAGTATGAAATAGAAGTCCAAGGTCTCTACTGCTTCGGTATGTAAGTAAGAACCATAACAGTTATCACTAAAAATTATAGGTGAGTAGGTATCAAGTAGGAGGCCATAACCTTTTGATGAGATTAGGAAAGGCATAGCAATTTTTTTATTGGCTTGGTAAACATATTGGCGGTGGCCACGTAGGTTAAGAATACCTTCTTCTTGTTGGCCTAGACCATATAAGGCTTCATCTTCTTGCCATTCAAAGCTTAATTTACCGTGATATAAGGTTCTATCAAATTCTTTTCTTGCGTTGACAATAGTCTCTTTAATACCATCTGCTGTGCCGATCTTTTCAACCTCTGCATCATCATCCAATATGGTTTTATAACTAGAAAAAGGATCCAATACTTTACCATCATATTTTGGTTCTCTAAGAAGAAGGTTGTCATCTGAATCTTTGTAGGTGATGGCACATGTTTCTTTTAATATATCTATGATGAGTTTATCTGTTTTTAGTAAAAGACTTGTTGAGGTCTCCTCAACCTGCCATGAAATCTCCTTCTGATTTGCGATAATACCTAAACTATTTTGAGCTGTTTCTACATCCTTAAGTGTGTATAGAATACGAATAATATCTTGAGTATAAGGATAAACTTTGATAATACCCTTATCTGTGCTAATATGAAGATGTGTATCATAGATGGAATAAGCGAGTAATTGCCGATTTATTGCCTTTTTTGCTTGTAACATAGGTAACTCCTTTCAAATGTATTATACTAATAATAGCAATAATATAAAGGATAAAACAGTCAGAATCAGAACAAGAATATATCTAATACGAATATTTGGAGATTGAATTATGAATTTTATGAAGGCGAATACTTTTGAGAATACACTCTTTGACAATCCGACATTTCAATTTAATATTTTTGATGTGTGGGATGGAACAACCGTCTCTCATTGGCATAACCACATGGAATTTGTGTTAATCTTAAGTGGTCACTGTATATTGGGTGTTAATGAACATCGATTAGAGTGCAGAGAAGGGGATGTAGTGTATGTACCACCAGGTTCCTTACATTCTATTGAGTGTGATAAAGCCAACTATATAGCTTACGTTATTGGAGATAGCTTGTTTAGAGAACTGGTATTAGATCAAGATGTGAGAGGTATCATGAGACTTTTTGACAGAGTGAACTTTAATGAGTCCTTTGTTATTAGAAAGAATCAAAGTGAAAACCTTGTAGAGATGTTGCTTGCCATTAAAGAACTATATAGGCAGAAGAAGGCTCACTATAAGATGATGGTGAAAATAGAAATCTGTCGTTTGTTGTATACGATTATTGGTGAGAATAAATTTGATTTAGATACGTATAGGTCCAATAATCCGTCAATTGCCTATGTGAAACAGGCACTTGAGTATATTGATCAACATTATTCTGAGAAAATTGTCCTGAAAGATATCATGGGCATAACCAACCTTAGCGAACAGCATTTTAGTCGAGTGTTTAAGGCCTATACTGGTCGTACTTTTATGGAGTATCTGAAGTTATATAGACTAGACCGAGTCAATTGGTACCTTAAATACACTGAGCTACCTATCACTAGAATCCCTGAAAAAGTTGGTTTCTGTAATGCCAATTATATGGCTAGAACTTATAAGGATCAATTTGCTTGTACGCCAAGAGAAACACGAAGCGGTCACTAAAAGAAGATAGAAGGAAGGTCATATCCTTAATAGGACATGACCTTTTTCATTGCAATTTTTTCCCAGTTGAAAATATTCTCTGGGTTATTGTGGCAAGTACTGATGTCTTTTAGAACAATATCAGCATGACAGTTATTGGTCTTACATGCATGAACGATTGTGTCTAATTCCTTATGTAGACCTTGTTGGTTGAGTTGACTAACTGCAACAGATGCAGGATTTGGTTTTGAGGATAAGACATATCGATTGCCTATAATCTCTGCTGCATTGTTAACGTCTGCCCATGGTGTAATGGAAATTTTTCTTAAGTTAGGCAATTTTTCAACAATATCAATCATTGTATCAAGGGGCTCACAGCAGCCATAATAGGCTAGACCACATTGACCAATCGTTTCTTGCATATAGGTGATATCAAATTCATCACGCATGTCTTTTGAAACAGACGCAAGAATTTGTGCTGCCCCACGACCCCATACATCTTTACGAGTTAATGGTCTATCATTATTAGAACTGATTGAAGTTGAGTCATTAAAAGGACTATGCCTTAAGTCATCTGTTAAAATCGGCGTACAGTGAAGGAGATAAGGCTGGCTTTCAAAAAGATTTAGGGCCTCATACTGCTCAAGTCTTGAAACATATACATCTGTCAACTTTCTCATGATCTTATGAGAATGTTCAGGACGATCTATTAGGTCCATTAACAAGGGTGTAACACCTCGATATCTAGAAATATTATCCCAGGAAGTAACTGAGAAAATATCTATGCCATGAAGTCGGATTGGCAGAATATCACCGATTGCTTCAGCTACTAGATTATAACGTCTTAGTGTTTCCAGCTCATTGTAGGAGACAATAGGTCTTACGATATTATGAACAGAAGCTTCAGACTGAAGTTGATCATGGTATTCATGAGATATAATATGGTTGCCATCATTGGCATCTACGATGTCTTCATTAACTTGAACACCTATATCAGTTTCTTCGATTACTTTTCCTACTGGTAGGTATTTTGTGAGAATCATATCACCTGGAAAATACTTATATTGGAATATTTTCTTTCGTAACCAATCTTCGCAGGCCATAAGAACAGGGTCAGTGTTAACAAGGGTTAACTGATTGTCTATGTTCATTTCATGCCAAGGCACTTCATCAATTAGGACGACAGGACGGCTCGACTTGAGGTCGTTAACATTGCGGTGTAAGAGGGCTCTTTGATTGTTTATTTCTTCATGGGCTAAGTCCCTATAGGTCTTTGCTAAATTTCTCAAGATATGTATAGATTTGTTCATTCATTTCTCCTCATTCAATGTATTATTGATTGTAATATGATGCTATAATACAATTATAGCGTCAAGTGATATCATAATTGATTGGAGGAAAAATCTATACATTATGGACTATTTTGATTTTAGAAGCGAAGGACATGACTTAGATGAGTTTGAGGAAATTCTCATGCTTTCTTATACAAATAGGCCTATGGCAGACCGCCTACAAGAACACGTCAATGACGGTATTGAAATTTGTGTTGCGCAATATGGCTTGTTTGAGTGGGTAGTAGAAGGTAAGGAGACAAGTATTAAGAATGGAGAAATCTCTATCACACTGCCATGGCAGAAACATTCAGGTAAAGAATCAATTATCAACAAGGGAAAGCTGGCCTTTATTCTAGTTAAACCAAAGCTATTTGAGAGAAAAGGGATACTGGACTTTGGTGGGAATTTGCCGATGCTTACTACCATACAGAATGAATTAGGAAAAATGATGGTGAATAATAAATCAGTCAACATTGGAAGAAGTGATAAATTTTCTAACTTACTACTCATGTTAGGTCGAGAATTATCAAATAAGAAAGTAGGTTATCAGGCTTCTATATACTTGTGTTTGTCACAGATGATGATTGAGATCTACCGCCTTTTGAAAGAAAAGAAAGAAGATCAAGCTGGCTATGATGAAAGAATTGATAGGGCTATTAACGAGATAGATAGCAATATATCTTACCCATGGACCAACTCTGCTTTAGAAAATCTAACGGGTTATAAGAAGACAGCCCTAAATAGGCACTTCAAAGGAATGACAGGCTTTGCACCAATGAGCTATGTAACCAATCAAAAAATAGTTCATGCAAAAGACCAACTTAGACAAGGAAAAACAATTACAGATATTGCATATGAATTGAATTTTTCATCATCCCAGCATTTCTCAAGTGTTTTTAAACAACACACAGGGTCGGCACCTTCCTCTTATAGGAAGAATATTGGGTAAAGTAAATTATAGAATGTGAACTTAAGGTAGTCGTCTACCAGTACCTAGAGGTGTGTAGGGATTATTTTTCTGATAATTGCTAGGCGTCATACCTGTGTACTTCTTAAATAGTCGACCAAAGTAAGATACACCTTCTAGATTGACAAGGCCGGACACTTCAGTCACTGTGTAACCCATTGATAAATAATGTTTGGCCATTTCAACTTTACGGTCTTTTATGTAGTCATGAACTGTTTGGCCAAGGTTCTTAGTGAATAAACGATATAAAGTTGACTTTGATAGACCTATGGTCAGGGCTATAGAAGCTGCAGAGATCTTTGTCTCGATGTTCTGGTCAATATAATCTAGTATCCATTCAAATGTAGGAATAATCTGAGTTTGGGATTGGGATGGTCTTGTAAGCTTCTCATGACTTAAGCCGTCTAAACACTGTAAAACAAACTGACTCATGGTACGAATAAGCCAAGGGTCATTTTTGTTGTAGGCGCCTTTTGCATAATGATTAATAAATTCAATGTATGCTAATAAACATGTATTATTTAGTAAAAAAGAAGAATGACCACTGACAAAGTTATCTACCACACATTCTTCAAAGATTAAAGATTTTGATTTAGATGTTTCTGAGAGGCTGAAGAATAGATAAAAAATAGTCATCATATCTGTCGGCTGAACATGGACCTCATGTTCTGTAAATGGTTTTGCGATATAAACATCCCCAGCTTTCAAGCTTTTGGATATACCTTTATCCTCAAAGGAGCCCCTTCCACTAAGGACTATAACTAGTTCATAACAATCATGGAAATGCCTTTGATTAGAATGGACCATGTTGTTGAACTCATAATAAGTCCCTACTTTTATAGATACATTATAAGAGCCAATTTGGTGTTCAAAGCTTACTTCTTCAATTGGACATTTATTTATTGCGTTTATTTTTTTCATAAGGTTACCTTTCTTTAGTTGAGACTATAAGTTTATAAATTAGGACTATAAGTCAAACTGACAGTGGAAAATTTCTGTATTCTATAAATATAGAAAGTCTTAAAGGAGTGGAAAAATGAATTCAAAAGAACGTGTAATGTTAACAATTGAACACAAGGAAGCTGATCGTATACCAGTCTGGTGTGGTGCTTCACCAGAATTTATTGACAAGGCAAAAGTGCATCTTAATCTTGAATCGGACGAAGCACTATTTGAATACTTTGGCGATGATTTTAGAAGGGTCTATACCAGCTATGTCGGACCTGATGAATACGCACCTGACAAAAATTTGCCTAAAGGTGCAGATTACAAATCACCTTTTGGTGTGCCACGTCATGGTTATGGTTATGGCCAACCCATGTATCATCCCCTTGAGGAGGCAACACTTGAGGAGGTTAAAGCCTATCCTTGGCCTGATCCTAAATGGTTATCAGCTAAAGAAATTCGTGAACAGGCTGAAACTTGGGCAGGTGAATATGCTGTGCTAGGTGGTGATTGGTCACCATTCTTCCATGATGCCATTGACTTACTTGGTATGGAAGGTCTCTTGATGGGTATGTACCTGAAGCCAGATATAGTAGAGTATGTAATGGATCAGATTGTGGAATACTATTATCAAGTTAATAAGATGATTTTTGAAGAGGCATCAGATGTTATTGATATTTTCTTCTTAGGTAATGATCTGGGGGCACAAAATGGTCCTTTATTTGGTCATGAACTGATGGTAAAGTATGTCATTAAACACATTCGTCGTTTGAGTGATTTAGCAAAAAGCTATGGCCTTAAGGTCATGATGCATTCATGTGGTAGTGTTGCGGCACTGATTGATGACCTAGCCGATGCAGGTGTAGACGCATTACAAGCTTTACAACCTGATGCTAAGGATATGGAAGCTAAATTCTTAAAGGATACTTACGGAGCTAAGATCACCTTCAACGGATGCATCGATACACATAATGTTCTCATTGATGGAACACCAGAATTAACAATTGACTATACCAAAAAAATCATTGAGATTATGAAGCCAGGTGGTGGTTTTATATTATCTCCTAGCCATGATTACTTGTTAGAAGAAACCCCGGTTGACAATGTAGTCGCCATGTATAAGACAGCAAGGAAATTTGGTCACTATAGCTAAAAATAATAGAGTCACGAAAGAACAGACAGGGGATGTCTGTTCTTTCGAGTTAACAAATGTATAGGAAGGAATATTATGCGTAGTTCTCTGCAACGTCCATGGCAATTCTTGACCACTCCCACAGACGTTCAGGTTTGTAATTGACTGTTGATATATCTTTCATGATGAATTCAACATGAGACTTACCTTCTGTAATGTCTAAAAAGTCAGTCAAGTGTTCTCTGGCTTGGTTAGGTTTCCAGTTGTCGCCAGCAAAAACAGCAGGGTTTGGTTTACGACTTAGTACATAGTCCGTCCCAACCTCATTGATAATTTTCTCGCTATTACACCAAGGGCTAGTTGAAATCTTCCTAAGATTTGGAATTTTTCTCATTAAGTCGATTTTGTTATGAAGTGGTTCACAACAACCATAGTAGTTGAGACCAAAGCGTGACAGCCACTTAAGATCGTGTTCAATGGCAAACTCCCAGTGCATCTTTGGAGACACCTCACTAAATATCTGAGCGTTTGAGCAACCCCACATGTTTTTGGCCTTAATATGTGTAGGATCAAAATCCTTACCAGGTAATTCAGATGAATAGCCATAACCACCAGAGCCAACTCTTGTGTTATTGGCATCAAGGGAAAGTAAATTCATGGACTCAAACTGATCAAGCTCAGCCATCCATGCTAGAACCATACGCTCAACAGCATCGTTTACCATTTCTGGCCTCATAACAAGGTCCATCATAGCCTCTTGTACACCCCACCAACGAATCAAATAATCCCATGGTGTAAACCAGATGTGGGTTTGACCAACTTTTTTCACAGCTATAATACCTTCAAAAAGCTCAAGCATTGTATTGTAGGATATTTCAGTTGCTTTTTCATTATGTGTAATGACTGGCATTTTTATTTTGGCGATATCTTCTGGGTCACTTATCTGTATTTTAAAATGTCTAGAGTAAATATCGTTGTCAACGTCCGTCGTAGCAATATCCACTTCTTCACGAATACCAAAGTCTGTGCTATGGATCTGTAAGGGGCACTCAATGTAAGGGTTCACAACCATGTCAGCAGGCATATGGCGCCATTGATAGAGTTCTTTTCTAAGTTGATCTTCTAATTGTCGCGCCCAGGGATGTTGACATTGGAGGGTAAGTTCGTCATTAACATTCATTTCATGCCAAGGAATTTCATTAATCCATACCATGGGTCTTTTAGACTTTAGGTCATTTAAGTTGGTCCACAGGTTTGCTTTTTCCTTATGAATACCTAGAGAGGCAATGTCAGCTTTTTCACTGGCCAGTTGCCTAAGAATATCTTTGTCTTTTTGTACTAATAGGATTTCTTCATCAGATGGAACAGGGGTTATGTGACTGGGATCATGTAACATGTAAAAACCCTCCTTTATCTTATAGACTTAGTCTACTAGACTTAAAAGAGGGTTACCATTCAATATATTCATAAAATAGGTCAAAATATTACATTAATAGGGTAATAACACTTGAACAGTTGTACCAAAACCTTCTGTACTTGTGTAACTAAGACCATATTGCTCGCCAAAGTAGAGCTTAATCCTTTGATTGACATTTCTAATTCCAACACCAGAACCAGTACTTCGTTCGTTCACTGGTCCATCACTTGTTAAGAGTCGGTTACATGTATCTTCATCCATACCTATACCATTGTCGGTTATACTAATGCAAATATCATCCCCTGACATTTGAACTTCAATGTCTATATGTCCCTTATCTTTAATGTTTTTGATCCCGTGATAAATAGCATTCTCGATGAGGGGCTGAAGAATGATTTTTGGTAGTTTGTGGTTAAGGAGACTAGAATCTGCATCAATCGTGTAATCAAACTTATCTAAATACCGTGTTTTTAGTATATACAAGTAGTTCTTAGTATGTTCAAGTTCTTCTGCAATTGTAATGAATTCTTGCCCACGGCTTAAACTGATTCTAAATAATCGGGATAAGGCTTCGATCATAGGGACAGTATTCTCATCATTTGTTTCGGTCATCCAGATAATTGTATCCAAGGTATTGTAAAGGAAGTGGGGATTAATCTGGTCTTGTAGAACTTTAATTTCAGCTGAGCGTTTCTCTTCTTGTTCAGTAACAACTTGCTCCATAAGACCTTTTATCCGTCCAATCATATGGTTAAAACTTAAGGAAAGATCACCAATCTCATCATTAGAAGTGACTTCAACCATTGTATTAAACTGATTATTGTCGGCTTCATCCATGGAACGCTTGAGTGCAACAATTGGCTTAGTTATTTGTGTGGCAATGAAATAAGTGATAATCAAAATGATCATCAGTGAGATTAAGACAATTAAGATTATTGAGTTACGAATTTCATTCACTTCAGATAGGATTTGACTATAGGGTGTTATGGTAGCAACACTCCAACCTGTTCGGTCATAGGTCTGATAGACAAAATGATAAGCCTCATTATCAATCTTATGTAGAAAGTAACCATCCTTCTGATTGCTGCTTCTTTGGCCATCTAGTGTTGATGCGAAAGTGTTCAAATGAGGAAGTGAGGCTTCTGAAATCATATGGGTTGGAGACTGATAAACAAACTCACCTGACTCATCAATAACAATTAGTATGCCACCTTCATTAAGAACAGCAGAATCTCCATACTTCTTAACGATACTTAGATTAGTATCAATATGAATGAGTCCTAAGACATCTTGACCATCATATCTTTCAAGGCTTTTGGTGGTTGATAATGCGAGAAAATTATTGCTGTAGTAGTCGACTTCATTAATCTTATAGATCTCATCTTTGTCTTCCATCGACGGAATCACAACAGATGAAACATGTTTATGTAATTTGACTAGATCAATATCCTTGTATCTGCTTTTATAGAGGGTAACACCACTGTCATTCACTAAGAATATACTACTAATATCTGATCTTAAGTTGACGATGTTCGACAAGGCATCAGAACTACCTTGATAATAGTCGGAATAGAGGGTATCACTAGTGACAGTGTTGACTGGCTGCTTATTAAGGGCTTCTTTTTCAATTAAAAACCTTTGTATATAGAAGTTGTAAAGTATGGAATCAGACACTTTATCAATCTCTTGTATGTAGTTGTCGATGTTACCAATATAGTTGCTGATGACTTGGTTGGAATAACGGATGTTACTTGCTTCCAAACGCTCGCTATAGGCAGTAATTGGGAAGTAAGTGACTAAAGTAACAGAAATGATAATCACAAGAAAGAATGAGACAAGTAATTTAGTTTTGATACTTGAAAAGAGACCTTTTATTGGGTTTGTTTTGGTCATATCTTTTTCCTTTCTTAAATCATCTAGAAGTAAAGGTTAACATAGATAAGTCATGTGAACAATACAAATCTTCTGTTGCTTCCACTCAATGAATAGCATATGATAGAAGAGAAGATGTATGAGTCAACATGGCTATTGGAGGCAAAATTATGAAACGATGGATGAACATTTATACCTTAGTACTCTTAGTAATAATTATATCAACAGGGTGTACAACATCCAAACCCAACGAAGAGGTTATTAGGTCTACTGTTGAGAGTGAAGAAGCCATGAGTAACTTAAATAAATCTTTGGCTATAGACCTTAGTCATCTTGAATTAGGTGATGGACAACCACTCTTACAAGTGCCGAAAATTAAAATTGCACCCGACCGTCCAGCAGATCCTTTGTCTTTGCCACAACTTGACCCATTACATTGGTATGATATGGAGTATGCAGGATTTGGTGGTGAGAAGATCAACTTGATTGAGTCACCAAGAGATGGTGCAATTGGTAAAAAAATCGTCACAATTGTGAATGGTAATCATCCATATATGACAGCTTATGGTATAGGTGCCAAAAAAGTTGCAGATGCCTATGATATTGACTTTATCCAGTATTCATCTGATTGGGACTTATCCATTCAGAATGAGCAAATTGATCAAGCAATTGCACTTAAACCTGATATGATTATTATAACACCACTAGATGTCCAAGCAGCACCCGCTCAACTTAAGAAAATTAATGATGCTGGTATACCTTGCATCGTCAGTAACATGGTTCCAGGTGTTGAAGGTATGAAGTACTGTATTGCATGGACTGGTCCAGATGACTGGGGACAATTTAGAATGTTGGCAAGAGTCCTAGCGGATAAAATGGGTAAACAGGGTGGTGTAGCTTATATGACCCATTCTGTTGGTGGTTCGGTTTATTATTCTAGAATGATGGCACCTGTTACTGAACTTAAAAGTTATGCACCGGATATACAGACACTTGACTACCAATCACCTGGCTTTGATAAACAAACAGCTAAGACAGTTGTTTCTAACTGGATTAGTAGATTTGGTGACGACCTAAATGCCATTGTATGTGCTGATGATTCGGCTCAATTGTTAGGTGCTATTGAAGCTCTTAGAGCTGTAGGAAGAGATGATGTCATTATTGTAGCAGCAGGTAATTCTAAAGATGGTATGGATGCTGTCAAAAGCGGCGATGCATATGCCATCACTTATCAATCAGCTCAAGCTGACGGTGCTATGCCAATGAAAGTTGCAGTTGACTGGTTTAATGGCTTAGAAATAGAACCAATCTCATACTTGCAAAGTCATGTAATTACAGTGAAGGATGTTGATGCATACATGCCAGCTGAATGGCGTTATGGTGATTGATGACTCATTGCTTCCTAATAATCTGCCTGTAATCAGATGGTGATTGTTTGGTATATTTCTTAAAACTAATGCTAAAATAGTGGGGGTTACTGTGACCCGTTTCATAAGCAATATCATAAACATTTAAGTCCGTAGTGGCCAGGAGGCGTTTTGCTTCTTCCATGCGGACTTTTGTTAGGTAAGCGTTAAAATTAATGTTGATTTCTGATTTGAAGATGGCACTCAGGTAACCTGAGCTAACAGCTACATGTTTAGCGACTGTACTTAGAGAGATATCATCATCTGCATAATGTTTGTTTATAAATTCAGAAGCTTTTAAGACCAAACTTTTTTGACTAGACAAAGACAAGGCCGATAAACTACTTGCTACAGATAAGGCTGCTTCTTCCAATTTTTCAGATACAACTTCGATGGATTTGAAGTTTTCTATTGTTCTGAACATATCTAAACTATTGGTCCATAGGACATCAGAAGATTCTTTACTTTCAGCTAATAATCTGGTTAAGCCGGTGACGATATCTATATAAATAAATTTTAGATTTGACAGAGATAGGTTTGACTTTGAAGCAATGTGATGACTTAAGGCCTTGTTGGTCTCGTGAATCTCTATTTTACTATTAGACTTCACAGCAGCTAGGAACAACCTAGTATCTTCTATAGGGTAGTAAAATTCTGATTTGATATCTGTTAAATCCAAATAGTCATAAATCTTTCCAGAACCAATCGTGTATTTACAATCAATTGCAGACAAGGCTTCATTGTAGGAGGCATAAAGGTCATCTATAGAGTCTACCCTTTTACCTAGTCCAATGGTTGTACTAAGGTTGAGGTGTAACATAAATGCTTTTTGTAAAACTTCAAGGGTATCGCTAATAATACTACGATCAAAATCAGATACATAGTCTTTTTCATAACAAAACAGGATGACCATTCTACCGTTGGCATCTGAGAAATGGGGATGTTGATCACCTAGAGTTTCTTGTACAATATTTTTAATACCAAAGAGAAACACATCCATCATTTCCAGTTCATTAGGGTCAAATTCAGGTTCGACAATACCAATGACATAGGGTCCTTCTCCAAGATGAATATCAAGGGATTCCATTCTTTTTGGTGAATAGATTGTTCGATTAGGTGTACACACAAGACCGTTTAAGAAGCTTTCCTTAAGAAGAGGAAGGCTTTTTCTTAATTGGTCTTTCATTTTGATAAGGTAGTTTTTCTTCTTAGAAGCTTCATCCAGTTGGGCTACAATTTCTTTGAATTTCTTAGTAAGGGTAACCGAACCAAGAGGCTTAAGAATATAATCCATGACACCAAGGGTAATGGATTCCTGGGCATATTTAAATTCATCATGACCTGAAAAAATAACCACATGGGTATCAGGTAAATCTTCTTTTAACTTATTAGCAAGCTCTAAGCCATCCATAATGGGCATCTTAATATCTGCGAAAACCAAATCTGGTTTCACTTTCATTGCAAGTTGGTAGGCTTCATGACCATCACAAGCCTGGAAGGGTGTATCAAAGCCTATTTCATGCCATTCTATTTTCTGAACAATGGAGCGGCGCACTATATCTTCATCATCTACAACCAGTATTTTATACATTGGATTTCCTCATCATTTCTATTAAATGGTAATTCAAGATTAGCATATGCACCCATTTAATACAATTCAAAAAATCATATAAATTTTAATGTGGCATATGAAAAAATAGACCATAGTGTCGAATTTATTGAATGTAAATTTTTAACAAAACCCTCTAACATAGATATCAGTTGTTACAAAAAATCGAAATAAGGAGGTAGTTTTGTGGGAGATCAACGTTATGCCTTAGAAATGAATGAGGTCAGTAAAGCTTTCCCTGGTACATTGGCTGTAAACAAAGTTAGTTTTCATGTTGAGCCAGGTGAGGTACATGCGTTAATGGGAGAGAACGGGGCAGGCAAATCAACGTTAATGAAGATACTGGCCGGATCGTACAATGATTATACTGGTGAGATTTTAATTGATGGAAAACCAGTCACCTTACACACACCATCCATGGCCAAAACTGAAGGTGTGGAAATGGTATACCAGGAACTAAGTATCGCCTATAACAGAAGTGTTAAAGAGAACATGTTTGCTGGAAAGATCCCTGGTAAAGGATTTTTTACAGATGAAGTTAAGTTAAATGAGATGGCAATCAATGCACTAAAGAGAGTTGGTTTAGCAGAACAGATAGACCCATCAATGCTCATGAAAAATGTAAGCCAACATGAAGCTCAACTCATTGAAATGGCAAAAGCCTTAAATAACGACCCTAAGATTTTAGTTATGGATGAACCAACATCCGCCTTATCTAGTCGTGAAGTAGAGATGTTATTTGACATTATTGAACAGCTTAAAAAAGAAGGCATGTCAATCATATACATATCACATCATTTACCAGAGGTATTCAAAGTATCAGATAAAGTAACGGTGCTTCGTGATGGACAGTTGATTGATACGAGAAACATTGAAGATGTTACAGAAGAAGAATTGGTTGAAATGATGGTCGGCGAGAAGGTGGCTGATTTCTATAAAGAAACAGTATCACATATTGGTGAGAAGATACTCACTGTTAAGAACCTAACAAGGTATGGTTTTGTGCATGACATCTCTTTTGATCTCTATCACGGCGAGATACTAGGTGTTATGGGTCTTGCAGGTGCTGGACGTACAGAACTAGGTCGATGTCTTGCTGGTGCTGACACAATTGATGAAGGTGTCGTCGTCCTTGATGGCCAAGTCATTAAACCAAAAGACATGTCACAAATGTTAAAAGCAGGTATTGCCTACCTAAGTGAAAATCGTAAAACAGAAGGTTTGGCACTAAGATTAACCAATAGAGTTAACTTATTGTCATCCATAATTCCTAAGTTATCAACTTTTGGATTCTATACACCTAAAAAAGAGGGTATAAAGATTACAGAAGATCTATATAAGGCTTTAGCCATTTACCCACCGAACCCGGATGTTACAACATCTAATCTATCAGGTGGTAACCAACAGAAGGTATTGTTAGCCAAATGGTTGGCAACTAAGCCAAAAGTTCTAATTCTTGATGAACCAACAAGAGGGGTGGACGTAGGGGCTAAGAAGCTTATACATGAAACCATCGTGAAATTAGCAGAAAGTGGTGTATCAGTGATTTTACTATCTTCTGATTTACCTGAATTGGTCACTTTATCAGACCGTGTAACGGTTATAAAACAGGGGCATATGATAGGCGAGTTAAAGAAAGAAGACGATTTTGATGAGAATAAGGTTCTTCTTGCCGCCAACGGTCAAAGGAGTGTGTTGAGTGTTGAGTACTAATCAAGCAGTGGTTCAGAAAGACGTTCAAAAGGATGTCCGCAAAACTGAACACAATAAATTTACAGTTGTAGTTACAAAGTTTGGTGTTTTCTTCATGATCTTAATGTTGTGTATCTTAGGGTCATTTGTATCTAAAGGTTTTATGACACCAAATAATTTCTTGAATATTTTGAATGCAGGTTCTTATCTAGGCATCGTTGCAGTTGGTATCTCTTTTGTTATCTTCTGTGGTCAGTATGGAGACCTGTCAGCACCTATGACCATGGCTTTATCTGGTGTTGTAGCAGTAGAGTTCATGAGATATGGCCTAATACCAGCATTTATAGCAGCAATGGTTACTGGACTTGTTATCGGAGCCATTAATGGTTTTGTTATTGGTAAACTTAGAGCCAATGCCATTGTATGGACACTAGCAATGAACTTTATTCTTGAAGGTCTTGTACGTTGGTCCTATAAAGGCACACAGATTTATCCAGATATGGCTTCAGAAAAAACTTATCAAACAGGTTTCTTCTTACCAATGATGTTCAGATTAGACAAAAATATCATGTCGATTGACTTGGTATCAAGGGCTAAGGCCTTTAATGGTTTAGCTACAACATACCCACTAGGTGTACCGTTGGTTCTTTACATTATGGTAGGTGCTATGATTATTGGTTATATTATTCAATCTAAGTCTGTATTTGGTAACAAGTTAAAGGTTGTAGGATCTAGTTATGATGTTGGAAAGATGTCAGGGATCAATGCAACTAAAACAATCATGATTGCTTTTATGATGTCATCACTCTTTGCTTCTATAGCAGGTATCTTCATGACATCCCTAAACCAAGTAGGTGCCTTCTATATAGGACAAGGTTATGACTTCTTAGCAGTAACGGCTATTATTCTTGGTGGTATGAGTCTTGCAGGTGGTCGAGGCAATATGATTGGTGTCTTTGGTGGAGTTTTCACCTTAGGACTCATTAGTAACATCCTAACCCTTATTGGTATTGGAACCTTCACACAGAAGATGATTACAGGTATTATTTTCATCACCGTTGTGGCTGTTAATGCCAGATCACTAAGAAAGTTGGGCCGGGATTATGACTAATTTTAAGAAATGGAACAAAGACGAGATTTTATCAAATCTAAACGAAAATAGAATATATGTATTTTTAACTGTAGTTATTCTAGTAGTTATGTTTTTTGCAAGTTTTATGAACGACGCTGGTGCAGTGGCCTTTTACAAGTCAGGTAATATCATCCCTATGTTAAAGACCAGTTTACTGCCTATGATGGTTGGTATTGGTTTCACCTATGTAATGATTGGTGGGAATTTTGATTTATCTGTGGCAGCTGTCATCAATGTTGGTGCAGCAGTTGTTATGGGAGAGTTCAATCGCTTCTTCAAAATGTTTGGTGCAGATGAAGGTGGTATGGTTGCACTAGTAGCGGCCTGGTTGATTGCTTTTGCTTTAGCGCTTGCAGCAGGAACTTTAGTTGGTGTTATTAACGGTTTACTTGTAGCAAAAGGTAAAGTTCACTCATTCATTGTAACAATTGGTATGTTAACGGCTATGTCTGGTTTTGTTTATACCTACAGTAAAGGGAATACAATCAGTGCAAAAAGTTATGCATTAGTGGATATCATCGAAAAGCCACTCTTGAAACTACCCTATATAGAGGTCTTTACATTAAGATCAATTTTAGTCATCATCGTACTTGTGTTTTTTGAAATCTTATTGATCAAGACCAAATGGGGCAAAGAGCTCTTTATGGTTGGTAGTAATAAAGAAGCAGCTTGGCAAGCCGGTATCAATATTGATAAGAAGATTATCCAAACATTTATGGTATCAGGATTTTCAGCAGCATTTGCAGGGGCACTATTTGCAATTTCAATGAACGCAGCGGTGCCTAATTACGGTGAACGTGGTATTAACCCACTTATGCTTGTACTGGCTGCAACCATAATTGGTGGAACAATTATGACTGGTGGTGGTGGTAGTGTGCTAAAGACTGCTATTGCTGTTATAACAATAGAAATTATATTTAATGGACTGATTGTAATTGGATTAGGTTTTGATACACAGGTCTTATCTGCAGGGGTGTTACTAGGACTGGTTGTACTATTTGAAGCCTACTCACTTTACAAAAAAGGACTGTTGAGAGGTCAACGAGCCTCGATGATGGAAGAAGCACGAGCCATGAAGGCTCAAACAAAGTAGATGTTAACATGAGGACATGTTGATATATAACAATCAATGAAAGGTTTAAGGAGGAAATTATGAAAAGAAATTTGAAACTTGTATTGGGATTATTATTGGTATTGGTGTTTATGTTTACTGCATGTGCACAAGAAGAAGCGCCTAAAGAAGAAAAAGCGGCTGCTGAAACAAAGACAGAAGAAAAAGCAGACGAAATGAGTAACTTGGAAAAATCTAAGGCAATTGATACATCAAATGTTGTAGGTTCAGATGGACAAAAATTATTAATTCTTGGTAACACTAGACCTATTCCAGAGAAACCAACTGACGAAGAAGGCATCAAAATGTTTGAAATAGAATATGCTGGACGTCTTAGCCCTAAAGAGCCAATGATTGAATCACCTGCTGACGGTATCATCGGTAAGAAAATCATCATGATCATGCAATCAGAGCATCCTTACTGGACAGCAGTTGCTAATGGATCAAGAATCGCATGTGAAGCTTATGGTGCAACTTTTGAAATGTGGAATCCAAATGGTGACCTTAACCAACAGAATCAATATGTTGATAAAGCAATCTCAGAAGGTGCTGACATGGTCCTTCTTGCAACACTTGACACTGAAGCTGGTGTGCAACAATTTAAGAAGTTATATGATGCTGGAATCCCAGCAATCGCTTATAACATGATTCCTACAGATGCAGCGATGAAGTACGTTCTTGCTGTAACAGCTCCTGACGATTTTGGTCAATTCAGAATGTTAGCTGAATGGTTAGCTAAAGAAGTTGATGGTAAAGGTGGCGTTGGATACATCACTCATATTCCAGGTGGATCACCATACTACGCTCGTACAACTAACGTTATTCAATATTATGAAGCAAACTATCCAGATATGAAGACACTTGATATTCAATCTCCTGGTTTTGATGCTCCAAAAACTAAGCAAGTTGTAGCTGACTGGTTAACAAGATTTGGTGATGAATTAACATGTATCGTTGTTTCAGATGACTCTGCTCAAGGTCTTGGTGTTACTCAAGCACTTGAAGAGGCTGGAAGAAGTGATATCAAAGTTATCGCAGCTGGTAACTCAAAAGTTGGTATGGACCTTGTTAAAGCTGGAAAAATCCATGGTATTACTTTCCAATCAGCAGAAGCTGATGGTGCAGTACCAGTTATGGTAACAGCTAAATACTTCAATGGTGATAAAATTGATGAGAACGCAGCATTCTATCTTCCTCAAGCAGTTATTACACCTGACAATGTAGACGAGTATATGCCTGCACAATGGTAAAATAAGTAAATGATGTCTTGAATAAGGCATAGTGGGGAGAGTCATTATGTGACTCTCCTCTTTTGTTCTTAAAATAGGACCTGTATAGTCATTTCAAGAGATGAAAATCACTTCTCTATATAACAAATAAATTTCATTATAGAACAAAAAATATGATTTCAGTCCACTTATAATAGAAGGTGGCTTAGAGGAAAGAAGGTTGTAAAAATGAGTAAGGCTAAGGAAAAGATTCATAGATTAAGACAAACTTTAGCACACCAAGAAGGAGATAGAGTACCTGTTGGAGAATTCTTCTGGACTGGCTTCATGAACAGGGCAAGAGCTAAGTGGGGAGCGGACTTTGACCCATATAGACAATTTGATTTAGACTACATTGTATTAACACCTAACTTAGACCCACATATTAAACCTTTTGAGATTATTCATGAAGAAGGTGAGAACATTATTCTGAAAACTGGATTTGAGGCAACTATTAGAAGAAGTGAATCCATAGTTATGCCTCATTTTGATGAGTTTGGTATTAAGACTGCAGATGAAATGGCTACTTTTGAATTTGATAATCCAGCAGACCCAAGAAGATTTCACTTACGTGGTGATGACCAAATTAATGGGGTTGGGGATGCTTTGAATAGAGACATAGAAGCTTGGGATAAAAGAGTGGATATGTATGTAGACGACTTTGCTGTTTTTGGTTCAGTCTGTGGTGTATATGAATATTTATGGCGCATCATAGGAACAGAAAATTCGCTAATGTGGATGATTCTCGAACCAGAGAAATATGGTGCCTTTGTAGAACGACTTGGTGATCATATCTATGATATGTGTGAAGCACAGATTAAAGAAGGTAAAGGTCGCTTAAGTGGTATGTACATATGGGGAGATGTTGCCTATGTGAATGGCATGTTATTTGGGCCAGATAGTTGGAGACAATATTTTAAGAAGCAAGATCAACGTTTAATTGATCTTTGTCATGAACATGATCTGATGGTGATCTACCATGGATGTGGTGATGCTAGAGCCATTTACGATGATTTTTGTGATATTAATCTAGATATGTATAACCCACTTGAATGTAAAGCACACCTTGATGTGGTTGAGCTAAGTAAGAGTTATGATAAACGATTAGGTTTCTGTGGTAACATAGATGTAAGAGTTCTAGAGGAAGGCAACCCTCTTAAGATAAAGAGAGAAGTACTTTATAAGTTACAAGCAGCTGTAGGTGGGGGTTATCTCCTACAATCTGACCACTCGATTAGTACGGATGTGGATCCAGATAGCTATGCTTTAATGATAAAGAATCTGCGTGAGTATGGTCATTACCCTCTTGATATGGAAGGTATAAAGGCTGAACTGAAAGAACTAAATGCTGAGATAGGAGACTAATATGAAGAGATACGGAACAGTGATCAAAGTGAGAAGTGAAAAAGAAGCAGAGTATATTCGTCTACATGCAAACCCATGGCCAGAGATAAACGCTATGATTAAGGCCTGTAATATACGTAATTATTCAATTTACTTAAGAGATGGTTATTTATTCTCTTATTATGAGTATGTTGGGGATGATTATGAAGCAGATATGGCCAAAATGGCCGCAGATCCAAAGACTCAAGAATGGTGGGATTTATGTATGCCTTGCCAACAACCTCTGGATACAAATGCAGAAGGCGAGTGGTGGGGATCAATGGAAGAAGTTTACCACTTAGATTAAAGGGACTCCTTGTTGCACATTGTTCTACTTGGTGTTGACTCATTTTGAATTTAGGACTGAAAGATATTAGGTATTATTCAGAAGCCTCAGACAATATGCAAAAACGGCATATGAACTCGTTTCTTGAACAACACCTAATAACTTCCAGTCTTTCTATTTCAAAAGGAGTCATTAACCAAAGCGAATGTTTACTTCGTCGTTTGCTTAATTGGCTTGCTTTTGCCTCGCGAGATAAGGACGGATGTTTTTTGCAAAGAATTATCCTTCTTTTTCCTGTATTCTTCCTGTTTTTATCCCGGGAAGCTTTGATCTTTTTGTGTCACTCTCGCAGAGATCCTAGGTCATCCTTCGACCAATCCCTTCAGCATCAATCGACTGACTCTTCACAAAAGCTCTTGGTGACACACCTTCGATTTCTTTGAAGATACGGCTAAAGCGAGGCAGGCTGTCAAAACCTACTAAACCAGCAACCTCAGTAACAGGAAGTCCCATAAGCAAGTAGTGTTTTGCCAAAGCTATCTTACGTTCTTTTATGTAGGTATGAACCGTACAATCTAAATTGTCTCTAAACATGGTATAGATGGTTCTTTTGGATAATCCAATAGCTTCTGCTATGGTTATGGACGTAATCTTCTTTTCCATATTCTGATCTATATAATCTAAAATTTTCTCAAAGGTATTCACGTCGTGGATGCCTATATTTCTGACATCTTTTGGTGGATTTAGACATAACTTCTCAAGGCTATTATAGAGAAAGTCAAATACACTCCGACTGACCCAAGAACTTGTCTTTGAACGTTTGCTTCTTATATACTCATCAATAAAATTAAGGTAAGCAAATAACTCTTTATTTCTGTGAATAAAGGGTTTGTGTCCTTGTACAAAAGAGGTGATTAATTGCTCTTCAAAACTGTTATTACTAAGAGCAGACTCTGAAGTGATTTTGAGGAATAAGTAGAATACCGTCATTGATTCTGTTGGTGTAACATGGATTTCATGTTCTTCATAGGGGTTGGCTATGAATAAGTCACCTGCACTCAGTTTGAAAACATTACCCTTATGCTCAAACTCCCCTCCACCATTTAAAACAAATACAAGTTCATAACAATCATGGTAATGTCGTTGGTTAGAGAAGGAAAAGCTGTTGAATTCTTGATACTTGCCAATCTTAAGTGAAAGCAAATACTGACCAACTCTTTGGTCAAAACCCATGTCTGCTATGGGACAGTTCTTTTGATTAAATGGCATATAATAGACTTCCTTTCAACATATTGGAATGAAATATCAGAGAAGCACTTATATTATACCATAAATCAATTACAGTACTCTATAAGTCAACTATATTTCTTGTTTTTTTACTATAATTTAAGTATAGAAAATGGATTTTGATAAGGAGATCATTATGACTGGAAGAGAAAGAATTTTAAGCGCAATCAACCACAAAGAACCTGATAAAGTACCTGTAGATCTTGGTGCAACACCAAGTTCAAATATTTCTGCGATTGCCTATAATAACTTGAAGAAACACTTGGGTATGAAGGGCGGACATACAAGAACTTATGACGTTGTTCAACAGGTCATTCAGCCAGAAGAAGAAATCCTTGATATGTTCAACATCGATATTGTGGATATAGGAACAACCTTTAATACCAAAGACAGTGATTGGTATGATTATAAGTTAGCAGATGGGTCAACAGCCCAATACCCTAAATGGTTTAAGCCAAAATCAAAAGAGGATGGTAGCGTAACAGCCAGCCATAAAGATGGTACACTCATTGCAAAAATGCCAGAGGGAGCAACCTTTTTTGACCAAATGTACTTCCCCTATGTAGATGGTTACCCGACTGATTATAAAAACTTAGACGAAATGATGAGTAAAGTACTGTGGGCAGGTCTTGCTCATAGTCCATGGGATCACGCAGCTGAAGATGATTTCTGGGAACAGCTTCGTAAGAATGCCTTAGATTTACGTCAAAATACAGATCGTGCCATATCCATCGTTTGTGGCTGTAACCTTATGGAATGGGGTATGTTCTTAAGACGAATGGATAACTTCCTTATGGATTGTTATATTGATAAAAAGAATGTAGAAATACTTTTAGACCAATTGATGGTTAGACATATGTCCACATTAGAAAAAGTTTGTGATGCAGTAGGAGATGTTGTTGATGTACTAAGATTTGGTGATGACCTTGGTATGGATCAGGGACCTTTTGTTAGCCCACAAGTGTATCAAGAGTTGTTTAAACCACGTCATAAGCAGTTAAATGAATATGTTCATAAGAATAGTAAGATGAAAACTTTCCTTCATTCTTGTGGGTCAATCTATGACTTAATGCCTGATTTGATTGATGCAGGGTATGATGTTATTAACCCTGTCCAAACGACGGCTAGAGGCATGGACCCAGCAACGCTTAAGAAAGAGTTTGGCAAGGATATTACCTTCTGGGGTGGTGGCTGTAATACTAGAACCGTTTTAAATAATGGGACACCAGAGGATGTAAGAAAGAATGTGCTTCAGAATTTAGAAATCTTTGCGCCAGGTGGTGGTTTTGTCTTTAATCAAGAGCATAATATTATGCCTGATGTGCCTGCTGAGAATATAATCGCTATGTATAATGCAATTAAAGAGTTTAATGGGTAGAAGATTATAACACGGAAAACGCGGAAAAGGATTAACGCAAAAACGCAAAGAGAATGGAACACGGATAAAGGCTTTGATTTCACGGATAAAAGATTTGATGGTATAGGGTATGTTTACAAACTTGAATATTTTCTTGTCATCCTGAGAAGGTGTGCTGTGCCAACGTAAGGATCTAAAAAGGATCAATCATCTTCTGATTGATCCTTTTCCTACTCAAGTTATCCCAAAATGGAACTTATTATTTTAAGTTAATTACCGTACTAGTATTTCCCAATTTCATGTCTAATCCTCCCAAAGTCGAGGGGAGGTTCATTTTTGTCCCTACTGTTTCTGGAGCAGGGAGACATGGAAGTCGAGTCCAGCACTCTCATACATGGACGTGTTAAGTGCTGGTGTAAGAAATAGTAGGGGCAAAAAAGGTTCTGCCCGACCACATCCCGCCTAATTATAAGTCCCCATCTCCAAAGCCTTCTTTACAAAGTACCTATAACTCTCATAATCCACCGTATTTGGTATGGAGTGGTCACTATGAAGCACATAAGCATGTTTTTTAAGGAGTTCAGGAATCTTTGTGTTTAGTTCTTTATCAATAATATCAGTGTCATTTGAATATAAGGTTCTTACATCAATACCACCAATGAATGCAATCTCATCTCCGTATTGTTCATATAACTTAAGAAGATCCATACCTGCTTTTATTTCAATCACTTGTAGGGCATCAATACCAGCTTCAATCATTCCTGGTAGTAGAGGTTCAACAAAACCACATGAATGCATAATGACTGGAAGGTTAATGCTGTGAGCATAATCAATTGTTTTTATGTGGCCAGGTTGTATGATATCTTTGTACATATCGAAGGACATAAATGGTTTTTCCTTAAAACCCATATCCTCATAATACCAAATCCCATCTGGGTAACCTTCCACTTCAAATAATCTTTTCTGAAGTTTAATGACGAGTGTGCTAAAGACATCCACCATGTCTTTAATCCAGTCTGGATCAAGTGCCATACCCATCAACATGTATTCATGACCACATACAGGATGCATTAACTCAAAGACATTCACACCACTCCAGCAGAAAAATCGTCCTGCATTCTTGGCTTGTTCTTTTGCATTTCTATAACCTTCAAAATCGATTCGACGATCATCAACTTCAAGTAAATGAGGTCTTATATATTCTTCCCAATCAGCCCTATCTTTCACTGTGAAATCCACATGTTCTGGTGTTGCATTATGAAGTTTATGAGTTCTAAGATATGCACCATTCCCATCTTTCTTCAAAATAGTTTCATCCGTTTCTTCAATAATTTCATCCACAAAATCTAGGTATGCTTTCATATTAAAAGTCCAAAAAATCTGCATGTCAAAGTTGAAATGATCATCCACTATTTCATGATCCTTGAGGTGACCTTGTGCGCGCCAATCTTTCTCAGTATCTCCCCACATATGTTCAAATAAACCAATTCGATCGACAGGATCATGGTTTAGTATTCTTGTGATACGTTCTTTTCCATTCATAAGAGTCTCCTTTGTATATTGACCAATTTTGATATCTATAATACAATTATATTAAGATTTTGATAAGATACTAGAGACTATTTTGACAGTTGTATGAACTATATTGATTTGGATAGGTGATTGTGATGGATGTAAGTTATGAGGTGTTTAACCCCTATATCGTTGGGTGTGGCTATTTAGGTAAAATGCCTGAAGTTGAAACGGGTTTCTTTTATCCAGTGAGGGTTACTAGATGGTATGAATTTGAACTGTATCATTCTTCCGACCAAGGCTATATTATCAACAGAGATCATCGCATCAATCTTCAAAAAGGTATGTTGATGATTCGTAAACCAGGTACAGTTGTAAGAGGTGTGACATCTTATACGTGTCATACAATAGCCTTTGATAATGTGTATGACCCTAAATTAGTGACTGCTTATAATCAGGGTATATTTGAAGAACCTACAGTAGATGAATTAGATGAAATTATGGGGAGAACCTCATCTTTTCTAATGAATTTACCAGAGGTGATTATGGTGAAAAACTACAATTATGTACATCAGTTATTTAAGAAGTGTATGGAGCAGTATATTAGAAAAGAAGAAGATTTCCAACTTCATGCCAAAAGAATTATTTATGATTTGATCAGTTTAATAATGGCTGAAAATGAAGGTTACAATTTAGATGGATTAAATGATGGTAAAAGAAATGACCAGATTTATCAAACCTTATTAAGAACGAAATTTTATATGGAACAGAATTATAAGAATAAAATTAGCTTGCTAGATTTAGCGGATATGACCGGTTATACCAAAGAAGTCTATTGTCGCAAATATAAGAAAACATTTCAGGTTTCCCCTATAGACTATTTAGTGAATGTACGACTCATGCATGCAAGAAAATGGCTGATGACCTCCTCTAAAACCATCGAAGAAATAGCCTACTTATGTGGTTTTAAAAGTGATAGTTACTTCTACCGTGTGTTTAAGAAACGTTCAGGTATGCCACCTATAGCCTATAGAAAAGCCCATCAGATCTATTGATGATTAATCAAAGATTCAAGATCACGATCCGCTTGCTTAAGAAGGCTATGTAAACTACCTTTACTACTTACGCGTTTTTCTATAACATGGCTAATAAGCCCCTCAAAAGCTTCGTTATCTATAGAAGTTGAAATAGTATCAGGGAATAGTCGTCTTGTGTGACCTTTATCGAAGATGTCGAGGGATAGAGGCAACCAGGGGTATAACTTCCCTAAATTACGATTAAAATACAAGTCTCGTTTTGTCGGATTACCTGTTAATAAGGCATATCTATAGGCTATATCAGGTGACATAAACCATTCAAAAAAGGCATTGGCAAGTGCCTTTTTTTTACTGCTTTTTTGCAGACATAATGACCAACCACTGACCATAGATGAATCAGAAGGCATAGGCGCAAATCCAACATGTCCATGAATGGGGCTTTTGAGTCTATCGTATAACAAAGGCGCATAACTTACATAGGACGTAATCATAGCTATATCACCTTGGCAAAAATCCCTAGCGACGTCTTGAGCATAATGGGCTTGTGGAGTGCCAAATTTAGTAGCCTGAAAGTAGTTTTCAAAGCCTTTTTTTGTAGAGGCAGTACACAAACTAGGGAATAAGTCCTCATCTAAAATCTGACCATCGTAACCCCATATTCTTGGTAGAACTTCACCTAAGATAGAGCCTTGATAGTAATTGGCTAAACATGTCCCATAGCTTGTTGGTGACTCTTTGTTGTACTTTCTTGTGAAGAATTCAGCAATTTGATTGTAGTGATGCCAATCTGATGGTGGACATAGGTCTCTGTTGTATTTTGCATAGAATGATTCTCTATTATTCTGATCCTTGAATAAATCAGTCCTATAAAAAAGTAATTGTAAACCGATGATGTAGGGTAAGCCAAAAAGATTAGACTGATAACGTCCAAGGTAAGCAGGGGTATCATCACTAATATTTTGGTCTACAAAAACAGAAGGTTGTGAAATGAGTCCATGTTTAACAAATTCTGATAACCAAGGGGTATCGGTACTTATAAGATCATAGTCTAAACTATCTTGCTCGTTGGTGATTTTATTATAGAGCTTATTATATTCACATGTATCAATATTAATAGATGTGCCGTAGAGATATTCAAAGTGAGGAACTAAAGCTTTAATAGCAGATAAGCTTGTGTCATCATCCAATAATAGCAAGTTAAGAGTAGAACCTTCATAGGTCTGAGGTGCCTTATATCTTGGTGTGATGGCCTTTAGAATCGTTGGGTCAAAATGGTCTTTATAGAGGGTAGATTTTCCTTCAAATTCGCTTGGACGCTCAATGTTCAATATTAGTGAATGCGCGGTATCAGCACCAAGTTTTTCACTTTCTCTCATAGTTTGTATTTGTGTGAAGGATAGATCTTTATTATGCCATGATTCATATCCCAGTGTGATGAGTAAGTAATCTTCTTTTTGGCGTATAGCATATATATCCTTAATAGCGGTTGTAAAAGTGGTTGTAGTAGCAATCATACAACTAGGAAGTTCTCTATCTGTGTACTTTTGAGACAGGTATTTAAAAGCTGCCTCTTTTTGTTGAGGAAGTTGTAGAAGAAGCTTGTCATCTATTATCTTACCCATTCGTGAAAAAGCTTTAGTATAACCATTGATACATTCATAATCCCAAGAAAAATGATCATAACCAGTGACTAGACCTATAGAAGAATGGCCTTGATGAATTAGTTGTTTGGTTAATCGAAAAAGTGTTTGTTCATTGTTAAAGGTTACGTGTTTATGTTCTTCTTCAAAAGGATTTCGATATAGGAAAAAGGTGGGAAAAATCTTTTTGATACTATTTAAAAGGCTCAAGTCATTAAATTGACATGAACATATTAGGATGCCTGCAGGGTTATTCTTTTTTATTTTTTCTAGAATAATGAGTTCTGTTGCAACAACATCATTGGTTAAATGGAGGATAGTTGTGTAGTTAGAGTTCAAAATGACACTTGAGATACCACTATAGGTATGGGCATATAAGGGGTCAACAAGATTGGGCAACACAACATGGATTTCATTGGAGTGACTTGTTTTTAGAGCTTTGGCCGCTCTATTTGGCACATAAGAAAGTTCGTCGATGGCTTCTTTGATTCTAAGGGATTTCTCAGGTCCTACATATTTTGTTTTATTCAAATAATGAGACACTGTACTAATAGAAGTACCTGCGTGTTTTGCTACATCATAAATCGTTGCCATTTGAGTCACTCCTTTGTTATCGATACTTTATTATAACATCTTTATACCCTTTAGAAAAGAAGAGAAAAGAAAGAAAAGCGTTAACCATAACCTTGACTGAATGTCCACTAATTTGTTGTTTGAGAGCCTTTTGCTTGCTATAGTTAGTATAAGAAGTGGGTCAAACACACATAAGAAGCTAAGGAGAATATATATATGAATGCAATCGAAAGAAATAAAGTCAAAACAGCCTTTAAACAAAGTAAAAGAATTGAGAAGTTAGCTGAAAGAAGTCATAGTTTATCAAAGAATCATAAAAGAGATGTTTATGTAGACAATGCAGAGTTTTTAGTTTATCACTGGTCAGGTGAATCTGAAGCATTTAGTCCAGCAACTGGAGAACAACAAAATGATGATCGTATTAATATTGGAGACCACTGTTGTCGAGTAGACAATGGCATGCCATACCCCCATGTAGATACCATGCCTTCAAAAGTAAATGGGCTTGAATTAAACCCTGAGAACTGGGCTAAAGATTACGCCTATTTTCTTAGAAACAGCCCAGCGGAAATCTATGAAAATGAAACCATCGTTGGTGAGTTTCATTGGGAGCTTGTTGAAGCAAGATTATTTAAATACCCTGATTTTATTCATAATCTAGGTTTTGAAGCAAGACAACTTGGTGGTGGTGGTATAAGTTTTGCCCACACATGTCCAGACTTAAACATTGGACTTGAACTAGGTTGGGATGGACTTATAGATAAGGTTAGAAAAAGCAGAGAAAAGTTTGAAAAATATGGCAACCGTGAAAGTGTTAAGTATCTAAATGCAGCAGAGCAAGTAGGCTTAGCCATTATTGATTATATAGAAGCTCATTCGATTAAGGCTACAAAATTAGCAGAGATTGAAACAGATCCTGAGCAAAAAGCACGTTATGAAAAAATTGCTACTGCATGTGGTAATATTGCACACAAAGCGCCAGCAACATACTATGAGGCAGTCCAATGGATTCAATTATTCCAAATCGTAGAACGCATCAACGGACATGGAAATGGTTATGGACGTCTTGATCAATACTTAATAGATTTTTATAGAAGAGATGTTGAGGCTGGCATCTTAACTAAAGATGAAGCAAGAGATTACATTGCTGAGCTTTACCTTAAATACGGAGGTAACTACTTCTCATTTGGTGGTAGAGACTATGATGGTAAAGATTTTACCAATGAAGTAAGTTGGATTGGTGTAGAAGCATATGATATGACGGGTGGCTACAACCAACTTGGTGTAATGTGGCATCCGGATATTGATTCAGACTTTTTTGAATATGCCTGTGACGTTGTAGGTCGTCATGGATGTGGTGCACCAACCTTAGTTAATTATGATGTGTTTAGAGACAGTGAACTTAGATCTGGGTATAGTTATGAGGATGCCTGGAATGTGTCTTATAGTGGTTGTCAATGGTACTGCGCTGTTGGAACTGAATATAGCGATCATGACTTAAACTCATATGTTTTAACACAACCAATGCAGAGAGCATTTGATATTTGTGCAGATAAAGGTATTGATAATTTTGACGGATTTTTTGCCATCTATAATGAGGAATGTGAGAAGACAGCGGAAGCCTTTGTTAAGTTCAAGAATGAATATTATAAGTGGCAGCCAAGAGTATGGCCTGAAATTGTCACATCCTTCTGTATGCATGGTCCAATAGAAAATGGTCGTGATGTAACAGATACAAGAGCTGTTAACAACAACTTCACATCTGTTAATGTTCTAGGTGTACCTAATGTTATTGATTCAATTTATGCAGTAGACCAGCTTGTGTTTAAACAAAAGAAATATACTATGAAAGAGATTAATGAAGCTGTAGCTAATAACTGGGAAGACAATGAAGCCTTACGTCATGAAATCTTATCACTTAATAAATTTGGTAATGGCTATAAAGATGTTGATAATTTAGCAGTTGTCGTAAGTGAACACATCAGAGAAATGCTTGAGAGTAAAAGAAATATTAAGGGATTTAACTTCAGACCATCTTTGTTCCAATTCATGGGTCATACCTATGCAGGGGACTTGCTTGGTGCATCACCTGATGGTCGTTTAGCAGAAGAACCTTATGCTCATGGTATGAACCCTATGCATGGTAGAAATACCAAAGGCATCTCAGCAACAATGGAATCCTTCTGTTCCATAGATTTTAGAAAATATCAAGGTGGTTCCTTCCAAGTTGAGCTAGAACCAAGCTTCTTTGGTGAAGGTACATATAGAGGTACATATGTGACAGCATTTGCAAAAACATTCTTCCAAAAAGGTGGTGTTCAGATCAACCTTAATGTTATTGATTTAGAAAGAATGATGAAAGCCATGGATGATCCTACAAACCCAGAATATGAAGATATTGTGGTAAAAGTTACAGGTTACTCAGCTCACTTTATGGGGCTTGATCGTAAGTTCCAAGAAGAATTCATTCAGAGAGTTAATTATCAAAGTGTGTAAGTAAGGAACTTTCCCTTTATCCTATAAACCAGAAGATCTAGAGGTGATAATTATGTGTCATGAAATTAGTGGAAAGATTTTTGATATACATCGATTATCGACCCATGATGGACCAGGCATGCGAACAACAGTTTTTATGAAAGGTTGTTCTTTGAAGTGTACTTGGTGCCATAACCCAGAAAGTATCCATAGTTATGATGAGCTACAGTGGTTAAAGAATAAGTGTATTGGCTGCGGTGCCTGTGTGAAGACCTGTAGTCAGAATGCCTTAACACAATCAGATCAGGGGATAAGAATAGACCGTGATAAGTGTAATCGTTGTATGGATTGTGTGACACCATGTCCAACAGGAGCGATGAATAAACTTGGTGAAAATACAACAGTGGATGCAGTTATAGATGAGATTTTACAGGATCGATTGTTCTATGAGAATTCTGGAGGTGGTGTAACGATTTCGGGAGGTGAACCACTTCTCCAAGTCGATTTTGTATTAGAGCTTCTAGTCCAGTTGAAGAATGAGGGCATTCATACAGCAATCGATACATCTTTACAAATCCCACTGGCTTCAATTACAAAAGTCATGCCCTATGTGGATCTTTGGCTAGTTGATATGAAAGAGACCAACCGTGAAAAACAGATTGGATTTCTGGGAACAAGCACTGAGATGATTGAGGATAATTTTGCTACACTTATAAGTGCACTACCTGAAGTGAATTCTAATGGGAAGATATGGGTCAGAACACCCTTAATACCAGAGATGACAGCTCGAGAAGACAATATTGTCGAAATTGGGCAGATGGTCAATAAAATGAACAATGGAAGCATTGAACTGTGGGAACTTTGCACATTTAACAATATGTGTGGGGATAAATATATGAAACTAGATATAGATTGGCCTCTAAAGGACTTAGATTTATTATCAAAGGAAGAAAAAGTAATGTTTGATGAGCTAGCTAGAAATGTTGCTGACGGAAGCTATGATGTAAAAATCAGTGGACTAACAAGATAGGAGGTTCAGATGAAAGCGCTAAAATTCACACCAAGAGAAGCACTACATGATTATGAGTGGGACTTTCAATCAAAATTGTGGAAAAGACCTGATATAGAAATATCTGAGTTGAAAAAACTAAATAAGAGGAGCAATGGTTATAGTTTATTTAGACTTCTATTACATTTGATTTTATTAGTGGGGTCTTGTTATTTCACCCTAATTTTGTTTGAGATACATCCACTATTAGCTATTCCAACCCTCTACTTCTACTACTACTTATATGGCTTCATAACAGCAGTAAGTCATGAACTTAGACACAAGACGATGTTAACTAAAAACTTAGACTGGTTACAAGAAGTCCTGTTTTTCATCATTCAGACCCTTATGTGGCAAAGTCCAGTTTATGAAAGAACGTCTCATAGGTTACATCATCGGTATACCATGGTAAGAGATATGGACCCTGAGACAGATTGGCCAGAAGTTGTGACGAGAAAGTGGCTTAAGGGTTTTATGCTAAAAATGTTAAGTAGGGTGTTAGTAGTTGGTGCCATATATTACCTATTTGTGGATATCTATAAACAGATCAACAGAGCTTTTGGCTCTGGTGATAAAATGATGAAAAATTTATGTAATGAAAAAGAAAACAAGAAAATCCGGCTTGACTCATTTATTATATTAGTAGTTCATTTGACCATCATAGCAATTGCTATAAGCTTCAAGTGGTGGGCAGTATTAATCTTTATTACCATTGCATGGCAAATTGGGCAAGTGTCAGCCAGCTATTACTTTTTTACAGAACACTTAAGTAAGATGTACAATGCCAATGACCAGAGGCTGTGTACAAGATCAGTGAAAGTTAGTTGGTTTGTCAAACAATTATACTGGGGACTAGATGACCATATAGAGCACCACATCTTCCCTGCTGTACCTTCATGTAATCTGCCTAAACTTCATGAAAAGCTAAAGAATGAGGCGGATGAAAGAATATCTGCAGTACAGTGTTGGAGAGAAATTTTTGAAGTAGCTCGGGAGAAGGAAGTAAGGGCTAGGAATGAACTGGTACCTGAAGCAATCAGAGAGACGTTATAGTCTCTCTTTTTGCTATCTAGCTAACAACAATCATATGGCTATAATTGACAAAAAGATGAATAAGGGATTACACTTAAGGCAAACGATTACCTATCGGAGGTAGACCATGATTAAGATGATTCTTGTTGATGACGACCCTCATGTTCTTGAGGGATATAAGAGAAAAATAGATTGGAATAGCTTGTCAATTGATGTCGTAGCAACAGCTATGGACGGCAAAGAAGCTTTAGGCCAAATTATAGATTTAGGACCAGAAATCGTTATGACTGACATTAAAATGCCAATAATGGATGGTATTGAGTTGATTAAAGAAATCGATAGACTAGGTCTTAAAACACATGTCATTATACAAAGCGGTTATGAAGAATTTGACTTCGCAAAACAAGCTATCAAGTATAATGCAGTGGCTTATTTACTAAAGCCTACGTCCAAAGAAGAAATCGTTGAAGTTATAAAAGAGGTTATTGATAAGATTGAGAAAGAGCAGATCTCCAAAGTACATCTTAAAGAGAATCAACAGAGAATTGATGAAAATGATTTAGTAGCCTTACTGATGAAGCCAAAGAATGATCAGTTGTTGGCAGATAAGATTCAGATGTGTTTTCCTGAAGTTGAGTCAACCGCTTCTGTGATAGCTGTATTTCTTATGAGTACAAATCAATCCATTATGGATATTGTCACTATAGGCAAATTTAATGCCTTTGATGGAGTTTTGTCACATAGGTGGGATGAGCATAGTTGGCTATTTCTATTTTTTATGAATGAGCATTTATCTAGTGATACTCACTATAAAAAGGTACTTTGGGAAATGGTTGATTTACGAAATCAAGAAGGTTTAAAAGATATTAGAATTGCTATTGGTCCTTCTATTGTGGGCCTTGATAGGACAAGCACCACTCTATCATGTGCTATGGAACTAATTGAGATGAAAGCATTAACTAAGTCAGATGAGATTATAAAAACAGATGAAGCCATTATAAAAGGGAAAGAAATAATTGGAGATACTAGCGCAATTGAAGAAGCAATAAACCACCAGGTCGAAGATGAAGTTATTAATGAATTTAGAGTATTCATTAATTATGTTATAAATTCTAATCATCTGAGTAAAGCTTATTATGAGCAAGTAATGGCCAGTATATTTAGGGTATTACTTCTACTTCTAAAGTATCCAGGAAAAAGAGAAAATCTACCTAATGAATTTGAGTTGTGGGAAAACTTGGTGAATTGTGATTCGATTGAAGATTTGGAATATAAAATTATGAGCCTTGTCAAAGCAATTTTTGATGCAAATACTTCTTATAATGAACAGAGCTTATCAAAGCCTATTCAGTATGTGGTTCAATTTGTTAACAAACACTATATGGATACCATCCTTCTTAAGGACTTATCAAAAAAACTCTATATTTCTGAGAATTACCTGACAACACTCTTTAAGAAAGAGATGTCTTTGACATTTAAGAAGTATTTAACAAAGATTCGCATGGAGAAGGCTAAGGACTTACTAAGTGACCCCAGTTTGAAAGTCCGTGATGTTGCAAAGTTTGTTGGTTATGGCAACGATGATTATTTTAGTAAAATATTTAGGCAAACAACAGGTCTTGCACCTTCAGACTATCGAGAGACGATTAATTACAGAATAAACTAAAGAAAGCCAAAGTCGAGGATACCAATAATGAAAAAGAATACTTCAAGAAAAATATCATTAAGGTACTTGCTTATATTACTTTTTGTTGTGTTAATTATTACGGTGAATTTTGCTACGATTAGATTTTATTCAGATTCTTTCGAATCACTTGCCTATAATAATATTGTACAAACTCAAGTGGCATCTCTTAGAAGTTTATTGGAGCTTGTAGATACGAAACTGCAGAATCAGATGAACATAACCATTTCATTATCTAAGAATAAAAGAATTCGAGAAATCATTTTAGATAAACCATCAAGTTTATTAACACAAATTAATAATGATAGTGACATTAAGGAGATTTTCTTAGATTATAGTGGATCTTTAGAGTACATTTACTCCATCAATATTTTTTCAAAAAACTATCTAGAACCACATAACACTATGATGGCTGGGGACTACACCAATGAAGCTGTTCCCTATGCTATAAATGATTATAGGGTTTTTGAAAATTATGTATTTGATGAAGACCTTTATGATTACAGGAATAGGGTCTATTTCAATTTATTCCACAACATTGGACTGACAGAAGCTATGCTTATGACATTGAACTGGATTAATAATAGTGATGGTGAGCAAATTGGAGTCTTAACCTTACTTGTACCACATGATTTTGCCTTTACATCTCTTGATAATTTGGATCGACGTAGCGTTTCTGATTTTCATGTTATAGACAGAGAAGGTAAGGTAATATACTCAACAAATGAAGAGGACTCACTTGAGTTAGTTGATGACAAGAAACTTCTAAATGAGCTAACTTCTAAAGCAAAAGAAGACAAAATACATTCATGGGAACACAACAACAACATTATATCTTATAGTCAGTTTGAACATATCGACTGGATTTTATTTGAAACCACGCCAAAATCAGTTTTATTTGACACTTATGAAAAAGAAAAAAATAGAATTATTCTAATTAGCAGTATACTATCCATAAGTGTTGTAATCTTGGTCATTGTTTTTAGTAGCTTCATGCTGAAGGGGCTTCGAGAATTATTAAATAACATTAAAGAAGTTAAAAGTGGGAAATTAGAAATTGCTACGAATCCAAGTATAATAAGCGAAGTTGACGAATTGAATACAGACTTTGTTGACATGACCAACAGGATCAGTCAATTAATGGAAGATATCACAGAAGCAAATAAGAAGGAGCGAGAAGCAGAACTTATGGCTCTTCAAGCACAGATTAACCCTCACTTTTTGTACAATACTTTAGATGCTCTTTACTGGATGAGTGATGATGAGACCATGTCAGATATTATTAACACGCTTGGAAAATTCTTTAGACTTAGTTTAAGCAAAGGTATGGATATGGTGCCAGCTGAGAATGAATTATCACAAGTTAGAAATTATATTAAGATACAAAGTAAAATCTATAGCGGTCGCTTTGATTACGATGAGCAAATTGATCCAAAGATATACAATTATCAAGTACTTAAATTGATTTTACAGCCCATGGTAGAAAACGCCATATTACATGGTTTTAAGAATATGATACAAGGCGGTCATATACAACTAAGAGTCAAAGTTGAGGCTGATATCATTATTGAGATAGAGGATAATGGTCAAGGGTTAGATTTAGTGAGAGTTGAACGTATTTTATCAGGGTATGATAAAACATCAGGCTACGGCATGAGAAATGTAGATGAAAGAATACGCCTGAAGTTCGGTGAAGAATATGGGATATCATATCAAGTTAGTGATCTAGAGGGTGCAATTGTCACAATTAAGTTACCCAAAATACCTATAAGAGAATAGAATTGTTGGGTGAATCAAAGTTTTATTAGGTGTTACATACTTAGATAGATTGCTAAACTTTAGTAGTAACCTACTCGTAAGAGTCATATATTGTAAACTAGGGAGGCACTTTTAATGATGAAAAGAGTTTTAGCGTTATTACTAACAATGATTTTGGTATCATCACTTTTTGCAGCGTGTGGTGAGACAGAGACAACAACAGAAACAGGGGATAGTAAGACTGAATCAAAATCCGAAGACACAAAAGAAGGAAGCAAAGAGGAAACAAAAGCTGAAGCAGAAGAAATTGAACCCGTAACAATTGTTGTTACAACATGGGATAGTGGATCACAATTAACAGATGATATGGTTGCAGGATTTGAAGCTGAATTCCCACATATCAAAGTTGAATTCCAATCCATCGTACAAGGTTATGATGAAAAACTACAAATCATGAACGCATCAGGGGAAACACCAGACGTACTTTTGATGTGGAACACACCTCAATACGTTGAATCAGGTATCGTTGAGCCTCTTGATGAGTATATCGCAAGAGATAATTATGATATGGATCAGTATTACCCTGTTACAGCGGATTGGGCCAAGTATAAAGGACAAACTTGGGGTTTGCCTAAAGATGTAACACCAAGAGCAATGTTCTATAACAAAGGTGTATTTGATGATGCTGGTGTCGCTTATCCTCAAGATGGGTGGACTTGGGCTGAATTTACTGAAACTGTAAAAGCACTTACTAATGGTAAAACAGGAGATGAAGCAAGATATGGATTTATTGCCCTTGCAGGACAAACATACATGTTACAACACTTCATCTGGTCTAATGGCGGTCAGTTAACCAGTGATGATGGTAAGTCTGCAACTGGTTTTGTGAACTCACCAGAGAACGTAGAAACAATTACATGGTTTAAAGAAGTCTTTGACTCATCTGCAAAATCACTTGTTGCTACGGGTGATGGTAATCCTGGAAATGCAGAATTTATGTCAGGTAAAATTGCAATGATGGACAATGGTAGCTGGCCTATAGCAGACCTACGTAATGAACCAGGTCTTGAATTTGGTATCGTAACACCTCCAGTACCAGAAGAAGGTGCGGCATTTACACCAGTTGTACATAGTGCTACATGGTCAATGTTTGCAGGATCACAGAATAAAGATGCTGCTTGGGAGTTTATCAAATGGGTTGGTGGACCAGCAGGAGCTAAGTTAATTGGTGCATCTGGATTTTCTACAACAGCTATACCAGCCGTTAATGAAGAACTAGGCCTTGCAGAAACTGAACTTGGAAAATTTATGGAGATACTTGATATGCCAACAAATTCACCTGAATTCACCAAGAATCCTAGATACTTTGAGTCAGATGGTGCATTTGGAGCGGCAATAGCAAAAGTACTACTTGATGATGCAGATATCCTTGAAGCTTTAACAGAAGCAGCAGAAGAAATGGATAGTATATTATCACAAGAATAGATAGAAGCTAGATGACAAATGGCAGAAACTTCTTTCTGCCATTTGTTTTGCCAAAAATAACCAAAATATGACAATATGAACGGAGAATCAAGTTATGTCGATTACTCTATTAATGAAAAAGAAGTGGAGACAACTTATAAAAAGTGGCTTTCTTTTCGTACTACCATGGATTCTTGGGTTTATGATTTTTACAGCTGGACCTATGTTGTTTTCTCTATTTATTAGTTTTTTTAAATGGGAATATATGAGAAATATGGAGTTTGTTGGTCTCGCCAATTATATAAAAATTTTTACAAGTGATAAACATGCACTGAACGGTTTATTCTTAACTTTGAAATTTGTGTCTTTTGCTGTACCGCTACAATTGGGGCTTGCGATTTTAGTTGCTACACTCCTTAACTCTGCACTTAAAGGAACCAAGCTTGTCAGAACATTGGTTTTTGTACCTGTTGTTCTATCTGGTGCGGTAGCAGGTCAAATGTGGAAGTTTATGTACAACGATGATCTAGGTGTTTTTAATTATTTCTTAGGATTCTTAGGAACTCATGTTAGATGGCTTACAGATTCTAATATTGCCTTATATTCAGTTGCTTTAACGGGTATATGGGCGATCGGAACACCAATGGTACTATTTCTAGCAGGCCTTAAAGCGATACCAAAGACTTATTATGAATCAGCAGAGATTGATGGTGCTGGTGCATTTCATAAATTTAGACACATTACCTTACCACTATTAACACCAACAATTCTGTATAACCTAATACAGCTTCTAATCCTAAACTTCCAGTGTATTGCACCTTTTATGGTCATTACAGGTGGTGGACCAGCCAATTCTACAAAAGTCTTTTCCTTACACGAGTTTGAAATGGCCTTTAGGTATCTAAGAATGGGTTATGCCAGTTCTATGTCTTGGGTTATGTTTGTCATTGTTCTCACTACAACAATGATCATTATGAAATCATCCAAATTATGGGTTCACTATGAAACGGATAGGGGTTAGACCATGAAGAAAAAAATACTACTTTCAAATATAATTCAATATGCACTTATGGTATTTGTTGGCCTAGTTTATATATTTCCTGTTTACTGGATCTTTACTAAAGCATTTAATGGGCCAACAGGTATGATGTCTTACCCACCAGAGATGATTCCAAAAGTCATTAGTTTTGAGAATTTCATCTACGCTGAAGAAACCTATAAGATTCTGGGTATGATGAGAAACACGATTTTTGTTGCATTTTTCTCAGTCATAGCAGCAACTTTTTCATCTTTATTTGTAGCTTATGGATTTGCGAGAATGCAATTTAGAGGGAAAACCTTTATATTTGCAGTGTTATTAGCCAGTATGATGTTACCATGGGATATAACAATCATTCCACAATTTATTGGTTTTACGAAACTTAAGCTTATAGATTCTTATTTGCCATTGATACTGCCTTACAGTTTCGGCTTTCCATTTTATATATTCCTAATGAGACAATTCATAATGGGGATTCCTTATGATCTTGATGAGGCTGCCCTAATTGATGGTAGTGGAAAACTTCAAACATTTTTTAAGATTATCATTCCACTGATGAAACCTGCGATTGCTACAGTAGTGGTTTATCATTTCTTATTCGCTTGGAACGATTTCTTAAATCCTTTGGTTTACCTTAATTCAAGTGAAAAATTTCTCATATCACTTGGGATTTACTCTATGAATAATGTTGTACTTGGTGTTGACTGGCCAGCTATTATGGCGGGTGGTGCAGCAGCAGTAGTTATTCCAATAGCAGTCTTTGTTATAGCGCAGAAGTATTTGATTGCTGGAGTGGCCATGAGTGGTATTAAAGGGTAGAGGTGTTTGTATGATTCGTGAGTTAATCGTTGGTAAACTCAAGCCATCTTGTGTAGATGACTACATAAATGCACACAACCATATATGGACAGAACTCGAAGAAGAATACAGGAAATATGGTATGAGCCAAATTTCCTGTTTCTTACATGATAGGCAATTGTTTGTCTATCTAGAATATGAAGAGAAGTTTCTGCTTAACAAGGAAAATCTAAAAGTGGATCCAAAATGGCAGACTTATATGTCACTGCTGGTTGAAGCTCAAGATAATGAACTAAGGCCCAAGGAAGTTTATCATTTTGATGGTTATTAGAGTGATGTACAGATTATGAAGTGTTTTTTTCATAGAGTTTTGATAGGATGTCACAATTTGTACTATAACTTAAAGCATTTCTATTTTAAGATGAAGTTGTGTGCAACAGTTAATTAGAAAGAGGAATGAGCATGTTAAATTATAAAGAAATGAAAGAAAAGATGTTAGTTGGTTGGAACACTTGGAATGTAAGGAGCATGACAAGCCATGTACTAATGCCTTATGGGTTAAGCCTTAATATTGGACTAAAAGAATACGAAGGTGCTGATTTTCTTGAAGAAGCATTACTCGGGCGTATAAGTGATCGTGACTATGCCCAGAGGATGAACCCTGGTGTAGAAGAAGTGACACCAGGAGCCCATCATTTCGATGGTACATATACGTCTCTAGAACTTAACTGGAAAGGTATTCAGCTTAGGATAGAATCCGCGGCTGTAGAAGGAGAGTTCTACATAAAAGTGACACCAACTAAAAATCAAAAACGGGTAGCAACCATTGTTGCCTCTATGGCCATGTTATGGAATAAACCAGGATTGGTTTATTGGAACGAAAACGAAATTATTGGGCAAGTTGCAGACAGTTATCATACGTTGAACTATATTGGTGATAGGGCTAATGACCACCAGATACCTATTAAAACACCTTATTATGATGTCAAATTAAACAAACCAGTGTACTTTTATACAGGTAAAAATAGAACGTCTAAGTCAATCGACAGTCTTATGATGAAAGAAGCTGTTCAGTATGAGAATCTTTTTATTTCTAGTGGTAATAAAGGCAAACATTTTCGAGCGATTCAAGAGTCTTTAGCATGGAATATGATTTATGATCCTAGCAAAGAGAGGATTATAACACCAGTCAGTAGAACCTGGTCAGTTGAGTGGGGAGGTTATGTCAAACATTGTTGGGATATGTATTTTAATGCCCTAATGTATTCTCTGAATCAAAAGGAATTAGCCTATATCAGTGCAATTGAGATGACAAAGGAGCATACAGAAGAAGGCTTTGTACCAAACTGTGTTGCTGCAAATGGCTTTGTTACCAAAGATAGATCACAACCACCAGTAGGCGCCTTGGTTGTTCTAGAAATATACAAGCAATATAAGGAGGAAGCCTTTCTTGAGTATCTCTTTGACGACTTGCTTAACTGGAATCGTTGGTATTTTGATAATAGACAAGTAGCACCAGGTATTCTTGGTTGGGGTAGCAAGCCTTTTGACACCCAACTAGGTAATCACTGGGAATCAGCAGGAGTTGGGGAGTTTTATGGCGCTGCAATGGAGTCAGGTTTAGATAATTCGCCTATGTATGATGGAGTGCCACTTAACCCTGAGACACATACAATGTACCTAGGCGATGTAGGTTTAACAAGTCTTTACCTTAAAGATTGTGAGTCTTTAATTGAAATGGCCGATATATTAAAGCAACCTAAAGCTAAATCAGAACTTATTCAAAAGAGAAATAAGTGTATACTCGGACTCAAGAAATTATGGCATGATGAAACAGGTGTGTTCCTAAATTATAGAACAGATATCAATGAGTTTGACCATCAAATGTCACCAACTAACTTTTATCCCTTGTTAACAAATGCGTTAACAAATGATCAAATAGAACGAATGGTGAATGAACATTTGCTTAATCCAGATGAATTTTGGGGCGAGTGGGTCATACCGTCTATCTCAAAAGGCAACCCAGCATTTATAGAACAAGACTATTGGCGTGGCAGAATATGGGCACCTATGAATTTGCTTGTCTACTTAGGACTAAAGAATTCTAATCAATATGAAGTGGCAAAAGAGCTGGCAATGAAATCAGGAAACCTACTCATGAAAGAGTGGAAACTGAATCATCATGTTCATGAGAATTACTGTGCATTAACAGGTGAAGGTTGTAATGTAGAAAATAGTGAGAAATTTTATAGTTGGGGTGCATTGTTGTCTTATATATATATAGACATAAAACATTATACCATTCAGTTTGTTACTACTTTTATGATATAATGGGATAAGAGATATTTTTAACTTCTATCTATCTGATCTTTCGTATATTAAGCTAATCAATAAGTAGAAAGGGAAGCCATGAGTCTAAGAAGAAAAATTGCAGTCCTAATCACCCAAATCGATAAATACTATCAAAGTCAACTATGGAAAAGTCTACATCTATACGCTGAGCAATATGGTTATGACCTTATTTTCATTAGTGGCCATCCAATCGATTCCTATAGAGGTAATGAAAAAAACCATAATGTGATATATAAGCTCTTAAATAAGGAAGAGGTTGACGGCATTATATTGACGTCAGGCACCTTAGCCAACTATATAGACTATGATACGTATATGGACTTCCTGAAACCCTATAAGGGAAAACCAACAGTTAGTTTATCTATTCCCGCTAACGATTGTTTTAACATTGAATTAGATAATAAGACGAGTATGCAAACCCTAGTTTCCCATATGATTAACCATCACAATTATAAAAAGATTGGATTCATTGCAGGTAGTATGACCAATCAAGAAGCTGTTGATCGACTAAGTGGCTATAGAAGTGCGATAGAAGAATCAGGCATATCTTTTGATGAAAAATTAGTTTATGAATGTTCATTTTTTGAGTTTCCAGCCCAAGAAATCATCGATTACTTCTTTGGAAATACTGATATTGATGCACTTGTTTGTAGCAGTGATGAGATGGCTGTTTCTATAGTCAATCATTTGAAAAAGTTCCCAAGAGAATCATTACAGGATATTTCAATTACAGGTTTTGATAACCTTCCTATAAGTGAAGGTATGTTCCCATCTCTTACAACCATCAAACAACCCTATGAAGCTATGGGACAGTACGCGATAAAAGCACTCCATAGTCAATTTAATCATGAGCATCAAGGCAGTAAAATTGACTTACTTGGTGAGTTAGTTATAAGAGAGTCCTGTGGTTGTGTAGGTGAACTTCATATCGATGATTACGACCCATCCTATTTCTTTAAGACCATTCAAACGACAGACCTGCGTTATAGTTCAGTCATTGATTTTATTGAGAACCACAAAAAAGCACTTTTAAAACATATATATTTACTATTATCTAAAAGTCAATTCAGATTTGAGATAGATAGTCAGGTAGAAGAACTTATTGAGTCACTCATTACAGACCTTAGAAGAGAGAAGGTTGTTGGAGATTTTATACACAAATTAAAAAGCTTATCTTTTGAATACCTAAGTAGTAATAAGGATAAGACCATTATTGGTGAAGTTCTATATACCCTTTCCAAGATATTCAGCTTATTAGAAACACCTGATCACCTACAAAATACCCTTCAATTGATTTTTGAATTGGCACTTATTCAGATTGGAGATATGAGAAGCCGTCAAAATATCATTGAAAGTTATAAACATACCAAACGTTATTATAAGACAACTGAAATCATCACATCTATGAATTTAGTTAAATCCAGAAATGACTTAGGTAGGACAGTTATTTCCATATTAGAAGATAATTTTTTCCACCAGTTTAGGGTTTGTCTATTTGATGAGCCCATAGACATTATTAGTGGCCAAGTTGTTCTGCCAAAGTATAACACCACATTTATAAATTTCGTTAATGGTGAGGACATGCCGCCAGAGACTTTTTTGACAGAAAAGATGATTCCTCAGGATACTTTTGAAAAACCTAATCAATCGAGTGTTGTAATATACCCTTTAATCTTCATTAATCGTTTTTATGGTTTTGTCTTAATTGATTTGTTAGATGTAGATAAGTATGTTTTGGAATCTTTAAAGCAAGAGATCATATCTGCACTTGAGAGGTTGTATATTGATAGAAAGCTTATAGAAGAACATCGTAAACTAGAAAAACTTGTGAACACTGATATATTATCCGGTGTCCTTAATAGACGAGGATTTTTTAAGCAGGCAAGTCAGATATTTGATCAATTAAATAGTCATAAAAATACATTTGCCATAGTCTTTTGTGATATCAATCGATTGAAAATAATTAACGATCAATATGGTCATGAAGAAGGTGATTTTACGATTGAGACCATTGGTAGTTTACTTAATGAAAATACAACATCAAGAGAATTGGTAGCAAGAATTGGTGGTGATGAGTTTTTGGTATTAATCGAGAACGATCAGCTTCAGAATTATTGTCAGATTTGGATATCTAATCTTCAGAATATGATTAAAGTGAAAAATAAACAAGTCAATAAACCTTATGAACTGAGTCTTTCTATCGGAATTTGCTACAATGATCCACAAGCCTACAGCACATTAGATGAGCTCATTCGTGAAGCAGATCACCAAATGTATAAAGATAAGGTAAGAAAACACTCTAGATGACAATAAATAGCCTTGTAGATATTGACAGCTAGCTTTCTTGGGTGTAGAATATAGTAAACGATTACTATGATTGTTTCAATCTATATATTTGCTATGGCTTTGAAGAATCATAGTTTTATTTTGCAGAAATAGTAAACGATTACTATAAAACTAAAGTATCAATAAAAACTAGGAGGTTTTACAATGAACAAAGGATTTAGACTTAACGGAGGGTTACCTAAGGTTGGTATCCGACCAACAATTGACGGTAGAATGAATGGCGTACGTGAATCACTTGAAGATCAAACAATGGACATGGCTAAAAGAGCAGCCAAGTTTATTGAAAGTACTTTAAGACATGCTAGTGGTGAGCCAGTTGAATGTGTTATCTCAGATACTTGTATCGGTGGTGTTGCAGAAGCGGCTAGATGTGAAGAAAAGTTCCAAAGAGAAGGTGTTGGTGTCTCACTTACAGTTACGCCTTGTTGGTGTTATGGTACAGAAACAATTGACATGAATGGTATCCGACCAAAAGCGATCTGGGGATTTAACGGAACTGAGCGTCCAGGTGCAGTTTACCTTGCAGCGGCTGTTGCAGGTCATGACCAAATGGGCTTACCCGTTTTCAGCATCTATGGTAAAGACGTTCAAGATTCAGGTGATGAGTCAATTCCACAAGATGTTGTAGATAAACTTTTACTTTTTGTTAAGTCAGGTATTGCACTTGCTACGATGAAAGATTTATCCTACTTATCTGTTGGTTCTGTATCAATGGGTATTGCAGGTTCTGTTGTTGACCCTAATTTCTTTAATGATTACTTAGGTATGCGTAATGAGTATGTAGATATGAGTGAAATATCAAGAAGAATTGAAGAAGGCATCTATGATCCTGTAGAGTATGAGAAAGCTTTGGCTTGGGTTAAAGAAAACTGTGCAGAAGGTGCAGACTTTAACGATGATGATAAAAAATGGGCACGTGAGAAATTAGACCAGGACTGGGAATTTGTTGTTAAGATGACATTAATCTTTAGAGACTTAATGACTGGAAACGAGCGTCTTAGAGAAATTGGTTTTGGTGAAGAAGCAGAAGGCCATAACGCTATTGCAGCAGGTTTCCAAGGACAGAGACAATGGACAGATTATAGACCTAATGGAGACTTCCTTGAGACGATGCTTAACACATCCTTCGACTGGAATGGCATTAGAGAATCTTATGTTGTTGCAACTGAGAATGATAGTTTGAATGGTGTACCAATGTTATTTGGACATTTACTAACAGGAACTGCACAGATTTTCTCTGATGTAAGAACTTATTGGAGTCCAGAAGCAGTTGAGCGTGTTACAGGACATAAATTAGAAGGTAAAGCAGCTAATGGTATAATCCATTTAATTAATAGTGGTTCAACGACACTTGACGGTACAGGTCAACAATCAAACCCTGATGGAACACCAGCAATGAAGCCATACTGGGATGTAACAGAAGATGAAGCGGCAAAATGTTTAGAGGCGACTGAATTCTGTCCAGCTGATGCAGGTTACTTTAGAGGTGGAGGATTCTCTTCTAGATTTGTGACCAAAGGTGAAATGCCTATTACAATGTCACGTGTGAACATCATTAAAGGTCTTGGACCAGTGCTTCAAATTGCAGAAGGTTACACAGTATCACTTCCTAAAGAAGCCCATGATGTACTTGATATGAGAACGAATCCGACTTGGCCAACCACATGGTTTGCACCAAAGATTACAGGAAAAGGTGCTTTCAAAGATGTATATTCTGTAATGAATACGTGGGGTGCTAATCACGGTGCAATCTCTTACGGACATATTGGTGATGAGTTAATTACTTTAGCATCAATGTTAAGAATTCCAGTAGCTATGCACAACGTTGAAGAAGAACGTATCTTTAGACCTAAGGCATGGAGTGCTCATGGTACATCAGATGTTGAAGGTGCTGATTATAGAGCGTGTGCTACTTATGGAGCACTTTATAAGAAATAAAAGAGTGTATAACACGGAAAACACGGAAGAACACGGAAAGGTATAACAAAACACTTAACAACTAGAGCGAGTATGGTTATTAGTACTTACAGTTATATTCTTTTCTCCGTGAGTTCCGCGACCTCCGCGTTACTAATAATATTAAGGAGTTTATCATGTTAAAAAGTATACCTCCAATTCTCTCACCAGAATTGTTTAAAGTATTAATGGAAATGGGCCACGGCGATGAAATCATCATCGCTGATGGCAACTATCCATCCCACAGTCAAGGGGTTCCAGTGATTAGAGCAGATGGACATGACGTACAGTCATTTCTTGATGCAATTCTAGATTATTTTCCTCTTGATACCTATAGTGATCATCCTGTAGCCTTAATGCAAGTTGTAGAAGGGGATCCAACAGTACCTCTTATTTGGGATCGATACAAAGAAATTATTGTTGATAAAGGTTATGAATTAGATGTTGTTGAGAACATTGACCGTTTTGACTTTTATGATAGGTCCAAAGAAGCGTTTGCAATTATTGCAACTTCAGATAAGGCATTATACGCCAATATTTTATTAAAGAAGGGGGTCGTCTAAATGTGTCAATCTCATGTTATGGCATTCGACCTAGGGGCAAGTAATGGACGTGCTATTGTAGGCGTTTATGATGACGGCAAAATAGAACTAAAGGAAGTACATAGATTTTCTAACGATCCAGTCAAACTAGGCAGTCATCTCTATTGGGATTTTCCTAGGCTTTTTCACGAGTTACAACAATCTTTAGTCAAAGCAAAAAACCAAGGTTATAACGTTCAAAGTATCGCGATTGACACTTGGGGTGTTGATTATGGTCTGATTGATAATGATGGCGAACTTATGGGTAACCCTGTTCAGTACCGGGATGAACGTGCTGCTGAAGGCATGGAAGAATTACTAAGTAAGTATGACCGTGAGGACCTAAAAAGACGTACAGGTATGGACTGTGTGTCCTATAATACTGTGAACCAACTTATTAAGGAACGTCTTTTTAAGTATGATGATGTAGAGGCAATGTTGAATACACCAGATTTGTTTAACTACTTTTTGACTGGCAAAATGATGTCAGAGTTTTCTATAGCGTCAACGTCCCAACTTTACGATTATGACAAAAGTGATTGGAATTGGGCTTTCATTGATGAGCTTAAGTTACCTAAGAATATATTCAAAGAAGTTATATCCTCAGGTACAATTGTTGGGGACGTGAAACAAGAGATTATTGATGAATTGAAGATTGATCCCTTAAAAGTTGTTGCAGTTGCTAGTCATGATACAGCTTCAGCTGTTAGAGCAATTCCAACTGAAGACGATGACTTTTTGTTTATTGCAACAGGTACATGGATTATTGTTGGCTCTAATCAGAAGTCGGTTACAATGAACGACCAAGTCATCGCATATGACCTAACCAATGAAGGTGGTAAGTTTCCACATGTGAATCTACTTAAAAATCATGTAGGTTTATGGATTTTACAAGAATCAAAGAAACATTGGAATAAGGTAGGTATGGAAGTTGATTTTCCTGAAATGATTAGGCAAGCAAGAGAAGTGTCTCTTGACTCATTTATTGATATCTTGGACCAACGCTTTTTTGAACCTGGGAATATGCCAAGTAAAGTTAAGGGTTATTGTCAAGAAACGGGTCAACAAGTGCCAGAATCTATTGGTGAAATTGTCAAAGTTATTGAGCAAAGTTTAGCCAAACAAATAGCCACGACACTTTCACACCTAGAAGTATCTGTAGGCAAAGTTTATGATGAGGTATTTTTATTTGGTGGTGGTGTACAAGATGCTTTACTTTGTGAATTAATAGAGAAGTTCTCCAATAAGAAAGTGATACTTGGACCTAAAGAAGCCACGGCATTTGGAAACGTTGTAGACCAATTGATTGGCCTTGGCATTATTAATGAAGATCAAAGAAGAGATGTGTTGAGAGCATCTATCTAGAATGGTATAATGGTGCGTAGAAGTGATTAAGAAGAGGTGCACAATGTCAACAATTAAAGACGTATCATCAAAGGCCGGTGTATCAACGGCAACTGTTTCTAGAGTGCTTAATGGCAACTATCCTGTCAGTAAAGAAGCTTATGAAAAAGTCATGGATGCAATTGAAGCGGTTGGTTATAGGCCCAACGCTATTGCCAAAAGTTTAAAAATGAACAAGACCTTTATGATTGGGTTAGTTGTTCCAGATATATCAAACCCATATTTTATGGAGATTGCTAGAGGTGTTGAGAACATTATCAGTCCACTTGGTTACACTCTAACATTCTGTAGCAGTGACGAAGATCCTGAGAAGGAGATTCGCCTTCTAAAAGCTTTAAACGAGAAGCGAGTAGATTATGTGATTCTTGCATCAAGTCTGAAAGATGAGAAACCTTTAAAGGACTTAATGAAGCAGGGATTGAAAATCATTATGGTGGATACTTTTTTGCCAAACCTAAATGTGGATTTTGTCGTTGAAGATAATGAAAAAGCTTCATATCAACTTATGGATTATGCACTGAAGCTTGGCCACAGAAAAGTTGGTATCGTTAATGGTATCTTAGATATTAGCACGGCACGAGAACGTTATGAAGGTTTTAAAAGAGCTTTGAAAGACCATAAGATAGAGCTAAAGGAAAATTATATTGTGAATGGTGGGTATTACAGAGATATTGCTTATCCCAGTGTGAAGGCAATGCTTGAGAAGAATCAAGATGACTTACCAACACTGCTGTATGCGACCAATAACCAAATGACAGAAGGGGCCATGATTGCCATTAAAGAACTTGGTCTTTCAATACCAGAAGACATATCGATTGTGTCCTTTGGTGAGATTGTCTTATCAGAACTTGTAGAACCCAAACTAACAGTGATCCTTCAGAACTCCAGAACTATTGGAGAGAAGGCTGGAGAGATACTGATTAAAAGAATGGATGATCCTGATTATCAGGAAGCTTGTGGTGTGAGTGTGATTCCTTCTGAGTTTGTTGTAAGGGAGTCAGTAAAAAAGTTGTAGAGAAATTATAAAGGAGCTATTCTCAGTTGTTGACTGAGATAGCTCCTTTTTTTGAGTGAAAATGCTAAGAATTTACCACGGAATGCACGGAAGATCACGGAAAGGTCAATAGATCCATTTTAATCCGCTACAATCCTTTGTATCCTGTTAATAGCTATCTGCATTTATCCTCTTTTATCCTTGTATCTTGCTATGTCTTGTCGGTCATCCTCGTCATCGAGTTTGTGACTTTTATTGATGTCATAAAAGTAAGAAAAGTCACACTTCCGGTGTCTATAAAATGATTAACGCAAAAATGCTAAGAATTTACCACGGAATGCACGGAAGATCACGGAAAGGTCAATAGA